>JAEEGJ010010385.1_pt1 | contig 24269 bp, 26 predicted proteins | sample 8958761 | NCBI WGS metagenome assembly JAEEGJ01 (sample SAMN16246546, study PRJNA631951) | gut metagenome | biome: gut microbiome; feature: rumen; material: RS-attached | host: Bos | place: Iran: Karaj | collected 2018-10 | reverse complement strand
GTATCTTTGCCGAAAATTTGATACTCTAATGACAAATGAGAACAGGGACATACTGTTGCAACTGCTTGACCGACATCGCGAGTTAGGCATCTCCTCGCAGATAGACTACGACAAATTCTATCTGTACTCCATCATTGTGCATTCCACTGCCATTGAAGGCAGCACGGTGACTGAGGTGGAGGCGCAACTGCTCTTTGACGAGGGCATCACCTCCAGTAAGCGCACGATGTTGGAGCAGCTGATGAACCTCGACCTCAAGGATGCCTACGACTATGGTCGCGAGTGGATTCAGCGGCACGAACCCATCACTATTGATTGGCTTGTCACGCTGGCCTCGAAGGTGATGGCCCGCACTGGAAGCGAGTATAGCGTTATGGGTGGCAATTTTTCCGCCGCCAAAGGCGAGTTGCGCAAATTGAACGTCAGTGCCGGTCCTGGTGGGAAATCGTATATGTCTTATCTCAAGGTGCCGAAACGTCTGGCGACCTTTTGCGATGATCTGAATAGACGCCGCAAAGCAATCGACCCTACAGATGTGTGCGCCGTTTACGACCTTTGTTTCTGGGCGCATTACGAGCTGGTGACCATCCACCCTTGGGCCGATGGCAACGGACGAACCTGCCGCCTGCTGATGAACCTGTTGCAGTGGGAGTTCGGTGTACTGCCCACCAAAGTGCTGATAGAGGACAAAGCTACTTACATCCAAGCACTTATCGATACCCGCGAAGCGGAGGATATCGCCATCTTCCAAAACTGTATGGCTCGTCTGCACGCGCAACACCTGCAGACAGATATCGACCAATATCTCAACTCCACTACCGAGAAAATGGTCGATAAAACCACCTTGAAGCAGAAAATGGTTGATAAATGGTCGATAAAACCCTCTTTGGCCGAGAAACTGGCCGATATTATGTTCTTTGTGGCCGATAAGGAGGTGTTTACTACCGAAGCGATTGTGCAACATTTCGGTTTCACCCCAACTACCGCCAAACGCTATCTGCGCCAACTTACCGGATTCGGCTATTTAGAGGCCCATGGCGGGAACAGAAACCGGAGCTATAAAATGTTAGGCGTGTAGGACAAACTTTTTATGACCGAATCCGAACTATACAAAAACCTCGGCTCCCTTACCAAAAGCAAAGACCAATGGGAAGAAAACATCCCTTACGTCGCATCATTGCTGTTGTCGGAATCCACCAAAATCAAGGCGAAAACGCTGTGGTTGCTCGGTGAGATGGGGCTGAAGTTCCCGCTTGCCATCAAGGACGGCGTTCCCGCGATTGCCGCTTTTTGCGACAGTGCGGAACCGTTTCTGCGGGTGCGCGCCGTGAATGCCCTCGGCAGAATCGGGCGGGGTTGTTATGCCTCCATCGAACCGTATTGGACTGGCCTGTTTCGCTTCGCCCACGATGAAGGGGCGAGCGTCCGGTTGGCCTTCATCTGGGCTTCGGAGAACATCGCCACCAACACGCCTGATCCGTACAAAGACTACCTGCCGCTGTTTGCAGAACTCTTGCACGACAGCAACGACCGTGTCCGGATGGAAGCCCCGGAAATGTTCCGCGTCCTCGGCAAGTGCAGACCTGCGTTCGTGGCTCACTACCTCGAACTTCTGCGCCACATCGCGGAAACCGACCCCAACCACGTGGTCAGGATTCACTGTTTGGGGGCCGTGAGGGCGGCGGGCCGAAACTGTTGATCATTTCCTCGCCGTCGCGCACAGCCACCGCTTTCCCTCGTTCACAGTGATGTTGAGGTCGCGGAAGCCGACATTCGTCAGATGGTGCCGTACTTCTTCCGGCGTGTAGGTGTGCATGCCCTCGATCATGCTCTCCCATTTGGCATCCATTTCGCCGCGGCCGTCTGATTCGTTGACGATGACGAGTTGTCCGCCTGGTTTCAGCACCTTTTTCACCTCATTGAAGCAGTGCTCGATGTCGGGCCAAAAGTAGATGGTCTCGAAGGCGGTCACTAGGTCAAAAGAGCCTTCATCGAACGGGAGGTTGGCGACGTTGCCTTCCAAGACTTTGCAGCGGCCCTCCTGGATGGCTTTGGCGTTCACTTTCGTTGATTTCCGTACGGACACCGGCGAGAAATCGATACCCGTGACGGTTCCCCGCAGGGTGCGTTTCAGCAGCCGGGCGATATTCGCGCCACCGCCGCACCCGATGTCGAGAATGCGGTCGTCGCGGCCAATCGTCACCATTGCCAACGCCCAATTCGCCCTCGCAGCGTGACCGCCGCCGTTCATTCCGTTCACCATTATTTTGCCTAAAAAGCCCTCCGGCTTTCTGGCATTGCTGAAAAATTTGCTCAAAAGTCCCATAATTTGTCCATTTGATATTTCCGACGGCAAAAATCCGATTTCCCGGGCATGACAATATCCCAATAAGTGGGTATTTTCGGAAAGTATATTCATTGTAAATTGGAATCCCAAACTATACCAAGGCCTACTTCAAAAAATCTCGCCCATTTTCGGCAAATATCGTATCTTTGCACTTCAAAACAATGAATTATGACGGAAATTGAAAAACTACAAGAAGCTTTACGTGAAACCGACGCCATCGTCGTTGGTGCCGGCGCGGGGTTATCGACCTCGGCGGGATTCACCTATTCCGGCGAACGCTTCGAGCGACACTTTGCCGACTTCATCGGGAAATACGGCTTCACCGATATGTACTCGGCGGGCTTCTACCCCTTCCCCACCGAAGAGGAACATTGGGCATACTGGAGCCGCCACATCTACTACAACCGTTACGTGCCCGCTCCGAAGCCTATCTATGACAACCTGCTCAAACTCCTGAAAGACAAGGACTATTTCGTCATCACCACCAATGTCGATCATCAGTTCCAGAAGGCTGGATTTGACAAAAAACGGCTGTTCTACACGCAGGGCGACTACGGTCTGTTCCAATGCGCAAAGCCTTGTCACCAAAAAACTTACGACAACGAGGAAATGGTGAAACGGATGATTGCGGAACAGATGGATATGCGCATTCCGACGAAATTGGTGCCCCGTTGTCCCGTCTGCGGCGGTCCGATGAAGGTCAACCTGCGCGCCGACGAGACCTTTGTGGAGGACGAGGGTTGGCACGCAGCATCGGAACGATACACCGAATTTATCCGGCGGCACAAAGACGGCAAGGTGTTGTTCCTGGATTTGGGCAGCGGCGGCAACACGCCCGTCATCTTCAAGATTCCGTTCATCCGTTGGACGATGCAAAACCCGAACGCCATTTACGCCACTATCAACCTCGGCGAGGCGTTCACCGTGGACCAGATTGCGGACCGGTCGATTGTAATCAACGGCGATATTGGTGACATTTTGGAAAAAAATATTGTGATTAGACGCGATTTGCCATAAATTTCTCACAAATTATCAAAAATGATATTGATGGGAAATTCATGATGAATTTATGGTAATTCGTGAAAAAAAACAAAAAAATGAATCGTTTAGATTTTTTAATTGATTATTTGATAAACGAAGACCCGCAATATGCCGAGATGCGGATTCCCGAAGATTTGCAAGGCAAGCGCGACCTGTTCCGCGCCCTGCGCAACGTGCGCGAACCCAAACCCGTCAGCGAGGAGTTCCTTCGTTTGCAGGACGAAGAATTGCAGGCGCAATTGCAGGAGAAGGGTGTGGTGGAATTGGATGCCGTCCAACAATTATCAATTATCAATTCTCAATTTTCAATTCTCTTATGGCAGGGTGACATCACCCGTCTCCGCGTGGATGCCATCGTCAACGCCGCCAATGCGCAGATGTTGGGCTGTTTCCACCCGTTGCACAGATGCATCGACAACGCCATCCATTCCGCGGCGGGCGTGCAGCTGCGCGAGGAATGTCACCGACTGATGCTGCAGCAAGGACATCTGGAACCGACGGGGCAGGCCAAAATCACCAAGGCCTACAACCTGCCGTGCAAGTACGTCATCCATACCGTCGGCCCCATCATCCCTGACGGCATCCCGACGGCATTCCAGAAGGAACAATTAGCCTCCTGTTACCGTAACATTATGTCGTGTGCCGATGAAAATGATCTCGAAAGTGTCGCCTTCTGCTGCATCTCCACGGGCGAGTTCCGTTTCCCGAACCGGCTGGCCGCCGAAATCGCCGTGCACACCGTCAAGGATTATTTGACTTCACATCCCACCTGCAGCGTCATACAGGTGGTTTTCAATGTGTTCAAGGATGAGGACAAAAGGATTTATGAAGGAATATAGTGGATGTATATCAGAAACAGGATCAAGAAGAAATCGTTGAAAAAATGTTTATTTTTGCCGAAAAACATATTATGAACCAAGAAGAATGCCTGATTTGCGGTGCGCCGCTGGAATATCTTGAACAGGACACGCTGATGGAGTGTGCGATATGCCACAAAAAGGAGAACAGCAAGACCCGTTGCGTCAACGGCCATTATGTCTGCTCTGAATGCCACACGGCTGGGATGGACACTATCGTCGGCCTCTGCCTGGCGGAATCGTCAAGAAATCCCGTCGAAATCCTCAACAGGATGATGGAACTGCCGTTCTGCCATATACACGGCCCGGAGCACCACGTGATGGTGGGTGCCGCGTTACTGACGGCCTACAAGAATGCCGGAGGGGATATTGATCTTCCCAAAGCCCTTGCGGAGATGATGAATCGTGGCAAGCAGGTTCCCGGAGGTGCTTGCGGTTTCTGGGGTGCCTGTGGCGCGGGCATCAGCTCGGGCATGTTCGTCTCCATCCTCGCCAAGTCCACTCCATTGTCACAGGAACTATTCTCCTTGCCGCACTGGATGACCGCCAAGTCGCTGAACGCAATCGGCGACATTGGCGGTCCGCGCTGCTGCAAACGCGACTCCTACCTCTCCATCCTTTCCGCCATCGGGTTCGTGAAGGAGCATTTCGGCATCGAGATGGAGAAACCGCACATTGTCTGCCACTATTCGGCTCGTAACAATCAATGCATCGGCAAGATGTGTCCGTTTTCGCCCTTGAAGGAGACAACCCATTAATGCGGCATCGAGTCGAGGTCTCCGCGTTCCATACAAACACATAAAATTCAACTTTATCGTTGAATTTTTGTGTGTTTGTATTGAAAATAATTGTACCTTTGCGCCCATAAATGAAAGCAATATGATAACAATTGAAGATGTTAAAGCGTTTCTGAATCAGTTCAATATCAAAGCACAGGTGTTCGGAATTGTTTTTAGGGATGACCGGCCCAAAAACAGAAAGGCATTGGTGCAGTTGGATCTTACGCAATTACAGCGTGAAGTGATTGTGAAAAGCCTCCTTCCTCAGGACTATGTGGAGGGTCCCGTTATTGATGTGTTGAACCAAAAAGGAGAGATGTGGGTGTTCGGCAAGGACGTGAAGGGACAAGAAGTGTATATCAAAATCACTTTGGGCTATGAGAATGGCCAAACTATCTGTATATCGTTTCATATTGCGGAGCGTCTGTTGACGTATCCATTTAAATAACAACGCTATGAAGATACCAAATAGCCCATTTACAGGCAAACCCATGCGGGTTGTTTACGAGTCCGACACTGAAATGTATCGCGGCGAAGAATACAGTTTTATATACATTTCATTCCGCGATGACGCGGAAGGCGAAAGCTATACCACTACAGAAAGCGATGGCATCTGGCTTAGTCAATTGACTAACCAGTATCGCGAGAAGTATGGTATCCCATATCAGGATGAGATTGTCGCCCTGCGTGAGTTGTATGGTCTTAGTGCAGCCAAAATGTCGGTGATACTGGGCTTCGGCGCAAATCAGTATCGGCTGTACGAGGACGGCGAGGTGCCCAGCGAAAGTAATGGGAAAATGATCCGTAGTGCGACGAATCCGCGGGTTTTCCTCGACTTGGTGAAAAGTTCGAGGCATCAGCTTACCGAAAAAGAGTATGCAAAGATTTCGGCTCGTGTGCAGGAGGTTGTTGACCAGTCTGAGCAGTGTGCTGAAGAGCGGCGAGCGGTCGAACGGCTGTTCCGAAGCGGCAGGGGGCTTGCCAACGGTTTCGCACCGGTATCTACAAAGAGACTGAAAAACCTGTTGCTGTATGTGCTGGGACAAACGGGCGAGACCTACCAGACGAAGATGAACAAAGTGTTGTTCTACATCGACTTTCTATCCTATCGCGAGCGCGGGATGGCCATTTCGGGCCTCGCCTACAATGCCATCGAGTTCGGTCCCGTGCCGCAACGTTGGGACAGGGTTTACAGTGCGTTCGATGAAGTGGTAGAAAGGTTGAGGCTGGTCCAGAATCAGGAATGCGTGTCGTTAGAAGCAGCGGGTGAAGCGGACATGAGCTGTTTTACCGAGCAAGAGATGACGATAATCAACGAAGTATGTGCGAAAGTCAAAAACATGACTTCGCGCGCCATTTCGAAAATGAGCCATGAGGAACCCGCCTGGAAAGACCACGTCGGAGACACCGAACCCATTCCCTTCAGTGACGCCTTCAAGCTGGTCGGGATGTGATAATCCTTGCCCCTTACTTCCACACCCCTGCAACAGCGGCATATTCAAAATTCTGCATAGAAAAGGAAAAATTATTTCGTTTTCTATGTAAAATTTTGTATTTTTGCGGCTGCAAAATGATGCTATGAAGAAGAGCCCTCTTTTGAAATATGGCAATGTCCCCGTATTTGGTAGAATAATAGAATCAGACTACCAGCAATTGGGTGTGCCTTCAAAGAAGATTCAGTCTTTGGAGAAAGACGGCGAACTCATTCGACTGAAGCGCGGACTGTATGTGGTGAATCCTGAAATCAGCGGGAAGCCCATCAGTGCTCCGCTATGTGCCAACCACATCTACGGACCTTCATACGTTTCGCTTCGGTGGGCGTTGCGTTGGTATGGGCTGATACCCGAACAGGTACACCGTATGACCTCCACCACCATCAAGCGCTCGCGGTCATTCGAGACCCCTGTCGGCTTTTTCGATTACTATCAGGTAAAACCCTCCTATTTCAGCATCGGACTGAGAATCGTCCAAGAAGATGGGGTTTCGTTCATAATGGCCACTCCTGAAAAGGCATTGTGCGATTTCATACTTTATGACAGCTACCTGCCCAATCGTTCCTTGAAAGGTTTGCTTCAATATTTGGAAGAGGACCTTCGACTGGACATGGAGGAGTTGGCGAATTTTGATGTGAAAATCATCGAATCTTGTGCGGAACAAGGCGGGAAAAAATCAATTCTGGACAATCTCGTAAAAATTATACAACGATGACGATATACGAAAACATGCTTGAGAATCAGGTGCAAAGAATGGGCATATCAACACCCAATTCCTCTCATGAAGTGATGCAACAAATAGTGCTGGGTGGCCTTTATCGCGGTGGTTTTTTCGATCATGCAGCGTTTTACGGCGGCACATGCTTGAGGATTTTTCATGGACTTCCCCGTTTCTCAGAAGACATGGATTTTTCTTTAGTCGCCAAACGCGAAGATATTCATTTGGAGAATTACTTTCCGGCGATTGTGAACGAATTCAAGCTGTGTGGCCTTTCCGTAACCATTACCAAGAAAGACAAAAAAAGCTTCGGCAGAGTAGAGTCGGCATTTTTGAAAGAGAACACCGAGGCTTACGAAATCAAATTTCAGACTAAAAAGACCATTAAGATCAAAATAGAATTGGACACGGATCCTCCTTTGCAATTTGATACGGAACAGAAACTATTGCTGGAGCCTTTCTCGTTCATGACAAGATGTTTTACATTGCCCGACCTGTATGCTGGAAAAATGCACGCGCTTGTATATCGGGCATGGCAAAGGAGAATCAAGGGACGCGATTGGTTCGATTTCGAATGGTATGTTCGCAAGGGTGTTCCGTTAGATTTCAATCATTTGCAAGCAAGAATCAAAGAATTCAACGGAGAAGATGTTGACAAAGAATCTTTTCTCCTGCAATTACGCGACAAGTTGGCCACCGCTGACATCAACTTGGTGAAAGCGGACGTGATTGATTTTATTGCAGATCCTCACGCTCTCGACATCTGGTCCAACGACTATTTCTTGCAACTTGCGGAGAGGATTCGATTCGCATAAAGTTGTTTATTGTGGAAAATTTGGAATTAATGCACTATGAAACACGAAATCAACCCCAAAGACTCGCCACGCGGATTTGCTTTCGAGCTGTGGAAAACAGCTGGGATGCCGAAGGTGACGATTTTCAAAACCTTCGATATCACCCGATTGATCAAGGTCGCCAAACGGAGCGGGATGAAGACCAACATGCTGATGTGCTGGTGCATCGGAAAGGCGGCAAGCCCTATCGAGGAGTTCTATACGCTGCCTGCCGGTGGACATCTGTGGCAATACGATCGTCTGGCGGTCAACACCGTTGTGAAGACCGTGAACGGTACCGTCCGCCTCTGCGATATTCCCTTTTCGGAAGACATTCATCAGTTCAACGAGGACTATCTGCGGCTGACCCGTCAGGTGCATGATACGAACGAAGACCATCTTCTCGGCGACGAATACATGGCCGTTGACACTTCGACGTTGGTGGAATGCGAGATTGACGGCGTGGCGAGTGTCTATTCCGAACTGTTCACCAATCCTTTCCTGGCCTGGGGCAAATACCGCCGAGGGCTCTTCAAAACGACGTTGCCCATATCGTTCCAGTTCCACCACGCCCAGATGGACGGTTTCGAGGCGGCGCGCTTCCTCAACGGGCTGCAGGAGACCATCAATGGACTCACAATAGGATAAATATCGCATTTTTGCACTGCATTATGAAAATGTTTGTCAAATATGGGCTCAATTTGCGTGATTTGGGCGGAATCGCAACTGCCGACGGGAGTTGCATCCCGCACGGACTGTTCCTGCGCAGTGGAAAACTGTCGGCGCTTACCAGGAAGCAGTGCGCCCGGCTGTGCCGGACTTACAATATCCGCTGCGTGATCGACCTGCGCACTGAGGTGGAGGCCGCCGAATTCCCTGACCCGCTGCCCGACGGGGTGGAGTACATCAGTCTGCCGCTGTTCAAAGGGGCCGCTATAGGCATCACCCACGAAACGGGCTCCGATCCGATGACTATCATCCGCAGCTTGCGTCGTCATCCTGAACGGCTGAAGGCGATGGTTCCCAATTTCGAGGAGCTCTACCGCCGCATGGTCACTGATTCATGGAGTCGCCAACAGCTCGACACGATTGTCGCGCTGCTGTTGGAGAACATGCGCAACGGTCGCTGCACCCTCTTCCATTGCACCGCCGGTAAAGACCGCACAGGCGTTGTCAGTATGGCACTGTTACGAAAGTTCGGTGTCAGTGACCGCGACATCATCCAAGACTACCTGCGCACCAACCGCAACGCCTTTCTCCCCGCTCTTGGCAAAAGCATCGGGATATTCCTGATGACCGGAAGCATAGAAATAGCCCGCACCGTTTTCAAGGCCTATATGGCGCATCGTCATCTCATCGAAGTCGCAATCAGCGAGTACTGAACATTTTCTTTCGCCGCAGGAAGTCAAGCGAAGTGTGTGCGAAAGTCAAAAACATGACTTCGCGTGCCATTTCGAAAATGAGCCATGAAGAACCCGCTAGGCTTGAAGTGAACAGAAACCTTACAGGAAACTCATCCTAAACACCAGTGGGGAGATGCTTTCGTTGCGCTTTATTTTCCCCCTGTCCTGAATGCCTTCGGACTCACGCCGACCGCGCGGCGGAAGAAGGTGCCGAAGTGGCTCTGGTTCTGGAAGCCGAGGCGGTCGGCGATTTGCTGAACGGGCATTGCTGAAGTGGACAACATCACTTTGGCCCGTTGTATGAGTGCCCGTTCGATACAAGAGCTGGCCGTGAAACCAAGAGTCTGCCTGACCGTATTGGCCACATAGCGCGTGGCAAGACACATTTTGGAAGCGTACCAGTCAAGGGAGTGGTGTTGGTGACAATTGCCATCAACCAGCGCAAGGAATTGACCTGTTATCTCTTCATTACGGGGGAGTGACGTCTGTGCAGGTTCCTTTTCATAACAATCGGAAAAACAGAAAATCAACGAGTTGAGGAGATGCAATGCTGCCTCGCGATTCTTTTCATCCAGCACCTCCCGCATTAATTCCATATAATGTACCACCTGTTGTGTTTTCTTCTCACTCATTTGCCAAGTGGGATGCATATACACTCGTGCGAGTTGCGAAAGCGAGAATGGAGAAGTCAGTCTTTTCGCCATCTTGGGTGAAAACGACAAGATATACATTTCCACAGCGGAGGCTGACGGTTCCAGACGCTTCAGGAAAAAGTCCGGTGAAATGAAGTAACCGCTATTGGCGGGTAATTCATAGACTTTGTTATTGATAATCACCTCACAAGGACCGACAGTTATTACCTGAAGAGTATAGGTGGCGGGGAAAAAATGTTCGGGCACAATATCTTCTATTCGTCCGGAAAATTTCATAACACTGAAATCCTCTACTATAGTTTCTCCTGGAATAAAAGCCCGCCATTTGAATAGTGAGAAATCTATGGTTTCAAGTTTATTTTGGCCTTGTATTTCCATATTAATCGGTTTGTTTTTAGGTATCTACGGATTAAAACAATTCAGCTGCAAAAATACAACAATTTTCAACATGCGTCAATTGCTTTTAGTAGAATTAGAACAATTTTTATATTGTTTAGAAGTATTATTTATTTGTCTAATGTCGTTATTTTGCTGCAATTATAAACGATAAAGTATTTTATTATCAATATAATCTTCAAAATAGGACAATTATGAAAATCTTATTCGTCATCGACAGTTTTTACACGTCCAACAATGGTACGTCTATTTCCGCCCAGCGTTTTGCAGGGGAGCTTCGTCGCCGTGGCCACGAAGTGAAAGCATTGTGTTGGGACAGTCCGACCGACTCTTCGGCCGAAAATCTGACAGACGGTGATTTCCGTACATCGAAATTCCACATGCCTGTTTTCCAACCGCTGATGAACAAACACGATTTCAGTTTCGCGTACAACGACACCGCCATCGTGCACGCTGCGTGCGACTGGGCCGACATCGTGCACACCTTCGTGCCTTTCGGTATCTCTTGGGAAGCCATCCATTACTGCAACCGTATTGGCAAACCCGTCACGGCAGCTTTCCATATTCAGCCGGAGAACATGACCTCGTCAGTGAGCATGGGTAAAGTGAAGTGGTTCAACGAACTGTTCTACCGCAGATGGCGACATGACATCTACAATCACGTACGTCATGTGCATGTCCCTTCCAAGTTCATGGGCGATATGATCGCCGAGCGCGGTTATACTGCTACTATTCACCCCATTTCCAATGGCATCCAAGATGCCTTCATGGAAGCCGGGGAAAGAAAAGCAAAGGGTGAAAGAGTACGGACGAAGGAGAAGGATGCCCCAATAAAGATCATGATGATCGGACGTTTGAGTCAGGAGAAACGTCAAGATGTGATTATCAATGCCGTTAGATACAGCAAATATGCCGATCGTATTCAATTGGTGTTCGCCGGACGAGGACCCGAGTATAACAAATACGTAGAGCTTGGGAAAGACCTCCATCACCAGCCGCAGTTCGTGTATGTAGGACGGAACGAGCTAATTGAGCATCTGTTGGAAACGGATTTGTATGTGCATGCATCGGATATGGAGAGCGAGGCCATCAGTTGCATTGAGGCGTTTGCCACTGGCCTCGTCCCTATCATCGCCAACAGTCGTGTGAGTGCCACACCCCAGTTTGCCTTGGACGATCGCAGTCTGTTCATGCCTGGCGACCCGAAAGACTTGGCGCGTGCCATCGATTATTGGCTTGACCATCCTGAAGAGAAGGCCCGCATGGAAGAGCAGTACCGTCTATTTGGTCGCCATTACAGTCTTGCCGCATCCGTGGCGAAGTTTGAACAAATGTTGGACAAAGAGATGCAAGAACAAAAAAATGTTGATTTCCAACCTGTTCCCTCTGTTGTACAACCCCGTCGTCAAAGTATATTGCGCAGAGCGTCAGCCCTTTGGTCTATGTTTATGTAAGACTTGACAAATCATGAAACGTCTTCTGGGAAAGTATGGAAACTGTCTGATGCTGGTGCTTTCATTGTCTCCTTTTCTACTGAAAGCACAAGCACAACCATTGCCTAATCTCCGTTATAACAACGATGGCTCTGTCACTTTCGTTCTCGACAAACCCGAAAGCAGGCGTGTGCGGGTGTATTGTGACTGTGCCCTGCGAAACGACAGGTACAACATTGAAAGAGAAAACCTTCAGTCGGCCCGAATGAAATTGGATAGTAACGGTTTATTTATATTTACAACACATCCACTTGCCCCGGAAATCTACACCTATCAGTTCAAAACAAAGGGAAAACGTTTTGTGGACCCCGCCAACGCAGACTCTGTTCAAGTATTGAACACCAAACGCAGCGTGTTCGTGATCCCTGGTTCTCGCTTGTCTGATTTATGCTTTAGTGATTCGCTACAAGGTAGATCAGAGTTCTTTGAATTTGAAGACTCTATTTGTGGAAAGACCAGACGAGTAGTTGTTTACCTGCCACCTGACTATGACAACAGCGGGCAAGTCTATCCGGTGCTTTATCTACTGCATGGCATTAACGGGTATGAAAAGGCTTGGCAAGACAAGGGAAGAGCAGTGCAGATGGTGGACAAACTGATACAACAGGGCAAAAGCGTCCCTCTGATCGTGGTGATGCCCGATGTCAACCCTCGCAAACTTGTCGGTCAAAAAGAGAATATAGGTATGCTGCGGAATCTACTTCAATACGGAAGCTGGCTTCATCGCGATTTTGAGCGCGCATTTCCGCAGATGGACAGTCTGTTGTCACGTCATTATCGTATATCATCCGACCCAAACCTGCGGGCTGTCGCAGGATTGTCCGCAGGCGCCATGCAATCCTGCAATCTTGCCAATATGTATGAACAGCGCTTTCGGTATGTGGGTCTGTTTTCCCCTGTCGTACACCGAAATCAACTGCCGACAAACAAAAGTACCAATTATTGGATTGGTTCCGGCAAAGCGGACATCTTCCATTCACAAAGCCTGCGATTTGTCAAGAAATCGCAAAAACTACAGGTACAATGTGTTTATTATGAGACCCGAGGAGGCCACACTTGGCGTAACTGGCGGATGCATTTTTCAGAATTTATACAATATATTTTCAAAAACAACCAACAATGAATATGCATAAAATATTAAGATTCAAATCGTTAATAACAATTCTCTTCTCGGTTTCAATACTTATGGCACAGGAAAAAGTCGAGTATCTTCCATACGGCAAGATGGACTCTTGGACGGTGCGTTACATCAAGGAGTCGATTTTGTTGGGCGGCAAGACCCGTGCGCTGTATGTCATCGCCAAGACTGACACCCTACGTCAGAACAAGCCCTATCCCTACGGCAAGAATGGTTCTCCTTGGGGCACGAGCAATGCCTACGCCAAAGTGTGCGGGGTGGAGAAAGCCGCCGTGTCGGTCACTCCGGAGCGACGGGGCAAGGGCTACTGCTGTCGGTTAGAGACCACATTGCAGACTGTCAAAGCCGTTGGCATCGACCTCAAGGCATTAGCCACCGGCAGCATCTATACGGGCCGACTGCTCGACCCCGTGACCTTGGAAGGGGTCAAAGTGCCGATGAAAGCCATTGACATGGGCATTCCGTTCACGAAACGACCGATAGCGCTGATGCTTGACTACAAAGCTGTTGTACAGCAGGGCAAGTCAATGGTGCGGGCCACAGGATCCACCAAAGTGACCACTGTTCAAGGGCAGGATGCGGGCGAGATCATACTGTTTCTGCAACACCGTTGGGAAGATGCCGACGGCAATATCTTCGCCTATCGCGTAGGAACGGCATCGGAACGCATCACGAAAAGTGTCCCCGACTGGAAAAACAACTATCGTGTGCCCATACGCTATGGGGACATAACCAAGACCCCAAACCACAAGTCTTGGGAGAAATTGTCAAAAGACCGTTTTATGGCCCGCAATTCAAAAGGGAAGATGGTTCCTGTGCAAGAGATTGGCTATAAAGCGGATGCGACGCCCACCCATCTGATTCTGCAGATCTCCGCCGGTTGTCAGGAAGCGTTCACCGGCTGTCCGGGCAATGTGTTGTGGGTTGACAACATACGGTTGGTGTACTGATCCAATAGCCTGCACCGTTTACTGTAGATAACAATCTCCCAACTATACCCATATTCTCTTTGGCAAACTAATGAATAACAAAACATTACCCCATTTGGCATGGGGGCGAGATGGTTGTGATTTACAACCACATTGGCGTTTTTTTGTATCTTTGCCGTTCAAAAAATGGAACATCCCTTATGAAAGTTAAAACCCTCATCATGGCAACTTTCGCCCTGCTTGCGGCTGTGAGTTGCTTCGGACAAAACAAAAAGTATAAAAGCATCTACGACATCACGGTCAAGGATATCAAAGGCAATGACGTTTCGCTGGCCGACTACAAAGGCAAGGTGCTGCTGATCGTCAACGTGGCGAGCAAGTGCGGGCTCACCCCGCAATACGAAGGCCTTGAAGCACTCTATTTGAAATACAAGGACCAAGGACTGGAGATCCTGGCTTTCCCGTGCAACCAGTTCCTCGAACAGGAACCCGGCACCAACGAGGAGATCCAGAATTTCTGTTCGTTGACCTACAACGTCACTTTCCCGCTGTTCGACAAAGTCGATGTCAACGGGAAGAAGGAGAGTCCGCTCTACACCTTCCTTAAGTCAAAAGCCCCGTTCACCGGCTATCCGGAAGGCTACGAAGCCTTCGCCGCCCAACTCGACATGATTCACAAAAAAACGGGTTCCGGTTTCGACAAAGGCGATGCCATCAAGTGGAACTTCGGCAAGTTTTTGGTTTCCAAAGACGGCAAGACTATCCTGCGCTTTGAACCGATGGTGTCACCGGAGGGTTTGGAGGAGGATATTCAACGGATGCTGGGAGAGTGATTGCAGACTGCTGCCGCCTCCTAGTTCACGACAACTTTTCGCGCCGGGCGGTCGCCGACTTTGACGATATACACGCCGGGAGCAAGTCCACTGTCCCCTACCCTGCGGCCTTCCATATTGAATATGATCACTGCACAGTCTTCACAGCCCTCGACAATGATATTGCCGTTCAGACTCTTGATGGTGACATCCTCCATGTCAAGATCGTCGATGCCGGTGTCGTCACCACCATCGTCACCACTAACATAGCAGTTCGCCTCGAAATGCGGGGTGCCACCGCTGATGGTGTTCCCATTAGCGAGCGATGGCGTCAAGGGTGCGGAGATGAGCGTGGAAGAGTTGCCGCCGCCAGGGCCACCACCACCGCCAGGGCCGCCGCCGGTGTTAATAGTGGGAGTATAGAAAGCCACGGCATTGTCGCCGTAGGTCACCGTGTACCAGCTGTTGCCGCTGACGGACGAAGACTGGATATAGGGTTGGTTGATGGAGCTACCGTTCTCGATGCCTCTCACCGCGATGACAACACCTCCGTTGACATAGACCTTCTTTCCCTCTTCTGAATTGGCATCGATGGCCAACTCGGGCGAACGTGCGCCGATGGCGTAAACAAGGCCGCCATTGATGTAAAAGTTGCCATTGGCATCCATTCCGTCGTTGTTGTTGGAGCGGGAATAGACATAACCATCGGTGATGGTCAGATTCTGGGCCGAATTGACGCCGTCGTCGTATGCGTTGACATAGACTTCGCCTCCCATTATGTTCAATGTGTTCTTACTCTCGATGCCTTCGCCATTACGGCCAGTGGTGGTCACTTTTATGTTGCCACCGCTGATGACCAGGCCACCGCTGTAAGTGTAGCTGTTGCCCACCTGTGTCTTCAAACCGGCTTTGATACCCTTGGGCGACGAGTAGTAGTCGCTGTTTATGTGGTCGGTGTTGCCAGTATAGTTGGTGTTTTCCGTTGTTCCGTTATTGTAGTAGAGTCCGCCACTGGTTGCGATGGTAATGTCGCCGCCGTTGACGGTCAGCACGTCGTCGCATTTCAAGCCCTTACCGCCGGAACCAGTGGAGGTGAGATTGAACGTGCCGCCGCTGATGTTGATATCCCCGTCGGCGCTCATTCCGCAGGCGGCTTTGGTCTCCAAGTCATCCTCGTCCCAAGTGCCTTTACCGCTGGTGGTTACCGTGATAACCGGTTCCCCGGTGATGTATATGTCGCCCGCGCTTTTGATGCCTTTTGCGGCAATCGCCGTGCAATTGATGGTGATAGTGCCACCGCTGATGTACATGTTGCCCGAGTCTTCGTCCTCGTGGTCGGCAGTGATGGCGGTAGCCGTGTCGCCTTCAAGGTCGCACTGGATGCCGTCGTCAGCGGTGCCGCTGATGTTGAGGGTGCCGCTCTCCATCAGGAAATACTGGTTGCAGGAGATGCCGTCGCCCACGGCGGAGGTCACATTGATCGTGGCGTTCTTTATGCTAATGTACTCACCGGCCTTGATGCCGTGTTTCACGTTGCCCACCACATTGAGCGTGCCCTGCTGCTTGAATTCGGCGTGGCCTTTCACGTAGAGGCATCCCTTCTGCGAACCACCGGCGGCATCTACGAGTGTGTTGGTGGTGCCGGTGATAACCTTCACGTTGATGCGTTTGCCGTTCTGGACATGCACCGCCGCTCCGCTATATACGGGAGTGACGTTGGTCAACGTGAGACCGTTGAGCTCGAGAGTGGCTTTGTAAGAGCCCGACATATAGAACTCACCGTCGGCCGATGTGCCGCTCAATTTGTAGGTGATTTCGCTGGCGAGGGAATCGCTCTGCGCGATGGAGACATGCGCCCCCTGTTGGGTGACGGTCAGGTATTGCGTCACGTTGTCGGCGACAGCCACCGTTGCCGTCGTGCCGCTATAGACCACTTCGACGGTGTTGTCGCCCGGTGTCTGAGAAAATCCGCAAATTACCAGAAATAATATGCCGATAAGGAAAACAGTGCGTTTCATAAAATTTATCCTTTTAATCAAAAAATAATTTTCTGTCTGCAAAATTAACATCGCTACCATCATGCAAGTTAACATATCGGCGTAAAAATTTAGCAAAAAGACCGATTTTGACATGTTGTTAAAATAAATCCGTATTTTTGCATCACAAAAAAGAAATGGGCATCTATCTGTGGTAAGGAGAGGTGTTTGTGCCCAACCAATCAAAACGCAAAACAAAAAAATACAGATAAAATTTTCTTCGTCTTATTCAAATTTGATTGAGGGCGTAAAAGTATAATTTTTTGAAATGCCGAAAATGAATCACAAGGATACCGTTTTCGGGTTGCATTTTTTATATTTTTGCCATCTCAAAATCTAAAATCTTTTGGATATGAAAAAAGGAATAAACCTTCGTGTTTTTATACATATTAAAGAATAATCAACCATGGAAAAGCATCTTTTCTACCTCTTATTATTTGTGATATTAACTTCTTTTTCCGCATCTGCGCAGAAAAAAAGTTTCAGAAACATCCTCTTCTCCCAACACGATTTTGTCGATACAGTGAAGATCAAGGTTTGGGAGGGAGCGGTCATCATCCCAGTGGAAATCAAAGGAGAAGTCAAGAATCTGATGTTCGATGCCGGCACAAATGACACCCTCGGCGAAGTAAAAGCCGTGGTACGCAAGGGCTCGGAGGCCTACCAGAAAGGCATCCGTACAGGCGATTATCTGATAAGCTTCAACGGCATTCCCATTACCGATTATTGCACTTTTCTCAACCTTGACACCGAAGTCGAGGTGAAACGCTATGTTTACCGCTCGCCGGAGGGCGAGATAAAAGAGGTAGAGTGGTGAATTGTTACAACAAAAGCCTTCCATCGGCTCGTTTGTAGATATAATGTCAACAAATATTTCATGTGTAATTATGAAGAAGTTATATATCCTCGCGTTCATGGCACTGTTTTTCACAGTTTGCACCAGCAAAGCCCAAACATTTGACACTTTATCTGTCAGAAATGCCGTCTCGTCGATGATGGACACTTACCCGAAAGCCACTTTGCAGGATGTCTATAAAAGTTTCTACCAGAATCACTTCGGGCCAGAACACTTTATCGTGGACACCGTTTCTGTAAGGCAATTTTTCATGCAAGAACTTTCAGAAATGGAAGACACTTCCCTTGTTATTTACGAAATGACAGGCAACAATGGACGTTATGTGCGCGTGTACCTTGCAGCCGTAACAGACAGTTTGATTAATGCCAACCAACTAATCAATGCCTTTGTGCAAAGTGCGAATATGAAAAACATGCCAAATCAAGATTGGGCATCAGAATGGAGTTTCATCGTGGAGATCATCCTGCAATACGACATAAAAGTGAATAATATCGAAACCGATGCGGGTTTTTTATTTGAAGCGAGCCAAAAACACCAGGCTGTACGACATAGTAAGGCATACCGGGATGCATATCATCCTCATTACCGCATTGTTGAGCGCAGCATTTTTGAAAAAGAGTTGAAACCTTTGATCGAAGCGAAAGGCCTCTCAACGCCCAAATGAAGTTGGCCTTCGATTCATCAAAATCCTACCGACCCAAAGCGAAAGCAGCATTGCCCATTGGGATAATCTTAATTTGTGTATTTTTGCCCCTCAAAGGATTGCAGATTCAAAAACAATGAAAAATCAGGAGAAATTTTCGATTGCGAAACGGCTGAAAAGCTTTACATACGCGTTCAACGGGCTGAAGGTGCTCTTCCAAGAGGAACACAACAGCCGGATACATCTGTTCGCGACCGTCTGCGTCATCATCGCGGGTGCGCTGCTCAAACTTTCGGTGCTGGAGTGGGCGGCCGTCGCGTTTGCCGTCGGACTGGTCTTCAGCGGCGAAATCTTCAACTCTGCTATCGAAGACCTTTCCGATGTAGTGTGCCCCGGACGCGACGAACGCATCAAAAAGGTCAAAGATTTGGCAGCTGCGGCGGTCTTAGTAAACGCCATCGCCGCCGCCGCCATCGGCCTGCTGGTCTTCGTCCCGAAAATCATCCAACTGTTTCAATAACACTACGACTATTGGTATTTTGTAGAGACGAAAAATTTCGCAGCTCTACGGTTGGCTATTCTCAGCACCGCAGCATTTTCTCGCGCAGATGTACGTATCCAGCCTCGTTGAAGCGATATTGGATAGGAGCGTGAGGCGACTTCCGCTCTTCCTCGCTTTGTGCCACGGGGGTGATGATGCCCGACGACAGGAACTTTTTCTGGAAGTTGCGGCGGTCGAACTCCTTGCTGAATACGTGGGTGTAGAGCCGTTGCATCTCCGGCAGGGTGAAGATGTCGTCCACGAGGAGAAATGCTACGGGGGAGTTGATGAAGGCGAGTCGGAGTTTCCAGAGAGCCATGCGACAGATCTTCTCGTGGTCGAAGGCCAGGCGGGGCATCTCATGGACGTTGAACCAGCGGGCCTCCTTCGCGTCATCGCCGGCGGCAGCCTTGATTTGGGACGGGCGCACGACCGATGCGAACCCTACCGATATAGTGCGGCCTCGCGGGTCACGGTCGAGGTCGCTGAATGACCCCACCTCGTAGAAATGTTTGGGCGTGAGTCCCGTTTCCTCCTTCAGTTCGCGACGCGCGGCTTCCTCCAATGTTTCGTCCGGCTCCAGAAAACCGCCCGGAAAAGCCCATTGTCCCTTGTATGGTTCATTCCCGCGTTTGATTAACAACACGTTGAGGTTAGTGCCGTCAAAACTGAACACCACAATGTCCGCCGTCACTGCCGGCCGCCAATAATCGTATGTATAGACTCCTTTTTCTCCCATAATTCTGTGTGATTTTTACACGCGGCAAAGATACAATTTTAATGGTTATGGGTTATAGGTTATTGGTTATTGAAAGTTAGAGGGTTGGAAGGTTAGAGGGCTAGAAGGTTAGGGAGTTTGAGGGTTAAAGGGTGTCGAACCAGTATGTTTTGTGGGAACAGGGACAATTTTCTTGCAAAACACCTCTCTAAAAATTTACTATTCAAGCTTGATTAGTTAAATTGTTTTTTATATTCAGTTGACACTCAGTGTCGAACAAATTCCGCAAAAGTATTGACAGGAGAGCATTTTTGTACTATCTTTGCGAACAAATTCGAAAAGATTTCAAGAGACAAGATACAATAATATTTGCGTTATTCTATTTCCAATTCAAAACGATGCAAAAGTTCAACTTTGACAAAGACGAAGTTTCCTCTTTTTCGGAAGTCCCATCTGCAGATTTCATCGACATCCTGCTACAAGGAGGTGAGCGGGCGGACGAGGCGGCATACTATTTACTGCACCATCGGGTCAACTTCCAGTTGAGAAGGCGGTTCGAGGTGTACCACTCCCGTTTGGCGGACAATTTCGAGGATGTGGTCAATGATTTCTTCCTATACCTGCGCGAAGGAAATGACAGCGGAGACGGAAGGGACCGCACTCCTTACCGGTCACTGCAAAGTATCCGTAACAAGGAGGTCTTTGAGGCCTGGCTGGTCAGGACTTTCCGAAACTACCTCGCTGTGCGTGCTGCTGCTGAAGAGCAGTTCCTTCATGCGGGAGTCTCATCCGAAAGCGTTGCCAGTCCCGACATTTTCAATGCAGCTGATGGTATTGGCATCAGTGATGTCAGTGACATCCCTAACGCAGCTGATGTCACTAAACCCTTCGCCTCCTGCGAAATCCCCGAAATCCCCGATATTCCCGACACTCTTCAGACCGACGAGTGGATTCTTTCCGTTGCCGCCAGCCTGATCGCCTACGCGCACCAGACCTTCAACCCGAACTACCGTTTCGTCCTTTTCCGTTTTCTCTTGTCGATGCTCAATCGGCAGCAGTCATTGTCGAACGAGGCGGTGGCCCAAGCCCTTGGGATGACCTGCCTTTCGTACAGGGTCACCACTCATCGTGCGAAGTGCAGCCTTGCGAAACTTCGCGACCGCCTGCTTCGTGGCGAATCTCTCCCTCTCGACGACACCCACTTGCAGATGGCGCAGCACATCAACGATGACTTCTCGAACCTCTATTCCACCTTGTCGGTTTACTATGATCAGATCATCGACACGTTGCCTTGTGCCGCCGCCATCAGGCAACTTCGCCAGCAATACCGTGAAACCACCGGTCATACGCTTCATGAACCCACGGCATCCTATTTTGCCCGACTCACCGTCAGGGGCTTCTGGTGCAAGCTGAACCGCTGGCTGATTGTTTAAAAAACCTCGTTTCATCCAATTTCAGCTGAAGCATGGCTGTGATATCACAAAGCATATCTTTAAGTATGTCGTGATTATCCTCAAATGCTCGATCTGATTTGTAGATGGATTCGATTTCAGAAGTTAATGTCTCCATCAACTGGGCGACCGCAAAGACCAATTGTCCTAGATCAATTGCCTCCGCCAATTCAGAAATCCTCATCTGCGTCCTGTCGTCTTCTGTCGCAAGGCGAATATTCCCGTTCTTGTCCACGATATAACTCCTTATTCCCTTACACGACAACTGTTGCAGAACATCGATAATGGACATACATGAATTGGCGTTGAGAGCACTCATCAAAGAATACAGGTCTGACGGCTCGGTATCTTGAACGATATCCACGCTGTCATGGTAGAGGTCGCTGAAAAGGGTGTGGTATTTCAATTGTTCACGAGTGATACTTTGCGTTTTGATGCTCCCGTCCGAATTATAGTCTTCTTCTACGTCAGAGCCAAATTCACGAATGAAATCTAAACGTTTGGACAACGCATAATATTCCCAACTGCCGTTAAACTCATCAAAGTAAGCATTGATGGTTTTTGACCATTCCTCCAATCGTCCGAGGACACCATGCAGCCATTTTTCCCAAAGAACTGTCTCATAGTAGTTCTGCATCCTGAATACAGCCATCTCGTCTTTAGAATCTCTAAAAACGCGAGGGATGGACATGATACGCAATAGTTGTATTTTTGCCACCACACGATTGAAGGCCTTCGCCAGCGGGGTATCACTCTGTATGGGTTCTATTAATTCTTTCATTCCTTCACTATTTTCATGTTTCTATTCTTAAGTATGGAAAACATCCGAAATGTTACACCTCGATTGAAAAAAAATTTCTTGTGAGGTGTAACAATCCCGTAGTTTTCCGTACTATGTAGATAGAAATGATTGAAAGCTCAAGAATATGGAGATACACGATGATGATTTTTTGGACGAGAATGCCCGTTGGCAGTTGACACCAAAAACGTGTCTTGGGTTCGCCCTTGCTGAGACTGAAATATCCATGGATCCGTTTTTGATGGATGAAAGGAACAGCAAATTCGAATTGGTATATACCATTTTGGAACATCGTATGAATGACGCCGGATATATCACAGATGAGAACGGGAAGACCAAAGATCACACGAATTCTGACAAACCAGAGGTCATTTTCACCAAGACCATTAAGGGTTTTTATCCGAAAGCGACCGATGAGCAGATAAGCGTTGCTTGGGACGTGTTCGTTTATCACATGGACAGACAGGGTGATCTCGCAAGAAAGGATCAGATCTTTGTCCCATAATTCCATAGGTTTCATTATGTTTGTTGGCTTTTTTTGATTTCCGTATATCGAATTACAGCATCCAGCAATGCTTCATTGGGACTATCAAACAACCGGGAGCGGTCTTCAACCTTGATTTCAGGTTCGCAGTGCTCAATGAGGTAATAATGGCATTTGGGACCTGTCTTCATGATGCCGAAAACGAGTTTGTTGAATTTTTTCTGCAGGGCGGCGAGGATACCGCAGACGGTGAGCGGTTGTTGCACCTCTTTGCAAATGAGATCGTAGGCATGGCTATCCAGTGGAATCGGAAGGTCAAGAACCAATGGTGTTTCCTGATCCCACTTGGCCAATGACACAATTTCGTCATACTGTTCGCGGGTGAGTTCGCAGTCTAGCCCCAAGTAGCATTCGTATGGAAGGTTGAAAACAGACCCTTCTACATGGTGCCCGAAATAATCGTGGAAGGTGTGAGGCGTAAGGAGCACTTGGTCGCGCTCTTCCAAGACATCCAGGATTTTTTGTGCATCATGGATGATAAGTGGACAACCGCTTTCGTAGAGTGCTACGGCAATCTCCGCACCCACATCTACACAGGAAGAGTAGCTTATGCCGAATGTTATCAACCACTTGCCTGGGGTGTACCAATCCGTCGCATGTACATTCATCCGCGACAGTCCCAATTCCCCATAATGGTCAAATGCCATTTCCTTGAATGCCGTTGCGCTGTCCAGGTCCGTCTCATCTGTGATCTTGCCGTGCCGTCCCAATTGATACTGCTGATAGAATTCCACATCTGTCATACTAGCAACATCCTTCAGCCATTTCTCTTTCCTCAGAGATTCTTTTTTGTCGTAGAATTGGCGGAAATGTTTTTCGTATGCCAAGTATGCCACGCGGAAATAATTGGCATACAATCGGATACTCATGTCCGGCAATGGTTCCCGATAGAATGACGGATAATGATCGATTTTATCCCCGAATTCTGTTTTCCGATAAATTTCCTCATTGACGATGCACTCTTTAAGCACACGGATGGCTTTCTCCACATCCTTTGGCAATCTTCGCTGCCAAGGTACGATTCTGTCCAAGTCCTTTCGGGGAATATGCCCCGTGCGTTGCCGCTTTGGAAGGTGTTCCCCCACATAGAGGTTGTATGCTTCTGGATTCTTTGCGATTTCAGCCACTTTTTCTTTCAAAAAAGTCAAAAGTGGCTCAAGGAACCAATCTAAAGGATCGAGACTGTGGCAGTTTCTGTCGGGATCATCGTGGATGATGCACCAATGCATATCATTGTCTGAAATATGGAGGTATGTTTTTCCTCGATATTGACTCACAGAAAGATAATACCAGTAAGTTTCCTGCGGGAATTCGCACTGCCAGTATGACAAGTATTCTTCCTCGGTCTCTGCTTCACCCCAGTCTTTAACTTTCTCGAAACTGGCCCAGTCAGAGGGTTCCCCTCGGGGAACTTCTAACCATAGTCCATGGCGATAGTCGTCGCCGATGGGTTCAAAAGTGTCCAAAAGGGCTTTGATTTCCAAAAGGACACCGTGACTTTTCGGATTGGTGACGGCGTAGCTGTTGTCAAACCCTCCTCGCGGGAGGCGACACATCAGTGGTTGGTTTAGTTTCTTCTTATTATTCATAATGATATTTTTTTTCACAATCTTATTACCGTTATTGGATACTTCTGCTCGTTTCGTATGCTTGGAAACCATCTGGTTGCCCGTTGCGCCCCAAGGTCTATCTCATTATAGAGAATCCAGACAAAGCGTCCTTGTATGATGTATATCATGATCTTGTCTTTCTTGTTAATTCGTATCATTGCCTTGTCAAATTGCATTCG
>JAEEGJ010010384.1_pt1 | contig 24274 bp, 17 predicted proteins | sample 8958761 | NCBI WGS metagenome assembly JAEEGJ01 (sample SAMN16246546, study PRJNA631951) | gut metagenome | biome: gut microbiome; feature: rumen; material: RS-attached | host: Bos | place: Iran: Karaj | collected 2018-10 | reverse complement strand
ATATATGTTTAGAGGCTGCACTAGCTTGACAAGTATATCGATTCCGAGCAATGTCATGTACATTGGCAAATCTGCGTTTGAGAGTTGCGAAAGTCTAACTAGCATAACAATTCCTAACTCTGTCATCTCAATAGGCGAATATGCGTTTAGCCATTGCTTTGGTTTAACAAACGTAACCATCGGCAACTCTGTTGCAACTATTGACGGTTCTGCGTTTGGGTTCTGTACTAGCCTCTCAAGTATATTGATTCCTAACTCTGTTACGACCATCAATAACTTTGCTTTTACAGGCTGCAGTGGATTAACGAATATCATGGTTGAAAGCGATAATCCGACCTATGATTCACGAAATAACTGCAATGCAATTATTGAAACATCAAGTAATTCATTGATTATTGGTTGTAAGAACACCAGTATTCCTAATTCTGTTACAAGCATCGGTAGTGGTGCATTCACGTACATCTACGATCTAACAAATGTAACAATTCCAGGCTCAGTTAACTACATTGGCGAAGATGCTTTTATGAACTGTCCAAATATCATGAGTATAACTTGTTTTGCCATAACACCACCTGATGCGTATTGTATAGCAATAAGCAATGAAAACATTAATGATGAAGATTACAAAAGCATCTATGAGCAAGCTACGTTGTTTGTCCCTTATGAGTCGTTGGAAGCTTATCGTACTCACGAGGAATGGGGCAGTTTCTCGCTTATCGTACCATTTGTCGGTGCTGGGCCTGGTGATACAAATGGCGATGGTGTAATTAATGTTGCTGACGCAACAAGCCTGATTGACATGCTGCTCGGTGACAGCGAACAGCCATCTTATGCCGACGTGAATGGTGACGGGATCATTAACGTTACTGATGTGACAGTGCTCATCGATATGCTGCTCTCGTCGGGGCAATAATGTCTTGACAAGAACTTTTACTATCAAGTCCTGTGTTCACTCCCGTGAATGCGGGACTTGATTTTGTTAGTGGTTTGGGGGATGCTAGAAGCGGAAGCCGGCGGTGAGGTCAAAGTTGTTGTAGCTGTTGAAGAAGCTGTGAACCTGACTTTGATACCAATGGCCCTCGTGGTTGAAGTTGAAGGCATAGAAGAAGTTGCCGGCGGTGCGCACGAGTGCCATCTTGGCCGTCAGATTGGTCGAGAGCAATGATTTTTTCCCCTCGATGGAGCCAGGGAAACTGTGACGGTATCCGATGCTAGGGGCGAAGGTGACGTTGAAGAGCCAGCCGTGATGGAAGACCCAGCTGTAGCCGTAACCGATAAGGATACCGAAGTCACGGTAGCGGAAACGGTAGTCGGTCACGCTGTTGGGCAGATAAACCTTAAGGTCCTCATCGAGTTTGCTCAAGTCCATGACGACGTCCTGATGGCTCAGATAGATGCCTGTCAACAAGGAGCCGGCACTGCGTTTCTGATACTTGGAGAAGCAGTAGGCAGCGGCCTGGCTGTAGTGTGTGTGGTTGAAGATATAGTAGGCGTCGAGACCATAGCCCTCGCGCTTGAGGCCCGGGAAGATGCGGCTGCCCAACCAGCGGCCCAGACGATTGATGTGCACCGTGCTCTCGTCATTCTTGCGGTAATAGGCCTCGACAAAGATGCGTGAGGTGGTGAATGAGAACTGGAGCCGCCTGTTGCGGATGAAATTGCCAGCCAGCAGGTCACGCACATTGATCATGTAGGTGAAACTGAGTCCCATGCCACAAATCTGGAAACCGAACAACGAGGTGACATCGCTGTTGAGCTGCACCGGAGTCTTCCAGTGGCTCAAGTGGCCACTGTAGAAGTCGATCCAGTTGTTGTTCTTGATCATGATTTTCCACTTCTTGCCGTTGGTCTTGCCCGGGTTGATGACGTAGGCGGTGTCATAGTAGTTGAGCGCTTTGTTGAGCCAACGGTAGGTCTTCACGCCAAAGTTGATGAACTTGGGATAGACGATGGCCGTGTCGTTGATGCTCCACCCGTGACGGAACACCTGATGCTTCCACCGGTCCTTAAGGTCAATGGTGTCGAGATGGGCCCAGAGGCTATCGAGGCGCGCGACAACGACGCTATCGCCCTGCAGCGGCAAGCGCTGGACAAGGCTGTCAGGCTCCTCGGCCATCAGGACGAGAGCCGAAGCCGCCACCATGAGCAGCAATGCGAAAAACCGCTTGATGGTGCTCATGGTGCCGTCGTGGGCTTATCGTCCCGTCCTGTAGCGGGACGTAGCGTCACCATGGGTACAGGCTGACGCACACTGCTGTCACCGGGATCGGGTGGAGCCGGTGTCCGCCGCGGAATCGAATCGGAGGGCGGCAGCAGGGTCTTGTCGTTCTTCTTGCTGCGTGGCTTGTTGAAGTCGTGTTTCCAGACAATACCCACGCCCTGCGTCGTCATCGCGTTGCGCAGGTAGTAGTTCTGGTCGTTGAAGTGGTTATAGGCCTTCAGGCGGAAGGTTCCCTTGCTGTTGAGCAGATACTCGAGGTCAAAGTCACCGATGAAGTTGGTGTTGCTCTGGTTATAGGTGTTGTCACGGTAACCGAAGTTGCCGTTGAGCAGCAAGCGGTTGTTGAGCAGCTGGCTGGAGAGCGCCACATCCACCTCCATGTCGCTGAAGTCACCCTTGTTGGTGCGGAAGTTGGGGGCTATCGACAAGTTGTCGGTCATCTTGCCCAGGATGTTGCTCAACTGCCCGGCGATGGTTGACGAAGCCACCGAGGTGAGGAACTCGCTCTGATTGGCCGAGGTGCCCATATACTCGGGGGTGTAGAAACGGTTCAGCGCCAGCAGGTAGATAATCTGGCGGTTCATCATCTCGTCGGTGCTGATGATGCTCTTGACCTTGTTGTAGGCGTCGGTGGTGAGCGACGGGAATTCAAGGTCAAACGAGATGTCGGGCTGGCTGATGATGCCCTTGGCACGCAGCAGGGCATGGACGGGAACGCTGGTGCGGTTGAGGTCGGCGTCCTGCCCGAAGGACTTGTCCAGGTCGCGGATGTTGGCATTGAGCGAATAGAGGGCCTCGATGTCGAGCATGGCGGCATAGGGGTCGCCATTGAAACTGATGCTGCTGCCGTTGCGGATGGTGAAGTCCTTAAGGATTACGTCCTGGAGGGTGAAGTTGTAGGTACCCTTGTCCAGGGTGTATTTGCCATAGGTCTCCAACTCGCCGTTGTTATTGTAGGTCAGGCGCATGTGGCCGCTGCCTGTAGCCTTGATGCGGTCACCACCCACGGGGTCCATAATCACGGTGAGGGCCAAGTCGGGCGTGATGTCGCCCTGCAGGTCGATGTTGTAGGCGCTGGGCTCAGAATTCACCTCCTGCTTCACTTGCTGTTTCAGCTGGCTCAGAACCCAGTTGATTGAGTCTTCCTCCTGTACGGGCGCCAATTCCGGCTCCTTGTATTCACGGTCACGGAAGGTGATGAAGTCGTAGTTGCTGGCCTGCTTGGTGTCGCTCATCACGAGGGTAAAGCGGCTGTGGGGCGCCGATGTCATGTTGACCTTGATCTGGACAATGCCCGGTCCGCCCTCGACAAAGCAGGCTCCGTTGCCATAGATGGTGCCGTACCAATCGGGGTTGATGTTCGGGTTGGTGTCGTAGCTCAAGAAGTTGCGGGCATTGGTGATGCCGAAGTTGAACTCGGGATTGTGGAAGGCATCATGCCTGAGCCAGCCGCCCAGCTTGGCCTCATGGCCCTCGCGGTCATGGATGGGCACGTCCTTGAACTCGATGTAGTCGGGGATGATGTGGATGGGCACATTGCTGGCGGTGTAATAGCAGTTCACGTAGTCAATGAGGAACCGCAACGAGTCGGCCACGATGTCGCCAGCCAGGTTGATGGTGTGGAAGTTGCCGAACAGGGTGGCCTTGCCCGACATCTCGCCCTGCACGTCGCTGGTGAAGGCCTCCATGTAGGGCTTGAGGAAGGCCACGTTGGCGTGGTCGGTGTCAAACTCGATATACAGCGAGTCCTCGGCGACATAGATGCCGCCGTCGAGCAGGCTCTTGCGCCCGTTGGGCTGGTTGATGTCGCCATTGACGAGGATGCCCCGCGAGTCGTTGTCATAGTTCACGGCAATGTCCAGGTCGCCCATGACGCAGCCGTTATAAGAGATGTTCTTGATATTCAGGCTGGGGGTGTACAGGCGAGGACTGCCCGAGAGCAGGTCGCGGGCAAAGAACTTGCTGGTGGCCCTGCCGCCGAAGTCCACATGGTCGATGGCCAGTGTCTCGAAGATGTAGTCCAGGTTCAGGTCATTCATCTCGAGGCACAGCTCATCGTCGGGGTCATGAGATACCGTGCCGTCGATGTGGATGAACTGGTCACCGCGTCCGCCCGAGAGGTTATCGACCGTGATCACGCCCCTGTCGATGCCGATGCGTCCCTTGTTGACCTCCCAGATGGTGTCGTTGAAGACCAGCTGCGACGGGTGGATGTAGATATCGGCCTTGACGCCGCCGTCGGTGCCGCGGTCGAGCAAGCCCGTCAAATTGAGGTTGCCGTGGAAGTCGCGCTCGAGGGGCATGCGCCAAGCCAGATTGGCATCGATGGTGTTGTTCTGGCCGCTGGCATCAAAGTTGAGGTCTATCATGCCCTTCTTGGCCGGATAGCTCGACTGCAGGTTCATCACCACCTTGTCGTTGATGCTGTCCAGTTCCACCAGCAGGCGCGTTTGCTCAATCACCTTGTTGCTGCCCTGGACAATCAACGGCGCATCGACCACCAGGTCAAACGTCTTGTCGCTCTCGTTGAGGTTGGCCTCGATGATGGTGCGGTAGGCCAGACGGAAAGGCAGGTTGTGCATCTCGTGCAGGGCCTCGTCGGGGTTGACGACGAGGTTCAGGCGCAGGTCGTTGGGCAGGCCGCCATGGCTGTAATCGGCGTAATCGCCGAAGTATTGCGGGAAGGCGCCCGACAGCAGGTGCTTGACCGTGGGCACAAGCGTCTTGAAGTCATATTCGCCCGAGAGGAAACCATCCAGGTGGTCGCTCTCGAGGCTGATGACCTTGTCTCCGTCGCTATTGTCGGCATTGACCTGCAGATGATTGAACCGCAGCCCCTTGCCCTCGTTGTCCACAAAGGCGAAATCGTTGACCTCGAGGTGGCCCGACACGTTGTCGAGCGAGTTGCCCCAGAACGATGCCGTGGCCGTGGCCTCCAGCCGGTGGCCGGGATATTTGTCGGTGAGTCCCAGGCGAGCCAGATTCAACCCGTCGGTTTTCACATTGACGTCATAGTTGGAGTTCTCGCCGCTGAGCACAGCCTTGCCATCGACCGTAATGCGGCCATTGGCATCGTTCATCGAGAGCATGCCCGTGAAGTCGTTGCCCTGCTTGTCCACATCGGCGGTGATGTCGTGGTAGCGCGCCCCCTTGAAGTCGACAAAGGGGATGTGTCCCTGCAGGTGCCCCGACACGTCGTTGCCGGCCAGCAAAGCGTCGACCTGGGCATCGACAGCCACCTGCCCCAGCAGGTCATGCTTGTCCAGCAGGGTGCCCAGATTCAGGCCCTCGGTCTTGACATGCCCCGTGAAGCGGTTGGAGCCGGACTGCTGGGCCAAGGTGCCGTTGAGGTCGGCATTTCCCAGCGAGGTACCCACCTGGCCGTTGAACGTCGTCTGGCTGGGGCGGTTGTGCAACTCGCCGTTGATGGTCACGTTGCCGCAGCGCGAGATGATGCCACGCGCCTGGGGAGAGAGTTTGGGGACGAGGCTGGTGAGCTGTGACAACTTGCCCGCCGAGACTTTCAGGTCGATGCGGTCCAGATCCAGTGAGCGGTAACCGCCACCGGTGGGCAACGTCATGCCGCCACGGCCATTGAGCGTGAGGGCCCCGTCGTCCGACTGCAGGCTCAACACGGGCACCTCGATGCGCGAGCCGTCACGCACGACGGTTGCCGTGATGTCCCAGGGCTCGGTGAACTGCTTAAGCTCCGGTGCCAGGGCGGCCAGGTCCGACGGGGTGATGGTGCTGCCCGGGGTGCTCACACGCAGGGGCATCTGCTTCAGTTCCTGGCCCAGGTTCTTGAGCGAGGAGTATTCCAGATGCAGGTCGTCGAGACGGATATCGCTATTGGGGAGCTGGACCTTGATGTTCTGCACGTCAAGGGCATTGTCGGTGATGTGGACATTGGTGGACAAGCGCTTGAGCGATAGGCCACTGCCCTCGTCAAAGGACAGCCGCTTCACCCTGATGTCGAAGTCGTTGTTCTTGAGTTGCGGCAAGGCCAGGTCGGCCCTCAGATTGCGGATTGACAAATGGTTGGGGTCCAAACGGCCTGGGCGGCGCGGCTGGTCCAGCACGTCGTAGGTGAGCTCGGACTGACGCACCACGACGGTGTTGACCTTGACGTCAAAGGGTTTGGGCGGCTTGTCCTCCTTGGGCTTGAAGGCATCGATGATGAACTGCATGTTGGTGGGGCTGTCCTTGTCGGGGCGCGTCACATGCCCTGAGAGACCGATAATCTCGCCATAAGTGACAACGACACGTTTGTCGGCAATCAGGTCCTTGAGGCTGATTCCGGCGCCCAACTTGCCAACGGTCAGCAATGAGTCGCCCTGCTGGTCGTTGATCAAGACATCCTTCAGTTCCACTTGGTTGAACGGCGTTATCGACACCGAGCCGATTTCGACCTCAGTATTGAGGTACTCGCTCAGCGCCTTCTCGCCCTCATGGCACAGGCGCTCCTGCACCGGTGGCAGCAGCAACAGCAGGTACAGCAGTGCAAACAACGCAACGACCGCCACCAGCACGGTGACTACCACGCTGCGCAGGACATTGTATGTTCCCTTAGAAAGGTTCATTACCTCGTTTTTTAACGCTCGTACTGCAATTCTGATGCCAAAAGGGTGCTGGGCTGAATCTACAAAATGGACCGAATGGAATCGCTACAGTTCATCGCACTGGGCCAGCCACAGGCGTGACGAGGCGTCGCTGGGCATGCGCCAGTCGCCACGGGGCGAGAGTGACACGCTGCCCACCTTGGGGCCGTCGGGCAAGCAGGAACGCTTGAACTGCTGGGCAAAGAAACGGCGGCAGAAGGTGCGCAGCCACTTCTTGATGGTCGCATCGTCATATTCTCCCCCGAAAGCCTTGCGGGCGAGCATATACATCTTGGCAGGCGTGAAGCCATAGCGTAGCATATTGAACAGGAAGAAATCGTGCAGCTCGTAGGGACCCACGATGTCCTCGGTGACCTGCAGGATGGTGCCGTCCTTGGCGGCGGGCGTCAACTCGGGGCTGATGGGCGTGTCGAGCACATCGAGCAGGGTGTCGTGGATGGCCTTGCCTGCCTTGTTGCCATCGTTGAGCGAGCCCGCGAACCAGCGCACCAGGTGGCGCACCAGCGTCTTGGGGATGCTCACGTTCACGTTGTACATCGACATGTGGTCGCCGTTGTAGGTGGCCCATCCCAGGGCCAGCTCCGAGAGGTCGCCGGTGCCGAGCACGAGGCCATTCACCTTGTTGGAGAAGTCCATGAGTATCTGGGTGCGCTCACGCGCCTGGCTGTTCTCGTAGGTCACGTCATGGTTGGCAGGGTCATGGCCGATGTCCTTGAAGTGCTGCGTCACGGCAGCGGCAATGCTGATCTCGTGCAAGGTCACTCCCAGCGAACGCACCATCGCACAGGCATTGGTGTAGGTGCGGTCGGTGGTGCCGAAGCCCGGCATCGTGATGGCATGGATGGCCTTGCGGTCACGGCCCATGCGGTCAAAGGCGCGCACGGCGACCAGCAATGCCAGCGTCGAGTCCAGGCCGCCCGACACACCCACGACGATGGTGGGAATGCCCGTGAACTCCAGGCGGCGCATCAGGCCCTCGGTCTGGATGGCAATGATTTCCTCGCAGCGGGCCGTCAGGCGGTCATCCTCGGCGGGGACAAAGGGCAAGCGGCGCACGGGACGCAACAGCTGCTCGCGGTCATAGTCCAGCGGGCCGTTCACGACCATCGGGATGTGCTCAAACGGCGTGCCGAACTGCACCATGCTGTCGGCGAAACTGCCGTTGATGCGGCGCTCGTTCTCCAGGGCAGCGATGTCGATGTCGGCCACGGACATCTGGGGCTGGGTGGTGAAACGCTCGCCCTCGGCAAGCATCTTGCCATTCTCGGCGATCACAGCGTTGCCGCCAAACACGAGGTCGGTCGTCGACTCGCCATAGCCGCAGGAGGCATAGACGTAGGCCGCGATACAGTGGGCGCTCTGGTGTTTGATGAGGTCCATCAGGTAGGCGTGCTTGCCGATGAGTTCATTGCTCGCCGACAGGTTGACAATCACGTTGGCACCATTGATGGCGGCGATGCTGCTGGGTGGAGCGGGCACCCACAGGTCCTCGCAGATTTCCACGGCGACACGGGCACGTCCGGCCTCAAACAGCTGATGGGTGCCAAAGGGCACTTCCTCGCCACCGACCACGATGCGATCCTTGCCCGCGATGGCAGTGATGTTGCTCGTGGTGAACCAGCGTTTCTCGTAAAACTCCTTGTAGTTGGGGATATAGGTCTTGGGCACCACCCACATCTCGCCATGGTTGATCACCACGGCGCAATTGAACAGGTGGCCGCTGCAGCGCAACGGAGCGCCCACGATGGCCATCACCGGTGTCTCGCGGTAACGGTCGCACAGGGTGACCAGCGCCTGCTCGGCGGCGTCAAGCAACAGCTCGTTGCCCAGCAGGTCGGCACAGGTATAGCCCGTCACACACAGTTCAGGCATCGTCACGATGCTGGCTCCCGCATCGACAGCCCGATCCAGGCTCTCGATGATGTGTTCCACATTGCCGCTGACGTCGGCCACATTGACACGCGGCACAACGGCTGCCACACGCACCAGACCATAGTCGGTCACCGCTTTATTCTTAGTCTTTGCCATATCCATTGCAATTAATCGATTTAACTTGCAAAGTTACGCATTTTTGCTATAAAACAAACGCTTTTTCCCGTTTTTTGCAGTGATGAGGTATAATGAAGAACAATAGGGGGTGATGAGCGGGTAATTTTGTCATTAAAACGCTTGCAGATTTCGATAGATTACATTACCTTTGCAAGTAGAAATCATTAATCATTAAAACAGATAACAACATGAAGAAAATCTTTACTCTGCTCTTCGCTCTGGCTGCGCTGACTGCTGCAGCCGATAATAACACCATGGTGGACAGGTGCATCAACGTGCTGCTGGGCAACGAACAGCCCACGACCTTGATGGCCACCAACTTGGACGCCAATAGCGACGGTGCCATCACCATCGATGACGTGGCCGTGCTCGTTGACATCCAGCTGTGGGGCCCGACAGGAAATATCAACCACGCTCCCGCTCAGGCAGGCGACATCGACGCCCTGGTGAACAAGGTGCTTGAGACCAAGGTCGAGACGCCCAACATCGACGACGTGAAAAAAGCTGTTGATAAAAACCTGCGCAACGACGCCGAATAACCAGGGGGCATGAATCACCGACACTACCTGAAGCTATGGCGGGGACTGCTGTTCTCGCTGTTGCTGCTTGGCGCTGCTGTGACGTTCACATCCTGCGGCGACGATGAACCCTCAGGGACGACCATCGACTACTACCTGGACGTGGAGGAGGAATTCCTGATTAACGGCTCGACCGGCCACACCGACCGCTACGAGAACCCCATCACCCGCATGCGTGCCGCCATCCGCAAGGCTTACCCCACACCCGATGCCAACGGCAACGACGAGGCCGTGATTACAGCGTGTGACAAGGAGTTTGAGACCTATGTCGAGAATTACAGTGGCGGAGCCGAGCACTTCACGTGCCTGTTCCACCTGGTGCGTGCCACCAAGCAGGGTGCCAAAGTCGTTCAGAACGAGGAACTGAGGACCTACTCCTACGATATCAACCCGATCATCCCTGATGATGGCGGGGACGACGATGAGTAGCCAGACGGAAAGAACAAACTAAAACTACGAATTTCGCTAATTAAACGAATAGATTTTGGCTTCGCCGAGCTAAAGGTTCGTGTAATTCGTAGTTTTAGCCCATTGATGGGCCAACATCTATATCATTGCTTTAGACTAACGAGACTTGCTGGGCTTTCACCCTTGAGGGAGGAGGTCCAGCATCCTTTCTACCAGGCGGGGTAACGCATAGTCGGGGAGGGCGGGCTCCTCAACCCAGATGTAGCCCTCAGGGAGGGCGGGAAGCGCCTGTGGCTCGGCGAGGTAGAAGTCGGCCAGCAGAACGCGATGGGTGAGCACATGCTTCACGCCGCTGGCCAGCAGCGTGAGCGGGCAACCCAGGTCGGGCAGCGGTGCATCCTCGACAAACAGCGGTTCCCACAGCCCCTGCCAGATGTCGCCGGCAGGACGTCGCCGCAGGGCGGTCTTCCCCTTGTAGCGGATGTAGATATAAGCGAAATTCCGCTCTTTCACCTTTAGTTTTTTCTCTTTGACAGGCAGCTGATTGATGCGCCCTGTGTGCAACGCATCGCAGGTGTCGGCAACGGGGCAGTCGATGCAACGGGGCGAGCGCGGTGTGCACCACGTGGCCCCGAAATCCATCATGGCCTGGTTGAATGCCGATGCCTGGCCGGGGGGCAAAAGTTCGGTGGCCAGTGACTCAAACGTGTGCTTGCTGCGCGTCGTGTTAATGGGTACATCGATGCCATAGTGGCGCGCCAGCACCCGATAGACGTTGCCATCGACGGCAGCGGCAGGCAAGTTAAACGCCATCGACCCCACAGCGGCTGCTGTGTAGTCCCCCACCCCTTTCAGGGCACGCAGCCCCTGGATGGTGCGCGGGAAACCGCCCGCCTCGACGATCTGCCGGGCGGCGGCGTGCATATTGCGTGCACGGCTGTAATAGCCCAGTCCCTGCCACAGCCGCAGCACCTCGTCCTCGCTGGCGGCGGCCAGTGCCTCGACCGTGGGAAACCGTTCCATGAAACGCAGCCAGTAGTCACGCCCCTGATCGATGCGCGTCTGCTGCAGAATCACCTCGCTCACCCAGATGCCATAGGGATCGTCGATGCCTCGCCACGGCAGTTCGCGCCCATACTGCGCAAACCACCTCAACAAGGCAGCCGTGAACGAGGGGATGCTCATTTTAGGTGTTAGGCTTTAGGCGTTAGGTTTTAGAAGTTAGGGGTTAGGGGTTAGGAGTTATTCCAGGGCTTGGATGTTTTTGAAGTTTTTCCAGTTCTTGGCGCTGCGGTAGGCCGAGATTGAGTTTTCGGGGACACGGAGCTCGACCTTGTTGTTGCTGACGCCCTCGAGTTTGGGAGGCAGCACGGCGTGGCACTCGATGAGGGTGAGGTTCTTGCACTTCTCGGCAATCTTCTTACCTATTTCCGTGGTGCTCTCGGGCAAGACAAGGGTTGAGATGGCCGTCTCGCGCAAGGCGTGTTCACCGATGTTGGTGACACCCGTGCCCAGGTCAATCGAGGCCAATGATGAACATTCACGGAAGGCCTCTTTGGCCACCATCGTACAGGCATCAGGGACGATAACCTTGGTCAGGCCCTTGTTGCTCTTGAAGGCACGCTCGCCCAGTGTTATCAAGCTCTGCGGCAGGTCGATTGACGTCAAAGCGCAGCCCTCAAAGGCTTCCTTGCCGATGCCGGTCAAAGTCGACGGGAAGGAGGCGCTCACAAGGCTCTTGCAGTGCTTGAACACCCGTGGCAACAGAACGCTGATGCCCTCAGGCAGGTCGATACTGCGCAAGTTGGAGCAATTCTCGAAGGCCGATTCCCCTATCATCGTCAAGCCATCGGGCAAGTCGACGCTCGCCAGTTGGGCGCAACCCGAAAAAGCGCCCGTGGGGATAGCACGCAGGCCCTCAGGGACGGTAACATCGGTCAGCCTTGATTCCGAGAAAGCATAGTTGCCCAATTTCTCTAACGATGATGGCAGATTGATGCCAGTGATGGCACTGCCAGCGAAGGCGCGACGGGCGATTTCAGTCACATCGTCGGGCACCGAGAAAACACCATTTCGCGCCATGGGACAGAACAAGAGCACACGCCCGGTGTTGTCATAGAGCACACCGTCCTCACAGGTGTAATAACGGCTGCCATTCTCGACGGTAATCTCTTCGAGTTTTTTCATCGTTCCCAGGTTGTCGTCAACGATTCGGACCGATGCGGGCAGGTCCAGCACGGTGAGCTGTGTGCCATCAAAGGCTGCGGCTCCCAGCGACATCAAGCCACGCGGCAAGGTCACATGCTGCAATGCGGTTCCCTTAAAGGCCTCCTGACCAATCTCGGTGAGCGAGTAGGGCAAGTTGATTGACTTCAGACTGGAGCAACTCTCGAAGCACTCATCGCCGATGCTCTCCAGCCCCTCGCTCAACATGATGTATTCCAGATCGTAGCAGCCATCAAAGGCATTATCACCGATGGACCTCACCGTCGAGGGCATGATGACCTCTTCCAGGTCGCTGCACCCCCTCAGAGCGCCGTTGGCAATGCGCTTGGTGCGCTCGGGCAACACGATGGACCGCAGGTGACTGCAATGGGCCAAGGCATCGCCCAGCACGTCGCGCTCGCCTGAGTTGCCAAACAGCCCCTTGGTGCCCGCACTCATGATACGCGCCCGTTCCAGTTCCAGGTCGAGGTAGTTATCGACCTTGCGGTCGCGGTTATCGACACAACGCGAGCGCTTGCAAATCTTCTTGATAAACTCGAAATCCTTGGAGTCCATGGGGCCCTCGATGCGCAGCAGGCGCACACAGTCGATCATGTTAAGGGGCATCTTCTCCTCGAGTGTACCGGGATTGTTGAGGCGCAGTTCCACCACGTCGCCATAGGTGTTGGCGCGGCTGTAGCGGTCACGGTAGCGCTTGTCGCCACGGCTGCCATACTGGGCACTTGCAGGGATAACCATCACGACAGCAAGCAGTAATGCCAGCGTCCATCTCATCAGTTGGATTGATTTCATATTCGTAGTTGTTTTAGTTTCTCGACCGCAAAAATAGAAAATTTTCCCGACAGGAGCAAAAAAACTGATGCCACTTTGGCCATTCTCTATCCACAGCTCACCTGCCGCCATTGGTTAGGGATAGCACCATCACAGTCAGCCCCCGTCGCAGCAAGTGTGACGGGGGCTGTTGTGAGTCACTATGTCAAGTCAGATCACTTGACAAGGATCTTGCGGCCATCGCTGGTCACGTAGATGCCATGGGTCAACTTAGCGGCATCGACACGGCGACCCGTCAAGTCGTAGTACTCGACTGCACGGTTGTCATCGGCAACAATCGAGGTGACACCAGTAGTCTTGAGGTCATACCAGCCAATCTCAGAGAGATTTGACTCGCCACCACCTTTATAGATGCTCTGCACACCGATGCGCTGGACGTCTGGACCGATAAAGTAAACGACAACCAACTGGCCACCCGACAAGATATTCATGTCGTCATTGAAGTTGTAGGGGATAACCGTCTGGTCCTCATCAAAGCCATAGATGTCGGCCAGGAAGATGTAAGGCTCGGCACCGTAACCATAGTCGCAGAAGAGCTGATAGCCCAGCAATTCGGGCAGCAGCGGCTTGCCATCAACATCGGCCAGGGGAACATCGAGTACCAAGAAGCCGAAATCATCATCGGCATAGTATTCGAAATACTGCACGTTTGGCTCGGCGGGGACAGCGGGCTCATCAACCATCGGCGTGAGCATGACATTGCCCAGCAGGTCATACCAGCTCACGTTCACATCATCGTCACAGATGCCATACCACTGCTCGGCAACAAGAGCGCCGATCTCGGGATCGGGCGTCAAGGTCAGCGGGTCGGGGTCGTTGGTCTCGGGAGTGCAGCCCATGAGATAGAGAGGATAGACTTCTCCGCTCCATACAAACGGGCCAAAGTACTGGCCGTTGTCAAACACATAGCTGTCGCCCTCGCGGTGGCCCTTCACCCATGCCTTGGGCATGTAGGAACACAGGCCCTGAACGTAGATGTCATCGCCGTCAAAGCCCACCTGGGCGAGGCCCATGAGAGGATCGCCTTCGAACCACTCATCGATGTCATCATAATAGCCCATGTAAACGCCAGTCAGCATGTAGGGCCGTGTCTCCAAGCCTTCGGGCACGATGACGGTGTATTCATCGGTCGTGATATTCATGTCGCTGTCATACATATAGTACCAGCCCATTTGGTCGGCATAGGCATTCTCAAGGATATAGCACACCACTTCCTGGTCAAGCATAAAGACATCGCCACGCTCATCGTAGTTGAACACAGCATCGACAGGCGCATATTCCTCTCCCACCGGCGTGACGGGATAGAAGTAGATGTCGTTGCCATAGAGGCTGCCATAGTATTGGGCGGGGAAGGTGACCTGTGTATAGTCGTCATTCATCGTGCCCTTAATCCAAGCCTCAGGAAGATAGACGCTGAAGCCCTGCAGATAGACGTCAGAGCCGTCAATACCGATGTGCAACGTGCGGTCCACAGCCTCCCAATTTGAGCCGTCAAAGATGTAGCCATTCAAGCGGTAGCTCCTGGTCTCAAGGTCTTCGGGCGGAGTTACCACTGCTTCGTTGAGTTGGGGAGTAGCGTCCCTCAACGACGGGGAGAATTCAGCTCGGGGCGCCGTGATAGCATGACGAGCCTTGCTCAAGTCAGGCTTGGGCAACTGAGTGTTTCGCACCGGCTGCGCACTTATTGCCATCGACACGATGGCAACAACAAGAACTAGAAAAATCTTTTTCATAAACATGTTGGTTTTATGGTTAAATGTGTGAATAAATGATTATCGGCGCAAAGATATGCAAAAGCCTATAACCAACAAAAAAAAGCCGCACAATTTTCTGCGGCCTATTGAAAATAATTATTTTAACGCTTGGGAAGCACAATCTACAAAGCTCTAAACCAGTTCATTAGATGAAGTCAAAGAAGAAATAGATGGCGGCATAACGCACGGGGACATCCTTTGCGTAACCGATGGTGCTATTGTTGCTGTTCCTGACAGTGCCATCTTGATAGACTTTTCCCACGTAGGAATTGTTGCGGTTGCGCACTGTGCCGTCACTCTCGATTTTACCTATATAGGAGTTGTTGCTGTTACGCACGGTGCCGTCGCTGCTGACGGTCCCCAGCAGCCGGTTGCTGCTGTCACGGATGTCGCCGTTGCTGTTGATATGGGCAATCGTCGAGTTGCTGCTGTTACGCACAGTGCCGTCACTGTCAATTCTGGCAATCGTCGAGTTGTTCTTGTCACGTATCGTCTGCGACTGGCCCATCTGCGCTCCGGTCACAACTATGAAAAGCAACAGAGCCAAGATGCCTTTGACTATATTTCTTATTAAATGATCCATATTTTCCAGCTGTTAGTTGATGTCATTGCAAAGGTAATCACAATTTTTGACGCGATGAAACGTGGAACGAGAAATGATGCGCGATTAAGCTGAAATTTAAAAATAGTAAGGATTTATTGGGAAAATTGACCGATAATGGTTGCCTTGTTAAAGAAAAGAGTTATATTTGTGCCGAAAAGAAATATTAACCCTAAAAACTTATTAACATGATGACAAAACGACTACTATTGACGCTCCTCATATCCATCATGCTGTTGCCCATGTTGGCACAAGAGGACAAGGGCAAGAAACCGATTTTCACGCCCCCCAAGTTCAGCGGCTTTGCCATGGCCTCCTATCAGGCGACTTTCCAAGATGGCGGCAACAGCAACTCATTTGACCTGAGGCTCGTCAGGGCTTCATTCGAGGGCCGCATCCTCAACGATTTCTATTACAAAATCCAGGGGCAAATCAACGGTAACCCGACAACGCTGGGCAGCAGCCCCAGGCTGGTGGACTACTTCATGGAGTGGCAGAAGCTGGACTTCTTCCGCGTGAAGCTGGGCCAGTTCAAGCGCCCGTTCACCTACGAGAACCCGATGAACCCGATTGACCAGGGCTTCATGGGTTACTCTCAGCCTGTGAGCAAGTTGGCAGGCTTCAGTGACCGCACGGGTATGCATGCGAGCAATGGACGCGACATCGGTCTGCAGTTCCAGGGCGACTTCCTGAAAAACAAGCACGGACGCAACCTGCTGCACTACCAGGTGGGCGTGTTCAACGGCCAGGGCATCAATGTCAAGGACGTGGATGAACGAAAGGACATCATCGGCGGTGCATGGGTCATGCCCATCGAGGGCATGCGCATCGGCGCCTTCGGTTGGGAAGGTTCCTATGCCCGCAAGAGCGGCGGCCACACGGTTAGCCTGCGCCAACACCGTTATGCCTTTAGTGCCGAGTACAAGAAAGGCGACCTGCAGCTGCGCACCGAGTATATCCACTCGACAGGCCTCGGCTTTGCAAACACCTACCAGAAGGCGGCCGATGCCTCGGACGTCACCATCAAGACCTATACCGACAAGGACGGCAACGAAGTGGCCAACAACAAGAGCGACGGTGTGTATGCCCTTGCCATCGTGCCCGTGGTCAAGAACAAACTGATGGCCAAGGCGCGCTATGACCTGTACCGCCCCACGGCCTCGAGTGTTGCCGCCAAGACCAACTATGAGGTGGGCCTGAACTACCGTTTCTGCAAATACCTGGAGTTGCAGACCGAGTACTGCCTGACCAATGACAAGGCACTGGCCAAGCACAACTACAGCACCGTGTTTGTGCAATTTTCCATCCGCTATTAATATCAACCACATAGCTAGCCACTCGTTGCTAGCGACAAAAAACCAAAAACGACATGTCACTTATCATGATTCTACAGCTCTGCATTGTGCTTGGAGCGTTGTGGCTGGGCTCTCGATATGGCAGCCTGGCGTTGGGAGCTATCTCGGGCATAGGCCTGGCAATTCTGGTATTCGGTTTCGGCATGAAACCGGGCAGCCCTCCCACCGATGTGATTTACATCATCATTGCCGCCGTCACCTGTGCCGGCATCATGCAGGCCTCGGGCGGCATGGACTGGCTGATCCAGCTGGCCGAAAAGATGCTGCGCAAGCATCCTGACCGCATCACCTTCCTCGCCCCGCTGTGCACCTTCTTCTTGACGGTGCTCGTCGGCACGGGCCACGTGGTTTACACGCTGATGCCCATCATCTGCGACATCGCCATCAAGAAGGGCATCCGCCCCGAACGTCCCTGCGGTATCGCCAGCATCGCCTCCCAGATCGGTATCACCTGCTCGCCCATCGCAGCCGCGGTGGTGGCCTTCATCACCATCAGCGGCGCCAATGGCTATAATGTCACCATCCCGCAGGTGCTCATGGTGACCATTCCCGCCTGTCTGCTGGGTATCCTGGTTGCCTCCATCGCCTCTTATAAGCGCGGCAAGGACTTGGACAAGGATCCCGAGTTCCAAAAGAAGCTTGCCGACCCCGCCCAGCGCGAGTACATCTACGGCAGCAGCGCTACCACCCTCGACAAGAAGATTGCCCCCGAGAGCAAGCGCGCCGTGTATATTTTCTTCGGAGCCCTGCTGGTCATCGTCTTCTTCGCTATCTTCCAAGATTTGCTGCCGGCCTATGACACCATCAAGGCTATCGATGGTGATGCCACCGTCGAGCTCATCGGCTCGCATGTTACCATCACCGCCGACCAGTTGGCAAAACTGGGTATCGCTGTTGAGGGCTTGACCAAGACACACCCCACCCCGCTCAAGATGAACCTCGTCATCCAGATTGTGATGATTACGGCCGCCGCGCTGATGATCATCTTCTGCAAGGCATCGCCCAAGAAGGCCATCGCTGGTCCCGTTTGGCAGAGCGGTATGGTCGCTGTGGTCGCCATCTATGGCATCGCATGGCTCGCCGACACCTACTTCGCCAACTACTTGAGCGAAATACAGGATATGCTGGCCGGCCTTGTTGAGCAGTACCCGTGGTCGATTGCCTTTGCCTTCTTCCTCGTGTCGGTACTCGTCAACTCCCAGGGTGCCGTTGTGGTTTCCATGTTGCCGCTGGCCTATGGACTCGGCATCGACGGCTGGATTCTGCTGGGTGTGTTGCCCTCGGTCTATGGTTACTTCTTCATCCCCAACTATCCCTCGGACATCGCTACTGTGAACTTCGACCGCACGGGTACGACCGTCATCGGCAAGTACCTGCTGAACCACTCGTTCATGATGCCCGGTATGGTACACACCATCGTCGCCTGCATCGCCGGCTACATCATCGCCTTCCTCTACCACTCGATGGGCTGGATCTAAAAGCGACAACGGCCGGATATTGCTGATAAAACCGATTGCACGGGCTCACAAGTCCGTGCAATCTTTATTTATTACTGAAATGACTCAAAAACGTCCTTTATCATGTGATTAGTTGATATTTTGACAAACAATACCTATATTTGCAAGTGATTACCAAAATATTGAGTGCTATGGAATTGAGGAAATTTATTGAGAATTATCGTGAAGCCTTTGGAGCAGAGGCACAGTTGCCGCTGTTGTTCGGATACAGCGACACGCCTGTGGCCGACACGGCCAAAATCGGCGGATGTTTCTTCAAAGGGCTGCAAGCGGCTCGGGAAGGGACTCCAGTCAGCCTCAGCGCCGAGGTGATTGGCTGCGGTGGCGGTAAACTGTACACGGGGTTCAGCGACATGCCTGAACGGGTGCCTAACTTTGTCTCGCTTACCGAGAAGTATAAGCGCACGCCCGAAATGGTAGCCGCCTATGTCAAGAGTCTGGAGATGCCCCGCGCTACACAGCGTTACCTGAATTTTGTCAGGGCAGACCAGGCAGAGTCTCTGGCAGGCTTCGAGGGTGTGATGTTTTATGCCACGCCCGACATGCTGGCTGGTCTGTGCGGTTGGGCCTTCTATGACAGCAACGAGGCCGATGCCGTTGTGGCCCGTTTCGGCTCGGGATGCAGCACAGTTGTGTCGATGGCCGTGGTGGAAAATGCCTATGGCGGGCATCGCTGCTTCCTCGGGTTGTTTGACCCGTCGGTGAGGCCGTGGGTCGGCAAGGATGAACTGAGTTTCACGGTGCCCATGAGCCGCTTCACGGTGATGCTGACAACGATGCGCGAGAGCTTCCTGTTCGGCTCGCACGCGTGGGAGCGTGTCAAGAGTCGCATGTAAAACATGTTATAGAATGTAAATTGCCCCGTTATCGTTTTTGGTTGTGGGGGATTTTCTATATATTTGCACAAACTTTAGCAATGATATAGCAGTTGGCCCAACTCGGCGTCATCTTTTAAAAACTACGAATTTCGCTAATGAAACTAATGAATTTTGGCTTCGCAAAGTAATCAATTCGTAAGGTTCGTGTAATTCGTAGTTTTAACCCATTGATGGGCAACATCTTAATCGTTGCACAAACTTTAATCATCAAGTGATATGAAACGACATTTTTTCTTTTTGTTTGTTCTGATGGCGCTCACGATGAGTGGGCAAGGGTATTTAACACCCTCGGTCAACAGCCCCGACATTACTAAGGACGGTACTGTGACCTTTAGAGTCAAGGCAGCCAATGCCGACACCGTGCGCCTCATCATCGACTCGCGCCTGGATACGCTGATGAAGCACACGGGCAACGAGACATGGAGCATCACCCTGCGCGGTCTGGAGCCCGACCTGTACATGTACTATTATATCGTGGACGGAATGAAGGTGATTGACAACGAGAATGCCCACACATTGCGTGATGTAAAGAGCGTGATGAACACCTTTGTGCTCGATCCGCAAGGCGATTGCCCTGTGGCCGTCCACAACGTGCCGCATGGCGAGGTGCGTGCCGTGTGGTATGACTCCCCCACCCTGGGCGCAAAACGCCGCATGATGATTTATCTACCGCCAGGCTACGAAGAGAGCCGCCAGCGCTTTCCCGTGTTCTATCTCCTGCACGGCTCGGGCGGTGACGAGACCGTGTGGCTGGAGCAAGGCCGCGCAGCACAGGTGCTCGACAACCTCATCGCCAGCGGCAAGGCCGTGCCGATGATTGTCGTCATGCCCAACGGCAACGTCGATGAGCAGGCAGCCTCGAACATGAGCGCCCTGGGCAACGTGCAGCCCACATTTGCCCACAAGAACTGGATGGACGGCACATTTGAGCAGAGTTTCAGCGACATCATGAACTGGGTGGACAAGAACTATCGCACGCGCACCGGCAAGCGTTACCACGCCATTGCCGGCCTGTCGATGGGCGGTTACCACTCGCTGTACATCAGCGCCAACCAGCCCGACGACTTTGCCTACGTGGGCCTTTTCTCGCCCGCCATCAGCCGCATGGACCAAGGCAAGTGCACCATCTATGACGACCTCGAGGGCAAGTTGGTCAATCAATTCAAACAGCGTCCCAAGGTGTACTGGCTGGGCATCGGTGAAAAGGACTTCCTGTACAAGGACAACGCCGAATTCAGGAAACTGCTCGACAAGAACCGCCTGCACTACACCTACCACGAGAGTGGAGCCGGCCACGAGTGGGCCAACTGGCGCGACTACCTGGTAATTTTCACACAATTGTTATTCAAATAATACCCTCAACCAGCGACTAGCCACTTAAAATGCTCGACACACTCATCCAATTCTTTACCCAGTGGGGCTACCTCGGGTTGTTTCTGGGATCATTCGTTGCCGGTAGCGTTGTCCCCTTCAGCAGCGAGGCGCTGGTCATTGCCTGCGTGGGGCCGCTGCACATGGAACCCGTCACCTGCCTGTTCGTGGCACTGGCGGGAAACGTGAGCGGTGGCATGACGTGCTATTACATCGGCCACTTGGGAAAAATTGAGTGGATAGAGAAATATGCCCGTGTGAGCGAAGAGAAACTCAACCGCGCCCTGCATTTCATGCACAACCGCGGCGCCTGGATGGGCTTCTTTGCATTCATCCCAGTACTGGGCACTGCCATCAGTGTGGCACTAGGCTATGTGCGCTCCAACGTGTGGATTGTCCTCCTGACAATGACTATCGGCAAGCTGCTGCGCTATGCTGCCATCATCTGGGGCTCGCTGAAACTTATCGACTTGTTCTAAACCTAATTGCAATATTGAATGGAACCTGAACACCCGATCACCAACAATAGGGGCGAATATCTGAACTTTCGTGACGATATCATGCAGAGAATTCGCAGCGCGCAGTATGAAGCCATGCGGGCTGTGAACAAAGAAATGATTTCCCTCTATTGGGACATCGGCCGCCAAATAACAGAACGACAAAAAGAATTGGGATGGGGAAATTCTGTAGTGGAAAACCTCTCTAAAGATATCCAAAAGGAATTTCCTGGGATACAAGGCTTCGGAGTCTCAAATTTGCGTGATATGGCACGTTTTTATGCTGAGTATGAGTCTAATGCAATTCTCCAACCATTGGTTGGTGAAATCAGTTGGACAAAACACATCTTAATACTCACCAAGTGCAAAGACACCCAAGAGCGCCGTTTCTATATCCTTGCCACAAAGCGTTTTGGCTGGACCAAGAATGTGCTTCTCCATCAGATTGAGGCCAAAGCCTTCGAGACCTATCTGCTTGGTCAAAGCAATTATGACCAGACGTTACCTGAAACCATCAAGCAACAAGCCGTGCTAGCATTGCGCGATGACTATTCCCTATCCTTTCTCGACCTTGCCAATGAACACTCTGAACACGACTTGGAAGCAGCCATTGTGCGCAACATTAGAGCGTTTTTGATGGAGTTTGGCCACGATTTTTCATTTGTTGGCAATCAGTATCGCCTCGAGGTAGCTGGACAAGAGTATTTTATCGACCTGCTACTCTATAGCAGACGAATGCAGGCAATGGTTGCAATAGAATTGAAGGTGGGTGACTTCAAACCCGAGTATAAAGGCAAAATGGAATTTTATCTAAATGTGCTTGACGAGATGGTGAAGCTACCCCATGAGAATCCTTCAATCGGCATTATTATCTGCAAATCAAAAAACCGTACGATTGTAGAGTACGCATTACGGCACAGTGCTTCGCCCATTGGAGTCGCTACTTATAGCATTTCGAGCGAGTTACCTGAACATTACAAAGAGATGCTGCCAACCAGCCAAGATATTGCTACCAAAGTCGATTATCTGCTTAACCAATGCTAATAAATTAATTCACAATATCATAAATCATGACACCTATTGAGATCCATAACGAATTACTTGCAGGTCACATCATCAAGCACCTGGAGCAACGCAACTTCAACGCCCATTACTGTGCAACAGCCGCCGAAGCCATCGCACTCATCAAGTCGCTGATGCCTGAAGGCAGCAGCATTTCCTGGGGCGGTTCGCAGACCATCCGCGAGATGGGACTGACCCAAGAACTCATCGGCTGCGGTGCCTACAAGGTCATCGACCGTGACAAGGCTGAGACACCCGAGCAGACGCGCCAGTGCTACCTCGACGCGATGGATGTGGACTACTTCCTCACCAGCGCCAACGCCATCACCCAGGACGGCATCATCGTCAATATCGACGGACGAGGCAACCGCGTTGCCGCTATCACCTGGGGCCCGCACAACGTGATTCATGTGATCGGCATGAACAAGGTAACTCCCACCATCGAGGCCGCCCTGGCCCGTGCCCGTAACACTGCTGCGCCCATCAACACGGCGCGCCTGGGCTGCAACACCCCCTGCAAGTTTGACGGCGTGTGCCACAACTGCAACAGCCCACAGTGCATCTGCAACTACATCCACTTCACGCGCAACAGTTTCCCTGCCCACCGCCACACCATCGTCCTCGTGGGCGAGAGCTGGGGATATTGAGCAAGTTTTTCAAGACATAAACAATATATGAATGATCAATTGACGTTTATTGGGATTATACCGGCGAGGTATGCCTCGACGAGGTTTCCCGGGAAGCCGCTGGCGATGCTGGGCGGCATGACGATGATAGAGCGGGTTTATCGCCAGGTGAGCAAGGTGCTTGACCGTGTGGTAGTCGCTACCGACGATGACCGCATCATGGACGCGGTAGAGGCTTTTGGCGGCAAGGCTGTGATGACGAGTACCGAGCACCGCAGCGGCACCGACCGTTGCCAAGAGGCCTACCTGAAAAACGGCGGGCATGAGGAGGTCATCATCAACATCCAAGGTGACGAGCCGTTCATCCAGCCCGATCAACTGCAAGCCATCATGGCCTGCTTTGACGATGAGGGGACCGACATTGCTACGCTTGTGCGCCCGTTTGATGCCAACCGTCCCTATAGTGAACTCGAGAACCCCAACAGCCCCAAGGTGGTGTTGGACAGCCAGATGCGCGCCCGCTACTTCTCACGCTCGGTCATCCCCTACATCAGTGGCCGTGAGCGCGAAGAATGGCCTAAGGCAACGCAATACTATACCCACATCGGCATGTATGCCTACCGCGCCAACGTTCTGGCCGAAATCACCCGTCTGCCGCAGTCACCACTGGAACTCGCTGAGTCGCTGGAACAACTACGCTGGCTCGAGAACGGCTATACCATCAAGGCGGGCGTGACCACTACAGCCACCATCGGCATCGATACACCTGAGGACCTCGCGCGAGCCGAGGAATACCTGCGCAATTTACATTAACACGGCCACGCCAAGGCGAGGTCCTACATTTCTTACACGATGAAACTACCGTCAATTCATATCGCATTATTTATGCTCACAGCCCTGTGGGCCAATGCCCAGCCCACCGGGGAACCGTGGATGGACCTGCAAGTGAACGAAATCAACCGACTGCCGGTACACACGTCGTTCATTGCCCAAGACGAAAATTCAGCAACAATGAGCCACTTCCTGTCGCTCGATGGCGACTGGAAATTCCATTGGGTCGCCAACCTGAACGAGCGACCTACTGACTTTTGGCGCCTTGACCTGGATGACAGCACTTGGGGCACGATGCCCGTACCCGGCATGTGGGAATTGAACGGCTACGGCGACCCGGTGTATGTCAACATCGGCTTCCCGTGGCGCGACAATTGGAAGAACGACCCGCCTCGTGTGCCCGTGCAGGACAACCATGTGGGTACCTACCGCCGCCACATCACCCTGCCCGCCGAGTGGAAGGGCAAACAGGTGATTGCCCATTTCGGGAGTGTGACCAGCAATATCAACCTGTGGGTCAACGGACAGTTTGTGGGCTATGCCGAGGACAGCAAGACGGCGGCAGAATTTGACATCACGCCTTATGTCCACGAGGGAGACAACTTGCTGGCGTTCCAGGTGATGCGTTGGTGTGACGGTACCTACAGCGAGGACCAGGACTTCTGGCGCCTGTCGGGTGTGGCACGGTCGAGTTATCTTTATTGCCGTGACAAGAACTACCACATCGATGACCTGCGCGTGACAGCGTCGCTCACCGATGACATGAAAGACGGGACATTAATGATTTCGCCAGTTATCACTGGCAAGGGTACACTGACCTACCGGCTGCTTGACGCGCAAGGGAAGGAAG
>JAEEGJ010010380.1_pt1 | contig 24280 bp, 14 predicted proteins | sample 8958761 | NCBI WGS metagenome assembly JAEEGJ01 (sample SAMN16246546, study PRJNA631951) | gut metagenome | biome: gut microbiome; feature: rumen; material: RS-attached | host: Bos | place: Iran: Karaj | collected 2018-10 | reverse complement strand
CTCCGGGGCCAGCACCAGCTGATGCCCCTTCGCAAACGGCTCAGGGTCGATGAATTCCCCGCGACCGCGGTCGTCGAAGGTGGACAGCCCGAAGAACTGCGGGATCTTCTCCTCCACGGGCTTCATCTGGGTCTCCCCCGCCGGATAATGCGGGAAGATGCCCGGTTTGCCGTCAGCGAGGAAGGTCTTGCCGTAATAGCTGGCCGGGAAGAACTCCAAGTTGAGGCCGGCCTTGCCCGAAAGGGACGCCGGCAGCGGTTCGTCGAGGTACACGCTCAGCGTGAAACCGGTCCCGTCGGCCGCCACCACCACGCGGGGGCGGAAGCCGTACGCGGGATACTCGAAGCCCAGGTCAATGGTCTGCGCATCCGTGTCCACGTCGCGCTTGAGCAGGTCCGGATAGATGTCCCACTGCTCGGGCGTGTCCATCAGGCGGATGCCGCCGCCCGTGGCGATGCGCTCGCCGCGCTGGATCAGCTCGATGCCGGCGGTCTTCTCGTCGCAGAACATACCGTTGTACTGGTTGCTGTACACCAGGACGTTCACGCCCGTCTCTTCGAAATACTCATACTCGTTGAGCCTCAGACCCTGCCCGGACGCGGCGGCGCCCAGAAGCATCAGGGAGGCGATAAGGATAATCTTTTTCATATTCTTCACTTCGTTCAGAATGACAGGAATGCTACGGATACCAACGCTTCAGGAGGACGAGTTTGTCCCCGCTGTCGTCCACTTCCCAGAACTGCGGCTTGCGGCCGGTGTTGCCCTCTTCGTGGTGCACCACATACAGCAGCTTGCCCTCGAAGGTACGGAAGAGCATTCCGTGGCCGGAATTGTTGCCCAGGAAGGGCTCGCTCTCCTGCACCCACGGGCCGGCGATCTTGCCGGACTCGGAATAGCAGACGGCCTGCAGGTAGCGGCCCTCGCCCCAGGTGGACCAGAGCATTCCCAGGCGGCCCGTCTGCGTGCGGAACATCTGCGGACCGTCGGTCACCCAGCCGGGCATCTTGAGCCCGAAGGTGGCTTCGCCCAGACCGTTCATCTCCCCGCAGCAGGGCGACTCGCTGGCGCGAAACATCGTCACGGGACGCGGAGAAACGGTGTAGGACAGATCCGGGGCCAGCTCGATGTAGTCCATCGTGCCGTCGATGAGCTGCGTCCATTCGTGCACGAAGACCATATAGATCTTGCCGTCCTCCTCGTAGAGGGTGCCGTCGATGCAGTCCCACTCGCGGGGCTGATAATCATAGCCCGGCGTGATCGCGAAGGAGGTATAGGGGCCCTCGGGGTTTTTGGAGCGCAGCAGATAGGTCTGGTTGTGGGGCACGTTGTAGCGGCGCGGGACCTGCTGGATGAGGTCGGAATGGTCGCTCCAGGTGCCGGCATAGTAGTAGTAATCCCCGATCTTGTGGATCTCCGCCGCGGCGGCGAATCCCGCCCGCTCCAGCCACAGGCCCTTGATGTCGATGATATCGTAGGGGCCCGTCCAGGTCTTGAGATCGGCGCTCTTGTACATCCGCCCGCCGGAACTGGTGAGATAATAGGTCTTCGTGGCCTCGTCCGCCAGGATATAAGGGTCGCTCATCGAGAGTTCCTCGAAAGGGACGGTGCGGACGCGGTTCATCTCGGCCATACGGGCGCGCATCATCGCGGCCCTGGCGGCCTGGCCGGTCGTGTCTCCGGGGGCGGGCTGGAAGCCGCCGAAATTGCGCTGTCCGGGATTCGCGGGCGGCGCCTGCTCGCCCGGAAGGATCTGGGCGAACCCTGCCGTGCTCAGCAGCAGGGAGGCGGCAGCCAAAAAGGGGGAAAGAAATCTCATATCACAAACAATTTACACTAACACACAAATATAAGTATTTCCATTCAGATAAAAAAAGGGAGGCGCCCCCGGCGGGGCGCCTCCCAAGTTCTATCATAGAAAAAGTCTGAATACGCTTACTCAGCACCGCCACCCCAGTAAGGGAGCTGGTTGAGCTGGGGGTTCTGGCGCTTGGAGATGTCCGGGAACGGGAAGTACTCCTTGCCGGCCACGTAACCGACGGGCAGACCGTTGTCCTTGGCCTCGTGCGTGGAGACCGTGTAGAAGCGGCTGTTGGCCTCGGAACCATGCTCCCAGATGACATTCTGGTCGCCGCCCTGAGGGGCACGGAACAGCTTGTCATACAGGACAGGCACGTCGGAACCGGCCTGGGCAGCCTTGTCGAGGTCGCCCCAGCGGACCATATCCGGCCAGCGGCACATCTCGAGCCAGAGCTCGAACTTCTTCTCCTTCTTGACCTCGTCCAGGGTGAGGGCCGTACTGACGTGCTCGGAACCGGCACGCTCCTGGATGGCGTTGAGGTACTGGAGACCGTCGTTGTCGCCGGTCTGGGCGCAAGCCTCGGCGTACATCAGGAGCACCTCGGCGTAGCGCATGATCACGAAGTTGTTGAAACGCTGGTTGGCACCGGGATACCATCCGTCCACGAACGGGTTGATAGCCTGCTTCTTGGCCAGGTAGAAGGACTGGCCGTACAGACCTGCCGGCTTGATGCCGAAGGCTTTGCTCTGCTGCTTCTCCTCGAGGCTCATGGCATCCACGGCGTGGCCGTAGTGGGTGTTGTACACCACGTCGTCGATGTGGATCAGGGACTCCTTGAAGCGGACGGAGTTGGGACCGTCGTTGGCGAGGAACTCGTCGGCGAAGTACTTGGGCACGCCGAGGCCGCCCCAGCCGTCGTTCATGGTCATAATCGTCCAAGGGTTGTTCGAGACCTCTCCTTCACCGCCGGAGACGAAGTGGTCGGCACGCCAACCCCAGATATTGGTCTCCATCCAGGTGGTACGGAAGGTGATGTCGGCCCAGCCGAGACCGGAGGTGTTCTCGAAGTTCAGCTCGAAGACCTTCTCCTCGTTGGCGTCGCCGTTGGCGTGGAAGTTCTCCACCCAGCGGTTGGTCGGGACGAGCTCGTAGTTGCCGGACTCGATGACTTTCTTGAGGGCAGCCTTCGCCTCGGCGTACTTGCCTGCGAACAGGTAAGCCTTGCCGGCGATGGCGTTGGCGAAGCCCTTGGTGGCCTTGACGGCACCGGCCTTGTCGGTCGGACCATCGCGCTCGGGGAGGTCGGGCATCGCAGTCTCGCACTCCTTGGCGCACCACAGCAACATCGCGTTGTGGTCCATCGGGTTGTTCGGATCCTCGTCGCAACGATAGAGTTCCTCGTCATACTCGAGCAGGTGGTCCACCAGCGGCGGGCAGCCCCAGCCGATGGTGAGCATCAGCTGCATCCAGGCACGCAGGACGCGGGCCTCGGCGACGCAGCGCTTGGTCGTCGGCGTCTGGCCGCCGTTGGGCAGGCCGTTGCCGAATTTCTCGATCACGATGTTGGAATAGTACATCGCGTAGAAGAGGTTCTTGTAGCAGTTGACCAGCACGGCCGTGTTGGGGCCGAAGGTGAACTCGTTCATCTCACGCATGAAGTCGTTGTCACCGTAGTTGGAGCCGGCGGCATACATATCGTCACCCGGGAGATCGAAGCAGGCGCGGTAAGGAGCATAGATGGATGCACCTTCCTCCGTACAGACATTGTAGAGAATGCCCTGATAGGCGGCGACCATGGCGCCTTCGCAATCCTCGTCAGTCTGGTAGTACGCATCCGTGAGGACGACACCCTTCTGCGGAATCTCGAGACGGTCCGGATTGCAGGCCGTGAAGAAAGCGGCAACCAGGAGGAGAGCAGGAATCAATATCTTTTTCATATCAATCATTCTTTATCGGATTAGAAAGTGAGGTTGACACCGAAGACGATCTTCTTCATGGTCGGGTAGGTACCGGAGTCATAACCCATCGCCTTCGCACGACCGGTGGTGGCCGTCTCAGGATCGGCGCCCGGGTACTTGGTGAAGGTGATGAAATCGTCGAGGGAGATGTAGAGGCGCAGGTTGTCGATGGCAGCCTTCCTGGTCAGATTCTGCGGCAGGGTGTAGCCGAGCTGGATCTGCTTGATCTTGAAGAAGGAACCGTCGAACATGGCGGCGTTGGAGCTCCAGAACTTCCAGTCTTTTGCGACCTTGGCCATATCGGGAAGCGGGGCGTTCTTGTTGTTCGCCGTCCAGGAGTTCTTCCAGAAGTAGGACAGGGTGTTGCCCTGCGTACGGTCGGCGCTCCACATAAGGGTGAAGATGTCGTTACCGATGGTACCGGTGCCGTACATCGTGAAGTCGAAGTTGCGCCAGGCAAGGTTGACCGTGAGGCCGTAGGTGGCGTCAGGAATAGGCTTGCCGAGGTAGAAGTACTTGTCGTCGTCGCTGGGGCTACCCTCCTTGATGTCACCGGTGGCCGTCATATAACGAGGCATACCGTTCTCAGGATTCACGCCCTCGTACTTGCAACCCATGAAGTACCAGATCGGGTAGCCGATCTCGAAAGCGGAACGGTTCACGTTGTTCAGACCGCTGACCGGAGTCTCCTCGATGCGGGGCACGGAGAAGTGCAGGTCGGTGACCTCGTTGTGGTTCGTGGCGAGGTTGGCGTTGATGCTGTAGCTGAAGTCGCCGACGGTGTCCTTCCAGCCGAGTTCGAACTCGAAACCGGTGTTCAGCACGTTACCGGCGTTCTGGTAGCTGTTCTTGACACCCAGCTCCGGACGCGGCGTCACCTGGACGAGGAGGTCCTTGGTGTTCTTCTTGTACCAGTCGAAGCCGAAGGTCAGGCGGTTGTTGAACAGGCGGGCGTCGAAACCGAGGTCGATCTGCTCGGAGACTTCCCAGTGCAGACCGGGGTTGGCGATGCTGGTCGGACCGGAACCGTAGGTCAGGTTGCCCTCGCCCGGGCTATACTGATACCACTGGGAGTTCAGGGAGATGGTGGAGGCGTACGGATAGTTGTTCAGGATGTCAACGTTACCGTTGCGGCCCCAGCTCGCGCGGATCTTGAAGAAACTCAGGATGTCGCGGCTGATGTTGTCACGGATGAAGCTTTCGTTGCTGACGGTCCAGTAGGCGGACACGGAGGGGAAGTAACCCCAGCGGACCTGCTCGGAGAGCTTGGAAGAGTCGAAAGCGTCGGCGCGGAAGTTGGCCTGGATGCTGTAGCGGTCGTCGAAGGTGTAGATCAGACGGCCGTAGTAGGACATGTTGACCGACTTGCCGGGGGCGTTGCCCGTGTTCTTCGTGACGTCGGACTTGATGTAGTCGATGTAGCGGAAGTTCGGCTCGTAGGCACGCAGCGGATCGGTGCTCTGGGCGGAGATGGAGGCGTTGTCCCAGTTGTTCTCGACGTAGGACATACCGGCCATCGCGTTGACATAGTGCTTGCCGAAGTTGCGGCTGTAGTTGGCGAAGTTCTCCCACTGATAGTAGTAACCGGTGTTGATGTTGGCGGAGATGCTGTAGTTGTCATCCTTGGCCATATCGTTACCGCCATAGTAAGGAGCGTTGTAGCTGTGCGAGGTGCTCTGGCTGATCCGGTAACCGAAACGGGAAGTGAAGGTGAAGCCCGTGAACGGGGTGAAGTTCGCGAAGAGGGTTCCGCGGACGGTGATGCCGCTATTGCTCTCGTCCTTGCGGGAACGCTGCAGCAGCGGGTTGCCGGTGGCCTCCTGATAGAAAGCGGAGGAAGCGTAGAAGTCGTTGTTGTGGTCCGGATCGCGGTAGATCAGATCAGGATTCGTGGCATACTTGGCCTGCATTGCGCCGGTCATATCCTCCACGCGGCTGTAGTAAGCCGGGGTCAGCGGATCCAGGGAGATCATCGAGTTCAGCGCGGAGCCGTAACCCTCGGAGACCTGGGAGGTGGACCAACGCTCGATGGAGTTGTTGGTACCGACCTGGAGCCATTTCTTGATCTGGTAGTCGGCGTTGATCTGAGCGGTCAGACGCTTGTACACGTCCTTCTTGCCGACCACGATACCATCATTATTCAGATAGTTGAGCGAGGTGAAGAAGTGGCCGTTCTTGTTACCGCCCTGGAAGGTGATGGCGTGCTGAGCGCTCCAGCTGGGGTTGAACACGGCATCGTACCAGTTGTGGTCCTGGCCATCCCAACGGTTGGACTTGATGATGTCGTCGTTGAGGTTGCCGATGGCTTTCTGCATCGCGATGTAATCGGTGGCGTTGAGCAGTTCGGCCTTCTTGCCGAGGCGCTGGCTCGTCATCTTAAGATCATAGGTAATGGAGGAGTGACCGTCCTTACCCTGCTTGGTGGTGATGAGCACGACGCCGTTACCGGCCTGTGCACCGTAGATAGCTGCGGAAGCAGCGTCCTTCAGGACCTCCATCGACTCGATCATGGAAGGATCGAGGTACTGGATGTTGTCCACCTTCAGACCGTCCACGATGAGAAGCGGTCCGATGTTGCCGGAGTTGGAGGAGTAACCGCGGACACGGATCTCAGCACCCGCGCCCGGACGGCCGGAGTTGTTGAGGATCTGGACACCGGCGGCCTTGCCCTGGAGGGCGGCGGCGGCATCGGTGGTCGAACGGTTCTGCAGGTCTTCGGAGCGGACCGACGCGACGGAGCCGGTCAGGTCGCTCTTGCGCTGCACGCCGTAACCGATCACCACGGTCTCTTCGAGCATTTCGGCGTCATCCTCGAGGGAAACCACCATATTGGCGGCTGCCGCGACGCGGCGGGTGACATAGCCGATGCAGGAAACCTCAAGCGTGGTGCCGGAGGCAACACGGATGGAGAAATTACCATCGAGGTCGGTCGTGACACCGTTGGAGGTACCAGGGACCACCACGGCCGCGCCAATGATAGGCTCACCGCTGGCATCCACGACTTTACCGTTGATGGCGCCGTTCTGGGCAAACGCGAAGTTCCCTCCCAGAAGTCCTGTAGCGAGGATCATTGCGATCGCTGCTACCTTTGCAATCAATTGCTTGGTCATAAATTAAGAATTTGGTTAGAGTGAGTTGGTTCTCATTATTTCAGTTTCAGGCCGCTCACACAACGCGGCATACAAAAATATACAGAATAAACAGCCGCTTTTTTCAATTTTTTAGTAAAAGCGTTCAATTTTCCGTCACACTTGAAAAAATATCCGGACACTCGTCGGGGCATTACGGGGCCGACCGATTTTCGAAATGAAATGAACGAATAATGAAGATTCTTTTTCGTAACTTGCGGTCGCTATTTATCATATTAGAACGCGCCCGATGAGACGTATTTTTTTGATTCAAATCTTGCTGCTGAACCTGGCCCTCCTTCCGCTCCAGGCGGCATCATACTATTATTTCGACCATTACACCACCTACGAGGGACTCCCGTCCAATACCATCCACTGCACCTTCCAGGACAGCTACGGCTTCCTGTGGGTCGGCACGCGGGACGGTCTCTGCCGTTACGACAGCTATGATTTCCGGCTGTTGAACGACACCACCCCGGAGAAGCTTTCCAACCTCGCCGCGATGGTCATCCAGGAGGACGAGGACGGGATGATCTGGTACGCCACCTCCGGCGGCGTGGGCTGGTACGACCCCCTCAACGGGCAGGTGGGATCGCTGGGGAAGATGGGCGCATCGCTCACCTTCGACCTCGCCCCGGATCTCAAGGGCGCCATCTGGTACACCGGGGACTTCCTGTACCGCTATGACAAGGCCACCGGGGAGACGACGGAATATCCTTTCGAAGGAGGGACGCCCTCCCGGATCACGATCGACGCCTACGGCGCGCTGTGGGTCATCCTTTCCGACGGCTCCCTGCACCTGTATGACCGGCTCCGGGACCGCTTCGACCCGATGGATTTCCCTTACGGCCTCTCCCTGATCAAGCCCACCTCGAACGGACGCCTGATCGCCGCCACATCCGACGGGAACGTCCTGCTGATCGATACGTCCACGCTCCGGAGCACACTGCTCTTCGATTCCGGCGGCCGCGAGATACGCCACCTGATGGAGCGCAAGAACGGCGAATACTGGATCGGCACCAACGAAGGCCTCTTCATCCGGCAGATGGACAACGGAGCGCTCACCTCGATCTTCTACGACGAACACGAACCGCACTCCCTCTCGGCCGACTTCATCACCAGCCTGGCGAAGGACCAGTCGGGCAACGTCTGGGTAGGAACCTACTATAAGGGCCTCAATTTCTGGGAGGACAACACGGACGAGTACCGCTTCTACTACCAGAATCCGACCAGCCGCTCGATGAAAGGCACGATCGTCCGCTCGATCGTCTCCGACGCGCAGGGCAACGTCTGGTTCTGCACCGAAGACGGCGGACTCAACTGCCTGGGCCCCGAGAGCTCCCAGGGCGCCAGCTACGAGATCGTCCGCGACCTCAATATGCAGGACCTGACCATCCTCGGGGACGACCTGTGGATCCACACCTTCGGCGGCGGCGTCTATCGCTTCGACCTCAAGCACCGCACCGTCCGCAAGCACTACGAACTCCCCGGCCACAGCACGGGCATCGGCCTGCTCACCCAGGACGGCCGCCTGTACAGCGGCACGATGGGGGGCCTGTTCGAATATGACCCGGCGAGCGACAGCTTCAAGACAGCCGATCCGGCGTGTCCCGACTTCATCCATACGCTGTTCCAGGACAGCAAGGACCGCATCTGGATCGGCACCTACGGCAACGGCCTGTACTGCTACACCGTCGACGGGAAGCTCCTGAGCCATATCTCCACGGCCGACCGCGAATCCGGCCTGACCGCGGACCGCATCACCTCCTTCTTCGAAGACAGCCGGCACCGTTTCTGGATCACCACCGAAGGCGGCGGCCTCTGCTTCACGGACCCCGATCCCGATCCGTCCGACCTGCACCTCCACGCCATCACGCGCGACGACGGGCTGCGCACCAACGTCACCTGCGCCGTCGCCGAGGACGAGGACGGCATCATCTGGGTCTCCACCACCCGCGGCATCGCCCGCTTCAACGGCACCACCCTGGCCATCCAGGACTTCATCTTCGACCAGCAGCAGATCATCGGCAGCCAGTTCTGCTACGGCGCCGTCCTGTCCACGCGCAACGGTATGCTCTATATGGGCAACACCAACGGGCTGGTGGCCTTCTCCCCCGCCAAGATGAAGAAGAGCATCCTCGAATACCCGGTCTATATCACGCACATCGAGGCGCGAAGCGCCGGCAAGGTCACGCCGCTGCACGAAGACGGCCGCTCCACGCTCAAGACCGAGCGGGTGCGGGTCAAGTCCCGCGACGCCTCCCTTTTGTCCATCTCCTTCGCGGCGCCGGTGTATTCCATTATGTATCAGGTCACTTACGCTTACTCGCTGCAGAAGGGCTCCCGCGAGATCGTGTCCGCCACGACCACCGACAACCAGGCCAACATCTCCGGTCTGCGTCCCGGCCGCTACCGCTTCGAGGTGGGCATCCTCGGCGCGGACGAGCCCGGCTCCAGCAAGAGCCTGGACTTCGAGATCGTGGCTCCTCCCCTGCTCAGCAATACGGCCAAGATCATCTACCTGATTCTCGTGGCCACCCTCGCCGGTATGGTCATCTACCAGATCGAGACGAGGCGCAAGCTGGACCGCGACCGTCATCGCACCAGCCTCGAGACCCAGAAGCAGAAGGAGATCTACGACGCCAAGATCAACTTCTTCACCAACATCACCCACGAGATCCGCACCCCGCTGACCCTCATCAAGATGCCGCTGGACAAGCTGATCGCGGAGAAGGAATACACGCCCAAGGCGGAGAAGGAGATGCTCACCATCCAGGCCAACACCGACCGCCTGCTCACCCTTACCAACCAGCTGCTCGACCTGCGGAAGATGGAGCAGAACGAGATCAAGCCCGTCTTCCTCAAGGAGGACCTGGGCGCCATCGTGCGCAAGTCCTGCCACTATTTCGAGCAGATGGCCGCCGACCAGAAGATCACCCTCACGGAGGATCTCCCGGAGCAGCCCTACGAGGTGATGTGCGCCCGCGACGCCGTGGAGAAGATCGTCAGCAACCTCCTCTCCAACGCCGTCAAGTACTGCCACGACCGCATCGACGTGTCGCTGCATCCTTCGCCGGACGGCCGCAACGCCATCCTGCGCGTGGACAGCAACGGCGCGATCATCCCGGCCCGCGACAGCGAGCGCATCTTCGAGACCTTCTACCAGGTCGGCGACGCCAGCAAGAGCAAGGGCACCGGGCTCGGCCTGCCGTTCGCCCGCGCCCTCGCGACGATGCACGGCGGCAAGCTCTATCTCGACACCTCCTCGCGCTCGCGCAATTCCTTCGTGCTCGAGCTGCCCGTACACCAGGCGATGCCCGTCGTCATCAAGCCGGAGCCGGCTCCTGCGGGGCAGCAGCCGGAGGAGACCTTCCAGGAGCTCGACAGCAGCCGCCACACCCTGCTCCTCGTCGAGGACGACGCCGAAATGCGCAACTACCTGGCCGGCGAACTCTCGGACGACTACAACGTCATCACGGCCGCCAACGGCCAGGATGCCGTGGAGAAGCTCCGCCAGGAGCGCATCGACCTCGTGGCCAGCGACGTGATGATGCCGGTGATGGACGGTTGCCAGCTATGCAACTACGTCAAGACCAACACCGACTACAGCCACATCCCGGTGCTGCTGCTGACGGCCGCCGTGGGTATGGAGACGCGGATGCAGACCCTCGAGGTCGGCGCGGACGGCTACATCGAGAAGCCCTTCCCCATCGAGCTGCTGCGCGCCAATATCGCCAACCTCTTCAGGAACCTCGAGATCTCCTACAAACAGTTCACGGACTCCCCGCTCACGCACTTCAACAGCGTGAACAGCAGCAAGGTGGACGAGGAGTTTATGGAGAAGCTGCACGGCATCGTGATGAAGCATATGGCGGAGCAGGACCTCAGCATCGAGACGCTCACGAGCCTCATCGGCACGAGCAAGTCCACCCTGTACCGCAAGGTCAAGGCCAACACCGGCCTCAACATCAACGAGTACATCCGCCTCTGCCGCCTCAAGCAGGCCGCCGAGATGCTCTCTTCGCAGAAGTACAGGATCAACGAGGTCGCCTATATGGTCGGCTTCTCGTCGCCGTCCTACTTCGCGACGAGCTTCCAGAAGCAGTTCAACATCTCGCCTTCGGCGTTCGTCAAGAACCTGAAGGATTAATCAGCGGATCACCAGGACCGCTCCGTCGTCCTTCGGGAGGCGGAGCGGTTTTTTGGGCGCGGCGATGGTCTGCAGACCGTCGGCGCCGGTGCAGAGGATGCGGGCGGAGCCGCCGAGATGCGCCTCTATCGCCTTGACATCCAGCGAATAAGCCTGTTCCTCCGCGTTGATGGCGGCGACGTACCAGGTCGCACCCTTGCGGCGTGCGAGGACGACGTAGCGGCCCGGATAGCCGTCGATCAGGCGCGTCTCGTCCCAGGTCGTCGGCACCTCGCGCAGGAAGTCCAGCGCGGCCGCCGGGGCGTCCGTCAGGTTGTTGGGCGTGATCGCGAAATTCTGGATGGGATTCTGGTAGAGCACGGCTATGGCCAGCTCGGCGGCGTCCGTGGTCCGGCGCTGCGTGCCGAACACGCGCCCGCCGGGACCGGGGGCGCCGTTGGCGCGGTTGAGCCGCTTGTTGAGGAAGACCCCGCCGAACTCCATACTGCCCACGGTGTTGCGCAGGAACGGGTGCAGGCAGGCGCTCTGCGCCTCCAGGTCGCAATGGTTCTGGCCGAAGACCATATTCTCCGAGGCCAGCACGGCCTCGCTGCCCACGTAATTGGGATACATCCGTTCCCAGCCGCGCGGGAGCGTGGCGCCGTGGAAGATGCACATCAGGCCGTGGTCGTCGGCGTCGGAGAGGATGTGCTCGTACAGGCGCATCGTCTCCTGCTTGTCGCCGCCGAAGAAGTCCACCTTGATGCCCTTCACGCCGATGCTCTCCATCCAGCGCATCTCAGGCTTGCGCGCCAGCGGGTCGCACATCACGTTCACCGGGCTCTGCACGATGTCGTTCCACCAGCCGCTGGAGGAATACCACAGGAAGACCTCCACCCCCTTGCTGCGGGCGTAGCGGACCAGCTCCTCCATCCCCTCGCGGCCGAATTCCTGGTCCCAGCCGGCGTCGATGAGGATATAGGGGAAGTCCATCGCGGCGGCCAGGTCGATGTAGGCGACCTGGTCCGCGCGGTTCATACTGGCGTCCTGCCAGACGATCCAGCTCCAGGTGCTCTTTCCGTACAGATAGGGACGGGTGCCCTCGTAGCGGGGCTCCACCACGTCGAAGGCGATGGTCGTCTCCACGATGGGAGCGAGGTCCGCCCCCACGGTGACCGTCCGCCAGGGCGTCGCACCCGTCAGGGCGAAAGCCGGCTCCACGGTCCCGTTGCCGTTGTTCTCCTCCGGCATCGGGAAACACAGCGTGTAGCCTTCCGCCGCGTCGTAATCGCTCAGGCGGGAGCCGCAGTAGCGGCTGTCCACGCCGGTCTCGCTGACCAGCACCCAGCCGTCGCCGCCCACGCGGAACAGGCAGGGGAAGGTGAAGCCGTGGCCGTATTGCGAACGCTCCGACAGCGGCACGTCGAAGCGGTAGTGCTCTTCGTAGCTGGGTTTGCTGCGCTTCCAGCCAATCATCGCGTCGCTCTGCGGCGTCAGGAAGCCCGTCGTCCCCTCCGGGAAACGGAAGGCGCTCGTCTCCCGCAGCACGCGCACGCTGCCCGTCTCCCCGTCCCGGGGAATGCAGTAGCGGAACGCGGCGTCGTTGTCCGTCAGGTGCCACTCGATGTCGAGCGGGCGCCCGTCGGGATTCTGGCAGTGCAGCACGGCACGCACGGCCGGATGGTCGATCCGGGAGGCCTTGATGCGGTCGAGGGTGTAGGTGTCGCGCATCTCGCGGGTGTCCACGGACACCACGCTGAGTCGCGTGTAATCCGCCTCGTTGGTCTCCAGACCGAGCCTGGAGGGCTCCAGAAGGGTTTTTCCGTCGTAGCTGACCGCATAGCGGAGCTGGGCGCCGTCCTGTTCGAAACGGACCTGCAGGCGGCCGTCCGGGCCGGCGAGGACAGGAGCCAGCGCGAGAAGAAGTGCTAAGATATTCATTCGGATGGTGGTCTTTTCGAGCGAATTTACTTAAATTTGCTGATTGTTGAAAGGAAATCACGGATTCTGAATCAAAAACGGATGAAAAAGAAACGGATCATCGCCCTGCTGGCAGCCTTCCTGCTGACGCTGCCGCTTGCCGCCGTTCTGGGCGAACGGAACCTGGCTTCGACCCTGCATTCCCTGAGGAGCGAACTGGAGCAGGACTATGAGCGGATCTTCACCTCGCAGGGCCGCCTGGCCGAGCAGCACGGGCAGCAGCACGAGAAGATGATCTCGATTATGAAGAAGTGCAACGAGCTGGCCCTGATGCTTTATTCGCAGAAGCAGGAGTACACCTTCGACCTGGCCTATGCCCTCCAGTCCGTGACCGACGAATTCAACGACTTCAACCGCAACCGGATGCCCTACGACCGGACCGTGCGCCAGCTTGAGGTCGAGATCGAGCGGCTCTCGCGCCTGATCGAGTCGCTCCGGCGCCTGCCGCCGCAGCTGCAGGAGATCGCGGACCTGCCGGACAGCCTCCGCTACCACAACGACAGCATCAAGGTGGACATCCTGGAGCTGGAGCGCCAGCTGGGCCTGACGGAAGAGGAGGCCGAAGCCCTCGAGGACGACGCCTTCGTGCTGGACGAATCCGGCCAGCTGGAGCGCGACTCCTGCATCTTCTTCGCCACCACGCTCCTGAAGATGTACTCCGCCAACAAGGAATACATCATCGACGACAGCACCCACTACGAGAACGTCTATCTGCGCCTGAAGGAGTCCTACGACTACGCGCAGCAGCGATACAAGATCCTCCAGAACCAGATTTTCTTCGAAGGGCAGACCGCCTACGGCAAGCTGCTCCCGGACTTCAAGCGTGAATGGCGCCGTGCCCGGCAGGGTATGCAGGACCGCTATACCGTCAGCGACCACCTCCACGAAGGCGAGCACGGCCACGTGGAGCAGAGCCAGTGGGGCGGCCATATGTTTATGTCGTTCATCATCTTCTTCCTGATCACGATGCTGGTCAGTATGTTGCTCGCCACCCTCATCCTGTTCCTGCTGCACCGCATCTTCAAGTCGCTGCGCACCGCGGCCTTCAAGCAGCGCCGCCCGGTGTTCACCCTGCTGCTGGGCATCCTGATCTTCAGCATCCTGATGGCATTCTTCCGGGGCAGCAGCAACGTGGCCGAGGTGGCCTTCTCCCTCGTCCTCACCTACAGCTGGCTGGTCGCCGCCATCCTGCTGTCGCTCCTGCTCCGCCTGGAGCCGGTCCGCCTGGGGCTCGGACTCCGGATGTATATGCCTATGCTGTGCCTGTCGCTGGTCGTGATCGGCTTCCGCCTGGTGTTCATGCCCAATGCGATGATGAACATCCTCTTCCCGCCCATCCTGCTGGTCTTCCTGATCTGGCAGCTGCTGGTCTGCCTGCGGGTGGGTCCGAAGCTGGACCAGAGCGACCGGGTGATCTCCTGGCTCTGCTTCGCCGCCATCGCCACGTCCCTGGGCCTGGCCTGGAAGGGCTACATCTTCCTCGCCCTGCTGGTGATGCTGTGGTGGTTCTTCCAGGTGGCCTGCATCGAGACGCTCGTGGCCATCCACCGCCAGCTGATGTACTACCGAGACAACCGGATGGCCGACCACGTCAACGAATACCGCAAGACCATCGACTTCGTCACGGGCCCCGAGCGCGACAAGCTCCTGCTGCCCGCGACCTGGTTCTACGACCTGGTCCGGATGACGCTGATCCCGGTGCTGGCCCTCTTCTCCATCCCCTTCTCCATCAAGATGTCGCTGGGCGTGTTCGACTTCTCCGACCTCTTCCAGGACATCTACAGGACCCCGTTCGTCAACCTGACCAACAACGACGGCGGAGAGATGCTCAAGCTCTCCTTCTACAGCATCGTGACCGTGATGGGGCTCTATTTCATCTTCCGCTACATCAGCTACGCGGCCCGGAGCATCTATCTGCACCTGAGCTACAAGGCCTTCCTGAGCAAGTCCGGCCGCCGGGTGGTGCGCAGCAACGAGATCAACTTCTCGCTGGGCAACAGCATCGTCAGCGTGCTCGTCTGGTTCATCTATATCGTGATCGTGGTGGTGATGCTCCGCATCCCGACCGGCTCGCTGAGCCTGGTCGCCGGCGGTCTGTCAGCCGGTATCGGTCTCGCTATGAAGGACGTCCTCAACAACTTCATCTACGGCATCCAGCTGATGTCCGGACGCCTGCGCGTCGGCGACTGGATCGAGTGCGACGGCGCCCGCGGACGCGTGTCCTCCATCAGCTACCAGAGCACGCAGGTGGAGACCGTGGACGGCACGACCATCTCCTTCCTCAACGCCTCCCTGTTCGCCAAGAACTTCGTGAACCTGACCAAGAGCAACTCCTACGAGTTCCTGAAGATTCCCGTGGGCGTCGCCTACGGCACGGACGTGCAGCGCGTGCGCGAAGTCCTGGAAGAGGCCACGCAGGTCCTCAAGACCAAGGATGCCTACGGACGCGACATCGTCGATCCGAAGAAGGGCATCTACGTGGTGTTCAGCGATTTCGGAGACAGCGCCGTGGAGGTGGCCGTCAAGCAGTACGTGCTCGTCCCCGAGCGCATCGGCTACATCGACCGCGCCAAGGAGGTCATCTACAACGCCCTCAACGAGAACGGCATCCAGATACCGTTCCCGCAGAGGGACGTCCACATCATCCAGGAAGAGGAGAATTAGTCTTTCGCGAAAGTCGCCGTCTCGGCGGCCGTGAGCCCGACGGAGGAGAAACCGCCGTCGTGGTAGAGGTTCTGCATCGTGACCTTACGGGTGTAGTCCGAGAAGAGCGTCACGATGTAGTTCGCGCAGTCCTCCGCCGTGGCGTTGCCCAGCGGCGACATCCGGTCGGCGTACTTCAGCATATCCTCCATCCCGGCTATCCCCTGCCCCGCCGTCGTGGCGGTGGGCGACTGGGACACCGTGTTGATCCGCACGTGCTTCGCCGGGCCGTAGATGGCCCCGAAGCTGCGCGTGATCGACTGGAGGAGCGCCTTGGCGTCCGCCATATCGTTGTAGCCCACGAAGGCGCGCTCCGCGGCGATGTAGCTCAGCGCCACCACGGAGCCCCATTCCCGGAGGGCGTCTTTGGTATAGAGGGTATGCAGGAGCTTGTGGAACGACAGCGCGGAGATGTCCAGCGTCTTGCCCAGGAAACCGTAGTCCAGGGCCTCGTAGGGCCGGTTCTTGCGCACGTTCGGGGACATACCGATGGAGTGCAGCACGAAGTCGAAGGGACCGCCGAAGTGCTCCATCGCCCCGTCCACCAGCGCCCCGAGGTCCTCGAGGGAGGTGGCGTCGGCGGCGATCAGCTTGCAGCCGTGCACATCCGCGAAAGCCTGGATCTCGCCCATCCGCAGGGACAGGGCGGTGTTGGTGAGCACGATCTCGGCGCCCTCCTCGAGGGCACGTTCCGCCACCTTCCAGGCGATCGACTTGTCGTTGAGGGCACCGGTGATGATGCCTTTCTTTCCTTTGAGCAGTTCCATATGGCTACAGGTCTTTGTTCTCCATCAGATAGAATGTGAGTTCGCCCTTGCAGGCGAGTTTCCCGCGCACCGTGGCCTGCGCCCCGATCACATACAGGGCGCCGCGGATGGCGATGGGCTTGGCGGTCACCTCGATGGTGTCGCCCGGCCGGACCATCTGCTTGAAACGGACCTTGTCCAGGCCGGCGTAGAAGGGGGTGTGGCCCTTGAGGCCCTCTCCGAGGACGAGGGTGCAGGACTGGGCCATGATCTCGCAGACGACGACCCCCGGCACCACCGGGAAATCGGGGAAATGCCCGCGGAGGAACCACTCCTCCCCCGTCACGTGGTAGGTGCTGCGGATGACGTCTCCGTCTTTCTCCGTCCAGTCCACGAGCAGCATAGGCTCGCGGTGCGGAAGGAATTCCTTGATCTCTTCTCTGTTCATCTCAGGTTCAGATTTTACGCAGGGCGACGGTGGCGTCGTGGCCGCCGAAGCCCAGTGAATTGGAAATGGCAATGGTGAGCGGACGCTCCACCGCGGTCAGCGGGGTGTAGTCCAGGTCGCACTCCGGATCGGGATCCGTCAGGCCGATGGTCGGCGGGACGACGCCGTCCCGCAGGGCCAGCGCGCACACGAGGATCTCGGTCGCGCCCGCCGCGCCGACCATATGGCCGGTCATCGACTTGGTGGAGCTGATGCAGGCGCGGCGGGCCGCTTCCTCGCCGAGGGCGAGCTTGATGGCGGCCGTCTCCGTCTTGTCGTTCAGCTGGGTACCCGTGCCGTGGGCGTTGATGTAGAGGGACTCGTCCGCGCGGAAGCCGGACTGGTCCAGGGCGTCGCGCATCGCGCGGGCGGCGGGGACGCCGTCGGGGCGCGGTGCGGTGGCGTGGTAGGCGTCGCAGTAGTTGCCGTAGCCGGTCACTTCGGCCAGGATCGGCGCCCCGCGCCGCTGCGCGTGGCCGTATTCTTCGAGTACGAGCACCGTCGCGCCTTCCGCCATCACGAAGCCGCCGCGGCTGGCGCTGAACGGCAGGCTGGCGCGGAGCGGGTCCTCCGCGAGGCTCAGGGCGTGTGCGCTGACGAAGCCGCCGAAGGCGAGCGGGTTGAGCACCGCCTCGGTGCCGCCCGCGATGATCGCGTCCGCAAAGCCGTAGCGGATGGCGCGGAACGCCTCCCCCACGGACTGCGTGCTCGAAGCGCACGCCGCCGCCGTGGTCAGGTTGGCGCCTTCTGCGCCGTAGCGGATGGCTATGTTGCCCGCGGCGATGTTGGCGATCATCTTGGGGATGAACAGCGGAGAGATGCGGTCTCCGCCCTCCTCGAGCAGCACCTTCGTCTGCTCGATGAAGGTCTGCATCCCCCCGATGCCGGTGCCGAGATACACGCCCAGGCGTTCCGGCGCTATGTTGCGCCCCGCCTCCAGGCCGCTCTCGAGCATCGCCTGGGAGGCCGCCGCCTGGGCGAACAGGCAGAAGCGGTCGTTGCGGCGGGTGTCCTTGACCGTGAGGCCGAAGGCCACGGGATCGAAGTCTTCCACGGTGCCGGCCACCTTGACCGGCAGCTTCCATTCTTCGAGACCGGGATACGGGCGGATCCCGCAGCGGCCCGCCTTGAGGGCGGCCCAGAATGCTGCGGGATCCTGTCCGACGGGCGAGATGACGCCCGTCCCGGTGATGACGACTCTTCTCTCCTCCATTATTTATACATAAAGCGGCGGATGCTGCCCTTGGGGGTTTTGGAGAAAGGCTCGAAGCGGAGTTCGTAGTCGTTGACGGCGGAGTACGACGGGAGTTTGCTGTTGAGGAAAGCCCGGTTCTGACGCATCATCGCGTCCAGCCCGTCGGCGCCGATGCCGGCCTTGTCGAGGGCGTCCATATTCGGGACGATCAGGGCCACGATCTTGTTCTCACGCTGCAGCACGATGGATTCGGCCACGTAAGGGAGCTCGTTGAGGATGACCTCGATCTCCTCGGGATAGACGTTCTGGCCGTTCTCCGCCAGGATCATATTCTTGCTGCGGCCCAGCAGGAAGACGTTGTTGTTCTTGTCCAGCGTGCCGATGTCGCCCGTGCGGAACCAGCCGTCCTTCAGGACCTCGGCCGTGGCCTCGGGATTCTTGTAGTAGCCGCGGAACACGACGTCGCCCTTGACGTAGAGTTCGCCGGCGATGTGTTCGGGATCCGGGGAGTCGATGCGCAGCTCCATCACCTCGGGGAGGTACTCGCCGCAGGACTTGGGGACGTACTTGCCCACCCTGCCGTAGGAGACGATGGGGGCGAGCTCGGTCAGGCCGTAGCCCGTGATGAACGGGACCTTGAGCTTGTACACGAGCAGGGACTCCACCTCCGAAGGGATGGCGGATCCGCCGGTCGCGAAGACTTCGATGTTCCCGCCCGTCTCGCGCATCAGTTTGTCATAGAGCATCTTGCAGTACTCGGGATGGTTCTGGTAGTCCTTGAATTTCTCCTGGCCTTCGGCGCCGTGGATGTCCGCGCCGAGGATGTAGTCGATCAGTTTGACGAAGATGAGGGGCACGCCGTAGAAGATGCGCGGCCTGACCTCCATCAGGGCCTCCTTGACGTTCATCGGGATGGGCGGCAGGCCGAGCACGGTCACGTGCATTCCGAGGGTCATCGGGATGACCACGTCGCACATCAGGCCGAAGCTGTGGGCGTGCGGCAGCAGGCTCAGGTAGTTCTCCCACTTGTGGAACGGGAAACCGGGGGTGATGGCCTGCACGTTGGCGGTGTCGTTGCGATAGGTCAGCATCACGCCCTTCGGGTTGCCGGTGGAACCGGAGGTATAGAGGATGGCGCAGACCTCGTCCAGGTCGGCGTCGATCACGTGGAAGTCGGACGGTTTCATCCCGCCGGGATAGCGCTCGGCCAGGAGGCTGGCGCCGGCGGCGTACAGCTCGCCCACGCCGTCACGGCTGGCGAGGACCTCGCCGGTGCCGCAGTCGATCACGCACAGGACCTGGGGCATCCGGGCGAAGTCCATCCCGTCGAAGATGCGCTTCTCCGTGTACAGGATCTTGCTGTCGGAGTGGTCCACCAGGCGCTGGGTGTCGGCCGGCGTGAAGGCGTTGTACAGCTCCACGGCCACGTAGCCCTTGCTGACGGCGGCATAATATAAGGAGGCGCCCAATGCGCACGGGCGCGTGTTGATGGCAATCTTGTCGCCGCGCTTCAGGCCGGCTTTCTTCCAGATGAGGTCGAGGGTGTCGATGCGTTCCGCCAGTTCGCGGTACGTGATGGTTGATTTGCGGAAATCGCTCAGGGCCGGGCGGTCCCAGCTTTCACGGACGGAGCTTTCGAAAAGCTTGATGAAATTGTCAATCTTGATCATCTTTATTGAAAGTTTAAGAGTAAGCGGATCGGAAAAACCGGTGGCGAAGATAAAGGATTTTTCGCGCGCGACACGGGCTTATTTGCGTTATGTGGTCAATCCGGAACGCCCGGGAGGTGAAATCGCTCCATATGGGGTGAATTTGGGACGAAAAAACTTGTTTTGCGGGAAAAACCCCGTAACTTTGGGACGAAAATCGGACTATTTTATGACTTCAAAACTTCGCGTCGGCAAGACTTACCGCTCGCAGCTGTTGTATATCCTGCTGGTCCCCGCCTTCTTCATCGGGTTCTGCTTCCTGTACAATCCGTTCGGGATCCAGGAGTACTTCCAGGCCGGCGGGATGGGCTACGGTTTCCATTTCGTGATGCTCACGACCATCCTGATGGCCGTCCTCGCCATCACGCGCCTGATCTTCAGCGCCCTGTACAAACACATCCCCTTCCTGTGGTGGCACTACATCGTGTGGTGCTTCGGCGAGGTCTTCGTCTTCGTCTTCTTCCTGGCGCTGTACGCGACGCTGTTCCACCCCGGTGAGGCCGGATACTTCTCCGTGCTGTCCCGCTGCTTCTCGTACGCCTACCTCATCCTGGTGTATCCCTACCTCTTCCTCATCCTGGTGCGGATCATCTACAACAAGAATCTCGACCTCAACGCCGAGCCCTCCGACGCCCTCGTCAAATTCTACGACGAGCACAAGCGCCTCAAGCTCTCCATCGACCCCGCCGCCGTCATCTGCATCCAGGCGGACGCCAACTACGTCATCATCCGCTATATGGACGCCGACCGCGTCAAGGAGTTCCTGCTGCGCGCCTCGATGAAGAGCGTAGAGAACACGGTCACCCAGCACGGGCTGGTGCGCTGCCACCGCTCCTACTTCGTCAACCCCCGCTACGTCAAACTCCTGAGCAAGAACAAGGAAGGGATGATCACGGCGGAGCTCCTCCAGGCGGAAGTCCCCTCCATCCCGGTCAGCAAGCAGTTCTACAAACAGCTCTCCGAGCTCCTGTAGCGGCGCGACGAAAAAAGTTGAAATAAATTTGGAGAATTCCCAAGAAAGAGATACCTTTGCAATCCCAAAACGGAGGACTCGTTAGCTCAGTTGGTAGAGCACAACACTTTTAATGTTGGGGTCTCGGGTTCGAGCCCCGAACGGGTCACAAGAAGTGAACGAGCTTTCGTTTGAATTACTGCTTCCTTAGCTCAGTTGGTAGAGCACCTGACTCTTAATCAGGGTGTCTAGGGTTCGAGCCCCTAAGGGAGCACAAAAATAAGCAGCCATTTCGGCTGCTTATTTTTGTCCTCCCGGTTCCCTATGACTGGGGGGCCTCCCTCATTTCGGAGGGTTTTCTCCAGAAGCTGATTCAACTTATTCCGCGAAAAAAATGTCCCGAGAGGCGCTGAAAAAGAGAACATAAAGTATTTTATCACTACATTTGCATAGAATCAGAACTGACAAAGATGAAAGTGTACCGAATCCTCCTGGCGGCCGGCGCGGCCGCCCTCCTGCTGCTCGCAGGCTGCACCCGTGAAATGAAGACCGCCACCGTCGCCGACGAGGGGAAAGTCCCGATGCCCGGCGGCTACGACGCCGCAATGACGTATGATTACAGTATGGAATACGTCACCGGCGGCATTCCGAAGCCGGTGATGGACAAGATCAACGAATACATCGTCGCCAACACCTTCTTCTTCGAGGACGTCGTCGACCAGCCGGACGTCCCCACCGCCTGCAAGAGGTGGGCGGAGGAGCTCACCGGCAGCTATGAGGAAGACGCTTCCGATTTCGCGGAGAACTTCGACGAGGAGGACGCGTGGATCTACAACTGGAGCTTCAGCGTGGAGGGCGCCTTCGACACCGCCTGCAAGGCGCGGGACTGGCGGACCTACCGGACCAGCTACGAGGACTACACCGGCGGAGCGCACGGCTCCTACGACGTGTCCTACATCGTCTTCGATATGAAGCGGGGCGAAAGGATCGGCGAAGAGGCGTTCCTGGACACGGACGCCTCCGAAGAGATCCGCGACCTGATCTACGACAAGATCCTCGAGGAACTCGACGAGGATATGTGGGACGCCATCTACGAAGTCCCGACGCTGAACGGCAACTTCCGCGTGGACGACGAAGGCGTGACCTGGATCTACAACCCCTACGAGATCGGTCCCTACGTGCTCGGCAACCTCAGCGCCTTCGTCAGCTGGGAAGAGCTCTCCCCCTACCTCCTCGCGGACTAGCGCCAGCGGGGCTGCAGGAAGGGCTTCAGGATCTCCCAGGGAATGGGCAGCTCGATGACGCCGGAGGCATAGGCGGCAATCTCATACGGATTGTACACCCACGTGATGCCCTCTTCCGAGACATAGAAATTGCCGTTGGGCTCGGGCGTGCCGAAGAGCAGGTCCTTGTCCTCCTCGGGGACGTTTCCCTCCACGGCATCCTCCAGCATATCGCACAGCGGGGAGAAGAAATCGTCGATGAACAGGTCCGCCTCGGTCAGGACGGCGCCGGTGGTCAGGTCGAAGACGTCGCAGCCGATGCCGAACATACCGTGGCTGCCGCCGGTATAGTCGTTATACGTTCCCGTATAGGACTGCAGGCGGCGGGACTTGCAAGCCGTCGTGAAGGCGCCGTCGCGCTCGAAGGTCCAGTGGTACGCCCAGGCGTTCTCCTCCGTGATCTCCTCCGCCTCGAATCCGCAGCCGTTCAGCGTCTCCTCCACCCAGGTCCGCACCGCTGCGGGCACGTCCGTGCTGCCGTCCGCCTCGTCGAAGAGGATGTGGTTCTCCACGATCCGGGCGTTGATCACGTCCATCACGTCCTGCGGCACGCCGCCGGTCAGGTACTGCATCGAGCAGGACGCCTCGGCGCGGGCGTCGGTCCCCTCCGACTTCACCGCATCTTCCACGGAGGCCGTCGCCACCTGGATGTCCTTGCTGCAAGCCGCCAGCAGGGAAAGCGCTGCCACGGCGGGCAGCAGCCATTCAATCTGTTTCATTTATTATGACTATTTGATTATGGACAAGTTGTCAAGGTATTGGCGCAGAGCCAGTAGGTGTCGATCCAGCCGCTCTGGCCATTCCAGCTGACCTTGACCCATTCGCCGTCCTCCGACACGTCCAGCGGACGGACGGTCACCTCCTGCCGGGTGATCTTGCCGGTCTCGGCGGCTCCTTCCCGGGGCTCCGCGAGCAGGGGGATGGCCTGCCCGCCGTAGTTGCGCGTGCCGATGCCGAGCACGGAATTGTGGACCCAGGCATCTCCCTCAAATTCAATACTATCATCCTCAATATCCTCGAAGACAATGCCGTTGAGGATCTGCCACCAGCCGTTCTTCTGGTTATAGACGGTCAGGCTCCAGGTGCCCGGCTTGGGGATCTGGCCGATCACCGTACCGCCCGGGGCGTTGCGGACATTGGTCGCGGTCTTGTCAGAGATGAAGCAGTACACCACCGCCGCCGGCTCGGAAGATTCGTAGGTGAACACGCCCGTCTCATTGTCGAAGCGGATCCACTCCGACGGGCCGAACTCATTGATGACTTCGATGTCCTTTCCCTGGCGGGGCAGCACGAAGTTGACCACGTTGCCGTACCGGAAGTCGACCGGCTCCTCGGAATGCGGGACCAGGACGCCCTGCTCCGGGACGTACTCGTAGATGAAGAGCCAGGGCATCGAATCATTGGCGTAGTCGGCCACCTTGACGGCGAAGCGCTGCCTGCCGTTCTTGACGTTCCAGTAGCACATCTCGGCGGCGAGGGTCGCGTCGCTCATAAAGTCGATGCTGAGGTAGCCGGCAGCCTTGTCAAGCACGAATTCGGCCACTTCCTCCCCTTCGTAGCCGGAGATGGTGAGGTAGCGGTGCACCTCGTCCCAGAGGACGTTGCCAGTGTATTTCTCGGTGAAGGCGATGGCGAAATCGATAATCCCCGGCTTGCCCTTGATCTCGGGCACGGGGACGTTCTCATAGCTCCACCGCTCGGCGATGCGGTGCGTGGTCCAGGGCTTCTCCGTCTGCGCAAGCGCGGGAAGCAGGCAGGCCAGCAGGAGGCCTGCGACGATCATCAATCTTTTCATAGCAGGATACGTATCTTATTCGCAAATATAGAAAAAAACTCACTATCTTTATCTTTGCAATAAGAATACCACCCTATGACCAAGAGACTGCTTTCCGTCCTCGCAGCGCTCCTGCTGCTTCCCTGCTGCCTGCTCGCCGCACCGCGGCATTATGAACTCCTCTCCCCCGACGGGCGCCTGCGCATCGGCGTGGACGCCGGGCCGCAGATCAGTTATACCCTCGACTACGACGGCGTGGCCGTCCTCGCCCCGTCTCAGCTCTCCGTCAGCCTGGGCGACGGCAGCGCCTACGACGGCGCCGTCCGCTTCCAGAAGGCCCTGCGCGCCTCCGTGGACGAGACTGTCGCCGCCCCGGTGTACAAGCGCTCGCAGGTGCGCAACCGCTACAACGAGCTGACGCTGCGCTTCAAGACCTTC
>JAEEGJ010010375.1_pt1 | contig 24290 bp, 22 predicted proteins | sample 8958761 | NCBI WGS metagenome assembly JAEEGJ01 (sample SAMN16246546, study PRJNA631951) | gut metagenome | biome: gut microbiome; feature: rumen; material: RS-attached | host: Bos | place: Iran: Karaj | collected 2018-10 | reverse complement strand
CTGGACAAGCTGACCTATGCCGGCAACCTCGCGAACCTCAGGGATATCGAGGACAAGCCCAACTACACCTTTGTCAAGGCCGACATCTGCGACTTCGACACGGTGCTGAAGGTCATCACTGAGAACCGGGTGGACGGCATCATCCATCTTGCGGCGGAATCCCATGTGGACCGTTCCATCAAGGACCCCTTCACCTTCGCGCAGACCAACGTCATCGGCACGCTGTCGATGCTGCAGGCCGCCAAGGCGTACTGGGAGAGCCTGCCGGAGAAATACGAAGGCAAGCGTTTCTACCACATCTCCACCGACGAAGTGTACGGCGCCCTGGAGCTGACACACCCGGAAGGAATCGAGCCGCCCTTCACGACCAGGGCTTCCAGCGGAGAGCATCATCTGGCCTATGGCGAGACGTTCTTCACGGAAGACCTCAAGTACCAGCCGCACAGCCCGTATAGCGCGGCGAAGGCGTCCAGCGACCATTTCGTGCGGGCGTTCCACGACACCTACGGAATGCCCACCATCGTCACGAACTGCTCCAACAACTACGGACCTTACCAGTTCCCGGAGAAACTGATTCCGCTGTTTGTCAACAACATCCGCCAGCGGAAACCGCTGCCCGTGTACGGAAAAGGCGAGAATGTCCGGGACTGGCTCTACGTGGAGGACCACGCGCGTGCCATCGATTTGATTTTCCATGAGGGGAAGGTCGCCGAGACCTACAACATCGGCGGTTTCAACGAGTGGAAGAACATCGACATCGTCAAGACCCTCATCCGGGTCACCGACCGCCTTCTGGGCCGTCCGGAAGGGGCCGACGACGACTTGATTACCTACGTGACAGACCGCGCCGGCCACGACCTCCGCTACGCGATCGACAGCACCAAACTCCAGCGCGAGCTGGGCTGGGAACCGTCGTTGCAGTTCGAGGAAGGAATCGAGAAGACCATCAAGTGGTATCTCGAGAACCAGGACTGGCTGGACAATGTCACCAGCGGGGAATACCAGAAGTATTACGAGGAGATGTACAAGGGTAGATGAGAACGGCTGTCATCATCTTGTCCATCCTGGTCGGTATCCTGTACATCAAGTGGATCCTGATTTTTCTGGCCTATCCATTCCAGGCATGCTGGTATCGCTACCGGAAGACCGGAAAGAAAGTCTGGAAGGTCCTGGGCGCCCCTTATCGGTTATGGGAGAAGTTGTGCCGGGACGGCTGGCAGCGGTATGCTTTGTACCAGATCGGGACCATTCCTTCCAATCATCTGCGGAAACTGCTCTACCGCGGATTGGGGGCAGAGTGCGGAAAACGGTCCGTCATCCATTTCCGGACCGAAATCCGGGACCCTTTCCTGCTCAAGGTGGGTGAGGGGACGGTTGTCGGGGACAATGCGCTCCTGGATGCACATAATGGCCTGACGCTTGGACGGAATGTGAACCTTTCCTCCAACGTGGTCATCTATACGGGCCAGCACGACCATCGCGACCCGTATTTCCGCAGCAAGGGTGGAAAGCGTTCTGTCGAGATTGGTGACCGGGTCTGGCTGGGCAGCAATGTGATGGTTCTCCCGGGCGTTGTCATCGGAGAAGGCGCCGTTTGCTGCGGCGGATGCGTAGTCACCAAGGATGTGGAACCCTTTGCCGTCGTGGCGGGGGTACCTGCAAAGAGAATCGGAGAACGACCCCGTGACCTCCGCTACGAGTTCTCCGGAAAAAGCAAAAGATTCTATTGACCTCCCGGAATCCGGATGTAAAGCGCAATTTTGTCTATAACGGCATTTTGACGCTTTCCAACTACATCTTTCCCTTGATCGTCTATCCGTACGTGTCGAGGGTGCTGGGTGTGTCCAATATCGGCATCTGTAATTTCGTGGACAGCATCGTCCACTGGTTCATCCTTTTCTCGATGATGGGTATGACCATTCTCGGAAACCGGGAAATGGCAGCCATAGGGGACGACCGCGTCAAGCGGAGCAAGGCCTTCTCGGAACTGATGGCTCTCAACCTGGTGACGACGTTGATTGCCGCTCTGGGACTGCTGATGGCCATTTTCACCGTTCCGAAACTCTTTGCCTACCGGTCACTGCTGTATGTCGGTGTCCTGAAGCTCTTCGCAAACTTCCTGTGCATTGACTGGTATTTCCGGGGGACGGAGGATTTCCGGTATATCACCGGCCGGACGATCTTCGTCAAGATCCTGTACGTTGGCGCCGTATTCCTGTTCGTCAAAAAAGCCGGCGACTACCCGCTTTATTATCTGCTCACCGTACTTATGCTGGTGGCAAACGCTGTCATCAACCTTTTCTACGCCCGGCGTTCGGTGTCATTAGTCCGGAAGGGGCTGGAACCCGGGCGCTATCTGAAACCATTCCTGATGCTGGGCATGTACATGTTGCTCACGGCATTGTATGTCACCCTGAACGTCACATGGTTAGGTTTTGTGACCAACGATGAGCAGGTGGGATATTACACGACGGCGTCCAAGTTGTACAGTATCGTCATCGCTTTCTTCTCCGCCTTCACCGGCGTAATGCTGCCTCGGATGAGTTCACTCGTATCGGAAAACCGGATTGACGATTTCCGGTCCATGATCGACCGGACTTTCGATCTGCTGTTCATGTTCGCCGTACCACTGGTTGTCTACGCCTGCCTATGCGCCCCGGAGATCGTACGTATCTTTGCGGGTGCCGGTTATGAGGGCGCCTATGTTCCGGCACGGATCATGATGCCCCTCATCCTGGTCGTTGGCCTGGAACAGATCTACGTCATCCAGATCCTGATGCCCAATAAGCGCGACCGGTCCATTTTCGTGAACTCCTGTGTGGGCGCAACCGTGGGAGTCCTGCTGAATGTCCTGCTTGTCAGCCGGTTGCAGGCCGTCGGTTCGGCCATTGTCTGGATCACGTCCGAGGCGGCCGTGCTTGTGGTCGCCTCCTGGTTCGCAAACCGGGATGACGGAATCGCTTTCCCGTGGGAGAAGCTGTTCCGGGAAGTCCTGGCCTATCTGCCCCTGGCCATCCTCTCCATCGTCCTGTACAAGCTTATCCCGCAGCCCTGGTTCCGGCTGACTGCCGTGACGGTCCTGACCGGTATCTATACCCTTGTCTACGTCCTGTTCGTGAAAAAGGACCGGACCCTCCTTTCCTTCTTCCGCCGGTGATTGCCACCCTGTTCAAAGTCATCCTGATCCTATGCTGCCTATGCATGCTCACGCTCAAGCGCGAGTACAAGCCGGCGGTGTTCATTTTCGGATATGCGGTCCTGTCGGAGGTCTCTCTGCCGCTCCCGATGGGCAATACGGTCTTTTTCCTGCCCATCTTCTACATTTTCACGGAAGGACTCCGCTTCAAGGAGATGATCAAGAGTTTCCGGATCAAGGAACTGGTCCTGGCTCTGGTCGTTTTTTTGATCTCCTTCCTTTACAACTACGCGAACAGTCCCCACTACTGGGGGAGCATACCCCAGTTCGTCACGCTCCTGTTCCGTGAGTTCATCACGACCTATTTCATCCTGATTGTGGGATTTTTCTCGCTGCGCGACGTCCGTACTTTCAGGCCTTTTCTTCAGGTCGCTTTCATTTCGCTTTGCATCCTGACGGTATTCGGCGTAATCAACTATGTGACGAAAGAGTCCACGATGCTGGATCTGATCACCGGCGGCGCCACCAAGCGGGAGACTTCGGTGGGCGAGCTTTTCACGATGGAAACGCGTTTCCGGACCCAGTCACTGTTTATCCAGCCGTTCGATTACGGGTATATGTGCCTGTTGATCCTGCTGGTGACCGTATATGGTTATACGCGAGGCCTGGTGCGTAAGAAACGGGTATGGGTGACGCTGGCCATGAGTATGTTCGGTGTCCTGACTTGCGGCTGCCGGACGGTCATCTACTGTTTTGTGTTGAGTGCCTTGGCCTATGCTTTCCTGTATTTGAAAGGGAACCGGGTTCCGATTTACGTCGGTCTGGCTGTCATTTCCGTTGCTCTGCTATACCGGTATTCCTCCTTTTTCCGGTCCAAGGCCGAATTCGCCCTGAGTATCTTCGACGACCGTGACAGCGATATCGGGGGCAGCGATATCGAGAGCCGATCCGTTCAGTTCATGCGGGTGCTGTACTACCTGCAGGGCCATTACTGGCTGGGACGGGGATATGATTATTTCTGGATCGACCTGCAGTTTTCCGAGGGCCAGCAGTATTCACTGGATCCCGAACTGCTCGGACTGGAAGGAGTGCACCTGAAGTATCTGCTGGAACGGGGCATCATCGGCTATGTGATGTATCTGCTCTTCTATCTGCTCCTTTTCGCCTATATCTGGCGGCACCGGAAATCCAACCGGGAGGAGGCGTCCGCCGCCATGTGCCTGCTGGTCATGTATATGACTTTTGCACACATGACCGGTGAACTGAAGAGTCTGCCGCCCACACTGCTGGTTCTGGGTATGTTCCTGAGGCTCATCCAGAATGAGAGTTGGAAGTGGGTGCAATATCAACAGGAAAAATACGATGCTTGGTATCGTCATCGTCAATTATCTTGATTATTCCCGTACGGAACGGTTTATCCGGGAGGAACTCTCTCGGATTTCCCGGCCGTACAAGCTTGTGGTCGTGGATAACGGGAACGATGCCGCGGGAGCGGAAACACTCCGACTTCATACGGGGTGCCGGATCCTGGCGCGGGAAAACGACGGATTTGCCGCGGGCTGCAATGCCGGAGCCGCCGCTTTGTGTGAGGATCCGGAGATCGATGTCCTCCTGTTCACCAACAACGACATCCATCTCCGGACGGATGACGTGGCGGACCGGCTTATGGAAAAGCTCGAGAAGCATCCGGATATCGGCGTAATCGGTCCTGAAATCATCGGAACGGACGGGAAGCGGCAGTCGCCGGAACCGTATATGGGGCTCTGGAAACGGTTTGTGTGGATGTATCTGTCCACCCCTTTCCTGAGCCCGGAAGCCAAGCGCCGTATCTTTCGGCTGGACTATTCCGGGCAGGCTGCGGAAGGGGAGTGCTACCGGGTGATGGGCTCTTTTTTCATGTGTCCCCGGGAAGCTTGGGAGCAGGCTGGCGGGATGGATCCCCATACATTCCTGTATGCGGAAGAGCCGATCCTTTCCGAGCGCATGCTCCGCGTAGGTCGCAAGACTTATTTCTTACCTTCCGTGACGGTCGTACATGATCACGGAGCTACGATCAGGAAGCATCTGGATCGGAAGAAAGCCGCCTGGCTTCAGTTCCGGAGCAATGCGTACTATTACAAGACATATAAAGGCTATCCTGACTGGCAAACGACTTTGGCCGGATGGATATACCGTCTGATCATGTGCCTTAAACGATAGCATGTTCCTGTCCATTCTCCTCTCGATCATCCTTCCTGTGGCCGGTCAGCGCGATTTCGACCGGCTGGGTGAACGGATCGACTCAGTCCTGACGGTGGGGGAGCGGGACGTGGAAGTCGTATTCGAACCGGGCATCTATTTCTTTCGGAATGACCATCTCTGCTTTTCGGGTATACAGGCTCCTGATGTGGCTTTACGCTTGAAAGGAAACGGCGCTGTCCTGGTCGGGACCGGGGAAGGTGATGGATACACTCCGGACAAGGGGTATGTCGATCTGTCGGCCCTCGCTTCGGTCGATGTCCGGCAACCCGTACGGAAGGCCCGGAGCTGGCCCATCCCCCGCTTGTTCCGGAAAGGCATGTACAAGATCCTGTGCCGTGAACCTGACCGGTCGGAAAGGGAGGCTGCCGATATGCGGGTGATCCTTTCCCAATGGTTCAAAGGCGCTGATTACAAGGTGGTCCGCATCAAGCATAACTATCTGTATTTCCAGAAAGACACGTCCCCGCGCACCCGGATGTGGTCGGAACTGCGTTTCGGCCGGTGCCTGCCGCGTTACATCCTGTGCACTCCACCGGAAAGGACAGACTTATATGCTGCTTCGGCTTCCCGCTTTCTTTTCGTGAAAGACAGTTCTTTCCAGTCTTTTGAACTGGCAGGTTTCCTGTTCCTGGTCAATGGGGCGGGAGAGCCGCTCCTGGATTTCTCGGCTGTCCGTACCGACTCTGTCCGTATCAGGGACTGTCAGTTCGATGGATTGCGTTCGCAAGTGATCCGCGTGGACGGAACGGACCACATGCGCATCACGGACAATGAGTTCCGGAAGTGTTACCTCGGTGCCATATCCGTCTCCGCCCGGAGCCGGGATGCCCGGATCGAAGACTGCCGTTTCCTGGATAACGGTATCCAGATGACGAATACGCCCATCGTGGACTGCAAAGGAGAGTATTTCCTGGTCCGGGGCAATTACTTCGAAGATTTTTCCTATTCCGCAATCGGAGTCGGCCTACATTTTACGGATACGGCAGGATGTGTTACTTCCGGGAAGGTCGAAGAGAATGAGATCTGCATGTCGGAGGCCTTTCGGAGCGGCGTGCCCAGGGAATTGGTCGACGGAGGAGCCATCTATGTATGGACCCAGAACAAAGACGTGTCCATCTGCCGGAACTTTATCCATGATATCGACGGCCCCCATGGCAACCGGGGTATCTTTGCCGATGACGGTGCGGTGAACGTGGAGATTTCCGGGAATCTGCTGCTGAACATCGCCGGCGGGAGAGGCATCGATCTCCGCCGGGCTTTCCGAGTGCAGCGGAAAAAGGCATCCGTGATCCGGAAGGTCAATGTGGGGAACCGCATGATGGACAACGTGTTGGATGCCCGCTGCCGTTTCTTCGTACGCAGGAAGGACAAGACCAGCTTCAAAGGCGAGAACCGGCGGCTCCCCAAGCGATATGACCGCGAGGCGGTGGTTCGGGAATGGAAAAGCATGTGGCCATGAGAGTTTTGATTGTTACACATAACTACCTTTCCGGTTTTGGAGGTGGCGCCTACGGAGCAAGGGCTTACATCAACGCCTTTGCCGCACTCTATGACGATATCACGCTTTTGTTCCCGGCCCATAGTGAAGATGAATCCATTCCGGAAATAGCCCCCCATGTCCGGATGATAGCAGTAACGGATACGGCATCCAAAGTCCGAAAAGCGGTACGTCAGGTGTTCCGGGGCGTCCTGCATCGGTTTGAACAGTCGTTTTCCCGGCTGTTGGAAACGAATCGGTTCGACATGGTGGTCTTCCAGAACAGCAAGTGTTCCTCTCGTTTGATCAGGAAGGCGCGGAAGTCCGGTGCACGGACCGTGGTAATCCATGACAATTATGAATGGGATTACACGCGGGACAACACTCCTTTGCTGCAGATCCCGCTGTTTCTTCCGGCTGTCGTCAGGACCGAACGCACGGCTGTACGGGAGGCGGACCTGAATCTGGCTTTGACGCCCGAAGACGCTGAACAGTTGGTCCGTCGTTATGGGAAAGGCATGAAAGGGAGAATGGAGCTTCTGGGCGCATTCGAGTACCGCCCCATCGAGTCCTGTCCCGTGACGGTGGAAGATACCCCGGTGTTTGCCATTACCGGCAACCTGGGCGCCCGTCAGACGGTGGACTCGTTGATTCCGTGGTTCTCGGAGTACTACCCTTTGTTGAAAAGGGAGATCCCGGATGCGAAACTGATTATGGCGGGAAAGGATCCTGGGACGGATTTGAAGCGGCTCCTGAGCCGGCTGGATGTCGAACTGGTCGACACGCCGCCCGACATGTCTGCCGTCCTGCGCCGTGCCCGATTCTACTTGTGTCCGGTGCAACTCGGCGGCGGCGTGAAATTGCGGGTCATGGATGGGCTCCGGACGGGATTGCCCGCATTGGTCCATCGCGTGTCGGCCCGCGGATACGAGGCGCTCGAAGGCATTTCGCTATTCGTTTACGATACCCCGGATTCGTTCGTGAATTCCCTCCGGAAGATGCTTGCCTGTCCCGGAAGTGCGATGGATCGCCAGCAGGTTTATAAGGACCGATTCTCGTTCGAGGCAGGCGTGAAACGCCTCCGTAATATTCTGAATGCCTGATGGAGACAACTCCTGTCGTACTTTTCGCCTATAATCGGCCGTACGCGCTGCAACGGGCCCTCGCGGCTCTCGCCGCAGCCAAGCTTGCCTCAGAGACGGACCTCTTCATCCGTATCGACGGCCCTCGGAATGCGTCCGATGCGGACAAGGTTGCAGCCGTCCGGGAAGTGGCGCTTAGCGCCCGGGGATTCCGCCGGATCGACGTGGTCTGTGGCGAACGGAACCAGGGATTGGGCCCTTCCGTGATCCAGGGTGTCGAACGCGTGCTGGACTTCTCCGAAACGGTGATTGTCCTGGAGGACGACCTGGTGGTCGGCAAGGGATTCCTGGTATATATGAACCAGGCTTTGAGTCAGTATGCCGGCGATGGCCGCGTGTTCTCCGTGTGCGGCTATACGAACCGGGTCAATCTCCCCGATGGGTATGCGGCCGACGCCTATTTCGCCCCCCGCAGTTCATCCTGGGGCTGGGCGACCTGGCGCGACCGCTGGCAATCCGTGGACTGGAATCCTACACCCGCTTCTTTTCAGAAGCATGCCCGGGCCTTCAACCGTTGGGGCGGCTCCGACTGTTCCAAAATGCTCCGGTAATGGATGGAAGGAAAGAACCGATCCTGGGCCATCCGCTACTGTTACAGCCAGTTCCTGCAAGGGAAAACCGCCTTGTTCCCGGTCAGGAGCCTGGTGGATCCTTCAGCCGGATTTGAGGGAGACGGCTCCAACTGTCGAAGATACAACCGGTTCAAGTTTGATTTCGAATCCGACACGAAAGAAATGTATCGTTTCCCGAACGAAGTGAAGGAAATCCCTTCCATCTGCCGCTCGGCACTCCGGTATCATTCCCTGGGCCGCAGGATCTGGTCCAGACTGATGTATGTGGTCTATGGTTAAGAGAATGCTCCTCCTCGTGACCCTTTTCCTGCCTCTCTTCCTGTCGGGTGCGGGCAAAGATGTTTCCGTGACTGTGGCTTCCCAGGCTGATTTCGACGTCCTTTCCGCCCGTATAACGAAACTGGTTCAGGATGGGGCGTTGAACATCCGTGTCACTTTTCGTGAAGGGATCTATTTCTACCGTGACAACCAACTGGAATTCAATGGTTTGAATGCACCATCCCTCCGCCTGTCCTTTCTTTGCTCCGGTGCCGTATTCGTGGGCGCCTCAGAAGGTGCGGCCGGAGAGTACGATGCCTTTGTCCGTCTGTCGGACCTGGCTTGCCGGGAACGTCTTTCCGCTCCCGTCCAGGTGCTTGGATGCCCCGAAGTCGTGGATCGTAAAAGCGGACTGTGCCGGGTCAGGACCCGGGAGAAAGATGTTGCCGCGAAGGATGCCCCGGGCCTGTTTCTGTTCCTGACCCAATGGTATCGGAGTGGCAAGTACCCGGTTCGTCGGATTCAAGGGGGCTACATCTATTTCACCTGCCCGGATCTCACTTCGGACGGGGATCCGTTCCACGATCCGGACAGCGATTACAAATACGGCCGGGTCCTGCCTCGTTACGAGCTCTTGGATGCCCGTACGGAACCCGTTGGGTTTCATCGCAGTTCGGCTTCCCGTTTCCTGACCGTGAAAGGATGTTACCTAGGATCGTTCACGCTGACAGGCGCCCGTTTCCTCGGCAGCGGCGGCCGCGACTGTCTGATGCAGTTCTATGCCAACGACGCCGTGTCCATCGAGGTTTCCGGCTGCTGGTTCGAACATATCCACGGGGATGTTGTCCATGTCCAGCGCACTGCGAATTTCCGTTTTGCCGGCAATACGCTGGAGCATCTCTGGCTGCAGGGGGTGACGGTCGATTATTTTTCGTCCGGGGCGGAATTCACCCAGAATACGTTCCGTGACACAGGCGCCCTGATGGACCAGACCTTCTGCATTCAACTGAGAGGCGGTAATTTCCATGTGCATGACAATGTGTTTTCCGACTTTACCTATGGGGCTGTCGGTATCGGCACGTATTATCGGGAAAGCGTTCCGGCATCCGCTTCCGGGGTCGTCGAGGAGAATGAGTTTTCCTGCTCGCCTTCCTTCACCCGATACTTGATGGATTCCGGGGCTATTTATACTTGGACCATCAATAAACGGGTCGTGATCCGGAAAAACTACATTCACGACATCGGCGGTTACAAGGATAACCGGGGCATTTTCTGCGACGACGGGACGGTGAACGTCCATATCTTGGAGAACCGTATCCAGCGGATCGCCAACTCCTATTGCATCGATCTCCGGCGTGTGCCGAAGGTCGCCCGGGACCCTCAGTCGTTCGCAAAGCGGGTCAATGTCGGGAATCGGATGGAAGGCAATATCGTGGACGGAAAAGTCCGTTTCGAGAATGATGACTAAGCCGTGCGTCCTGTTTATCCTTCATCTGCCCCCGCCTGTGCACGGGGCTGCGCTCGTCGGTGCCGCCATCCGGGATAGCGGGCTGGTGAATGATCTGTTTGAAGCACGGTTCATCAACCTTTCGGCTTCGGTTACGCTGGAGGAAGTAGGGCGTTTTTCGTTCAAGAAGATCCGGTCCGTTTTCCGCCTTGTCCGGGAAGTCCGCCGATCGGTCGCACAGTGGAAACCGGACTGGGTGTATCTGACTCCGTCATGCACAATGCCTGGTCTGCTTAAGGATGCTTTCGTGGTCAGGGCGACGCGAGGTTCCCGGGTAGTCCTGCACTTTCACAACAAAGGGGTGGCCGAACGCCAAGGCAGATTCTTTTATGACTGCCTGTACCGGATGCTCTTCAGGGATGCCCGTGTCATTCTCCTTTCCCGTCTTCTGTATCCCGACATCCGGAAGTATGTGCCCGAAGACCGTGTATCTTATTGCCCGAACGGTGTTTCCGTTCCTTCCGTAAATCGAATTACAGGAGGCATTCCCAGACTGCTCTTCCTGTCCAACATCATCCGTTCCAAGGGCGTTTCCGTCCTGATCGAAGCCTGCCGCCTTCTGAAGGAGCGCGGAATCGACTTCCGATGCTCGCTGGTGGGGGCTTTGTCTGCGGATTACCCCGGTGACAGCCTCTCCGACGGAATCCGGGCGAAAGGATTGGAAGGCCGTGTCATCTATGAAGGCCCCCGGTATGGGGAGGGGAAGTGGGAGGCTATGGCAAAGGCGGATGTCTTTGTCCATCCCACCCTGAACGACAGTTTCCCGCTGGTGGTCCTGGAGGCGATGGGGACCGGACTTCCCGTCGTCACTACTGACGAGGGGGCGATTCCCGAAATGGTCCGGGACGGGGTGGACGGCTTGATTTGTCCGAAAGGCGATCCGAAGGCTTTGGCCGATGCGCTGGAACGATTGGTTTCGGACGCCGCGCTGCGGACCCGGATGGGGGAGAGCGGGAAAACCCGTTATCGTGAATTCTATACGCTTGAACAGTTTGAGAGGCGTTTTGTCGATATCCTGAAGGATGCGTAACCTGTACCTTTCCAATCGGCCGGTTTCCTATCGGGTGGATTTCTACCGGTCCCTTTCCCGGGAGCTGGATTGCGAGATTTGTTTCCAGGAGGGATTCCCGGTCAAGCCGGGAATGACGGGAAAAATCGATCCAGAAACGACTGGGAACAAGGGTTTTACGGCCCGTAGGTGGACGCTTCAAAGTCTGCCGTCCCTTCTGGCGGCTTTCCGCCCGAGGCTGGTTTTCGTGCCGGAGTTTTCCGCGGCGGCAGTGATGTGCCTGCTCCTCCGAAAGAAGTATGGGTACAAGGTCATATCGACCTGTGATGACAGTCTGGATATGATTCAGGGCCATGATTTCGGATGGAAGCACCGGCTGGCCCGCCGGTTTATTCCTGGCAAATTGGACGAGATTATCCTGCACAGCCCCGAAGTTGCCGGATGGTATCGTACGCATTTCGGAAAAGGGTTGGTTATGCCCATCCTGGCCGATGAACGGCGTACCCGTCCCGAACTGGAACGCGTCCTGCCCCTGTCGGATCGGTTGCGTCCAGGTCCTGAGCCGATCGTCGCTTTTGTCGGCCGGCTGGTCGGTTTGAAAAACATTCCGGCATTGATTCAAGCTTTTGAATCCCTGTGCGGGCGCGCCCGATTGGTTATCATCGGCGACGGCCCCGAGCGGGCTGCGCTGGAAGCGCAGGCCCCGGATGGCACCCTGTTCACCGGGACGCTTGTCGGTGACGAACTCCTGGCGTGGTATAACCTGATCGACATCCTGGTCCTTCCCAGTACACAGGAAGCCTATGGCGCCGTGACGGGGGAAGCACTGATGGCAGGCGCAAAAGTGGTCGTTTCCCGGAAAGCGGGATCTTCCAGCCTGGTTCGGGAAGGAAAGAATGGGTATTCAGTTGATCCTCAGGATATAGCTTCCATGACGGATTGTATTTCCCGCCTGTTGGCCGAAGTCCCTTCCGGCCGTCCATTGACCCTGAGGGACAACCTCCTGCCATGTCGTTTTGCGGATAGTTTCAGTGCCTTGAAGAATTCCCTGGGATGATGACAAGACTGTTCCTGCTGCTTTCTCTTCCGGCTCTCTGCTCTTGTGCCCGGCTGGAACCGCCTGTCCCGGAGGAGCCCGGTCCGCAGGGGCCGGATACCCTTCGGGTCCTGGCCATTGGAAACAGTTTTTCCTCCGATGCCGTTGAGCAGAATCTCTGGGAACTGCTGGACGCGGCCGGAATCCCGGCCATCATCGGCAATGTATCGGCACCCGGAAGTTACTTGTCCCATCATTGGAATCGGGCAGTCGGCAACAAAGCCGAGTATCGCTATTTTAAGCGGACGGAAGCAGGAAGTTCCTCCCTGGAGAATCAAACGCTGCAGCAGGGGATCCTCGATGAAGAATGGGATATCATTTCCATCCAGCAGGCCAGTGATCTCTCCGGGCGGTATGAGACTTATTTCCCGTTTCTTCCGGATTTGAAAGCATGGATTGGAGACTGGTCTGACGCCCGGATCGTTTTCCATCAGACCTGGGCTTATCCCGCGCATTCCACCCAGGCTGCTTTTGCCGACTACGGCAATGACCAGGAAACGATGTACGAGGCCATTGTCGATGCTGTCAGCCGGGCGACGGCCGCCTGTGGAATCCAAACGGTCATCCCTGTGGGAACGGCCGTACAAAATGCCCGCAACTCCCGGCTTGGCGATTCCTTGAACCGGGATGGATTGCATCTGGAGCTCACATACGGCCGGTTCCTTGCCGCCTGTGTGTGGTATGAAATCCTGTCCGGAAACAATGTTGAAGAGAATCCGTACCGCCCCGCCGCCGTTTCGGAGGAAACGGCTGTTTTGTGCCGGAAGGCGGCTCATCGGGCCTGTCTTCATCCCTGTGAAATAACCCCGATCGATTGAATATGGAAACAATGATAGATACGATTCACGCGCAGGTGGAGGAATCCATCCGCGTCAAGCAGGCCCTCCTGGCCGATGCATCTTTGATGGAAAAGATTACCGTAATCGCCGGCCTGATAGTCGACGCCTACCGTGCCGGTCACAAGACCATGTGGGCTGGAAACGGAGGGAGTGCTGCGGATGCTCAGCACATGGCCGGAGAACTGGTGAACAAGTTCAGTTTCGACCGGCCGGGGTTGGCGGCGCTGTCGCTGTCGACCGATACGTCCATTATCACCGCCGTGGGCAATGACTACGGGTTCGACCGGCTGTTTGCACGCCAGATCGAGGCGCAGGGATGCGCCGGGGATGTATTCATCGGCATTTCCACGTCGGGCAAGTCCCGGAATCTCGTGGAGGCTCTTGGCGCCTGCCGTGCAAAAGGCATCACCTCCATTGCCATCGTCGGTGCAAATCCTTGTCCGATGGATGATTACGACTATGTAATCCATGTCCCATCCACGGAGACGCCCCGCATCCAGGAATGCCAGACGCTGATCGGGCATATCCTGTGCTATATCGTGGAGCAGGAATTATTTGGATAGTTTCTCTTTCAGGACCAGCCAGAGGAACTTCGGATTGTTCACGAGATAGCGCCGCCATGTGCGGCGCGGTTCTTTTATCAGGCGGTAGAGCCATTCCAGGCCGAGGTCGATCCATTTTTGCGGCGCGCGTTCCACCGTGCCGGCGAAGAAGTCGAAAACTGCACCGATGGCGCCGGCAGGACAGTAGATGTCCAACTCCGCCCAGTGTTCGTGCAGCCACTTTTCTTGCTTGGGGGCGGTCATGCCTACCCAGAGGAGGTCGGGAGCCGCAGCGTTGACGGCCTCGACCATCACCCGATTCTCTTCGGGCGTGAAAACCGGCTTAAAGGGCGGTGAAAAGGTCCTCACACGGATGTGCGGATAGACCTCCGCAGCTTTCTTTTCGATGAGGGCCAGTGTCTCGGGGCTGCTGCCCAGGAAAAAGCAGGTGCCGCCTTTCTTCTCCAGTTTCTCCATCCCATATGCGAACAAGTCCGCACCGGCGATTTTTTCGACCGGTGCGTTTTTCGTTTTCAGCCACCGGCAGGCTTTGACGATGGAGATGCCGTCGGGAAGCAGGGCGTCGGCCTGCAAGAGAGCCTCGGCAAAGGCCGCGTCTTTCTGCGCGACGACGAAAGAATGCGCATTGACCGTGTCAATGAGGAATTTCCCTTCCGGCCAGGAAGCCATGTCGGCTCGGGATTGAACGAGTTCCAACTCCCTGATTCTCATGGCTTAATATGCTTTTTCGTCTGTACGTCTGAACAGTTGCCAGAGCGTTGTGAAGATGATGGAGACATCCAGTTCCACCGACCAGTGCTCGATGTACCAAATGTCTTTTTCCACGCGATCCTTCATTTCCGAGAGCTCCTTGGTTTCGCCGCGGCAGCCGTTGACCTGGGCCCCTCCGGTGATACCGGGCTTGGCCAGGTGGCGGATCATGTAGTCGCCGATGAGGTCGGAGTAAATGTCGGTGTGGTGGATCATGTGGGGGCGGGGGCCGACGACGGACATGTCACCCCGGAAGACGTTGATGAACTGCGGGAGCTCATCGATGGAACTCTTGCGGAGGAATTCCCCGAATTTGAACACGCGGCTGTCGCCCTTGACGGCCTGCTTGGTATCGGCATCGGCACTCGCGTGCATGGACCTGAACTTGTAGCACCAGAATTCCTTGCCTTCGTAGCCGGTACGTCTCTGCTTGAAGAACACCGGGCCGGGGGAGGAAAGCTTGATCCCGATGGCGCAGATCACCCAGATGACCGGGAAAAGCGTGACGAGGAACAGCCCGGAAAAAACGACGTCGCCGGCGCGTTTGATCAGTTTCGCCAGCGGGGTGTTCAACGGCTCTTCATGGAGGCTGATAACATTGACATTACCAAGCTGGGAGATGGCCATCTTGCGCTTGGGATAGCCTTCCATGCCCGGCACATACTTGAAACGGACCATGTTGGCCTCGCAGGTGGAGACGAGACGGTTCACGTAGTCCGTTTTCGTGGCCGGATTCAGGGAACAGAGGATTTCCTTGAGGATGGCGTGGTTGTGGACTACATACGGGATGGCGTCTTCCGGCCGGCCCAGGTTCGTGACGCCTTCCGGGATTTCCTCCGGCCGGTCCGTGAACATACCCACGACCTTGTATCCTTCGTCGGTATAGGAGTCGGACAGGAACTGGCAGACCTGCAGCATGTTGGGATCGGAACCCACCATCGCGACCGTGTAATTGTTGGATCCTTTCCTTCTGATCCAGCCGATGACTCTTCTGATGAGCAGATGCCAGATGATATACAAGGCGCCGGTCAGGACGGCCTGCAGGCCCAGGAGTTTGCCTTGGAGGACCAGCTCGTAAATGATGGCCATCAGGCCGTTGTACAGGATGAAAGTCGTGGCGGCGTTCAGGATGGCCCGGTTCGCGATGTTCACGGCGCTGCGGCCGCGTTCGTTGATCTTGATCCCCAGGATCCACGCGGTGGCGATGGCGCTTACCACGAGGAGGAACCACGAACCAAGCTGTTCATATTTGGGCAGGTTGTTCTCGCGCACCATGTCCGTTCCATACAGGAGGAACAAGAGGACACCCACCTGGATCAGGATGTCACCCACGAGCGTCGGGAGCTTGTAGAAGATGGATTCCTTGGTGGCGGTCTTGATGATGTTCAGCATGAAAGCGGGCGTTCCTTTGCTGCAAAGTTACTATTTTTTCATATATTTGTTTTTCAAACCACGAATTATGAAAGGTATCGTTCTCGCCGGCGGAAGCGGCACCCGCCTTTATCCGATCACGAAGGGAGTCTCCAAGCAGCTCCTGCCCATTTATGACAAACCGATGATCTACTATCCGATTTCCGTGCTGATGATGGCCGGAATCCGGGATATCCTGATCATTTCCACACCCTATGACCTGCCGGGTTTCAAGCGGTTGCTGGGAAACGGAGACGATTATGGCGTCCATTTCTCCTATGCGGAACAGCCGTCTCCCGACGGACTTGCCCAGGCGTTCATCATCGGCCGGGAGTTCATCGGGGATGAAACTGCCTGTATGGTGCTGGGAGACAACATTTTCCATGGATCCGGCTTCGAGGCGCAGCTCCACCAGGCGGTGGCCGATGCTTCCCGTGGCCTGGCCACGGTCTTCGGTTACTGGGTATCCGATCCTCAGCGCTATGGCGTCGCGGAGTTCGATGCCGACGGCCGCTGTGTCTCCATCGAGGAAAAACCCGCCCAACCCAAATCCAACTATGCCGTAACGGGCCTGTATTTCTATCCCAACAAGGTGGTCGATGTCGCTGCGGCGGTGAAACCCTCTGCCCGGGGCGAACTGGAGATCACTTCCGTGAACCAGGCCTTCCTGGCTGACGGCGAATTGCTGGTCCAGACGCTGGGCCGCGGTTTCGCCTGGCTGGATACTGGCACGCACGAATCCCTGGCCGAAGCATCGACCTACATTGAAGTGATCGAGAAACGTACCGGCCTCAAGATCGCCTGCCTGGAGGAAATCGCCTACCGTAACGGATGGATCACCCCTGAAAAGCTTCGCGAAGTCGCCCTCCCGATGCGCAAGAACCAGTATGGGCAGTATTTGTTGGAACTGGTCTGACAATCAATTCTTTAAGTCGCGGTCTTTGTCCTTTTTGGAACAAAGACCATTGCCTAAGCGATTGATTTGTTGATGGTTGCGATTTTTTGACCTGTTGTTTGCTGTAATTGATTGATTATTACTTGGTTAATCGTTAGTCTATGTCCTGAAACGGACAAAGACGGATGTTTAAGTATTTGGTTTTGAGAAAGATCCTTTTTCTTTTGGGTTTGCTGATGGCCTCCTGTAGCCGTCCCGATGTACTCACGATGTTCGTCGGCACGTATTCCGACGGGTTCTATGCCTATGAGTTCGACCAGAACGCCGGTACACTAGTCGGTGACGGACCGGTTGCCAAGGCGGAGATGCCCAACCCGTCGTATCTGGCCGTCCAGGGCAACAAGGTCTATGCAGTGTCCGAGATGCCCGACACCCGTGCGTCCGTTTGGGCCTGGCGCTGGGGCGGAAACGGTTTTGAACTGATGAACTCACAGCCGACAGGCGTCATGCCCGGCTCCGACCAGGCATCTGCCCCCTTCCTCGGCGAAGACCCCTGCTACGTTTCTACGGACGGTACTCTTCTCGCCGTTGCCAATTATTCCGGCGGCACGCTGGGTGTTTATCGTCTGCACAACGACGGTAGCATCGCCCCATTGGACTCGCTTCTGGTTTCAGGCACCGGTGGCCCCGACCTGTCCCGCCAGGAGGCGCCGCACGTGCATTGCGCGGTGTTCTCGCCTGATGGCAAGCATCTGTTTTTCAGTGAGTTCAGTGCCGATGAGATCGGCCGCCTGGACGTTTTTGCCGGTGGCGTCCGCAGCTACTGCCGAGCAGCGACCCTGCACCCTGATTATGGTCCCAGGCATCTCCTGTTCGATGCATCCGGAGAGCACCTGTATGTGATCGGCGAGCTTTCCGGTGACATTACGGTGTACAATTACATCGACGGTAACCTGCGTGAAAAACAGGTTATCAAGGCCGACCGGATGGATGCCCGCGGGGCGGCGGATATTCATCTGTCACCGGACGGGAAGTTCCTGTATGCGAGCCTCCGCCTGCGTGGTGACGGCATTGTCGTCTTCGAAGTCGGCCCCGGCGGTGTTCTGGCTTACGTCGGCTACCAGCAGACCGGTCCGCATCCCCGCAACTTCAACATCACTCCCAACGGCCGCTATGTCCTCGTGGCCTGCCGGGACAACAATTCAATCGAGATATATGACCGCGACCGCTCTACCGGCATGCTTTCCGACACCGGCCGCCGGATTCCTCTTGAACGCCCCGTTTTCGTGGGGTGGCAAAACGACTGATTATGAAAGTACTTGTGACCGGCGCGGCCGGTTTTATCGCTTCCAAACTGATGTACACCCTGCTGCAACGCGGGGATGAAGTGGTTGGAATCGACAATTTCAATGACTATTACGACATCCGGCTCAAAGAAGGCCGATGCAAGGCCTTCGGTCTGGAGGTCCGGAAGATGGATATCGCCGACAAGGCCGCGCTTGACGCGCTTTTCGAAAAGGAAAAGTTCGACAAGGTCGTGAACCTGGCGGCCCAGGCCGGTGTGCGGTACAGCATTACGAACCCGTATGCCTATCTGCAGAGCAATCTGGTAGGCTTCCTGAACATTCTGGAAGCCTGCCGGAACTACGGCGTAAAACACTTGGTATATGCTTCTTCTTCAAGCGTTTACGGGATGAACGCCAAGGTCCCGTACAGTGAGGATGACAAGGTCGACAATCCCGTCTCCCTATACGCCGCCACCAAGAAATCCAACGAGCTCATGGCCCACAGCTACTGCAAGTTGTACGGCATCGCCATGACGGGCTTGCGGTATTTTACCGTGTATGGTCCATGGGGCCGGCCGGACATGGCGCCGATGCTGTTCGCGAGCGCCATTTCAAAAGGGGAGACCATCAAGGTCTTCAACCACGGCGACATGATCCGCGACTTTACCTTCATCGACGACATCGTTGCCGGCACCATCGGGTGTCTGGACCAGTTGCCGGAGCCGGACGCCAACGGCCTGCGGTACCGTGTGTACAACATCGGCTGTTCCAACCCGGTGAAACTCATGGATTTCATCTCTGAAATCGAGCAGGCGCTGGGTGTGGAGGCGAAGAAGGAGTTCCTTCCCATGCAGCCGGGCGACGTCTATCAGACTAACGCCGACACGGCTAAACTCGAGAAAGAGATCGGCTACAAACCCGTCGTGCGGTTGCACGAGGGAATCGGCAAGTTCATCGAGTGGTATAAAAGTGACCTGAATCCTTTGAAATAACATGCGCTGCGAAGACCGCTTTTACGAAACTTACGGACGGGATTATGACGGCATCGCCTTCTGCCCGTACCGCATCTGCCCCATCGGGGCTCATTCTGACCATAACCTCGGCAAGATCACCGGCCTGGCCATCGACAAAGGCATCCACATCGTATTTGCCGCCAAACAGAACGGTGTGGTGGAGATGTCCTCGATCCAGTTCCCGAAGCGGGCGCAGTGGCATATCGAGAATGTCCCTCCCCGGAAGGAAGGAGACTGGGCCGATTACCTCCGCGGCGCCACACTTTCGCTGGAGCGCGAACATCGGCTGAAGGTGGGTATCTGCGGTGTCATCGAAGGGACGCTGCCCATCGGCGGCCTTTCTTCGTCGGCCGCCGTCATCATCGCCTTCCTGACGGCCTTGTGCCGGGTAAACGACATCCGGCTTAGTCCGCAGGAAATCATCGACCTGGCCTATGATGCCGAGTTGAATTATGTGGGCGTGTCCGTGGGCAAGCTGGACCAGAGTTGCGAGGTGCTCAGCCAGGCGCATCACCTGTTGTACCTGGACACCTTGGATGGCAGTTACGAACTGATTCCGGAACATCCGGATATGAAGCCGTACAAGATCGCCATCTTCTTCTCGGGTCTGGAGCACAACCTGGCCGGCTCCAAGTACAACATGCGGGTCGATGAACTCCGCAGTGGCGTCTATGCCCTGCAGGCTTTCGCCGGGATGGAGTATGGCAAGTTCAAGGATGCCATGGCCCGGAACGTTCCCCGGGAGGTATACGAAACCTACAAGAACCGCCTTCCCGATCCCTGGCGCAAGCGCTGCGAACATTGGTACACCGAGTTTGAGCGTGTGCAGCAGGGCGCCGAAGCCTGGCGCCGGGGAGATATCGAAACTTACGGCCGGCTCTCCTTCGAGTCCGGCTGGAGCAGCATCCACAACTGGGAATCCGGCGCCCCGGAGCAGATCCGCCTGTACGAGATCATGCGGGAGACCGAAGGCATCTACGGCGGCCGTTTCTCCGGTGCGGGTTTCAAAGGCTGCTGCATGGCCCTTATCGATCCGGCCTATGCCGACCGCATCGCCGACCAGGTTACCCGGGCCTATCTGAAAGACTTCCCCCGCCTGTCCGACAAGTACGGCGTTTACATCTGCGAAAGCGCTGACGGTCTAAGCCTATGAAATGCCTGATTCTCGCCGCCGGCTATGCCACGCGGCTGTACCCGCTTACCGAGAACTTTCCCAAGCCCCTCCTGAAAGTTGGGGAGAAGACCATCCTGGACTGGCTGATCGACGACATCGACACCGCCGGCGAGGTCGATGAGTATGTCGTCATCTCCAATCATAAGTTTGCCTCGATTTTCGAAGAATGGGCTGCTGAACGGAAATCTATTACCGTCCTTGACGACGGTACATCGTCGAATGAGACACGTCTTGGCGCCGTGCGGGATATCCAATTCGCCATCGACACGCTGGGACTTGATGACGACCTGCTGGTGATTGCAGGGGATAACGTTTTGGATTTCAGTTTGGTACGTTTTATCCAATACGCTCGTGAGAAAGGCACCTCCTGCATCATGCGGTATTATGAGCCGTCAGAGGAGAAACTCCATAAAACCGGTGTTGCGACAGTGGATCGGAACGACCTGATTCTGGAAATGGAGGAGAAGCCCGCCCACCCCAAGAGCCACTGGTGTTGCCCGCCGTTTTACTTTTACCGCCGGAGCGATGTTCCGCTCGTGAAGGTGGGGATTGACAGCGGGTGCGGTGTGGATGCGCCGGGCAGTTTCATCGCCTGGCTGTCCGCGCAGACCCCGGTCCATGCCTGGGAGATGCCCGGCCGGCGCTATGACATCGGCAATCTCGCCTCTTACGAGGAGGTCCAGCGCACCTATCACGGCATTTTATAGCCTGCGCGCGTGCGTAATCGCAAGATTTTGCGTATCTTTGCAGGCTCAACGAATGAAAAGTATGAACACCGTCAAAGATACCAAGATCTGCGTGATCGGCCTGGGATATGTCGGACTCCCGCTCGCACGCCTTTTTTCCACGAAATACCCGACCATCGGCTTTGACATGAACCGCGAGCGCGTGGCCGCGCTGATGGCGGGCCATGACGCCACCCTGGAAGTTTCTGACGAACTTCTGCAGGAAGCCATCGACAAGCATGGCTTCCGCTGCACGGCGGACCTGGAGGAGGTACGCGACTGCAACTTCTATGTCGTTGCCGTCCCCACGCCTGTGGACGAGAACAACCGCCCGGACCTCAAGCCTCTGTGGGGTGCGTCCAAGACCGTGGGCGAGGTGATCTCCAAGGGCGATGTCGTCGTCTACGAAAGCACCGTCTATCCCGGTGTCACCGAGGAAGAGTGCCTGCCGGTGGTCGAACAGGTTTCCGGCCTGAAGTTCAATGTCGATTTCTTCGCGGGCTACTCCCCGGAGCGTATCAACCCCGGTGACAAGCTCCATACCGTGGAGAAGATCAAGAAAGTGACTTCCGGTTCGACGCCGGAAATCGCCGATTATGTGGACGCAGTCTATAACTCCGTCCTCGTGAACGGCACGCACAAGGCCCCTTCCATCCGTGTGGCTGAAGCCTCCAAGATCATCGAGAACTCCCAGCGTGACGTGAACATCGCTTTCATGAACGAGCTGGCGAAGATCTTCAACGCCATGGGCATTGACACGCACGACGTGATTGAAGCGGCCTCCTCCAAGTGGAACTTCATCAAATTGAGCCCCGGCCTGGTGGGTGGCCACTGCATCAGCGTGGATCCCTACTATCTGATTCAGAAGGCCCAGGTATACGGCGTGCTGCCGCGCGTGATGTACAACGCCCGTCGTCTGAACGACGGTATGGGTGCCTACGTTGCGAACCAGACCATCAAGTGCATGAACAAGAAAGGCGTGATGGTGAAGGATGCGAAAATCCTCATCCTGGGCATCACTTTCAAAGAGAACTGCCCGGACATCCGCAACACCAAGATTGTCGATATCTACCATACCCTGGAAGAATACACGAACCGGATTACGGTCTATGACCCTTGGGCTGACAAGTCGCATGTAAAGCACGAGTACGGCATCGAGGTGACGAACGAGATCCCGGAAGAGAAGTTCGACGCCGTCATCCTGGCCGTGGCGCACAAGGAGTTCATGAACCTCGACGTGAAGGGTTTCCTCAAGGACAACGGTGTGGTCTATGACGTCAAGGGTGTCCTGGACCGGGATATCGTCGATGCAAGGCTGTAACTGAACCTGACTATGAAAATCGCCGTCGCCGGAACCGGCTACGTGGGCCTGAGCATCGCAACGCTGCTGGCACAGCGGAACGAGGTCGTCGCCGTGGACATCATCCCCGAAAAGGTGGAGAAAATCAACCGCAGGGAGAGTCCCATCGCTGATGAATACCTGGAGAAGTACCTGGCAGAGAAAGACTTGAACCTCATCGCCACGTTGGATGGCCGTGCCGCTTACCGCGATGCCGACTTTGTCGTCATCGCCGCCCCCACTAACTACGATCCCAAGAAAAACTTCTTCGATACCTCCCACGTGGAGGAAGTCATCGAACTTGTCCTGGAAGTGAACCCCGATGCCGTGATGGTCATCAAGTCCACCGTCCCCGTGGGATATACGAAGTCGGCCCGTGAGAAGTTCTCCTACCGTGAACGTCTCTCGGACGGCACCTTCCGCGTAGTTACGCCGAAGATCCTCTTCGCCCCGGAGTTTTTGCGGGAATCGAAGGCGCTTTACGACAACCTGTATCCTTCCCGGATTATCGTTGGATATGACGGGGATGCGCTTGAAAATCCCGCGCATACCTTTGCAAAACTCATCCGTGAGGGCGCCCTGAAAGAGGACGTTCCTGTCCTGTTCATGGGGGCTACCGAGGCGGAAGCCGTGAAACTGTTCGCCAATACCTACCTGGCGCTCCGGGTATCCTATTTCAACGAACTGGATACCTATGCGGAAATGAAAGGGCTGGATACCCAGGCTATTATCAATGGTGTCTGCCTGGATCCCCGCATCGGTGCACACTATAACAACCCGAGTTTCGGCTACGGCGGATACTGCCTTCCGAAGGATACGAAACAGCTCCTGGCGAACTTCAATGACGTACCCGAGAACCTGATCAAAGCCATTGTGGACTCCAACCGCACCCGCAAGGATTACATTGCGGACCGTGTGTTGGAAAAGGCTGGCTACTACACCGCTTCCAGCGCCTTCGATACGGCGAAGGAGAGAGAGGTTGTCGTGGGTGTCTATCGCCTGACCATGAAAACCGGTTCCGACAACTTCCGCCAGAGTGCCATCCAGGGCATCATGAAGCGCATCAAGGCCAAGGGCGCCAAGGTTATTGTATACGAGCCCACCCTGCAGGACGGAATCACTTTCTTCGGTTCCCGCGTCGTCAATGACCTGGCCGCTTTCAAGGCCCAGGCCCATGCTATCATCGCCAACCGTTATGATGCGGTCTTGGACGATGTTGCCGACAAGGTCTATACGCGGGACATCTTCAAGCGGGATTGACCATGAAACGCTACTGCCAGACCCTGGAACTCCGGGACGATCCGGAGATGATGGAAAAGTACGTTGAAGCCCATGCCCATGTATGGCCGGAAATCCAGGACGGGATCCGTGAAGTCGGCATCCTGGACATGCAGATTTACCGGTTGGGCACGCGTCTGTTCATGATCATGGACACGGTGGACGACTTCGATTTCGTGGCTGACAACGCCCGTCTGGCTACTTTGCCCCGACAGGCTGAGTGGGAAGCCTATGTCGCTCAGTTCCAGGGATGCGATCCTTCCGCCCCGAGCACGGACAAATGGCAGTTGATGGAGAAGATCTTCGAATTGGAGAAGTCCTAGATGGCCGTTGTTCTTACAGATCGTCTGCACCGCCTTGCCTATGCCACCGATGCTTCGGCCTATCGCGAGATGCCGGAGGGAGTGGCGTATCCCCATACGGAGGAGGAAATAAGAGAGTTGTTGGTTGAAGCACGGCGGCGGGGAACATGCTTGATTCCCCGTGCCGCGGGCACTTCTCTCGCCGGACAGGTCGTGGGGAAGGGGATTGTGGTGGATATCAAGGGATGGAATAAGATCCTGGAAATCAATGCGGAGGA
>JAEEGJ010010374.1_pt1 | contig 24291 bp, 15 predicted proteins | sample 8958761 | NCBI WGS metagenome assembly JAEEGJ01 (sample SAMN16246546, study PRJNA631951) | gut metagenome | biome: gut microbiome; feature: rumen; material: RS-attached | host: Bos | place: Iran: Karaj | collected 2018-10 | reverse complement strand
GAAGCTGTTCCAGATGGATGGTATTGAGCTGTCTTTCTCGCAGGAGGCGCTGGACCTCATTGTCGACAAGGCAGTAGAGTATAAGTTGGGAGCTCGCGGACTGCGTTCCATTGTGGAGAATATCATGATGGATGCGATGTTTGAGACTCCTTCCAAGAGAATGAAATCCTTTGAGGTGACGAGAGAGTATGCCCAGAAGCAGCTCGCGCAGTCGCACCTGCAATAAAAAAATGAAGAGCCTATGGCAAAAGAAAAACTTAACCTGACGGAAGCATTAAAGAAGTATTTCGGCTTCGATAAGTTCAAAGGCGACCAGGAAGCCATCGTGCAGAACGTGCTTGATGGCAAAGATACCTTTGTGCTCATGCCCACGGGTGGCGGTAAGTCACTGTGCTACCAGCTGCCATCGTTACTGATGGACGGCACCGCTATCGTTATCTCACCGTTGATAGCTCTGATGAAGAATCAGGTGGATGTTATCAGTTCGATGAGTGACGAGGGTACGGCACACTACTTGAACTCATCGCTGAACAAGACGGCTATTGACCAAGTCAAGGCCGATATCATGGCAGGACGTACCAAACTGCTGTATGTCGCTCCAGAGTCGTTGACAAAGGAGGACAATGTGGAATTTCTGAAGCAGGCGAAGATATCGTTCTACGCCATCGACGAGGCGCACTGTATCTCGGAGTGGGGTCATGACTTCCGACCGGAATACCGCCGTATTCGTCCTATTATCAACGAGATAGGCGAGGCACCTATTATTGCGCTAACAGCTACGGCTACCGATAAGGTGCGAACGGATATCAAGAAGAATTTGGGTATCGTGGACGCTACTGAGTTTAAGAGTTCGTTCAATCGTCCCAACCTGTATTATGAGGTACGCCCGAAGACAACGGATGTAGATAAGGATATCATCAAGTTCATCAAACAGCATCCGGGTAAGAGTGGAATTATCTACTGTTTGTCACGTAAGAAGGTAGAGGAATTGGCAGAGATACTGAAAGCCAACGACATCAAGGCGGCACCCTATCATGCTGGCTTGGAGTCGGCATTGCGTTCCCAGACACAGGACGATTTCCTGATGGAGGAAATCGATGTCATCGTGGCTACCATCGCTTTTGGTATGGGTATCGACAAGCCTGATGTGCGTTTTGTCATCCACTACGACATTCCTAAGTCGCTGGAGGGCTACTATCAGGAGACCGGCCGTGCAGGACGTGACGGTGGTGAGGGCATGTGTATCACTTTCTACGCTCATAAGGACCTGCAGAAACTGGATAAGTTCATGGAGGGCAAACCTGTTGCTGAACAGGATATCGGCCGTCAGCTGTTGGCTGAGACGGCTGCTTATGCGGAGACGTCAGTATGTCGCCGCAAGATGCTGCTCCATTACTTTGGCGAGGAATATGCACCCGACAACTGCCATAACTGCGACAACTGTCTGCATCCCAAGACGAAGATTGAGGCTGAAAAGCAGCTGGTCATCGTGTTGCAGGCTATACAGGCCTTGAAGGAGAATTTCCGTACCGACTATATCATCGACTTTGTAGAAGGTAAGGAGACGGAGGAGATTTTGGCCCACAAACACCAGAATCACGAACTCTTCGGTGCTGGTGAGGACGACAATCCCAAACATTGGAATCCTGTCATTCGTCAGGCGCTCATTGCGGGCTACTTGAAGAAGGATGTGGAGAACTATGGACTCTTGAAGCTGACATCTGCAGGTAAAAAATTTATCAAGAATCCAACCTCCTTCATGATTGTCGAGGACAACGAGTTCTCGGAGGACTACGAGAACGATACGGAGCATGAGATTGGCAGCAGTGCCTTGGACCCCACGCTCAGCGCCATGCTGAAAGACCTGCGCAAGAAGGTGAGCAAGAAGCTGGAGCGTCCACCATACGTCATCTTCCAGGATGTTAGTATTGAGCAGATGGCGACAGACTATCCCGTCACGCTGGAGGAACTGAAGAATATTCAGGGAGTGGGCGAGGGTAAGGTAAAACAACCCTATGCCAAGGAATTCGTCGATTTGATTAAGCGCTACTGCGATGAAAACGAGATAGTCCGTCATAGCGACCTCCGTGTACGTACAGTTGCTAAGAAATCCATACTGAAAGTAAAGATAATTCAAGCAATAGACCGTCAGATAGCACTCGATGATATCGCTACGGCACAGGGCCTGGAATTCGAAGAGTTGCTGGACGAAGTAGAGGCTATCGTCTATAGTGGTACGAAACTGAACATCGACTACTTCTTGGAAGAGGTGATGGACGAGGATCGTATTGACGATATCTACGACTATTTTGCCGACAGCGACACAGACTCCTTGGAGGCTGCCCTCGATGAACTGGGACAGGAGTGCTCAGAAGACGAGATACGTCTGGTGCGCATCAAGTTCCTCTCGGAAATGGCTAATTGACCCGTAAACGACTTACATTTTTTGCAATGTTATTAAAAACACAAGAAATGTAAGTCGTTAATTTTTCTTTTTCCTATATTTTTGCATGTAAAAAATGTAAGTATTGTCATGCAATTAAGAAAGACATCACTTCTCCTTTGCATATTCGCCGCCTTGCTTGTTCATGCTGAGGAACGAAGAATATCTATAGAGCGATTGACCGACCTTAACATTCCACGTAGTGGGCATCAGACCCTGCTGGTGGGAAATACCGTTTATGTTTTTGGTGGTCATACCTCAGGCTTTGTTCCTACAAATACTGCCGAATATTATGAGGACGGCACGTGGCACGTGTTACAGATGACTTACCCTCATGACCAAGGTTTGTGTCAGCCTTTATCGACAGGAAAGGTGCTGTTGGCTGCGGGGCATGAGAAATCTTTGGGTATCGGCCATACGTTTACGGTGGAGTTGTTCGATCCTGCAAAGCGTACATTCGAGGGTTACGGATGTATGGAGAAGAAGCGCTTTTTCCCGTCATCTGCACTGCTGGCCGACGGACGAGTGCTTATCAGTGGAAACGCATACGAGGAAGACTGTATGGAGGTGTTCGATGGCACACGTCAGAACCGTTTCGTCAAGCAGGTGACGCGTGCCAGTTCTATTCCACTCATCTTCCCGATAGACGTGAATGACGCACTTGTCATCGGTAGCTTTGACAGTCTGATGGCACTCCGTTCGGATACTGTTGTGGTAGATCGCTTGAAGGGTGACGCTCCTCACATACCTTTGTTTGACGAGTGGTACCCTCTGTCTATTCTTCTCCCTCATCCTGCTGAGGACAGTCGCATCAGTGCCGATGGTGACGTGCATTATACATATCTGTTGCCTGTTTTCAACAAGAAGAGTCATCAGGCAGCAATAGCTCGCTTGGAAGGTTGCGACGTACAGCTGCTTCCTACCGATAGTGTGGTTCCCATGCAACACGAGGGTTCTGATATCGAGTGGTTCACGTCATTCATTGTGAACCGAAGTAAACATTGTGGTTATATGATGGGACGTGACGCCCGTTTCCATCTGTATCTGCTTGCGGTGGACTACGCCAGACACCCCGCTCACCTGACGTTTTACACTACGGATGTGCAGGATAGTCTGCCTTGGGGTACCCCTGTGCTTCTGCCTGATGGTGACCTGTTATTGGCTGGCGGCCTCACAGACAACAACTTCACTCCTTTTTCTACCGTGTTACGCTTCCGTATGGGTACCCTCGAAGAACAAGTGGCGCAGACCGGTCATTGGTGGTTCTGGGTATTGCTGGGGACAGTCTTTGTGCTGGTCATTGGTGTTGTCGTATGGATCTTCAGGAGCAGGAAGCCGCATTCGCCAGTTGATACTAATGCTGCGGAGGATTCAATCTCAGAAACCTCAAATAAAAGTGGCGAAGAGTTGATGGCACGCATCTGTGAACAGGTGGAACAGCGGAAAATGTATTTAGACTGCTCCCTCAAAGTGGCCGATGTCGCTGCTGTGGTAGGCACCAACAGCCGTTATGTGTCTGACTGCATCAAGGCTTCACGTGGTTGTACATTCACTCAGTTTGTCAACAACTATCGCATAGAGCAAGGGAAGCGACTGCTGTTGCAGCAGCCAGACGCAAAGATTACCTCTGTAGCGCTTCAGTCAGGCTTTGCCAACGAGACATCGTTCTTCCGAACCTTCAAGTCAATGACGGGGATGACTCCTCGCGAGTGGGTCGCCCAACAAAACGAGATGAAATCCACACCTTATGGGAGTGACAGCCGCGAGTAGTGATGCCGGAATCAGCGTCAGCCACCATCCGCTTCAGGTCGTTTGAGGCCGATGTCCTGCATTGATCTGTGGCTATGGCATAGTCGCTGAGCGTCATATATCCTTGTTTGTCGATGATGGCTTTGGCTTTTTCCAGTCGCTCTTCACGGCTGTACTTGCTTTTCTGTGGAACTACGACGTCTGTATTGACACGATCGAAAGTGGCCTCGCGGTTCATTTCCTTCAGCAACTCAGGGTCTGGCTTGAAGTTGATGCCCTTGATGCATACGTGCCTGTATTTCGTCTTGGGCTCTTCACCTTCCTGTTTATTCTTGGCAATAGCCTCTTCTGATGGGCTTGAGGTATCGAAACCCAAGGACAGAGAGAATACACCCAATCCGTCAATCTTGATATTATGGCCCAAAGGCATCCAATTCTGCATCGTTGATGCGAGTGCGTCGAAGACTGCTCGGATAATGCCTTCGCTGATGTTGCCAGCATAGGTGCGCATGTGTTTGATAACGGTCTCATAGTCGTGCAGCGAATAGGTCTGCATCTTTGGATAGACGATTTTTTTGCCATCTGTCATCTCGTCGGGAAGTTCCTGTAAAACAAAATTTGCCATATATTCTATATATTTTATATTTATGCCTTGTGAACTTATATTCGTCGTCCGCGAACGTATGTTCATGCACTGCGTACTTATGTTCACCGTGCGAGAACAAAACTTTTCACGTTGCAAAGATACATCTTTCTGCTGAATCCACCAAATAATTCCTTTGCAATTCGTGCCGTCAAGTCTCTATTATGATTTGATGGAGGTGATAGTGATTGGGGAAAAACATCAAATGACTGACATATTTTGCTGTTGTCAGTCGTTTTTCTATTTTTGTAAGTCCTCTCCAAAGGCTTTTTTATTAAATTTGCGTAAAATTGTAATAACGTAATCAAAAATTTACCAATTATGAAGAAACTATTATCACTATGCTTACTGCTCCTGACGGCGATAGCCGGATGGGCACAAACAGAGTTTACCGTAGGTAACTTTAAATATACGGTGACAGACGCAAAAAATCATTACGTTTCAATTGCTAAGGCAGATGAGGCTACTCTCACTGGCGCACTGGTTATCCCAACGAGTGTGACCGAAGCAGAAGTGACCTACGCAGTGACCTCTATTTCCCAAGAAGGTTTTTCCTCAACGGGCATCACCAGCATCACTATTCCAGCCTCAGTACAGAGCGTAGGCACTTACGCGTTCTACGATTGCGATGGGTTGGCCACCATCACCATCGAAGACAGCGGGACGGCACTTGAGTGGAACGGCACCGATTATCATCCGCTGGACCAGGTGAATTCCAACTACACTTTGTATCTCGGTCGTGATTTGACGACGCAGGGCAACCAATGTTTCTTCCCGGGAGCCACCAGCGTTGAGATTGGCGACCGGGTGACAGCCGTAAACCCATATTTATTTGATGGTGCTAATAAACTGGCATTTGTGACGATGGGCAGTGGCGTGACCACCATCGGTGGGTATGCATTCCAGAATACTGGTACGGACGAGAGCGTGATGACGCAGTCCATCACTTTAGGTGCGAATGTGACCACCATCGGTGATTATGCTTTCTCTGGCTGTAACAAGCTTACCACGCTCGACCTCGGAACGAAGCTGACGGCTATTCCCGAGAATATGCTGTTCAGCTGCTCAGCCCTCACCAGCATCACCATCCCAGCCTCGGTACAGAGCGTAGGTGCTCATGCGTTCTACGATTGCGACGGGTTGGCCACCATCACCATCGAAGACAGCGAGAAGGCACTTGAGTGGAACGGCACCGATTATCATCCGCTTGACCAAGTGCATGCCAACTACACGCTGTATCTCGGACGTAATCTGACGACGCAGGGCAACCAATGTTTCTTCCCGGGTGCCACCAGCGTCATGATTGGCGACCGGGTGACAACCATAAACCCATATTTATTTGATGGTGCTAATAAACTGGCCTCTGTGACGATGGGCAGCGGCGTGACCACCATCGGTAGGTATGCATTCCAGAATACTGGTACGGACGAGAGTGTGACAGCACAGTCTATCGCTCTGGGCGCGAATGTAATCACCATCGGTGACTATGCTTTTAATAATTGTGGCAAGCTTACCACGCTCGACCTCGGAACGAAGCTGACGGCTATTCCCGAGAATATGCTGTTCGGCTGCTCAGCCCTTACTGGCATCACTATCCCAGCCTCTGTACAAAGCGTAGGTGCTCATGCTTTCTACGATTGCGACGGGTTGACCGCCATCACCATCGAAGACAGCGAGACTGAGCTTCAGTGGAACGGCACCGATTATCATCCGCTAGACCAAGTGAATTCCAACTACACTTTGTATCTCGGTCGTGATTTGACGACGCAGGGCAACCAATGTTTCTTCCCGGGTGCCACCAGCGTGGAGTTCGGTCCGCAGGTGTCAGCCATTCCCAACTATTTGTTCTCTGGAGCGGAGTTGGCCAGTGTGAAGGTACCTTGGCTGACACCTGTAACCTTGTACGCAGAGACATTCTCTGCAGAGACATATGCCAATGCCACTCTGTTAGTTCCTGGCGGTACGAAGGAAATCTATAAGAATGAGGACGCTGATAACGGCTGGAAGGCCTTCACTACTGTTGACCACTGGTCAACTCTCGTCACGCTGACTGCTTCCAACCACGGCTCTATCGTTACTGAAGAGGCAACAGCCAGCAACGGCACTGAGCAGTATCGCCAGCCGAAGAACGATGCAATTATTTATACTTTGAATGCAGACACCGGCTATCAAGTGACTGCACTGACCGACAACGCTGCTACTGTAAGCCCACTCCCCGCAATCGGTGAAGCTCAAACACGTACCAATACTAGCGGTGAGGAGTTCGTGACGCTCAATGCCACGTTCTCTGCCATCAACTACACCCTCGGATATGAACTCGCAGGCGGCTCTGTGGCAAGCGACAACCCCACTACGTATACCATTGAGAGCACTGCTATTACCCTTAATAACCCCACTCGTGAAGGATACATTTTTACAGGATGGACGGGTACAGGGTTGGATGCTGCCACAACAACAGTAACCATTGCTGCAGGTTCAACAGGAAACCGCAGCTATACCGCCACTTGGACACCTACTATATATAATATTGAGTACACGATGGATGGCGGTACTGCAACTCCTGCTAACCCCACGACTTATACCATCGAGACTGAGACCTTCACGCTGACGAACCCCAACAAGACAGGTTACACCTTCAAGGGCTGGAAGCTGAATGGCGAGGGCGTTGCAATGATGCCAGTCACCATCACTCAGGGTAGCACAGGCGATAAAGCCTACACCGCTACCTGGCAGGTGAACCAGTACACCATCACATTCAATAGCGATGAAGGTTCAGCTGTTGATGCCATCACACAGGACTATGGTACCACCGTGACACCTCCTGCTGCTCCTACAAAGACTGGATACGACTTTGCGGGATGGATACCCGCACTGCCTGAGACGATGCCTGCTGAAAATGTGACAGTGACAGCTACATGGACGAAGAAGACCTATACTGTAAGTATTACGGGGGATGGTGTGACAGCCGACAACAATTCGCCAAAGTATGGCGACGATGTGGTACTGACCATCATGGACGATCCTGACGCCACGCTGACCTCACTGACTGTGAACGGCGATGACGTGACAAGCAGCATCGTTGACCACCAATACACCATCACGAGCGTTAGCGGCAATGTCACCGTTGTGGCCACATGGAGTTCAACGAAGGAGTTTATCGCCCTGGCCACATCAACTGCTACGTTCAGCTGCGAGCAGGACTTGAACTTCACAGGTTCTGACCTTAAGGCTTACATCGCCGCAGGCTATAGCAAGAGTGGAAATGGTGTGCTGCTGGTACGCGTCTATGATGTGCCTGCCAATACAGGACTCGTCATCAGGGGTGAAGCAGGAGAGACCTATAAGATTCCATACAGCACGTCACAGTCTTACTTTGTCAACCTGCTGAAAGCACATCTGAACACTGAGGATGTTCCTGCAACATCAACATCAGGCGACTACAACAACTATGTGTTGAAATGCGTCAAGGGCGTTTATTCATGGCATCGTCCTGAAAGTGGCACCATGACGTTAGGAGCGATGAAGGCCTATCTGCAGCTGCCGTCATCCTTCATGACAGCAGCTCGCGAGTTAAATCTTGTCTTTGAGGACGATTCGACAACAGACATCAGTGAGTTCATTCTTCTCAATAACGGAAAGACTGGTGATCGTATCTTCAACCTGAATGGCCAGCAAGTGGACAACATGCGTAAGGGCGTTTATATTGTGAATGGTCGTAAAGTTATGAAATAAAAAGGCTTGACTTATGAAGAAAATGCATTATATCAGACCCCAAATAGTGACTATACCTATAAAGGTTCGACCCTTGCTCACTGGGTCTCCCTTTACGGAAGGTGATACAACAAGTGGTGGGGGAGCCGGCGATGACCCTGACTGGGTTGATGATGGGGGACTGTAGGAGCCTATAGGAAGGCATTCCCACCTTAAATCGTGTTAATATTGCGTGCGAATTACTGCTATATAAGAAAAATGCAGTAATTTTGCACGCAATACTTTATTGTATAAAGACAAATTTGCTTGTTGAGGTGAAGAAGATTGTTTTTATGTTGCTCGCACTGGCGTTAGTCTGTCAGTCGGCAGATGCGCAGTTTTTCAAGAAGCTGTTTAAGAAAAAGGCTAAGACGGAAGCGAAGGCTCCTGTCGTGGCTGATGGCATCGATGACGATGCACAGCTTGCCCTTGCCGATATTGCTTCTTGTTTGGATAATCGAAATAACCGCAATGCTTTCCTGAATATTCCCTTGGGTATCAAGGCAGACCGCTTTGAGAAACTGTTGCTGCAACAGGGGTTCGTGGAGCGGAAGAATGAAGGGGCACAAACCTCGAAGACTTATTATTATGAGGGGGAGGTCTATGATGCTAAGTCACTCGTTACATTGGCTGTTTCGGAACAGACAGGACGTGTTTATGCTGTTGATGTGGAAGACCAGACCATCTATCCTTCGGAACAGGCTGTCAAACAACGTTTCGCCAGTCTAAAGGAAGAACTGGTGAAGGTCTATGGTGGTGGCTTTATCGACAATCAAGGTGAGGCATATACTATTCAGAGTCGTCTGGGAACGGTCAATATGCACTATGAGCGTAACTCGTTGGCAGCCTGCTATACTATTGGTTTCGCCCTAGACGATGCCAAAGCTTACGAGATGGCTTATCAGGAGATGGAGGATAAAGCGTATGAGACGGCGCCTCGAACCATCGCCGACGGGTTGGCTGAGGCCTGCGGTCATACTGATTTGGTGGGTCTGGGCGTGAAACTGCTTCAGAATAAGACGGTGAAAGGTGCGCAAGAGATTCTTCTCAGCTATGACTATTCATTAGGGAAAACAACCAACAAGGCGTTGTCGGCCTCATTGACCATTGGTGATTATAAGGTCGTAGCCTCATTGGCTCGTCGCAAGCAGACAATCACAGCTATCACGCTGACAGCTAATGACAATCTTGCTGCAGTCTACCGTGATTTGGAGACCAATGGTTTTACCTCTGCCAATCAGAAAACGTGGCAGCAAGGCAAGATGTCTGTTACTGTATCTGCCGATAAGCAGGGTAGAGTAGTGTTATTGTTACGTTAAATCCTATTAATAATAGGTGAAAACGCTTGCCGTCTCAGAAAAAATGAGTAATTTTGCACGCAATAAAATTTAAAGTAGTATTTTTATGTCATCATTTATTGCAGACAAAATTGTGATGGACGGCCTGACTTTTGACGACGTCCTGTTGATTCCAGGTTATTCTGAGGTATTGCCCAAGACGGTAGAGTTGAAGACACAATTCTCTCGTCACATCGAGTTGAATGTCCCCTTCGTAACGGCAGCAATGGATACTGTTACGGAGAGTCAGATGGCTATTGCCATTGCCCGCGAGGGAGGTATCGGTGTTATCCATAAGAATATGTCTATCGAGAATCAGGCTCGTGAGGTGGCTATCGTCAAGCGTGCAGAGAACGGTATGATCTATGACCCTGTCACCATTCGTCGTGGCTCTACTGTTCAGGATGCATTGGACATTATGGCAGAGTATCATATCGGAGGTATCCCTGTTGTTGACGAGGACAATCGTTTGGTAGGTATTGTTACCAATCGTGACCTGCGCTTCGAGCGTCGTCTGGACAAGAAGATTGACGAGGTGATGACAAAAGAGAATCTTGTGACGACGCACCAGCAGACTGATCTTGCTGCTGCCGCTCAGATTCTGCAAGAGAACAAGATTGAGAAACTTCCCGTGGTCGATAAGGACAATCATCTGGTGGGCCTTATCACCTATAAGGATATTACGAAGGCAAAGGACAAACCCATGGCTTGCAAGGACGAGAAGGGCCGTCTGCGTGTTGCTGCTGGTGTGGGCGTAACCTTCGATACGCTCGACCGTATGCAGGCATTGGTGAATGCCGGTGTAGATGCTATTGTCATTGATACGGCTCATGGCCATTCAAAGAGTGTTATCGAGAAACTCCGTGAGGCTAAGATTTCGTTCCCCAATATCGATATCGTGGTGGGTAACATTGCTACTGGTGAGGCTGCAAAGATGCTGGTAGATAATGGTGCCGATGCCGTAAAGGTCGGTATCGGACCGGGCTCTATCTGTACGACGCGTGTAGTTGCTGGTGTCGGTGTTCCTCAGTTGAGTGCTGTTTATGATGTGTACAGTGCCTTGAAGGGAACTGGTGTGCCTTTGATTGCCGATGGTGGTCTGCGCTATTCTGGCGATATCGTCAAGGCGCTGGCTGCTGGTGGCTCCTGTGTGATGATTGGTTCGCTGGTGGCTGGTACTGAGGAGAGTCCTGGCGACACCATTATATATAATGGACGTAAGTTTAAGAGCTATCGTGGTATGGGTTCGCTGGAGGCTATGGAACACGGTTCAAAGGACCGCTATTTCCAGGCAGATACCAAGGATGTGAAGAAGTTGGTGCCAGAGGGTATAGCCGGACGTGTTCCTTACAAAGGCACCGTTCAGGAGGTAATTTACCAGATGGTGGGTGGCCTGCGCTCAGGTATGGGCTACTGTGGTGCTCCTACTATCGAGAAACTGCACGATGCTAAGTTTACGCGTATCACCAATGCAGGTGTCAACGAGTCGCATCCGCACGACATCACCATCACTAGTGAGGCGCCTAATTATTCAAGACCTAACGACTAAATGAAAAAGCAACTGATTCTCGCAGCATGGCTGCTGAGTGCCTTGACTACTACGGCACAGTCTGTCAACGACCCCATTATCATGACGGTGGCAGGTACACCTGTACCCCGTTCTGAGTTCGAGTATTCTTACAATAAGAACAATACCGATGGTGTCATTGATAAAAAGAATGTGGAGGAGTATGTAGACCTCTTTATCAATTATAAGCTGAAGGTACAGGCTGCACTGGATGCCCGTATCGATACGACACAGGCTTTTCTGACGGAGTTTGCACAGTATCGCGACCAGCAGATTGTGCCCACCTTTGTGACCGACGACGATATGTTGGAAGAAGCCCACAAGGTGTATGACGAGACGGTGCAGAGCATTGGTCCTGACGGACTGGTAAGCGCCGCACATATCCTCCTCAGACTGTCTCAGACTGCTTCTGAGTCTGAGCAGCAGGTGGCTAAGCAACGCATCGACTCTATTTATAATGCGCTGAAGGCTGGTGCTGACTTTGAGACACTGGCAAGAACCCTGTCGCAGGATACAGGTTCCGCACGTCGTGGCGGTATGCTGGGATGGTTCAGCAAGAACCAGACTGTAAAGGAGTTTGAGGATGCAGCCTTTGCTTTGCAGCCAGGCGAGATGAGCAAACCTGTATTGTCGCCCTATGGTTGGCATATTATTTTGGTAAAGGAGCGTAAGCAGTTTGAGCCTTTCGATTTCCATAAGGACAATATCCTGAAGTACTTGGAACAGCGTGGCGCTCGTAACAGTATCTCAGACCGTAAAATCGAAGAGATTGTAAAGAACTCCAATGGTCAGCTGACGAAAGAACGTTTGATGGAGATGCGTGCCGATTCGCTGTCGGCTACAGACCTGTCCATGCGCTACCTCATCAAGGAGTATCACGACGGCCTGTTGCTCTATGAGGTAAGTAACCAGCATGTTTGGGACAAGGCTGCCAAGGATGAGGCTGCATTGGAGCGTTTCTTCAAGAAAAATAAGTCGAAATACAAGTGGGAAGAACCGCGTTTCAAGGGTATGGCTTATCATGTGAAGGTTCAGTCGGACGTAAAGGCAGTTGCCGACTGTGTGAAGAAGTTGAAGTTCGACGACTGGAACGAGGCACTTCGCAAGACCTTTAACAACGACTCAATCCTGCGTATCCGTGTGGAGAAGGGACTCTTCAAGAAGGGTGACAACAAACTGATAGACCGCGAGGTGTTCAAGGTACAGGATGTTAAGGTGGATAGCGTGAAAGGTTTCCCCATCGACGCAACCTATGGCAAACTCCTCAAGGCTCCCCAGACGTATACCGATGTTCGTGGCCTGGTGACAGCAGATCTTCAGGACGAGTTGGAGCGTGAGTGGGTAGCTGACTTGCGTCGTCGCTATACATTTACAGTCAATGATGATGTTTTAAAGACAGTCAATAAGCATGAATAAAAGATTTCTAGTTATTCTGGTCTTACTAGGGTCACTGGTCTCACTGGGTAATGCTCAGAACGATAGCCTTCGCGCTATTGTTGACGAGGTGATATGGGTCGTTGGCGATGAGGCTATTTTGAAGTCGGATGTGGAGGCTATGCGTCTGCAGTCCGAACAGGAAGGCCTGCGCTGGAGTGGAGACCCAGACTGTTCTATTCCAGAACAGATTGCCGTGCAGAAACTGTTTCTGAATCAGGCTGTTACCGATAGTATTGAGGTTACTGAGTCTGAAATAACTAACGGTGTGGAACAGTATATCGAACAGATGATATCTATGATTGGTTCGCGCGAGAAGTTGGAAGAGTATCAAAAGAAGAACATGGCTCAGATACGTGCCGACCTGCGCGAGTCGTTCCGTGAACGTCAGATGGTGCAAGGCATGCAGCGTAAACTGACTGAGAATATCTCTGTGTCGCCTGCTGAGGTGCGCAGGTTTTTCAAGGACCTGCCCCAAGACAGTATCCCCTTTGTGCCCACAGAGGTAGAGGTACAGATTATAACGATGCAGCCGCGTATTGAACAGGATGAGATTAATCGTGTGAAAGAGGAACTGCGTGACTATACCGACCGTATCAATAAAGGGGAGTCGACATTCCAAACACTGGCCCGTTTCTATTCGGAAGATCCTGGCTCAGCCCGTCGAGGTGGAGAACTGGACTATACCAGTCGTATAGAATTGGATCCGGCCTTTGCTAATGTGGCCTTCAGTCTGACAGACCCCAAGAAGGTGTCGAAGATTGTGGAGTCGGAATTCGGTTTCCATATCATCCAGCTTATTGACAAACGTGGTGAGAAAATCAAGGTGCGTCACATCCTTCGCAAACCAGTGATGAGCGATGAGGCTGTGAATACTGTGATGACTCGTATGGACTCTCTTGTGACAGCCATTCGTACGGGCGAAGCTCCAGAGATTTTGGGTGGCCATTTTAAGGGCACGTTTACTTTTGAAGATGGTGTGGCACTCTTCTCTGACGATAAGGATACCCGTAACAACAACGGTTTGATGGCTAATGTTACACAGGAAGGTCGTACCTCTCGTTTCAAGATGGCCGACCTGCCAGCGGAAGTAGCTAAGGCTGTTGACGGTCTGGAGGTAGGTGCTGTCTCTGCTCCTTTCCTAATGATGAATAATCGAGGCAAGTCTGTTTGTGCTATTGTGAAACTGAAGAACCGTCGTGAGGGCCATAAAGCTACCATTACGGAGGACTTCCAGATTATGAAGAATGTGGTGATGGCCAAACAGCGTGAGAAAGTATTGCACGACTGGGTCGTCAACCGCATCAAGTCAACCTATGTCCGTCTCAACGAGCGCTATCGCGACTGTAAGTTTGAGTACGAGGGATGGGTACGATAGCGGCCTGCGGCCTAGTTAATAGTGAAGAGTGAATAGTGAGGGGTGAGAAGTTTTCTATAATGCAGGTGTGTTGGATAGTGTTGGTTGCACTATTCACTATTCACTATTCACTATTCACTAGCGCAAAGCCCGTAAAACGGGCAAAGCGCGTGGAGGATAAGCGTGTGTATCTGGTACATTCTGATAATCTGCACTATGACCAGTACCGCAATGGTGATGCACAGGTGTTACATGGCAATGTGCATTTCCGTCATCAGGGGGCTGACCTGTTCTGTGACAGTGCGCACTTCTATGAACAGACCAACTCCTTCGAGGCTTTCGGACATGTGAAGATGAAGCAGGGCGACACGCTGAGTCTGACGAGTGACTATGCCTATTATGATGGTAACGATCAGTTGGCGCAGGCTCGCTATAACGTGGTATTGCGACATCGAAAGACAACGCTTTATACCGATTCGCTAGACTATGACCGCATGTATAACTTCGGCAATTTCTTTGAAGGCGGTAAACTGGTGGATGGTAAGACGGTGTTGACGTCTGACTGGGGTGAGTATCATACAGATAACAAACAGGCGATGTTCTACTATGACGTGCGTCTGAAGGATCAGAAGCTCTATCTGACGACAGACTCCTTGTTCTATGATACACAGACTTCGCGCGCCCATATCGTTGGACCTTCGAATATTACTTCGGGCAGCAGCCATATCTATAGTGAGGACGGCTATTACAATACCAAGACGGAACGCTCAGAGCTCTTTGGCCGTTCTGTGATTAAGGACCAGGGGCGTACGCTCATTGGTGACAGCGTGTATCATAACGCTTCAGACGGCACCAACTACGCGTATAATAATGTTATCTATACGGACTCTGTGAACAAAAACATGATGACGGGTGACTATTGTGAGTATAACGATTCGACGGGTTTTGCAATGGCTACCAAGCGTGCTGTAACCATCGATTACTCACAACGTGACTCGCTCTTTATGCATGCTGACACGTTCAAGGTGTTCACCTATAACATCCGTACAGACTCTGTCTATCGAAAGATTCACGCCTACAACAAGGTGCGTGCCTATCGCAAGGATGTGCAGGCTGTTTGCGATTCGTTGGTATATGATTCGCAGGACTCTTGCATGACGATGTATAAAGATCCTATCGTATGGAATCTCGGTCAGCAGCTCTTTGGTGAGGAGATCAAGGTGTATATGCGTGACTCTACCATCGATCGTGCTCATGTGTTGCGACAAGCTTTCTCGGCAGAACAGCTGAAGGACTCGACGCATTATAATCAGGTGTCGTCAAAGGAGATGAAGGCCTTCTTCAAGAAAGGTGAAATCCGTGAGACACAGGCTATTGACAATGTCTTGGTGGTGTATTACCCCATTGACGAGTCTGACAGTACCATCATTGGACTGAACTATACGGAGACGCCGCTGTTGAAAATGTTTCTGGAAAATAGGAAGATGCAGAAGATATGGATGGAGAAGCCTGTAGGCACGTTATATCCTATGACACAGGTACCACCTGGCAAGCATTTCCTTCCACAGTTTGCATGGTTTGACTATGTCCGACCATTGGATAAAGACGATATCTTCAATTGGCGTCCCAAAAAGGCGGGTACTGAGTTGAAGGAGATCAAACGTCGTGAACCACCTAAGAATACGAAGAAAAAATGACAGATGTGATACAACTGCTACCAGATAGTGTAGCCAATCAGATTGCTGCTGGAGAGGTAATCCAGCGACCTGCTTCTGTCATCAAGGAGTTGGTGGAGAATGCCGTAGATGCTGGTGCAAAGACCATCAATGTCTTGGTGGTCGATGCCGGACGCACCTCTATACAGGTGATCGATGATGGCTGTGGCATGTCGGAGACGGATGCCCGCCTGGCTTTTGAGCGTCATGCTACATCGAAGATTCGTAAGGCTGATGACTTGTTCGACCTGCATACGATGGGTTTCCGCGGAGAGGCATTACCATCTATTGCTGCTGTGTCCCAGATAGAACTACGTACACGTCGTCAGGGCGATGAGGTGGGCACTTGTCTGCGACTTTCCGGTTCTCGTGTGGAGAGTCAGGAGATGTGCTCCTGTGGTGTGGGCAGCTCTTTCACGGTCAGCAACCTGTTCTTCAATGTTCCTGCACGTCGTAAGTTCCTGAAAACTAATGCGACAGAGCTGAATAATATCCTGACGGCTTTTGAACGTATTGTATTGGTCTATCCGAATATCTGTTTTACGCTTCATAGCAATGGTCAGGAACTGATGAATCTCAGGGCAGGTTCATTGCGCCAGCGTATTACGGATGTCTATGGACGTCGTTATGGACAGGATTTGTTGCCTGTCAGTGTTGATACGGCCCTCTGCAAGATTTCTGGTTTTGTGGCTAAGCCAGAGACAGCCCGCAAGAAGGGTGCCCATGAGTATTTCTTTGTAAATGGGCGTTTCATGAAGCATGCCTATTTCCATAAAGCTGTGCAGCAGGCGTATGAACGACTTGTCCTCGCGGGCGCGCGCGCACCTTATTTTATTTATTTCGATGTAAGCCCAGCTGACATCGATGTCAACATCCATCCTACCAAGACGGAGATTAAGTTTGAGAACGAGCAGGCTATCTGGCAAATCCTGTCAGCGGCAGTGAAAGACGCTATTGGACAGTTCTGTGAGATACCGCAGATAGAGTTTGATACGGAGGGACGCCCGGATATACCCGTCTATAACCCCGTTGCTACACCAGTAGAGATGCCGCATGTGGAGCGCAATCCGCAATATAATCCTTTTAAGGAGAAAGCACCACGCAATTGGGAACGCCTTTACGAAGACCTGCCAACGCAACCCACTCATCAAGAGCAGTCGCTGTTTGAGAATTCCTCGAAGAATGATATGCTCCTTCCCAACGAGACTCCTATTTCTGAACAGCCTGTCGAACTGACGGATGTTAGTCCGTTGCACTACCAGTATAAAGGACGTTATATTATGACTGCTGTGAAATCTGGCCTGATGATAATTGACCAGCATCGTGCAGATATCCGCATTCGCTATGAGCGTTATATGCAACAGCTGACAGACGCTCCTTCCAGCAGTCAGCGCATGCTGTTCCCTGAAGTGATTGAGATGGCACCTTCTGAGGCTGTGCTCATGGAGGATATGATGCCGGCACTGACGGCTGTGGGTTTCGAACTGACTCCTCTGGGGCCATCGAGTTATGCCGTCAGTGGTGTTCCTGCGGGTATTGAGGGCTTGAATGCCACCCAACTCTTGCAAGACATCATCGCTTCGTCGGTACCTATCAGTCACGATAGCCTCTCCATCAACCATCAGGTAGCTCTGAGTCTTGCCCGTCATGCAGCCATTCCTTATGGCCAGCAATTGACGAATGAAGAGATGGATGTAGTGGTGAATAACCTCTTTGCATGTGACAATGTGAACTATACACCCGATGGCAAAGCGGTACTGTGTATCCTTCCACAGGCAGATATAGAGCATTTGTTGGCATAATTTGTCATAGAAAATGGCATTTTTTGCATGAATAATGGCTATTTTATGCCGAAAAAGTTAAAAAATACGTGTAAAATGGAATTTAATTACTAAAAAACTTTGATTATTCAAAATTAATATTTACTTTTGCACAGAATTTCTAAAATGAGTTATTAACTTAATTTAATTAGTATAGTATGAAAAAGTTATTCTTAATGCTGGCTGTTGCCAGTCTTTCACTGAACGCTATGGCTCAGGAGGATCCCACTGAGAAGTATAGCGTATCAACCAATTCCTTCTGGAGCAACTGGTTCATTCAGGCAGGTGTTAATTGGAATGCCGGCTATGTAGGAACTGATAACATCTTCAGTAATCCTTTCTACAAGTTCCCTCTGGGTGCTGGTGCTAAAGACACAGAACATTCAACTCTTACCTCTCTGGGTTTCTCTCTGGCTATTGGTAAGTGGTTTACTCCTGGCCTCGGACTCCGTACTAAGGCTAATGGCCTTTGGCTCGGTAAGGCTTTTGATGGTGATGTTCCCATGTACCTCGCTGTAAACGAGCATGTACTGTTCAACCTCCATAACCTGCTGGGTGGTTATGATGAGAGCCGTGTATGGAATTTCATTCCTTATATCGGTGCTGGTGTTGCTCACACTCTCAAGACTCCTGCTGGCATGAGTAAGGCAGGTACGTATACCTTCAGCGCTGGTTTGCTGAACACTTTCAAGCTCAGCCAGAAGCTGGCTGCTAACCTCGAGCTTGGTTACACAAACTATGGTACTGAGATTCTTGGCGTTGGCACTACTGGTGGTATTATGCCTAAGCATCGTTTCAACCAGTTCACTGTTGAGGTTGGTCTGACTTACAACCTCGGCAAGGGTACTTGGAACAAGACTCCTGACGTAGACGCTATCAAGGCTTTGTCACAGGGTCAGATCGATGCTCTGAACGCTCAGCTGACTGACGCTCAGGCTGAGAATGCTCGTTTGAAGGATATGCTGGCTAACCAGCCCAAGGCTGCTCCTGTCGCAGAGACTAAGACTGTTACTAAGGTTCTTGCAGCTCCTGTATCAGTATTCTTCAACATCGGTAAGTCTAAGGTCGCTTCTAAGAAAGACCTCCAGAATGTATCTGACCTGGCTAAGGTTGCTAAGGACAACAACTCTAAGATTGTTGTTACTGGTTATGCTGATAGCAAGACTGGTTCTGCTGCTTACAACAAGAAGCTGTCTGAGAAGCGTGCCAACACTGTTGCTGACGAGTTGGCTAAGATGGGCGTAAGCCGCGATAACATCGAGATCGTTGCTGCTGGTGGTGTAAATACACTGAGACCGATCAACTACAACCGTCGTGCTACTGTTGAGATTAAGTAATCTGAACGATAGATTTTTCATAAAGGAGTTCCGAAGATTTCGGGACTCCTTTTTTTGTTAAATATAAAAAAATATCCATAGTGGTAGCAAATTATTCACTTTTCACTTTTCGCTTATCACTTTTATTTTGTACCTTTGCAACAACACAAATTCTAACAAGTAACCTAAAGGACAAGAAAAGATGATTTGGAATGAAACTGTTGAGTGCATGGATCGCGAACAGTTACGCGATTTGCAGAGTGCTCGTTTGAAGAAGATGGCTGAGTATGTATATTACAATACGCCCTTCTATCGTAAGAAATTTCAAGAGATTGGTCTTGAACCTGGTGATATCAAGAGTATTGATGATATCACCAAGTTGCCTTTTACCAATAAACTTGACTTGCGCGACAACTATCCCTTCGGATTGGCTGCTGTGCCAATGAGTCAGATTGTGCGTATCCATGCCAGTAGTGGTACTACGGGTAAGCCTGTCGTTGTGCTCTACACGCGTAAGGACCTGGCCATGTGGTCAGAAGCAATCTCACGTGCTTTCACTGCTTATGGTGCTACGAAGGAAGATATCTTCCAGGTGGCCTATGGCTATGGACTGTTTACGGGTGGTCTAGGTGCTCACGATGGTGCTACGAATATTGGAGCCAGTGTGATACCTATCTCTTCAGGTAATACGCAAAAGCAGATGACGCTGATGCACGACTTTGGCACTACCATCCTTTGCTGTACCCCCAGCTACGCGATGTTTCTGGGAGAGGCGATGAAGGAGTGTGAGTATCCTCGTGAGGAGTTCAAACTGAAGGTGGGTGTCTTTGGTGCTGAGCCATGGACGGAGAAGATGCGTAAGAAGCTGGAAGAGAGTCTAGGCATCAAAGCCTACGATATCTACGGACTCAGCGAGATTGCTGGCCCAGGAGTAGGGTATGAGTGTGAACACCAGTGTGGTACCCATCTGAATGAAGACCTGTTCTATCCTGAGATTCTCAATCCTGAGACAGGTGAGCCGATGCCTGAGGGACAGTTGGGTGAACTTACCTTTACCCACCTGACGAAAGAAGGTATGCCCCTGTTGCGTTATCGTACCCACGACCTGACTGCCTTGCACTATGACAAGTGTAAGTGTGGACGTACGCTGGTGCGCATGGACCGCATCTTGGGCCGTTGCGACGATATGCTCATCATTCGTGGTGTCAACGTCTTCCCATCACAGATTGAAGATGTCATCCTGAAGCTGCCTGAGTACGAGCCTCACTTCCTGCTGACTGTCGATCGTATGAACAATACCGATACCTCAGAACTGAAGGTCGAGGTCAAGGAAGAGTACTTCACGGACGATATGGCTACTCTCGTGGGTCTGCAGAAGAAACTGGAGGCCGAGTTGCGCTCTGTTATTGGTCTGGGCTTCAAGGTAAAGTTGGTAGAGCCTAAGGGTATTGAGCGTTCTGAGGGCAAGGCCAAGCGTGTCATAGATAAGAGAAAGATCTAAGTCGTAATATCGTAATAACGAAATGTTGAAAATATAATAACAAAAACCAAAGAAATATGTTAGCAAAACAATTATCCGTTTTTCTGGAGAACAAGTCTGGTCGTCTGACCGAAGTAACCGATGTGCTGGGTGCTGCCGGTGTTAACCTCTCAGCCATGAGTATTGCCGATAACTCTGATTTTGGCATCCTGCGTTGTATTGTCAGCGACCCTGACAAAGCCTATCAGGTGTTGAAGGCTGCCCACTTTGCTGTGAAGATTACTGATGTCATTGGCTTTACCTGTCCGAATGTCAGTGGTTCGCTGGCCAAAGTGCTGAAATATCTCTCTGAGAATGGCGTATTCATTGAGTATATGTACTCGTTTGCCAATGGCGACGCAGCTACTGTTGTTATCCGTCCTACCGATTTGGAGAGCTGTGAGCGCATCCTCTCAGAGAAGAAGGTAGAACTGATGGAAGCCAACGAATTGTATCAGTTGTAAGCGTAATATGGACCGAAAGTGCTAAAAGAAGTTAATAAACTAAACATTTTCGGCCCATAATTTTTCTGTTTCGTTTTTTCTGCTTACCTTTGCACCCGCTTACGAAAAGCAAGGGCGTTTAGCTCAGCTGGTTTAGAGCATCTGCCTTACAAGCAGAGGGTCGGCGGTTCGAATCCGTCAACGCCCACCAAGGAGTTCCAAAGAAATTTGGGACTCTTTTTTGTTAAATATCAAAAAAAGCAGGAATTGAATGGAAAATTCTCAATTCTCAATTCTCAATTCTCGATTATTCTTTGTACCTTTGCACTCACATTTGAGAGAATGTATAGCTATATATTTTAACTAAGGTATTAGAGTAAGCATGGAATTAGATGCATTGACCGCCATTTCTCCTATCGATGGCCGTTACAGAAGCAAAACAGAATCATTGGCAGGATACTTTTCCGAGTATGCATTGATACGCTATCGTGTGCGCGTAGAAATCGAGTATTTCATTACCCTCTGTGAGCTGCCGTTGCCTCAGTTGGCATCAGTAGACCACAACCTCTTTGAACCCTTACGCGACATCTATCGTAACTTCACTGAGCAGGATGCCCAGCGTGTGAAGGATATCGAGAAGGTGACCAACCACGACGTGAAGGCTGTGGAGTACTTCATCAAGGAGCAGATTGATACGCTCAACGGATTCCCCGCTGAGGCGAAGGAATTCATCCACTTTGGACTAACCTCGCAGGATATCAACAATACTAGCGTGCCCTTGAGTATCAAGGAGGCTTTGGAGCAGGTGTACTATCCGATGGTTGAGGAGCTTATCGAACAGCTCAACGATTATGCCGAGCAGTGGAAGAACGTTTCCATGCTCGCTAAGACTCACGGTCAACCTGCCTCACCCACACGTCTGGGTAAGGAGATAATGGTCTATGTCTGGCGTTTGGAGGAACAGCTGCGTGGTTTGAAGGATACTCCTATCACTGCTAAGTTTGGTGGTGCAACAGGTAACTATAACGCTCACCACGTGGCCTATCCGCAGTACGACTGGAAGGAGTTTGGCAACCAGTTTGTCAGCGAGAAGCTGGGACTGGAGCGTGAACAGTGGACCACCCAGATTTCCAACTATGACTGGTTGGCAGCCATCTTCGATGCCATGCGTCGCATCAATACCATCATCATCGACCTTGACCGCGATTTCTGGATGTATATCTCTATGGAGTACTTCAAGCAGAAGATTAAGGCTGGTGAGGTAGGTTCCAGTGCTATGCCTCACAAGGTGAACCCCATTGATTTCGAGAACTCAGAGGGTAACATGGGGATGGCCAATGCCGTGCTGGGCTTTTTGGCACAGAAATTGCCTGTCAGCCGTCTGCAGCGCGACCTGACGGACTCTACTGTTCTGCGTAACGTGGGTGTTCCTATGGGTCATGCGCTTATCGCTATCCAGAGCACGCTGAAGGGCCTGCGCAAGCTCATCCTCAACGAGCAGAAACTGGAGGAGGATTTGGAGAATACATGGGCAGTGGTTGCTGAAGCTATTCAGACCATCCTGCGCCGCGAGGCTTATCCCAACCCCTATGAGGCTTTGAAGGCACTGACACGTACCAACCAGAAGATGACCGAGGAGACGATCCATGAGTTTATTCAGGGTCTGAACGTTAGCGATGATATTAAGAATGAGTTAATGGAAATAACACCATCAAATTATACAGGAATTTAATTAACAATATCAAATTAGTTTATAAAAATCCGCATTTATCAACACAAACAGCGAGCCGTGAGGCTCCACTTTAAAACAAAACACAATTATGGAATTCGAAAACGAAAAGAAAACAGAAGAGCAGTCTGCTGAGCAGCAGAGTCAGAATCACGAGAGTGGTTATCAGGGCTATCGCCCAGGACGTTCGCCGCGTCCCCGTATTCAGAAGCCTCGTCCCCAGTTCAACCAGGGTGGCTACAATCGTAATCAAGAGCAAGAAGAGGACGGTTTCCGTCCTGAGGGCTTTGGTGCAGGTTTGATGTCAAGCACACCTCAGCGTCCTTCAGGTTATCGTCCACGTAATAACTATAATAATGAGGGAGGTTACCAGCCTCGTCAGCAGGGTGGCTATCAGCAGCGTGGTGGCTATCAGCAGCGTCCTCAGTATGGTCAGCGTCCCCAGCAGGGTGAGGGTGGTTACCAGCCTCGTCAGGGTGGCTATCAGCAACGTCCTCAGTATGGTCAGCGTCCCCAGCAGGGTGAGGGTGGCTATCAGCCTCGTCAGGGTGGCTACGGCCAGCGTCCTCAGGGCGGTTATGGTCAGCAACGTCAGGGTGGTTACAACAACCAGCGTGGTGGCTATCAGCAGGGCGGTTACAATAGCCAGCGTGGCGGCTATGGTCAGCAGCGTGGTGGTTACAACCAGCGTGGCGGCTATGGTCAGCAGCGTGGTGGCTTCCGTCAGCACACTCCTGGCTATGATCCCAATGCCAAGTATTCGCTGAAGAAGCGTATCGAGTATAAGGAGGAGAACTACGATCCCAACGAGCCCCTTCGTCTGAACAAGTTCCTCGCCAATGCAGGTGTCTGCAGCCGTCGTGAGGCTGATGAGTTCATCACAGCAGGCGTTGTGAAGGTCAATGGCGAGGTTGTTACCGAACTGGGTACCAAGGTGTTGCGTACTGATGAAGTGCTATTCCACGATCAGCCCGTCAAGATGGAGAAGAAGGTATATGTGCTGTTGAACAAGCCCAAGGATTATGTTACCACCAGCGACGATCCTCAGCAGCGCAAGACCGTGATGGACCTGGTGAAGGGTGCCTGCGAGGAACGTATCTATCCTGTTGGTCGTCTGGACCGCAACACCACTGGTGTGCTGCTGTTGACCAACGATGGTGACCTGGCTTCTAAGCTGACTCATCCGAAGTTCCTGAAGAAGAAGATCTATCACGTTCACCTCGACCACAACGTTACTGCTCACGACATGCAGCAGATTGCCGAGGGTATCACCCTTGACGATGGCGAAATCAAGGCAGACGCTATAGAGTATGCCAGCGAGACTGACAAGAAGCAGGTAGGCATCGAGATCCACTCTGGTAAGAACCGCATCGTGCGTCGTATCTTCGAGAGCCTGGGTTACAAGGTTACCAAGCTCGACCGCGTTCAGTTTGCTGGTCTCACCAAGAAGAACGTGAAGCGTGGTGACT
>JAEEGJ010010373.1_pt1 | contig 24293 bp, 15 predicted proteins | sample 8958761 | NCBI WGS metagenome assembly JAEEGJ01 (sample SAMN16246546, study PRJNA631951) | gut metagenome | biome: gut microbiome; feature: rumen; material: RS-attached | host: Bos | place: Iran: Karaj | collected 2018-10 | reverse complement strand
GACGCCTGCGCATTGTCGGCATATCAGCATCATTGTAGGTAATCTCTTCCGGCACCCTTCCCGGGAGCTGGCGTCTTATCACACGGTCGCGGTTGTCATAACTGTAAGTGTAGCAGTTGGCTGTGGAGACATTCCCTGCTGTAGTGGTTAATGTGGCCGCCTCGGCAGGCGGAACTACGCAGACAACCCTGCCCCAGACATCACGTATGTAGTAAGTACTGGCAAAAGTCCCCAGATAAGACCCTGACGAGTCCAATCTTACCTGTTCCAGGTAGGGAGTCTCCAGTTCATCATGGTAAGAAATGACCAATGATCCATCTGGCCCCAAGGCGCCACTTACCTTGAAATGCCCGCTTGGATGATTGCCGTCAACCGATATCGTTCTATTTCCAGCCGAATAGGAAAGATTAAGGGCTCCAAACAAAGGTGATACTGAGGAATTGTTGGGAAAGGTTGTCGTTTCCGTAAATCCCGGTAAGGACGAAGAAAGAATCCTGTTACGCTTGGATAGCTCGTACGTGTTCTCTTTGTATGCCTTGACACCAACTCCGTAATAATCCTGCTGGCTTGTAAGGGCATTGCTGCGATATGTCCCGCGTGTGGACGCATTTGTGGATGCCGGGTACGGAAGGTACTCCCGGACATCTTCATGGTCCAGAAAATCAGGAACAAAGGGAGTCACGAGGTCTTGCTCGTTAATAGATGTCCTCTCCTGGACAAATTGCAGCGTCCGTCCCAGACCATCGAAATAAGCATCATCCTTGTAAAAAGATGTGCCCGAATAATATGTTTTTGAATCTATTCTGTTTGGCGTTCCATTTTCGCCGTTGGTGAGGTTGTATGAGTACTCCTGCAACGTGTTCCCGTCATCACCCTCTACGGAAGACAGTCTGCCGCCATAATCATAGGAATACTGTATCTTCCTGCCCGAAGGATCCTCTTCCATTGCCAGGCCGAAGGGAGGTGTGTAGGTGTGGATGGTGGTAAAGGCGTCGGTCTGGTTCGTCCTTAATCCGGCACGGACCAAGTTCAAGTCCGAGGACCCGAGCGTTGACAAGCCGGCAATCGTGTCTAATCCTCCCCGCTGATTATTATTTAAGGCATACCTTGTATCCTCAAAGTTTTTTCCTACCACCTCAGCAATGGGATAACGGTGGTTGTAACCCCATGCATAAGTTTTGACAGGCAGACTGTCGACCTTGATTTCCAACGGCTTCCCGCCGGAGTTATATAGGTTGTAGTTGATATCCCGGCTCACATGCTGACCATTTCGGTAGACTTCTACCTTTTTGGGCTTAAACAGTGTAACACTATTCGACTTTCCACCTCCCCAGGACGCCACGGGAACTTGCCCCCACGTCACATATCGTCCTGCTTTGTTGGTGGGAGAAGCGCCGATGATGATTTCTTCGCCGACGGGCAGCAGATAGTGCTTGCTTATAAGAGTGGAAGCCCAGCCACAGCCGGAAACACCGGCTAATTCATCGGGATATATGATGTTCCTGATATAGGTCTTACTGTCATCGTTAAAGTACACCTGAACCTCCTGCCGTGGAGACAGCAATGCTCCCATAGTCGGTACATAGTTAAGGTTGTTGGAATAATAGTTCCCTCCGCTGTAAAAAGAAGAACGGCTCCCTGGAGTGTATGCGTATTTGTAGGTGGTCTTCACGGACTTCGGGCTGTTGTCATCCAGATACTCCGTGTCAACCCTTTCCTTCAAGCGCTGGTAGCAGATTTTCCGGTCCACCTGCTGCTGGTCCACATCGCTCAGGCAGAAAGCGTTTGTATTCTCATAGCCATTGGTGTTTGGTGAGGTTCTCAGGGAAAGAGTCAAACCAACCTGCAAATACTCATACCAGCCTTCATAGGTATAATCTGTCTGGGAGACTTTCTTGAACTGGTTGCCATCTTTCTTATAATGAATAACTTTGGTCGGATTGCTCAGTTGGGGACGGTTCTGGTCCTGGATGTGGTACCCCAGCGGGGTGGTGGGGTTGGATTGCGTTCCATTCCGGGGAATATAGGTAGGGACCCGCTGATGGAAGTGATTCGGTCCATAGGGTAAAATAACATGAAACTCGTCATGGGAGTCCGACGGGGTCCATACCGTACCTCCACCTCCAGCACTTACGGCACCTGTCCCGTCATACTGCCAGACCGTACGGACAAGCGGAACCGAATCTTCATAAATCTCCTCCATCACCTGTTGGTAAAAGATGCGCGCACTCTCCAACGGCATCCCGGGCAAGTTGGACTGGTCGCTATAAACGATAGACCCTATGCGCACCGGGCTGTTCGGACCATACCATTGCCCTCCACCGATGCCATCCACACAAGAATTGTTTTCGCTGGTACTGATGAATGCTCCCATCTGGAAAGCATAAATGGGAATGGTAATCCCGGGATTTGAATAGCTGAAGACACGTTTTCTGACAAGCCTTTCTTCTCCTTGCGACAAGTCGTAAGTCACTATGCTGGATATCCGTTGGCCTATTTCGATGGATGAAGGGAACAGATTGCTCTGGCCGTTTGTCGGAATCGAATTGGATGCATAATAGTAACGGGTCAGGCTGCCTGAAGCTGTCTTGATGCTGTTAAGGGACAGTTTTCCCACCGATGCACTGTTATGATTGCGGTTCGCCACGGAAAAAGGCACTGTGTACTCATCGTTATATGGTCTCAGAAATGCTTTGGATCCACCAATTCCGGACGAACTGCCAGTCCCGTTAAAAAAGCCGAACAAGTCCACGCTGCAATCATTCATGCCCATATTCGGACTGTCATAGCCAAACTCCCATTTCTCGATGGTGGTTCCATTCTGTCCTTTCTGGGTGACAGAGGCGAGCAAGGTTCTTCCATCGCCTGTTGTACTTTTAAGGAACGACCAACGTAAAATGCCGTTCTGCCCACCCTCATTCACGGTGATGGAGGACAGGAAAGATGGGTAGGACCGGCGGCTTCCGCCGTAAAGACCGCCTCCCGGTTCGGAATGGCCTGCATAGCCGAAGGAAACACTACCACCATTGTAAGAAATGGAACTGACCACGTACGGGTGCCATTCTTGGGTGGAGGTGAACGACCATTCCCTGGTCTGGAAGGAGGGGGTGGGGTCAAAGCCTCCGCTCAAATTGGTCAACCAGTCATTATTCCCCATATATTTATAGGGGAATGAAATGGAGCGGTAATAGGAATGGCTCACATGGGAGAAAGCATTCAGTTGTAAGTAGGAGATGCTAATCACATCCGTTTCATCCATGGAGCGGATCTCTGTCAAATACCAGGCTGTGGTGAGGTTGTAGTAGTTCCCGGTCTGGCTGACAGGGGGGGCGTCCGGATCATAGCTGCCCATGTAGCGGGTCGACGTCTCAGCTAAGCCGAAGATGTATTTTGTTCCGTCCTTATCAGTAATAGTGAATGGCAAAGTCTCGGATATGATCAGCTCCGTCGGCTCCGTCGGCACAATGCCATGGTTGGGAATCTTGTAAAAGGAGCCGGAATAGCCACAGAAGTTGTAACTGTAGCGGTCGTATTCCGTGTCGTCATCGGAATTGGCGTGGTTGACCAGCCACTCTGCGTCGGAAGGGTTCGTGCTTTCCGACGGAATCTCGTTGCCGGTGTCGACCCGTCCGATAATCGTTCTGGTAATGACCCCGCCCGCCTGAAGACTCCAGCCCAATCCCACAATGCCGGAAATCTCTTCCGGCTTGATGCCCGAACAGTCATAGCTGAGCGCAATGGGAAGCTTCAGTGAGCGACCCTGAACAGTATAGATTGGAATGCCTATCTCGGCGAGGCCGTACGCGTTTGAAACTGGTGTGTCAGCATATTTGGTCATTTTCGCCGCCTCTGGAGAGGCGCCCATCATATTGTCCTGCCATGAGACATAGTGGTACTGGTCGGGATTGAATGGATTTACGTCCCGCGTCTGCCCTTCTGTCTTAGCCGTATCTAGTGGCTGCTTGTCCTGGGCGAGAACGGGGGAAAGAAAAAGAAAGGATAAAAGAACTATGGAAACAAGAGATAGTAAACACTTATTCATGGCAAAAACGAGGTTAGAGTGACGGCTTCATCAAAATATAAAAGAAAGAAACAACCACAGTTTTGTGAACATCCATTCTCATAGTTGACTGAATAGAAGAAATCAGATGCGGATGTTCGTAAATAACTTAACTACAAATTGACAAATGATAATCCGTGTGTGGGTAAACAAGTTAATAGCCAGTTAAGCATAAACACAGTTCATTCGGATTAAGTCCGGTGTCCCGACTATCTCCTCTTCGTCGAACAGTGTCACCGTCGCCTCCTACAGAGGCTGAGCCGCAGAGACAGAAGCTCCTTTCGTGAAACACAGATACAGTTTCTGAATTGGTTCTTCCGTCAAAATACACCCTACCGCAACTTTCGGCTTTTCATTAGCATCCATAACTACGTCTCTTACACAAGAATCGCAGATCATCAAAACGCTACAGAATATACCGATGATGAAGGAGAATCGCCTCATAACACTACATATTATGGATCGACGTATAATCAGAACTCCACCCGGTAACTGATACTCGGCATGATGGGCAGCAGGGAGATCTGCTTCCATTCCTTCGTTTCAGCGTCGTAAGTGATAAGGAAGGGATTGTGGCGGTTCGTGAGGTTATAGACGCCCAGATTCAGCCGATGCTTCGCCCGGGCGGCGGACCTCTCCAGATACAAGCCGGCATCCCAGCGGAAGAAGGTGGGCATCCGGTAGTTGTTCATGCCGGAATAAAGGTCCACGGTGAATACCTCCTCAGTCAATGACTGTATCGAGTAATGGCCGATGGGGACTGTCTCCCAGCAGCCCGACTGGAGGGTGACCAGGGTGGTTATGCCCATCTTGAACCGTTCGCGATGGACGAAGGCATAATCGCCGGTAACATTCAGCATGTGCCGGCGGTCGAACTTCGCCGGGAACCACTCGCCATCGTTCAGCCGGTCGAACAAGCGGTCCGTCTTGGAAAGGGTGTAAGCTATACGCGCATCAAGTCGCTTGCTGTGGTATCCATAGGTTGCTTCCAGTCCGAAGGAACGTCCCTTTCCAGTGTAAACGCCGGCCCTCCAACTACCCAGCGAGGCCTTGAACAGGCTTCCGCCATCGGCGAAGTAAAGCAGGTTGTCCATCCACTTCCAATAGCCGCCAATGCTCCAGGAATGACCTCCAGCATCACCATAAAGGCCGCCATACACTTGATCGGCCATCTCCGGCGCAAAGTCCTTGTCCGAAGGAACCACCATGTCCAACGACCATCCCAAAGGCAGTCCCTCCAGCGTATGATAGAACTGCGCCAGATGGTCCACCGTCCCTTCCAGGCCGATCCAATCGGCCATACGCCACCGTCCCAGCAGGCTGAATTCAGCTTTGCCGATGTTCTTTCCGTAGTTTCCGGATGTCCGGTGCAGGCTGTAGCGCAGGGACCCGCGAACTTGGACACGTTCTCCCACCTGGTAGTTCGCCTGTGCATGAGCCATCCAGGTGTTGCTGCTCATCCGGTTATCGGAGATGGTGGTCGAATGTTCCGGACGCAGCAGGCTTCCGGAATAGCTGGAAGAGGCTCCGGGATTGAACAGGCCCAGCCGCCACTGCACGCCGCCGCTGACAGTCCAGCGTTCACTGGCGCGCCAATTCACCTGTGCCTGGACGGACATCTCCCGGAGACTGTCGCAGACCGCGAAATTGTTCTTCACTGTCTGCTCGGGAATCAAGATACCGCCCGCGGAAGACTGGTCCACGACCACGGACTTCTCCTGCGCCTGGATAGAAGCGCGACTGCTCCAATAACCGCTGGCCCTCAGCGCGAGCCTGTCGCGCAGGCTCCGGGTCCACTCCACGCGGCCGATCAGGTTGGACCACCCCATCCGGTCCTGTGTGCTACCGCCCTGGGTGAACCGGTAGTCGTCCTTGCTCCGGAAAACGGTGAAATCCAGCGTCTGGCGGGCGTCCAGCCGTACATGGACCTTTCCGTACACATCATAGACGATCGTAGATAGGCCGCTGATTTCCGGAATCTTATCGTCGACAAGTCCGAACTCCAGGCCCAACGGAGAATAGCGGGCGGCCACGACGGCCGACACGCGGTCCTTGACGATGGGGCCGTTGGCCTGGGCGCTGAGCATGAAGTTGCTGATGCTCCCGGAGCCATGCCATTGACGCATATCACCTTCCGAGGAATGAAGCCGGATATGGGAAGCGGTCAGGTTGCCAACGTCGGAGCTGAAACCGCCCACCTGGAACTCGGTTCTCTCCACCACATCGTTGGATAGGGCCGTCGTGAAGCCGAGCAGGTGGCTGGTCCCATAGACCGGAACCCCATCCAGCGTGACCACATTCCCGCCGAGATTGCCGCCGCGGACATAGATAGATGAGGTTCCGTCAGCGCCGGAAGAGACTCCGGGCAGGGTCTGGATGAACTTGATGTAATCCGATTCGCCCATCGGGGACACTTGATTACGGATCTGGTCCGATTCCACCACTTGGATACCTACGGCCCGACGGATGCGGGAATCCTCGATCAACGATGCTTTCAATGTATCACGGATCAAGCGTTCCTGAGCCAACAACGGCATTCCATATCCGAGAAGAAGGGAGGCGAAGAGAAATATACTCAAGCGGTTACGCATATCATCCCTCCTCTATCGTAGTGAAACGGTTACACACTCAGCCCCGAATATCCCAGTTCCGCCGATGATGTTGGAATAGACGCCCTCGCGGCTGTACAAAGTCTGCGTGAAATCGCCGAAAACGTCATTGTACCCCACCTTATACAAGGTTCTCAGGAAAGAGTCATACTCCTCAGACACATTGTGGAACTCGAAGACGACCCAGCCCGTTGACAGTTCATGGGCCGTAAACGGCCAGGTGTAGGGGTCATCCAGATTGAAATCAGCAAACAACTGAAAGGTGAAAGGAGAAGGAAAGGTATAATAATCAAGAATGTTATCTTCCCAGCTTTTTCGCCAAACGGCATCCCCGTTCTCCCGATAGGACTGGTCTGGGTCGGACAGGGAATACTTATTCCGATAGCCCCCATCCGGATACACAATACGCAGGAAGTTCAGATGCAGAGGGAGGTCGGAATACTTCATGGAAAGCTTAAAGAATGTACTTCTAACACCGAGATGGTTTCCATAACAGGAGTAATCCCCTATTTCGCCGCCCGCCCAATAATGGGACCAGATATTGTAAAAGGCAGGGATCAGTTCCCGGTCCCGTTCCTCGATGGCCTGTTCAATCCGTTCGGCATTGTCTGTGGAATAGCAAGAGAGATCGCCGAGGGTAAGAGGCAGGGCATTGAAATGGTCCACGGCATCCATATCCGTGGCCAAATAGACGCTCCGGTATTCATGCCCGGGCACATATAGTGCATCCAACGGAAACTCCTCCGGCTTTTGAGGGCTCCGTGCCGTGATCCACAGAAAGCAGGACTTCTGAAAAGGATGCTTTTCCACATAGCTGTTCATTTCCTGTTCTCTATCCTCTTGGGTCTGTTCAATAATTCGGCTGTCCTCATGAAAAAAGTCACCATTGATGTATTGAGGTTCCAAATCTGCGGGATCCATGATCTTGAACCCGAAATTGCGCGTCTGATTCAAAACACGATTATCAGTCGGATCAAATCTATTTCTATTGAAGAGACGGTCGCCATATAGGTTGAACCGTTTCTCTTCAGAGATCCTATAACTATCATTAACTGCTACACTATCCGGAAATGTTGTTTCCGCGGTCAGCGCCTCTCCACTCTCCAGCAAGATACGAAGGGTGTATTTCGAGCCATATCCAGGTCGGAAACCAGCCGTCCAACGCGTACCGCCGGCATATTCAAAGACATGCCTCTCCCCCGACGAAGCCGTCAGGACTACCTCCTTCGCTTTGATTGCCGGTTTGACCCCAGACGGCGATTCCGCCGCGCTCAAATCCAGCATCTGCACATCACTCCTGTTCGTGAGCACACAATACACCACCGCCGGCATCTCCTCATGCGGGTCCATGACGATGGTCTCGACACAAGAAATTGCCACAAGAACCGCACAGACAACAAGAAAAGGATGTTTCATATTCGTCATTCAGTCAGATCAATTGTCTTTGTCAATGTTGTGATGTTGCCGAATGGATTAGTGATATCTACAGAAATAGCCAATTCATTAGGTTCGTTTCCAATACCTCCTTGAAATTGGAATAACGCATCGGGTATTCTCCTTCGCAGAATGATCCAATTGTTTGCAGTCGTATTCCAATAGAAACCATTTGAAACGAGACTAAAACGAGGAAGCAAATGTACATCGCAATTTGGGAATGAATAAGATGTTTCAATAGCCCCCAGATTATCAGAAAAAGTACCGGTCTGCCAAATGAAAACATCATTCACGGAACAGTTTGAATTAAGAAAATTCGTTCCAGATGATGATAAATTGAATGTGATTGAGCCATGCTTCAATCCACCGGTAGCATTAACAGAAACGACAATTGTGGAATCCGAGCTGGAGACAACAGTAAAGTCATTGTTTGATACCAAGGATGCTGGATTTAGACCCGGATTGTAATTCTTTATCGTATAGGTGTATGATGATCCTCGATTCACATCAATCGGACCAATGACATAAGGCTCTCTATACTGATACGGATACATGATGGGTATGTTACCAAATAAATTCTTGTATTCATAGAACAGAGGCACTTCCGTCGTCATATCATTTGCTTCTGCGAAGTTAAATGCCTCCCGAATGGTAATCACTCCATCATTGTCTGCATCAGCATCTGCTGTCGAGCCATCAGGATATTCGCCAGCAATTGCAGCTGTCCAATGATAAAGGAACTCAGTATATTCATAATCCGAGGTCGGCATCCCCCCAAACACTCCTGAAGCTGTTATTGTTGTCTGCTGCAATCCGTGCAAAAATGAAGCAAAGGAGCCACTATACTCCTGCCCCAAAATGATATGCCTCGTCACTAGTGGAGAGAACTCCTCCAAAGCGCTACGGAACTCAGAGGCAGTCATGCATTCATTACCCCAAAGCCAAAGAGGAATCCCTTCCCCAGGATAAATAAGACTACTACTCCGATTGGTAACAAAAACAATCACTTCATCACCAGGTGCCGCATTCGCACTGACATATCCTAGTGCTGACAGCACACCTAACCGGTTACCCAAGTAGTCTATGTCACCAACTCCGTCTCCATCTAAATCCCATGGAGAAGATTCTGGTAGACCATTAGGTGCCATATAATCATTGACTATACTCTGTCCATCAGACATCGCAACGCATATTTGGGAATCGGAAAGGCCATATACATTTTTAAGCGTTTTGTAAAAAAAGGAACAGTCATTCCAATATCGGTAATAATTACTCTGCGTTGTACCTCCTCCACTGACGATAATCGCCCATTTATGGCCCGTTGACGAAGGATTACTCCTTGTCCTCGCTCTTATTGAACGAGTCTCCCCGTTGGCTTGTTCTAAAACATCATCAACAGGAGAATAGTTTAATTCTATGTCACACGAGCACATTAACAAAGATATAAACAATAGATAAGAAATACAATTTAACTGTTTCATGACAGAATTCGTTAAAGAATAAAAACACCTATATATTCCGCTCCACTTTCCAACGCAAGGGTAATTCGCCAATTTCCTGCATTTCCGCTGGTGGGAACGTAAAAAAGTCCGCTACCGATGAAAGCAGTATTGATAGCCTCGTTGGTACCGGAATTAACAATGGTAACTGCAATGGTTTCCGTGCTGCCTACTATACCGAAGACGATCGTGTTAGTATCGGTATCGTAAACACAGTCAATCCTGATTGAGTCCGGTGTTCGAATAATGATGAGTTCTTCATCAGACGTGAGGATAGGGATAGGAATCTGGTCCTGCATAGCAGACAATTGTCCCACTCCCACCAGGAGCAGCGACAACGAAAGGAAGGCTTGTTTGCTTTTCATAATTATGTGTATTTAGTCATTGCAAAACTACAATAGACTAAACAATAATAGAAGAGCAAGGGGGATAACAGACCTAACGAGCGACTCCTTGTAAATCGATGATTATCAACAGGCTATGAATTGCACCTGCCAAAAACACCTAACAGGCCAGTTCACCTAACATCCAGGATGTCAATGAAAGCATCAAGAGAAGGGGGATTAATCTCTCGAAGAGCATTCCTGAGTCTGTACCGACGCATATGAACGGCATCAGCAGACAAGTTACCTAGAAGCATTCCGATTGTTGTCAGATCAAAGTTAGCGGCGGTATATGAAAACAAAAGATAATCACGTTTCTGAAGATTGGGGCATTCTGCACGTAACCGCGACATGATTCCATCGAATTGCTGATCAATCAAAGCATCCATATGGCGTTGACCATCGGTATCGCCCTCTATGTCTCGAATAATAGCAAGGAGATTATCATATAGCCGGTCCTTAGAGGCTCCAGATCGACGCGCGATTTCGTAGTCTTTGTAATAATCCTCAAGTTGTCTGAATCTTTGACTGTGAATAGCCTTGAACTGGGATCGCAAACCATTAATGGACATATCTTTCTTGTCCAAGAGCTGATTCATCGATTCTGAGAATCGTTCCATCTCAAGCTCCTTGTTTTCAATTCTCCGCCTGAAACGACGAACCATCATTCCCGAAAAGGATACTGTCAAAATGAATGAAAGAATAAGAAGTGAAATCAAAAGCTGTTGATTCTTGTTGCGCAAGACGATTTCGTCTTCCTTAACCCTAAGGTAATCCCGTTGGGAACGAAATAAGGATTGGTTTATCAGCTGATTAACCGTTTCCGATTGAACATCCAGACTCTCCCGAAGAATCCGGTATGCATTTGGATAATCCCCCTTATCAGCTAACAGCGCTTGTAACCATGGTTTTGCGACAGCAGCGGTGCTTTCATCTGAACTCAGAAGTTGTTGGAACACCTGTTCCGCTTCTTTGTCATATCCACATCGTCCTAATGTATAGGCGTATCGAGCCAGATGCTTCTTTGATGGTTTTCCGCCCATCTGAAATGCCTGTTGATAGCATGCAAAAGCCGGAAGATAGTCAACCGTTGTCGTATCAACCATTATCCCAGCTTTTTTGATTAGAAGATCCGCCAAAAGGGATGAAGGGATATCATTGTCCATCAAGGAATTTACCATCTCGAGGGCTTCTTCTCTCTTCCCTTGGTTGGATAAGATGATAATAATATTCTCATTAGTAAGAAAGTAAGCCGTAGAATCATTGACGTCAAGGAATGCTTGTTGCGCACAATTCAGATAATGATCGGCTTCTTCCCAGCAATAAGATCGGCCGGAAAGATCGGCCATTGCAGTATAAATCAGACCCAAGTAACGCCCCGGTTCAGTTTTCATGGCATTATCCAGAGAATGCATCTGACAAATGATGGCTTCTGCATCCCTATGCGCATTGAAATGAATGCGTCCTTCATAGTAGTATGTCAACATCTTCTGCCGCGCCGTCCCATGCTTTGAGTAATACTCGGCGGCTGGACGAATGACTCCTATGTCAATGGTGTCAATATAGTTTTTATCCAGGGCAATGGCATAGAGCAGAGCGAACTGCGCCCGTTCTTTTGGGTTATGCAGCGATGATGTATCAATCTGTGAAAGAACTGTCAAGGCACTGTCTGGACGAGTTTGAATATAGGTTTCAATGTCATTCATCAGACTTACCGCTTGTGATTTCATGCAAGAGGTAAGGCAAAATGGCAGTAAGAGCAATATGAGTAGAAGTTTTTTCATGATTCTGTAATTATGCAAAGATACTTGCATTCTGTTGAAAAACGAACAATCCAAGATAAAAACGACCTAACTGATTGTTCTTGCTAAGCCGTTTGTTTTCACCTACTTGAGCCAATGATTAGTTTGAAATACCTATCGTGTCAGAAAAAAGCTGCCGGATGAGCAAAAAAACCATTGCCCGTGATGACTAAATACACAATATCCGGCAGCTCTACGAAGGGAACTGCCGGATAAAGATAGTGCGGGGCCTATCCGGGCTCGCGGGTGTCGAGGCCGCGTATGTATGCGGACGGTTCCCCGCGCTACGAGGCGCGGGAAACCTGTCCGGATGCCATACTTCACCATAAAGTTTCGACACTTGAGCCGCATCCAACAGGTTTACCTGTATATGTTGTTCCGTTTAAGGCGAAATATCGGGACAAATATAGACATAATACTTTTTCCCTGCAACAAGAAGGTAGGTCTGATTCGGCAATATTAACCCACCAAAGAATCGTAACTTGCGGAGACACCGGCAAGAATGGCCTTCTTATTGGCAAGCGTTGAAATAATACGGGCATATGAACGGCCCCGGTTGTTCTCTTTTTGTACGTGAGGTTCCAACTGGGTTAAGCCAATCTTGTCCGTCAACAGGCAGAGGATTGATGCTATTCCCCTCAAAAAGAAACAATATCACTAACAAACCGTCTTGCTTCTTCTAGTTCGGGATCATTGACAAAATCCTTCCGCAAAACGGCATTGACCCATTTTGATCCATGATTCGAACTGGAGGCCAAGGGCTTATAAAAGTATTCGAGCTCTCCAACTGGCACAATAAACAAACCTTTTTCCTTGCATAACCTCATAAGGTCATCAAGGTCTGTATATGGGGATCCATTGAAAAAAGCTTTACCGACCTGCTTAACTTTAGACCATGCCGTCGAAGCTTTAAGCTTCTCTTTTATTGCTTCAATATCATCATTAGACAATTGAGGAGTAGTAATGGCATTGAGAATAGACTCTATGTCTTTTTTTGCCTCATCCGTATTCAACTGTGCCCGTTGATTCTTTACATACTCAAATACAGTTTTCCATTTTCCTTTTACCGCATCCCATTCAATGTCCATTTGATTACAAAGAGCCATGAATGTGTCTTCTTTGTTTAATACATCTATGTCTGTGACAACTACCGTTTTTACATTTAGTGACTTCAATGCCGGAATGACTGTTTTAAGCCTCTCCTTACCACCACAATGCGTAAACAGGATATCTGGGCTGACTAAGTCCTTTCCTTCATATAGGGAATCTAACATGGCCTGGTAGAATCTACAATCCGTATCGCTTTCGCATATCACAACCTTAGAATGAAACAGCCCGCTTAAAATGTTGGAGTACCGGAGAATAGAATCATTCCATAGCTTTTTTACGCCATTATTATCTAATTCTTGAATATGATTAATGTTCCCTTTCCGGTCAATCCGAACAATCCTAACATTTTCAGAATCAGCATCGAGAAGTCCTTTCAGAAAATCTTCGCTATGCGTTGAGATAAAAAGCTGCCGATCATTGGGTTTGTTCTTTACAAGCATCCGCCCCAACAATCTCGCTTGAGGCGGGTGTAAAAAAGCTTCCGGCTCATCAATCATCGTTATTGTCTTCTGAGTGGTGAAAACATCAAAGAGTATACCCGCAAAACTCCTCATTCCATCACCCTGACTCTGGAGCACAGGAAGGGCTTTTAACCGTTCAAAGTAGCCTTTCGATACTCTGTCTTCACCTTCTTCCATTATCGGTGGTTGACCAACATGTATTGGAATTGTTTTCCCACCTAAGTGATTAACAATCAAATGTTCATTAAAAGCTTCATGAAATAAATGTGATATAATTTCCGCTAACTGATCATCAACATATAACATCTGGACCGGCGTTGTGGGATCTTGGTTTAGAGCATCAAATGACGTAGAATTTTTAGACGCTTGTAACCTTGATTCAGTATTGAGAATGTTCATGAAGTATGGTACGAATAGCGGATCTTTTCTATTCCATACGTTCATGAAATCTTCAATTTGCATAAAGATTGTATTCAAAACCCTATAGCAGCCATCTTTCTGTTGAAAATCTTGAGCTTTTAATCCAATGTCCCCATAAAACTCAATGACCAAAGAAGAGAGCACAATCCCCTTCATACTTCTATTACTCCCCAGGGAATCAATATCTTTTAATACTTGGCTTTTCCCAGCGTTATTAGCTCCTGTAAAAATGACAATTTCAGAATGACCAATCTGCATTTCTTTACCATCATTAAAGACTAGCTTCTCTACGAAAAGCCTCGGAGATTCTTCCGTTTTGTTTTGCAATTCATTCATTGTAGTCATATTAGATTATGGTTATAATGGGATTTATGCGATTAATTGAGCTGTTTTCACTCCGTTATATTACAAATCTTATGTTGTATTTGAGTGGTATTTAGGGTTTTAAGCATGCCAAGGGTATAACCATCACGCCATCGTGACGGGTGTAGGCATACTCACCACCTGTAATGACCATGAGAAGATCAGGCTCTTGGAGAGGAACCTGCTTTTCGTCTTCGTTATGCTTTCGGATGAGGTCGGCCAATTCTTTGATGTGAGATGCCCCGTCTTCAATCTCACTGCTGCCCAGTTTGCATTCAATGAGGGCGTATCGACCGTCTTCCAGATGCAGAACCACATCTGCTTCAAGGCCATAGCGATCTCGATAGTGGGAGATCTCACCGCCTAATTGGGCTGAATAGACTTTGAGGTCGCGCACGCACATAGCCTCGAAGATGAAGCCGAAGGTCTTAAGTTGAGTCTTCAATTGGCCCGGGCCAAGACCTAAGGCTGCTACCGCAACTGAAGGATCACAGAAACTTCGCTTTTCGCCACTGCGGATAGCTGTCTTGGAACGGATAGAGGGGTTCCAGGCTGCGATATCTTGGATGACAAAGAGTTTCTCCAGTGCGGCCACATACTTGTCAAAAGTGCTTCGCACCAGGGAATCATTATTCGCTGTGACATCGGCAAGAATGGTCGTTTTATCGGCGAGCGTCGAAATGTTTCGGGCATAGGATCGAAGGATAGCCCTGGCAATCTTGGGGTCTAGTTTTTCTTTGGCCGCTTTCGAGATATCTTTATCGCATACGGTTTTTACATAGTTTTTGGCGACCAGTAGTTTGCCTCGTTCTGTCTTAGGTTGGAGGGCGGCCGGCCAGCCACCACGGCAGGCAGCAAAGATGAGATCCTCGACGCTCATCTTGGAATGGGCACTGATATCCATGGACGGATTGTCGAAGAGCGCCTCCAGAGAAATATCACCGGTAGATTCACCTGTCTCATAAAGGCTCATCGGGAACATCGTGAGATCTGCAATCCTGCCAGTGCCGGTATGTGCGGTTTCAGAGGTATCGGCCGATGTCGACCCCGTCAAGATGAACTGCGAGGGCTTCTGACGACGGTCACAAGCCACTCGAACAGCATCCCAAAGCGTGGGAGCATCCTGCCATTCGTCAATCAAGCGAGGCGTTTCACCTTCCAGCAGGAGGGATGCTTTCGTGAGAGCAGTCGCGAGATACTCGTCTCGTTTATCCGTGTCCTGCAGTTCAATGATGCTGGCCGCTTTCTGCTTGGCTGTGGTTGTTTTTCCGCACCATTTGGGGCCCTCGATGTTGACAGCTCCAAAGGCATCCAAGTAGTCCTGCAATTGGTCATCGATTACTCTTTTCAGGTATTCCATAATTGCGTCTTTGTTTGATGGCGCAATTTAGGCATTTTAGATTACTCTATCAAGCTTTTTCTTGAAAACCGACGGTAAGATTTGCGGTATTTTGGCGGTAAGATTTGTGGTAAATTGGCGGTCATATTTGTGGTATATGCACCAAGCAAGTGCATTCTCTATGTGAATCGCATAAAGAAATACTCTTTTCTCATTTCTTTTGGTTATATTTGTGAAACAGAATTATGTACGTCAATATCGTACTCTATTCGCCCCACAAATGCTTCCTGGATAGGAATCTGGTTAGAGGCGAATTGTCCCTTGCTCAGACGGGTTTTGGGTGAGGAGTGAGAGGTTTATGCTCTATTTTGGAATTCTATTAGCGTAATGATGCCGTCGATATCGGACAACATCAGAGACGGTTATCTGTATCTGGGGCATTTTGAGGAATACTTCTACGACAACGCCGGGGTCCGGACCACCGTGGTAAATATGGTACCTGATGGAAATTTGTTGAATTTCTCTGTTGGTCAGTGGCACAATTTGAAGTTCCTAGAGACCGGGACGATGTTCCTGGAGATAAAGGATTGGGCGTGTGAGCCGTTGGTGGTGGATCTTGGAGTGATGAGAATCGTTGAGCTTTATACCCTTCATTATTCTAAAGGAAGGCTGCTATGTTAGCATATAAGTATCGCTCTGGAAGAGGAATAAAAGATAAGAACGGGGTTGAGTTATTTGAACGTGATATTCAGCTATTGGCTCAAGACTCCATTTACATCCCTACGGTGGCGCAACTGAATGACCCTTCGGAGGCCTTTGTCGATGACGGAGTCTTCAAGATGATTCTCAATTGGCTGGCGCCTCTGACAACCGCCGAGTCTGCGAGTCGCGTAAAAGAGAGTTTTCAGGGGCTCCTTGACAAAATACAATCATTGGGCGTTTTTTCTCTCTCCAAAGAGATAAATAATGAACTTATGTGGGCGTATTATGCAAGCGGCCATCACGGATATGCCATTATTTATGATACTGATGTGCTGGCTGAATCGTATGGCTCAAGATGGGGTGGTATGTATGAGTTTGATGTGCGGTATTCACAAACCTTACCTCGATTTGACATAACCAAGATTGACAACCAAATTGAGACATTGATTTGTTTGGTGGGAACAAAATCAAAAGCATGGAAACACGAAGCTGAGCATCGACTGGTTTTTGACAAAGGTGGAGAGATCCTTAAGATTGATTACAGGGCTATCAAAGGATTTGTATTTGGCTTCAGAATGGATTCTGAAGATAAAGACTACATTATGAAGTTGTTCGCAGGAAGGGATTTGGTCTATTACAGTGTCGGGTTGAAGGGGAATTCTTATGAACTAACACTCAGGCAATTACAAGACAAATACCCCGATGCGGACAAGTACTGCCCTAACAAGATAGAGTATGACCTTGAGTATCTTCTTGAACAGGATAAGTATTCTTTGGGAGTTGGGTATAAGTACAAAGAGTTCGTTGAAAAAGCTCTTAATTTGGTTTGCCGTGAGCCGTTTGTAACACATATCAGTCATTTTTTGGTAACAGATGACAGACGGTACCCTCATATCATAATCTGGACAGACATAAACCAACCGGGTGTTGTTCGGGTTATGAGAGACTTTCATTATGATATCATAGACGGAATGTTGGTGAAAACCGACTGTTAAAAATAACACATAATACTGATAGGAGGTTTGGGTCGAGTGGAGGACGACAAATTCTAACCGACTACAGTTGAGTAATAAGCGACGAGATAGGTAGTTGTTATGATACCCCAATACCGGATATTCTACTCATGGCAATCGGACAATCCGAGAGCTAAGATTTTGCTGAAACAGGCACTTGACGAGGTAGTAGATCAACTCAAGCGTAAAGGCATCGCTGCGATAGTTGAACAGGGTGGTGGAGGATGCGGCTTTATCAGCATAGAGGATTCGGTCAGGATAAAGATTAGGCGTTGTGACATTTTTGTTGGTGATGTGACCCCAGTCGGCAATGTGGCCATGAAAGGGAAACTGCTTCCGAACGCCAACGTGATGTATGAGATGGGAGTCGCCACGGAATGTATGCATGCGGATAGGATTCTTGCCGTGGCGATGAAAGGAGACTGGAAGGTTGAAGACATGCCTTTCGACTTCAACCACTATATGATGGTGAAATATGACCCAGACAAAGACCTTCCATATTTGTTAAGTGAGATTAAGAAACGCATCATAGATACAGACAAAATCTCCAGAAGGGAAAACAATCGGTTTTTCTCAGATAGGGTGGTCAACAAGAACATAGCTTCGGAAAAGTATTTACCGGATACATTCCTTGAGAATTTGACCATTAAGCAGAAGGCGAGGTTATTTGTTGCCCCGTATAAAATGTATCCATTTGTATATAGTCGGGTGAGAACAATGAACTTTGACTATTACAACAAACTTCAGAGACTGAAAGGGGGGAAGGGGACCTTTAAACTCAATGTCAAAGACCGCGACATACAAGACAAGACAATTGATATTGAACGGCTGAAGAGTATTGTCAAAGACTTTCATGGTTACCTGTCCAAACAGATCTTGAAATTATCTAAGGATGGTAATGAAGGCTGGCTATCATCTAGAAAAATAGAAAGTGCAGCGAACGAACTTGAACTAATGAACAAGCAGGTGATGGTTGTCACTTCGGATGCCGGGCAGGGAAAGACCAACTTTGTGTGTGATTTAGTGCGCAACGTGCTCAAGGCAGATGGTATACCGTACGTGTTCACCAATGCCTACGAACTTTCCTCGGATCAATTGGCCAAAAGCATTGCTGCGGAGTATAATTTCATCGGTGACTACTCGCTGGAAGATGTGCTGATGAAATCGGAGCACTATTGCCATCAGCATTTGCAATTTGTCATCATTGTTATAGACGGACTAAACGAGCATCCTGAACAAGGTCTGTTCAAAAACAATCTGGCAAGGGTGCTGGATGCGGTCAAAGAGCACACCCATGTAAAAGTGCTATTGACTTGCCGTAAGCAGTTCTATGACAACAATTATCAGGTTTTGCAGCATACTCTAGGCGATTGCCTGTGTGAGGTTAACCTGGACAACAGACATCGCAGTTGGGATGATTCTGAAACGTCAAAGGACGAGTGCTTAATAGAACGTTATGCGGATCATTTTAATGTCAAGGCACCAGTGGCCCATGAGTTGAGGCACGAGCTTTTGGAGAACCTGTTGTTGATGAGGATTTTCTTTCAAGGATATCAAGGGCAAGATCTTTCCAAGTTGACTCAAATCGATTACGTGGATCTGTATGGTAGATATTACGAACAGCTCTGTGAACAGATACAAATTATCGTTGAGCAGGATGCCCGCGTGACGAATGTGAGAGGAATAGCAGACAGAATCTTCAATAAGGTGATTGCCTGGATGGTTGAACACGATGTCTTCACCAACTTACCGCTTGATGCTATTCTCAAGATTCTGAGCAGCGATGAACGGCAATGCTTCACGGCATTCATGAGTGCCAACATGCTTCTAAGGCAGGATATGACTGAGGATACTTCAAATGTAGGTGATGTTCTGAATTTTACATACGAGCAAATTCGTGATTATCTCGTAACCCGTTACCTTATCGATGATGTTTATCCTGTTGACCGGGATAGATTCTCGTCTTTGGTCGAAAGATACACATCGGACAGCAATAATCAGGCTGAGGGCACCAGGATGTTTTTGTTCTTGTATGCGAGATGCAATAACAAGGATGAGGTGCATAAACTGATTAAGAATTATCCTTGGTATGAAAAGGTACTGATAGACTTTATCTGGAACATACCGGATGAGATAATAACGTCAGAAGATGTTGAGATCGTAAAAGCCTATTTACGTAGACATGCTGATGATGTCGTGAAGGTGCTCACCTATACGCATTGGAGTCCTGTGATCAATAAGAATCTGAACATAAACTCGTTGTTCGATGTTCTAGAGGAGATGGGAAAGGAAAATAGGATCGCCTATTTGGAAGTTGTATGGCCAAGCAATACCAAGTATCGTTCCGTTTTTGGTGAGTCGCTGGTGACGCCAAGAAGGGAGTTTATCAGTGAGGTTAGAGCCGGTATTGAAAAGAGGAAAAAGAAAAACGACCAAGAGCGGAAGGTGCTCGAACGACTCGAAAATTATCTGTTGGAAGTTGAAGGAACAGAGAAACCGTTTATTCCACGTCCGAAGAAAAAGAGAAAGTCGACGCCTTTAGTGCTATATGCTTACGAATCATACTGCTACCTGATGAGAGTTCACAAAGGCAAGAAAGAGGAGTTCCTTGCTATGGCGGGCGCGAAGGATGGCTATGCGAAGGAAATGTTTAGTTCCATTTATGATGCCATCTTTGCGGAAGCGAAGGATGTTGTGGAGATGTATAATAACTATTACGCCAATGAATATAGGGACTTCAGTCATTTTCTTTCGATGCACTATAGCATCCCTTCCAGTAGGGTGAGGAAGTATGCCAAGGTGAAAGATGAGGAAGACTACCGCCTTATAGAATTCGATGCGTTGAGCTATGGTGGAGATACCGTTTCCGGCTTGGTTATGAGTGATGATTTGATAGTGAGGATGTACAACTGGTTAAATTGGCAGGACGATGAAGATAAAGACTGATTTTGTGACGAACAGCTCTTCTACCTGTTTCGTTGTGATGCGAAAAGGATATATCACAATGGATGAATTCATAAAGGCGGTAGGAGTGGATGCTAATTCCCGGTTCAAGGATATTTACGAGGAGTTGTATAAACTTTGCGCGAATGAAATGACACCCATTGAGGATGCCGTAAAGCGCCATAGATGGAATAAAGATGGCAGGAGTGTTGAAGAGTTTGTCAAAGAGTTTTTTTCAGCCCAGACATGGGACAGAATCAAGGAGGCAAGGGAAGCGGGGTATAAGGTTTACATGGGTGATTTACATAGTGATGAAACGGCCTTAGAGTGTTATTTCTGTACACAGGCTTTTGTGATTGAGTCGGACAAGTTCATTATTGACGCAACCAATGCAGGCTGGTAGGTTGATTGAAAGGAGGCATCCATCGCAGCATTACAGAACGGTTTTTAACCAGCAGACCGGCTTCTTTGTACGCATGGAAGATGATGGTTATCCGGAGCCCTCATGGGCAGCAGATGGACCGGAATTGATAGATCTTTCTATCACGAACTATTGTGAAAGAGGTTGCGATTTCTGCTACCGCGAGACGTCACGAGATAAGGCATTATTCATGACTCTGGAAAATGTGGAGAAGGTTATTTCTCAGGCGCAGGCTTGTGGTACCATGCAGATTGCATTGGGCGGTGGGAATCCTAATCAGCATCCACTTTTTGTTGAGATTCTCCGGCTTATCAGGGAGCATGATATAGTCCCTTCATACACCACGAATGGCGATGGCTTGACTGATGGTGTGTTAAGAGCCACGTCTGCGTATTGTGGCGCTATGGCAGTGAGTGTTTATCCCCCATACGATGAAGAGTATTATAATAAGTTGCTGGAGTGTATCAGGAGTTATGGCATTACAGTGAATCTTCACGCTATTATTAAGAGTGATACGTTAGATATATGGATAAGATGGTTGCAAACTCCACCGGCATTTTTAAAGCTTATCAATGCCATTATTTTCTTGAACTATAAACCTATAAGGGGAAGGACCGACATGCCGGACAGGGAAAAAGTAAAGCAGTTCTTTGATGCGGCGAATCAATGTCATAGTGTAAAGATTGGATTTGACAGTTGCAGCATTTCCGGCATTGTTCGGTGGATGGATACCCCGTCTTACCTGATCGAACCTTGCGAGGCGGCACGGTTTTCGGCCTTTATAAGTGAAGATATGAAGATGTACCCCTGCTCTTTCATGACAAAGATGGGGCGTTTTGGAGATCTGAAGAAGAACTCACTCTTGGATATTTGGCAAGATAATGCACTTTTCAAGCAGTTCCGGGAAGATAATGCCCCCGAAAGGTGTGCGGGATGCTGTTACTATGCGAATTGCCGGGGAGGATGTCGTTTATTCGAATTCGTTAATTTTTGTTAAATAGACATTGATTATTCTCGAGCGACATAAAAGATGGCAGATAGATTCTACAATGACTTGTGATGCGTCTCATCGGCCAAGTTATTCAGCGTTGAGCGTCGGCTCGGGCTTGCGATGTTGGCTGGCTTCGGCCTCTCCTTCAGTATCGAGAGCCTCCAGATGCTCATGCATGTGTTTTTTTCCAGCTGACGGATTTGGCGCTGAATACGGTGGGTAGGGCGGGGGCTGTGGGGAGGTATCTGCGAGAATCTTGGAACGAAATATGAAATAATGACGCAGAATCCCGGTATTGTATTATGTTGTCGTGATATGACAGTTGAACGATGAGTTGGAAACGGGTATGAGAGAAGCAACGGTTATCGCTTTGATCAAGTTGACAATATTAAATGACAATGCATAAAAACTTGGTTTTTTTTCTATGATTTTAAAGGATTATTGTTGATTAATTGAAAAATTGAGTATATTTGCAGAACTATGGGTATTATGGCAACAAAGTTATCTGCCTACTTGGCGAATGCTACAGATGAGCAGATTGAGGAGATAAGGAGGACGATTGAAGAGTTTTCTTTAATTGGGCCTTTTGTTGAAGATTTCCTGAACTCTTACCCTATAATCCAGTTTGATAGTATTGATTTCAATCCAGAGTTCAACTCTGGATTTTTAGTTTCTAGATTATGAATACCCCTAACGCTGTTTTTTCGCTTAAAAACTACATCTTTGATCAAGTAAAGATTGACTTGTCTTCTCTAGCGGAAAGAAAATCGCTTGGAATAGACTTTACACCTGAAGGAGAGTATAATGCTCAAACTGGTGAGTACTCCCTTTTATTCGGATTCAATGCATTCCCGGAAGAAGAAAAAGGGAGCAGTGTCGTTTCAGTTAGATGTGCTGCCATATATGAGTTCCCCGCAAAACCGACGGCTGCTGAAATACCTGAATTCTTTTTTGTGAATAGTATTGCAATACTTTTCCCGTATATAAGAGCTTTTGTAAGTACGGTAACACTTCAAGCGAACCTAATACCACCAATTATTCTACCTACTCTTAATCTTACGTCGCTCGGACAACAGTTGAAAGAGAATACCCGTTTCTTATAGTGTAATGAGGACGCTTTATCAAGCAATCCAGAATACTGAGAATCCGGATAAGATAGAGCATGATGGGCCAATCTTTTGCGGTAATGCTTCTGCGTGGCTAGGACCAGGCTACTATTTCTGGGATTCTTTTATTGAGCTTGCTCATATATGGGGAAGAGTTCACTGTGGTGGGGATTATATGATTTGTGAGGCATTCTCTGAATTTAACACAGAGGAGATACTAGACTTGATTAACAATCCAGACCAGATTCGTGATTTCTGGGAGTCCTTCCTTCTTTTAAAGGATAATCCTAGATTACTATGTCCAGGCGGGAGTTTGACTGTAGGAAGTGTTATTGAATCATTGAAAAAAACAAACGCTTTCCCGTACAAGGCAATTCGAGCGAATGGGAATAATTCTTTCAACTCTTATCAGAATCCGGTGATAAAAGTTCTTTTCGCCTATAACTTACCTGCATTCATGGAGTTACCACCAGCTTGGCAAGTATGCGTGATAGATAAGACTTTTTTGCAGAATGGGTCTTATCATGTAATCTTTCCGGAAGAATATGCTGGACCATTACCTCTTGCACTCTAATTTCAATAAATGGTAACGGGATTGTATTGTATAGTGTATTAAGGCGTACAGAGTTGTCAGAGAAATGAGATGAGCTTTCTTCTTGAGAAGAGCGCATACTGAAGTATCCCTAAATATGAGAATCGATTTGTGCCAACACCTCAAGGTATTGGCACAAACTGTTTTAAGACTCTGCCCCCCGCAAGTGATATAGGGGATAGCCCCATATGTTCCTTGAATATAATTCTTTTGATAATTAGAGTCATTCCGTGGAGCGAGTTGTAACCTCTGGAGATTCCGAAGGAAAGTGGCCCCATTCTCTTACGAACGTGCCCCCTCCGATTGACAAAGGGAATCTTACTTCCGTTGATGGTCTTGAGGGGCAGATTTTAGGGTCGGTATATATATTTATATATACCGCCCTATCTGCCCCGCCATCAAGACCGGGGAAAAATCAATTTCCATCATCCCTTTCCTTTCCATACTCAATTTCAAGATTGGGATTCGCGAGGCTGTATGTGCCGTCCTCGTTACAAATCAGGAACGTACCCGACAAAGCGCTGATGTAATTCCTCGCCGTTCGCTCCGAGATGTTCTTCCCTCCGAAAGTGAAAACATTGCCCACCAGCTTACGCACAAGCTCTTTGTGTCGGATCTTCTGTCCTGGACGAAGAAGCTTACTAACTTCATCCTTTGCTACTCGATATTGACGCCGCTCTTCCGTATGATCCACCGTCGGGCATACTCGACAAGCATTCCAATCTCTGGATCCAGCCGAAAACAGAAAGGCTCATATTCATCTTCCCTCTTTTTGGGGAACTCAACCTTTGTGAATTTCTCCAGGGCATCTTCATCTTTCTTCAAGGAAAGCTCCAGACCGGCAGCTTCATTCAGGCGCATGCCGAAATGGCCTTTCGCGTTTCCGTTGACAAGGGATTTGTGGGAAGTCGTGATCAGGACAGCATTGAGATCAGTGGCAATCTGCTTGAAATGACTCACCAATCCGTCCGCTTCCCGATTGTCATTGAAATCCCGACAAAGGTCCCGGGCTGAATCAATCAGGATCAAATCCGGTTTGAACTGG
>JAEEGJ010010372.1_pt1 | contig 24294 bp, 16 predicted proteins | sample 8958761 | NCBI WGS metagenome assembly JAEEGJ01 (sample SAMN16246546, study PRJNA631951) | gut metagenome | biome: gut microbiome; feature: rumen; material: RS-attached | host: Bos | place: Iran: Karaj | collected 2018-10 | reverse complement strand
TTCCTGACTCATGATACAGACGAAGATAGTTTAAACGCTCCTCTTCGCTGTACTTCGTTGGACTTTTTCTCATAATAATACACATTTAATTGTTACTAAATGTGTCTACCTATATCAGTATAAGTCATTAATCTAGAGAATTCAAGACAACCAATAATAATCTCCCTCCCTAAGCAGGGAGGGTCGGGGTGGGTCTCCAGTCTGGGTCTCCAGTCGGGGTGGGTCTCCCCCTCAAACCCTTCACCGTAAAGTCCTGTATAGAAGCCCGTTCCATACAATACTGAATAGTTTCGAAAAGTTCTGAATGTGCAATGCCGAAACCCTTTGTGAATCGGCATCGCAACCCTGTTGGCAGTCATTTGTGCGAAAAATCATGGCAAAACAGCCCCCAAACATCAATAATCAGCGTATATACGCGAAAAAGTTTGATAAAAATTTGGAAAATAAATGGGAAAACACTAATTTTGCATTGATTTTAAAAAAACTACGTATATGATTATGAGAAGAATTTCATTAACCCTTAAACCCAGTGATGCCTATGAGAGATGACCCATTTATGCTTACGCGCGCGCGTATATATTAATAAGGTGTATATAGCGCGAGTGCAAATCTCTGGTATGCTCTGGTTATAAAACGCCCGCAACCCCTTATTTTAAACGAGAAGTGGCTTAAATGTTAAAATTTGTGCTTTTTGTGAAAAAATATTGGAGATTGTTTGCGCAATATAATAATTAAGCGTATATTTGCACAAAATTACTGTGTTCTCCCCTGTGGAGAGCGCATAATTGTGAGAGAATTTAAGAATATATATATATTAGTTTAATTTAATTTTTAGTCTAATGAAAAAGAAAATTTTAACTTCTTTGCTCATGGGTGCATTCCTGTTTGCATCCACGAGTATGATTACGTCTTGTAAGGACTATGATGACGACATCAATGACCTCAAGGCGTTAGTCAATCAGAATTCGACTGCTCTTGATCAGGCTAAGCAAGACCTGCAGGGCAAGATTGACAAACTGACTGGTGAGCTTTCCACCTTGCAAGGTGAGGTGAACAACCTCAAGACTGAGGCTGCCAAGCACGCTACCAAGGATGAGCTGAAGGCTGCCATCGATCAGGAGATCAAAGACAGAAATGCAGCCATTGCAGCTCTCGAGTCTAAAATTGCTGATGCTTATGTCACCAAGGAGCAGCTTACCAAGCTTATCGGTGGTGAGCTCACTGGCGATTTGGCTGGTAAGACCTACAAAGAGGCAGTGGAGCAGATTTACGCTAACTTGGAGTCTATTTCGACCGACCTCGGTAACGCTCTGAAGAGTATCGCTAGCTTGGAAGATCCTAAGACTGGATGGAAGGCTGTTGATGCCGACCTGAAGCAGCAGATCAATGCCATCAATAAATACCTTGGTAAGTATGGTGAGAGCGATCCTACCGTTGCTGAGCAGCTGAAGAAACTCAAGGAGCAGATTGCAGAACTCCAGAATAAGGGCTATGACGACACTGCTATCAAGAGTGATATTAATCAGCTGAGAGAGGACGTGAAGAAACTCAATAAGGCAATCAACGAGATCAACACGAACCTCAACGTGCTGAACGTGCTCATCCAGCAGCGTCTGCGCAGCCTCGTGTTCATTCCCGATGCATACTATTGGGGAATTGAGGCTACCAGCTTCAACTATCTCGATGCTTTCCAGTACAAACTCGCTGAGACTGCTTACGACAAGAAGGAAGTTCGCGGTTATGAGTATGGCAACAAGCCTTTCGACGACAAGGTTTCTGACGACGCTCTGAAGACCGCCGGTGCACGCACCGACCACAAGGACGGCCGCTATGACAGCACCGCTTATACCAGCGTGATGGACCTCTGGGCTAACTATCACCTGAACCCCTCTGACGTTATCATCGATCAGATCAACGACGTACAGGTTATCGACGCTGATAAGGACTACGTGCTGACACGTGCTTCTGAGGCTCAGATCACTACCAAGAAGGATAAGGACGGCAAGAGCATCTATAAGATTAAGGATGGCGTGATGAGTGTACAGCTCGACGTGAAGAATCCTGATAAGATCAAGAGCGTGCTCAAGGGTCTTATGGCTCAGCTCGGCAGTGAGATCGGTCAGGTTATCCGTCCGAACCAGACTGCTGATGAGACTCCTGCTACAGTTGAGAAGCCCATGGTTACTATCTTCGCTACTCAGGCTTACCTGAACGGTGACGGTTCTGAGAAGGATACCATTATTACTTCTGACTATGCTACGCTGTATGCTGACATCTACAGCAACATCCGTCTGTCTCACAAGCTCTCTACCAAGGAGAATCCTATTCCTTTCACTGGTGTTGAGAACATCCACTGTGGCGACTGCTCTCTGACTCCCGCTAAGAATGCTAACGAAACTATTCAGGCTAACGATAGCCTCCACCTGATGGCTACCGTACACGAGGCTGCTTTCTTCGCTCCTCAGGATACCTGTAACTACGACGAGACCCTCGACCTCCGCAAGCTCGTGGAGACTCACTGGGACAATATCTCTGGCATGCACGAAGTGGTTCCTGCCGACAAGATGGCTGAATATGGTCTGACCTACAAGTTCGAACTCACCGGTCTCTGGATTGGTAGCAACGAAACTTCTGAGTCTGCACACGCTGCAATCAACCCCGAAGATGGTTACACCTTCCGTCCTCAGATGGTTGAGCAGGGCACTGGTAAGCAGCAGGCTTATGGTGCTGAGCAGGGTCTCCAGACCGTTGGTCGTACTCCTGTTGTTCGCGTATCTCTGCTTGACAAGTATGGCAAGGTGCTCGACTATGGTTACATCCGTATCAAGATCACACGTAAGGGCACTGAAGTACCTTATGAGTATAAGGAAGTTACTTACGACGGCAATGATGGCAGCTACCTCGATGAGTGCGAATTCGATGCTGAGGGCTATCAGGTTTACAAGACTACTTGGTTCCAGACCGAGTATGACCTCTACAAGCTCGTGAACATGGCTCGTGAGGACTTCGAGAACATCTATGAGGAAGAGCCTGTAACTGGCCAGGATGGTTATCAGCAGTTTATCAAGAAGGATGGCAAGTGGGTACCCTGCGAAGAGGACGAAATCATTGGTACTCTGACCAATACTCCTGACCTCACTGATCCTGAGACTCACACTCAGTCAAGTACTCTGATCTACGAACTCACTTCTGACGACATTCAGAACCTCTATGCTCAGTGGACCAACAAGAAGGCTGAGAAGACCTTCGCTGTTGAGCGCGCTTACAAGTATCAGCCTAACACCGCTGGCTACAGCGATATCTATGTAGTATTCACTACGAATGTGACCTTCAAGCCAATGCCTCAGTACAGTGCTACCATCGACTGGGCTAACCACAAGACTGAGAAGTACTGGTACGTGAAGAACTCTGCTGACAAGGCTGACGTAACGAAGGACGACGTGACATACGAACTCCACACCAACGTTCCTGCTGTTGAGGATGCGCTCCGCGCTGACGCTGACTCTCTGACCAACCTCTTCTCTACCGAGTTCCGTGGCAACGACGTGATCATCGCTGACATGGTAAAGAGCAATCAGGAAGGCTTCAAGGCTGCTGACTGGATCTACACACTCGTATTCGATAAGTCTAACGCTGGCAAGGAGTTCAAGGGTAACGACGGTAAGACATATGTCCTCAGTGTATCTGCTGACGGTAAGCAACTGAAGGCTAATATCAAGGGCAGCACCGTTACTCAGGTTATCGCTGAGCTCGTTCTGATCGACGAGTCTAAGGCTGGTCAGAAGGATGAGGCTGACTACACCATGGTAGTTTACAAGCACGGTACATATGCTGAGGCTCTGCTGAACTATGCTTCTCACAGCGAGTTCAACGATAAGAACGACGCCGTTCTGAACAATACTCTGACCGCTATCATCGGTGTGAAGGCTGTTAACGAGTGCCAGGAGTTGACTCTGAGCAACAAGACCTTCAACGTACGCTTCCTCCGTCCGATCGACGTTATTAACAGGGATGCTGAGATCGAGGATGCTTCTACCGACGGCATGCAGATCATCAACCTGCTCGACCTCGTTTGGTTCAAGGATTGGCGTGATGCTTGGAAGGGTGGCAATCCTGGTGGTTCTTACTACACCTACTATGGAATCAAGGGTGTTTACGTAGGTGACGCTGAGGTTAAGCTCGCTGACGGTGAGGCTCTGAGCTCTATCGATGCTGTGAAGGCTAACCTCGACCATAAGGGTATGGAGCAGCTCAACAACATCACCAACCAGCTCGACTTCATCTACAGCTCTGAGAACGGTGGCCAGTTGGTTTACAAGAACGTAAGCTCTACTGTACAGACCTTCGAACTGCAGATTCCTATCCGCGTTGAGTACATCTGGGGTAACGTTTACACTACAGCTACTGTGACTGTGAACAGAACTCACCACAACGCTAAGGCTAACTAATTTGAACTGATTTTTTTAATCTATACAAAAGGGGAGGGGTGAGAACTCCTCCCCTTTTTCTCAACTAACGAAAATGTATAACAAGATTAACATTGTCATTGCCATCCTCGCTCTTTGCCTGGTGGTATCGTGTAAGAACAAGAAAGCCGTAGATCCTAATCGCCAGAGCGAGTTTATCAAGCCGGCTTCGATGAACTACAGTCACGAGGATACCATGCGTATCAACCAGCTGATGGAAGACTATGTAGCAGGCTTTGCCGCCAAGGACTATGACCGCACGGCCAACATGCTCTACAAGGTGGTCAACGACTCGGTCTATCCTCTTTCTGACAAGGAAAAGGCCAACTACAAGAAGGCTATGTCGCAGATTCCTAACTACGGCTGCAAGATGAAGAGCTTCATCCTGCATAGCGACAAGAACAACGAAGTGGCCTTCTCTGTACAGATGGTTCCCAACGGTGACCTGGAAAAGGGTATCGGTGTAACCACGCTGACCATGAATCCCGTCATCAAGAACGGCAAGTGGTATCTCACGATCCGCGACAATCGTGCTGAGGGCGTAGAAGATGTCTATAAGACTGAATAGCATGGTAAGGAAATTAACCTTGGCTCTGATGGCTTCTGCCTGTCTGCTTTGCGGATGTAAGCAGGATCCGGCCATGCTGAAGGTGAGTACCAACGAGGTTGACTTCGGAACTTTCCGCCTGATGGATGGAATGACCAAGCACGTTGACATCGAATGTGAGAATACTGGCGACAAGACGCTGCGATTCAAACCGGTATTTACCGATTGCAACTGTACGACGGTGACGCTTCCCGCCGATTCCCTGGAAGGCGGCGAGAAGATGACTATCGGCATTGATGTGAACTATATCGGGTTTAGGCCTGGCGACCATCATTCTACCGTCAAGTTGTTCACCAACTCCAAGGGAGGCCCCGAGGAGATCGTGCTGAAAAGTAAAATTATACCCAATCAATAAAAACATACTACATGAATACTCGAACGAGTCTTTTATGTTCACTACTGATGTGCATTCTGCTGGTTGCCTCGCCTGTACAGGCTGACAATCAGGAGAGTGTTTTGAAAATTGTGCAGAAGGACGGTAAGATTACCTATGTGGATCTCAATGAGAATCCTGAAATCACGTTCTCTTCTGATCTCATTTCTATCTCTACCAAAAATTTGCAGTTCAGCTACGACGACGTGGAGGAGTTTACGTTCCAGATGGAGTTGCCTACGGCGGTCTCTCAGATGGAAGCAGCCTCGTCGCTCGTATTTTCCTTTATCGATGCCAATACCATCCGCATTGCTGGATTGGCATCTGCCGACGGTGTCTTTGTGAGCGCATTAGACGGCAAGCATTTCAATGTTCCCATGGAACAAACCGGAAACGAAATTTCTCTCCATCTGGCCTCGCTGCCGCGTGGAGCCTATATAGTAGTAACACCTAAACAGAATTATAAGTTTATCAAGAAATGAAGAAACTCTATCTCATACTCATGTTTGTAGGCGTGGCTCTCTTGGGCTATGCCCAGCGCAAGGCACCCGCCGCAGACATCCGTACGATTACGATACATCTCTCAGACGGTTCCACCATTGTGCGTCCGGTCTGGGAAGTGGAGAAGATTACCTTCGGTACTGCCGAGAGCACCGTGGAGTCAGCTGCTCCCGAAGCTGCTGTTGATTTGGGACTGAGCGTGCAGTGGGCACCTTTTAATATAGGTGCTACCAGCGCTTCGGAAGCTGGATTCCTGGTGGGATGGGGCGATGTGACGGCCCAGAACCACTCTACCGACTTGAAGTATTATCCCACGCTGACTCCCGACGGACATATCGTGAACACGAGTTACGACTTGGCCAAGGTGATGTGGGAAGACAAGTGGCGCATGCCTACCGACGGTGAAATCACTGAACTCATGACGCAGTGTGACTGGGAATGGACCGAGCAGGATGGCGTGAAAGGCTATCTGGTGAAATCCCGCATAAACGAAAACAGCATCTTCTTGCCCGTGACTGGTGTGCGTACAGGCAACGACGTCAGCGAATCCGAAGCCGGTTACTACTGGTCAGGTATGCTGGCTACCAATAACACCAATGCTCAGCTGCTGGGCATCAATGAAAGCACGCCTTCCTTGACGGAGATGGAGCGCTATCTGGGTATGGCTATCCGTCCGGTTTATGGCGACTACAAGCAGAAAGTGGAGGTGGAAATCGTTGGGAACGGTGTGTCTCAAGGTGTGGAAAGCATTTCCTTGCCCCTAAGTTTCACCGGTACGCTGTCGTATATTACCGAATATGGTGTGGCTTATGCCACTTCGGAGAGTGCGCTGAACGTGCAGGGTAATAACCGTGTGAACAAGACGGGCGTGCCCAACGAGAATACCACCATCACCGTGGCTGGCCTGGAATCTAACACCGTCTATTATTTCAAAGCCTACGCCGTGACGGAGGGCAACTATGTGGAAAGTGATGTGTATAGCACCAAAACCGTAGCGAAGTTCCCCGTAGCTGATATCGTAGATCTGGGCTTGAGCGTGAAATGGGCTAAGTGGAACATGGGCGCCAGCAGTGAAGGTGAGTTAGGCGGCTATTATGGATGGGGTGATCCCACGGGTGATATGCGGTCGTGGACCAGTTCCGACTATGCCAACGGCTATACGAAGACTTCGATTTGTGGAACTTCTTACGATATCGCCACCGCTAACTGGGGTAAAGGATGGCGTTTGCCGACCAAGGCAGAAGTGGAAGAGCTGATGGAAAAGTCCACCATAACAACCACGACGAAGAATGGTGTGTCCGGTTATACGCTGACTTGCAACGGACAGTCTATCTTCCTTCCTAAAGGCGGATACGAATATAATAATAAGGTCTATTATGACAACTACGCCATGTATTGGACTGGTGAGTCAGACACTCAACTACATCCTTATGAATTAGCCATATACAGCAAGACGCAATATGATATGGTTGCCAACACCAATAAGGCAACCCACATGCTGATCCGCCCGGTCTATACTGGGGAGGACGATTCAGGTTCTGGTGGCACATCCGATACAGACAATCACGAATATGTTGATTTAGGCTTGAGTTCTTTGTGGTCAACGGTGAATCTGGGTGCCACGAAGCAACAACAAAGCGGCAAGTTCTATGCCTGGGGTGAGACAGCTGCCAGTACCAGTTTTGCGAAAACAGACTATGATTATTACGATGCCACATCAGATGCTTTTGAGGACATCGGCAGCGTAATCAGCGATACAGGCTATGATGCCGTAAAGAAAGCGTGGGGCGGTAAATGGCACATGCCTACCTATTATGATTTCCAGGAACTCAACGAACAATGCAAATGGGAGAAAACCACGGTCAGCGGTGTGGCAGGCTACAAAGTGACCGGACCTTCGGGAAAGAGCATTTTCCTGCCGTTGACGGGTTATTATTCATCATCGAACACCGAACCGGCTTATGTTGGCACTAAGGCCCGCTATTGGGCAGGAACGCTCTATACGCTTCCGACGGCTGATCCCACGGCCCATGCATACGCCTATGCCTATAATCTGGACATTAATACGGATCCCCAGGATTCGCAGCCGAATAAATACTACAGATATTTCGGTGGTGTGATTCGCCCAGTAAGATCGAAATGATATTGAACTATAAATATATTATTCATTTTAAATATTTAAAATTATGAGAAGTTTAAAGACGTATTTAGTGGCTGCTCTGGCATTCGCGAGTCTGAGCGCCACTGCACAGACCAAGAAGGTGGTTGACCGTGTTGACCAGCGCACTGTGCAAGAGTTGGATCACCAGGACGTGACCACGAAGTTTAAGAGTCATGCTTTCATCACGCTGCAGGGTGGTGCCCAGTACACACTCGGTGAGGCAAAGTTCAAGGACCTGATTTCTCCGAACGTACAGCTCGGTATCGGCTACCAGTTCAATCCTTGGTTTGCTGCCCGCATCCAGGCTAATGGCTGGCAGAGCAAGGGTGGCTGGAACGGATTCTGCGCTACTCAAGGTTCTACTCCTTACACTAACACTTACAAGTGGAACTACGTGGCTCCCGGCATCGACTTGATGTTCGACCTGACCAATGCCTTTGGTGGTTGGAACCCCAACCGCTTCCTTTCTGTAGTGCTGTTCGTAGGTGGTGGTGCCAACATCGCTTGGAAGAACGACGAGGCTAATGCCATTGCTGCCAACGTGAAGCAGCTCGACAATTACAACCTGCAGTACATCTGGGACGGCACGAAGGTTCGTCCGTTCGGCCGTGGCGGTCTGCAGCTCGGCTTCCGTCTGAGCGACGCCGTGAGCCTGCTGCTCGAAGGTAACGCCAACATCCTCGGCGACAAGTACAACTCTAAGTACGGTGACAACCCCGACTGGTACTTCAACGCACTGGCTGGTCTGCGCATCAACCTGGGCAAGACCAAGCTCACTGAGACCAAGGACGTGTATCGCGACGTGGTTGTTTATGACACCATCTACAAGTATGTACAGGATCCCGTTATCCCGAAGAAGGAGCAGATCCGCCGCGATGTGTTCTTCACCATCAACTCTACCGTGATCACCGATGCTGAGATGCAGAAGGTGAAGGAGATTGCTGAGTACCTGAACAAGTATCCCGAGGCTAAAGTCGTTGTAAGCGGCTATGCTGACAAGGGTACGGGTAACGAGCGCATCAACGCCCGTCTGGCTGCCCAGCGTGCTGACGTGGTGGTGAACACCCTGAAGAAGGACTACGGCATTGCCGAGAACCGTATCACCTACGATTCTTACGGCGACAAGGTACAGCCGTTCGAAGAGAACGACCTGAACCGCGTGTCTATCTGTATTGCTGAGTAAAAAGGTAATACATCATCAATAATAACGGCTGCAATCCTCCGTGGGGTTGCAGCCGTTAATCATTTACAGATGATCTGTTGTTGGCTTCGGGTACAAAGTAAATTAGTTTGTACTTCAAACAATCATTAGAAGCAAGGCTTCCAAAGTCTGGAAGCGGAACAAACTAAATTAGTTTGTACTCTCGCTGTTTTGTCCTTCTATTTCTTCCGAAGATTCGTTGCCTTTTTCTTCTTGCGTTTCTTCCGGCGTGACGATGATTCCGTCCTTCAGGTGGATGGTGCGGTCGGTGATGGAAGCCAGTTCCTCGTCGTGGGTGACGATGACGAAAGTCTGTCCGAATTTGTCGCGCAGGTCGAAGAACAGCTGATGGAGTTCGGTCTTGTTCTTGGAGTCGAGACTGCCCGACGGTTCATCGGCCAGAATGACGGCAGGATTGTTTACCAAGGCGCGAGCCACGGCCACGCGCTGCTTTTCACCGCCGGAAAGTTCGGCTGGCTTGTGGTGGGCGCGGTCGGTGAGCCCCATAAATGCCAGCAGTTCTTCAGCGCGCTGCTTGGCCTCGCTGTGACTCTTGCCTGCGATAAAGGCTGGAATCATCACGTTTTCCAGGGCCGTGAACTCGGGAAGTAACTGGTGGAACTGGAAGACGAATCCGATATGCTGGTTGCGGAAATCGGAGAGGGCCTTCTGGGAGAGGGTGGTGGTGTCGATAGAATCGACACTTACGGAGCCGCTGTCGGGTTTATCGAGTGTGCCGATGATTTGCAACAGGGTGGTTTTGCCGGCTCCCGAAGGGCCGACGATGCTGACTACTTCGCCTTTCTCAATGTCGAGCGAAATGCCTTTCAATACTTGTAATGAGCCGAAGCTCTTCGTTATATCCTTTATGTGTATCATTTTCTATAATTGTTCTATTCCGTGTGATGATTATTGCGTTTTTTCCACCATTCGCGGAGGAGGGCGTAGGCACTGGTTTCCTCACGCTTCTGCGGAGCGGTGAAACTCATCACGTTCATGGGCTCTCCGTATTGGTCGGGGAAGATGATCATCAGATTCTGACGCTGATAGAAACGCTGCAGCTCGGCAGGCAGTTTCTCAAAGGCACTCTTATAACTCACGGTTCCCTTACGGGCCGTGATGACTACGAAGAGATGATCGTCGTTGATGGTCTGAGCCAGTTCCGGCAACTGATTCCAGTGAGGCATGGCATTGTAATCCACCCGGATATCAGCGTGTTGGTTCTGGATGTGCTGGTTGATGAGTGCCAGCGTGTCCTGCCGGCCATGGAACTGAATGCGGCATTCCAGATTGCCCGCCATCCGGGCCAGACGGTCAATCCATCGGTGGAAGCCCGGCTCGAACTCCGCCCTTGAGGGTACGGCTACCTGTATGCGGCGGATGGTGTTGAGCGGTTGCACTACTTTGGCAATGATAATCTGGCGGTTGAGCTCGGTGAAGAGATTCTCGGTGAAGATTCCCCAGAACGAATCCTTCTCGTTCTTGGGCTCATGGAGCCCGATGATGATTTCGCTGGCCTCATATTCCTTGAATGCGTGCATGATGCCGTTGGCGATATTCGTGGCTATACGGCTCTGCGTCTGCATCCTGACATTGGCATCGGCCGCTGCTTTCGTGGCTTGTTCGAGCAATTGGCGGCCCAGGGCTTGGTTCTTTATCACGTTCTCATCGTCGAGAACCACGTTCAGTCCGATAATGCCGCGGTTCAGACGCTCGTTGCGCATCAGGATGGCCAAATTGACCAGCATCTTGCTATTGCCATGATACTTCAGCGGCAGCAGCATCTTTTCGTCGTCGCCCATTTTGTCTTCATCGTTGATGATGTTGTCTTCGAGTACGATTTTCTGAGCAGAAAACTCCGTGACCAGCGACGAGATGACGCAGGTGAAGAGAATCATCATCACCACACCGTTGAGCATATCCGCATCCACCAGATAGTTGCCGTCGCCGATGCTGAGCTTCATGCCCACCATCACGATGGCAATGGAGCCTGCTGCGTGGGCAGAAGTCAAGCCGAACATCATGTGCCCATACGATACAGGCATGCGGAATCCGATACCCGCCAGATAGCCGGCAACCATCTTTCCGACTGTTCCCATCACCACCATGATAACAACCACATAGGCGGTGTGCCAACTCTCAAAGAGCACGCCGATATTGATGAGCATACCCACGCCTATCAGGAAATAGGGAATGAAGATGGCGTTGCCGATAAACTCCAGACGCCCCATCAGCGGGGATACACGCGGGATGTAGCGGTTGAGCGTGAGACCGGCAAAGAAGGCTCCGAGCACGCCTTCGAGTCCGATGAACGACGTGATGGAAGCACTCAGGAACAGGATGGAAAGAACGAAGATAAACTGTGTGACTGCATCGCTGTAACGCTGCAGGAACCAGCGCGTCACCCGTGGGATGATGAAGATCATACCCGTCAGATAGATTCCCAGTTTGAGCAGTGGCAGGAAAAAAGTGGCAAAAACCGATGGCGATCCACCCGGCACCTGCTGTACATGGACTGCTCCCACAATAAACGAAAGGCTGATAAGGGCCATCGTCAGGGCAATCATCGAGGCTCCCACGGAGAGTGTGACGGCCCGATGGCGCTGCAAACCGTATTTTGTGACGATGGGATAGGCTATCAGCGTGTTGGATGAAAGGATACAGCAGAGTAGGAGTGTGGCCTCCTTGCTATAGTGGAGCAGATGGATTCCCGCCACATAGACCATTATAAAAGGTACGAGGAAGGTGAGCAGTCCGAAGACAATCATCTTGTGGAGATGCTTGCGCGTGCCTTCAATGTCCATCTCCAATCCGGCGAGGAACATAATGAAATAGAGGCCTACCTGTCCGAAAATCTCAAAGGAAGCGTCGCGCTCCAGAATGTTCAGTCCGTATTGTCCCACGATGATGCCGGCGAGCACCATTCCGATGATGTGCGGAATGCGCAACTTGCTCATGATCATCGGCGCTAACAAGATGATGCATAGCACGATGAAGAAAATCCATGTAGGGTCGGTAATGGGAAAGTATGCACCGAGATTGAACATGATTTATCACCTTTTGAGTGCAAAATTACAACTTTTTCTGTCAATCTTGCAATAAATACGCCGAAAAGTTGTACTTTTGCACCGCGAATTATAAAATTAGAAGACAAAAGACAATGAAAGTAGCAATTGTTGGTGCAAGTGGTGCTGTGGGACAGGAGTTCCTGCGTATCCTCGATGAGAGAAATTTCCCGATGGACGAGTTGGTGTTGTTTGGCAGTGAGCGTTCTGCCGGAAAGAAATATACCTTCAAGGGAAAGGAAATTGAAGTGAAACTGCTTCAGCACAACGACGACTTCAAGGGTGTGGATATCGCGTTTACTTCCGCCGGTGCCGGTACGAGCAAGGAATTTGCTGCCGACATCACGAAATACGGAGCAGTGATGATTGACAACTCCAGTGCCTTCCGTATGGACGACGATGTGCCCCTCGTGGTGCCCGAGTGCAATGCGGCCGACGCCCTGAACCGCCCTCGCGGTATCATTGCCAATCCTAACTGTACGACCATTATGATGGTGGTTTGCCTGCAGCCGCTGGAACAGCTGAGCCACATCAAGCGCATCCACGTGGCCAGTTACCAGAGTGCTTCGGGTGCCGGAGCCGCTGCCATGGCTGAACTGCAGCAGCAGTATAAGGAAATGGTAGAAGAGGGCGAGGTGAAGACCGTGAAGAAGTTTGCCCATCAGTTGGCTTACAATGTGATTCCGCAGATTGACGTCTTCCAGCCCAACGGCTATACCAAGGAAGAGATGAAGATGTATAACGAGACGCAGAAGATTATGCATACCGATGCCAAGTGCTCGGCTATGTGTGTGCGTGTGTCTTCGCTTCGCAGTCATTCCGAAAGCGTTTGGATTGAGACGGAGCGTCCCATCAGCGTGGAAGAAGCCCAGCAGGCTTTGGCCGCTGCTCCCGGAGTGACGCTGAAGGATGATCCTTCCAACCTCGTTTATCCGATGCCCCTTGAGACTGCCGGTCACGATGATGTATATGTAGGCCGCGTGCGCAAGGATATCAGCGATGAGAACGGTCTGACTTTCTGGCTCAGCGGCGACCAGATTCGCAAGGGTGCAGCGCTGAATGCCGTGCAGATTGGTGAGTACTTGATAGAGAAGAAAGACTTACCATGCTTTAAATAAGCAAGTCTCTTTATAGCAAGATAAAAAAGGCTTCCCATGCGGGAAGCCTTTTATTGTGCGCCTGACAGGACTCGAACCTGCACGTCGGAGACACTAGATCCTAAGTCTAGCGCGTCTACCAATTCCGCCACAGGCGCATAACCGGGGACAAAATTACATCTTTTTTATGAAACGGCCAAAATTATTCGCAATTTGTTACTCTGATGGCCAGTGTTTGCGGGTCAAAGTGAAGGCCGGGACGGTCTATGAAATGGCTGAGGCTGCCGTTGACGGCCAGTTCCTGGGGAGTGCCGATGATGAGGGTCGTTGCCGATGAAGGCGAATGGGCGGTCATGAGCCAAAGCTCGTCGGCTATCTGGAGAGCCAGTTCCATGTCGTGGGTGGAGAGGAAGATGGTCTTTCCCGTTTCGCGGGCCAGATGTCGGAGCAGCGTGAGCATTTCTACCTTTGATGGATAATCCAGGAAGGCGGTTGGCTCGTCGAGATAGATGACAGGCGTTTGCTGGGCCAGCGCCTTGGCTATCATCGTCTTCTGGCGTTCACCGTCGGAGAGTGTCTGGATGAGGCGGTCTTGCAGGGATTCTATACCTACCAAGCGGAGACTTTCCTTTACCACTTCCTTGTCTTCGTCGTTGAGACGGCCCCAGAAACCGGTGTAAGGACTGCGGCCAAGGCCTACCAGTTCGAAGACGGTCATGTTCTGAATGTCTGGCTTTTCGGTGAGCACTACGCCGATAAGGCGGGAAAGTTGTTTGTCGGTGAGGGAGGAGAGGGCTATGGCAGATTGCGTGCTGTCCGGCAGTCCGGTACTTGCTGGTTTTTGCGAGATGTAGATTTCGCCGCTGAGTGGTGGCTGGAAGGCGGAAAGCGTGCGCAGCAGGGTGCTTTTACCGATACCGTTGGCACCGATCAGGCAAGTGAGACGTCCACTATGGAGCGTGGCATTGATGTGGGAGGCCACGACCTTCGTGTTGTTCTTCTGAGCGTAGCCTATCGTGAGGTCTTTGAGTTCAATCATGAGCGTGTCGGTTATTTGTTGAGTAGTTCGCGGGCATATTCTATGATGGTGTCCTTGCCGCGTAGTAAATCCTCTTGCGTCAGGTTGACTTGATGGTCGGGGGCAATGCCGAATTCCGTGCTTTGCTTGTTGCGGTCGTACATGGGACAGGCTGAGAATCTGACGCCCCATCCGTTAGGCAGTTCGCTGGTATAGGGAAGACCTGCGCCGCCGCCAGTCTGATCGCCCACAATGGTTACCTGCGGGCAGCATTTCATATATTTCGTAAATTCATTGGCTGCGCTATACACCTGCCGGTTGGTAAGCAGGATGACGCGCTTCTGCCAGCGGACGCCGTTGGAGGGCTTGAGCCGCTGTTCTTCGAGTGATGAGAAATCGTTGTGGCCGGTTCCTGTCTTATGCTGCATATAGCCCACTAGTATCTCTTTGTTGGTGAAGCGGGCGGCAAAGGTTTCGGCATCGGTGAGCAGTCCGCCGCTGTTGTCGCGGATGTCGATAATCAGGCCGTTGCAGGGCGCAAAGTCTGAAAGCACGTTGTCGAGATTGCCCGCACCGATGGCCCCATCGAAAGAGGCGCATCTCAGGTAGCCGATATTATCGTCGAGCACACGGTAGCGAAGCGGACCGGCTATCTTGTAGTCGGTGCCGATATACTTATTATATAAGGTGTCGCTGAAGTTGGAAGGATAGTTCTCGTGCCAGCTCCAGTTGCGGCCTACGTCGAAAGAGGAATAGAGGTTGACGTGTCCGTCCTTCAGTTCGCCTATCATTTTGGCGAGCACTTCGAAGAGTTGGGTGCTGGTCATGCCGTCGTCCACCTGCGGGGCGTATTTGGCGTGGATGGCATTCCAGTCGATATTCTTTTCCGTGAAGAAGCAGTAGTGCTCGTCCATGATTTTCCACAGGGCTTCGAAGTTGCCTCGCGGATTGTCGGCGTATTCCTCTTCTCGGATGCAGGAGGCGAAGAGGACGAGGGCGAGGAGCATGGCGGGCACCAGGCGTAGGGCCGTTTTTTGATAGTATTCTTTTATTTTGGTCATGGGCGGATTTTCTGGATATTGAAGCGGTGCACGAAGCCGAGAATGATGAGATGGCTGTAGGCGTGATACTTCAGGTTGTTGACTTTTGCCTGCTGGAAGTCGCCGAGATAGCCTATGCGGAAGATGTTTCCCTTGACGGTGAAGTCTAAGGAGAGCATTTGCCGCAGGGTTGGGGCGTTGAATGGCGTGGTGAACACGATGTTGTGGTCGTAGTTTCCTTTCGAGAAAAGTTCGTAGTAACTCTGGCCGTAGTTGGGACTGAAGAGTACGCCCAGCAGGGGCACGGCCGCTTCGTATTGTACGGCGGCGCGCATCTTCTTGATGTTGAAGAGATAACGGGCCGATGCGCTGGGGGCGATGTTCAGATAAATGCGTGCCTGTGCGGGATTGTTTCCGTTGCGGGTATTGTAGAGAAAGCCGCCGCCGAGCTCGCCTTGCACTCCGGCTTTCAGTTCCAGTCGGTTGCTCATCAGGTGCCAATGGCGGTGGCGGGCATAGATAAAGCTATAGAGCCCGTAGAGGTAGTTGGCGTCTTCAGAGCGGGGCTTGCTTATGGAGATTTGGGCTTGGTGGGTGAGGGTCGTAGTCCAGCGGGGGGTATTAGGGTTGCCACCGAGTGGCAACATACTTGACGAGAGGGTGGGGGTGGCCACTTTGTGGCGCTCCGTCTGGTCGATGAAGCGGAATTCAAATCCGTTGTAGTGTTCGGGAGAGAGGTAGGTGTCGAGGATATTGGCAGAGCCAATGCCGAACATCTTTACGTTGGTTACCTCTTTCGTGGGAGGCTGCTGGGCGCACAAAGGGAGTGCCTGCATCAGCGATGCAAGCACTATGGGCAGGATATGGTGGAGTCTTTTCATTCTTCTTCGAAGCCAAAGAGGTCGAGTTGGGCAGAGTCCTTCTTGCGGGAGGGCTTTGCGGCGGGCTTTTGAGGGGTGGGGGGCTCTGGAGATTCCTGAGATTCTGGAGCTTCCGGAGATTCTGGAGTCTCAGGAGTTTCTGGGTTTTCCGTGACTTCCGGGATTTCCGTGGCTTCTGGAGTTTCCGGCGTATCCTGAGTTTCTGGGCTTTCCAGGGCTTCTGGAATTTCAGGATTGTCCGGATTATCAGGATTATCTGGGCTTTCCGGGGCTTCCGGGGTCTCCGGCTGTTCTGGTTCTTCAGGCTTTTCGGGGAATCGGGTGGGCTCCAGCTCTTCGATGCTGGCGATGGCGTAGGTGGTGAGGCGCTTGCCGCGGGCCTTGAAGCCCTTGACGCCTACGAAGTCGGAGGCCTCAATCTCCTGGGGATCGCGGAAACTGTCGTTGCCGCCGAAGGTCACCTTGATGCGGGGATAAGGCTGATCGGTGAGCAGGATGAGGCGGGAGTTGGCATTCTCCGAGAGCCAGTTCTGCTTGCGCTTGGAGGCTTCCATCATGAAACGCTTCAGATAGGGGTAGCCCTGCTGGTCGGCATCATAGAGGATAGCCGTCCATACCTTGTCGGCCTGATACTTTTCGAGCCGGAGGATGTTTTCCTCGTAGTGGTTGTTCAGGTCGAAATTGGAGAGGTAGAAGTCGCCGTTGGTGAGCACCACGAGAATCTGATCTTCATCGTTGAACTCGCCGAGGAAGCGTCCGTGCTCGTCGTAGTTGAGGCGGTTGACATCGGGGTCATACCATACCTTGCGCCCGCCGAGGGTACTGTGGCCGTGACTCTTGAGCGAGATGCGGCTTACGGGTTGCTTGGTGAGCAGGTTTCCCTTGGAGGCACGTCCCTTGATGATTACCTCGGAGAAGTCTTTCTCGAGGAAGAACTTCTTCACCTTGGCCGTGGGGTCGAGTGTAATCTTGATGATTTCGGCCTCGCCGTTGGGATTCGATGTGAAGTAGATGACGCGCGAACCGGGCGTGCCCTGCGTGAGATCGTACTCTTTGTCGCGAGTCATGGAGGTCACGTTGAAACGCTTGATGAAGTACTGCCCTTGGCGGCCGTCGCGATAGACCACGTTGTAGATGGTGCGGCTGTCGTTCTTCTTGAACACCGCCACGTGGAGGATGTTCTTCCCTACGAATATCTTTTCGGCCACGCGGATCACCTTGTATTTACCGTCCTTGTAGAAGATGATGATGTCGTCGAGATCAGAACAGTTGCATACGAACTCGTCTTTCTTCATGCCCGTTCCGATGAAGCCTTCCTGACGGTTGATGTAGAGCTTCTCGTTGGCCTCCACCACCTTGGCTGCCTCGATGGTGTCGAAGTTCTTAATCTCCGTGAGGCGCGGGTGCTCGTGGCCGTATTTGTCTTTCAGATACTGGAACCAGTCGGCCGTCACTTCGGTCATGTTGGCCAGTTTCTGGTTGATTTCCTCAATCTCTGCCTTGATGCGGGCGATGAGTTCATCGGCCTTGTCCTTTGAGAACTTGGCGATGCGCTGCATCTTGATTTCGAGCAGTCTGAGGATGTCGTCCTTGGTCACCTCGCGTATCATCTGCGGATAGAAGGGCGTGAGCCGCTCGTCGATGTATTCGCAGAGCTCGTCGGTGCTGTTGGCGTTCTCGAAGGGGCGTCCCTTGTAGATGCGTTCCTCGATGAAGATCTTCTCGAGCGAGGCGAAGTGCATCTGCTCCATCAGTTCGTGCTTGCGGATTTCGAGTTCCTGGCGCAGCAGCCCCATCGTGCGGTCCACGGAATGGCGCAGCACGTCAGACACGGTGAGGAACTGCGGCTTATTGTCCTCGATGACGCAGCAGTTGGGCGAAAGGTTGATTTCGCAATCGGAGAAGGCATAGAGTGCATCGATGGTCTTGTCGGAAGAGACTCCCGGCGAGAGGTGCACCTGCACTTCCACGTTGGCCGAAGTGAGGTCGGTCACGTTCTTGGCCTTGATTTTTCCCTTTTCGATGGCCTTGGTGATGCTTTCGCAAAGGGTGCTGACGGTCTTGGTGAACGGCAGGTCGCGGATGACGAGCGTCTTGTTGTCGAGCTTCTCAATCTTGGCGCGTACTTTCAATACGCCGCCTCGCTGGCCGTCGTTGTATTTCGAAACGTCGATTGAGCCCCCCGTGGGGAAGTCGGGATAGAGCCTGAATTCCTGTCCGTGCAGGTATTTGATGGCGGCATCGCAGATGTCGTTGAAGTTGTGGGGCAGAATCTTCGAGGAGAGTCCCACGGCAATTCCCTCAGCTCCCTGAGCCAGCAGCAGCGGGAATTTGGCGGGCAGCGTGATGGGCTCCTTGTTGCGGCCGTCGTAGGAGAGCTGCCATTCGGTGGTTTTCGGATTGAACACCACGTCGAGCGCGAACTTCGACAGGCGTGCCTCGATGTATCGCGGAGCAGCGGCGCGGTCGCCCGTGAGGATGTTTCCCCAGTTTCCCTGCGTGTCGATGAGCAGGTCTTTCTGTCCCATCTGCACCAGGGCGTCGCCGATGGAGGCATCGCCGTGAGGGTGGAACTGCATGGTGTGGCCCACGATGTTGGCCACCTTGTTGTAGCGTCCGTCGTCCATGCGTTTCATGGAGTGCAGGATGCGTCGCTGCACGGGCTTCAGTCCGTCCTCGATATGGGGCACGGCACGCTCCAGGATCACGTAGGAGGCATAGTCGAGAAACCAATTTTGGTACATGCCGCTCAGATGGTGCACGGCAGCTGCATCAAAGCGGTTCACGGGCTTATAGTCGGAGTGTTCTTCGGTTGTGGCAATATCTTTTGTTTCGTCGTCCATGATTGTAAAATTATGAGTGCAAAGATAATAAAAATCCGCGAAACGTCCAAATTCTATTTCTCTGCGATGCGTATTTTTTCAAATAATTTCCGAATCTGCGCCCCGTGGCTGGCGCGAAATCCAGCAATCGGGAATCAGTCGGGGAATCTGCGGTTTTTTGACTGTTTTCGCAAATCGTTGACTATCAAGGGTTGATGATTGGCCTTCTTGCGAAGCATGGAACGCTGGTTTGCGAAAAATGGCTGTCATGAAAAATTACCATATTTTAAACGGCCCGGATGATGCTTTTACCCTAATTTAACGTTCGCATGTGCGCGAAATAGGAAAAAAAGCCGTACCTTTGCCCAAAATTTCGAAATTTATCAATTAATACAATGGCACAAGAAGACGTTTTCAAGAAGATTGTGAGCCACTGCAAAGAGTATGGCTTCGTGTTTCCAAGTAGTGAAATCTATGACGGTCTCGGCGCTGTTTACGACTACGGTCAGAACGGTGTGGAGCTGAAAAACAATATCAAACAATACTGGTGGAAGTCGATGGTGCTGCTCCACGACAACATCGTGGGCATCGACAGCGCTATCTTCATGCACCCCACCATCTGGAAGGCCTCTGGCCACGTGGACGCTTTCAACGATCCCCTCATCGACAACCGCGACTCGAAGAAGCGCTATCGCGCCGACGTGCTCATCGAGGACCAGATTGCCAAGTACGACGAGAAGATTCAGAAGGAGGTGGAGAAAGCCCGCAAGCGCTTCGGCGACGCCTTCGACGAGGCTAAGTATATGGAGACTTCGGAGCACGTGAAAGAGCACATCGCCAAGCGCGACGCCCTCCACGCACGCTATGCTGCCGCCATGCAGGGACCGGATCTTGACGAGCTGAAGCAGATTATCCTCGACGAGGAAATCGTGGACCCCATCAGTGGCACGAAAAACTGGACCGACGTGCGCCAGTTCAACCTGATGTTCTCTACCGAGATGGGTGCATCAGCCGATGCTTCCATGAAGATTTACCTGCGCCCGGAGACGGCTCAGGGTATCTTCGTGAACTACCTGAACGTGCAGAAGACCGGCCGCATGAAGATTCCTTTCGGTATCGCTCAGATTGGTAAGGCTTTCCGCAACGAGATTGTGGCCCGTCAGTTCATCTTCCGTATGCGCGAGTTCGAGCAGATGGAGATGCAGTTCTTCGTGAAGCCCGGCACGGAGCTCGACTGGTTCCCCAAGTGGAAGCAGACGCGTATGGCCTGGCACCAGGCCCTCGGCTTCGGTGCAGAGAACTACCGTTTCCACGACCACGACAAGCTGGCCCACTATGCCAACGCCGCCACCGACATCGAGTTCAAGATGCCCTTCGGCTTCAAGGAGGTGGAAGGTATCCACTCGCGCACCAACTTCGACCTGTCGCAACACCAGAAATACTCCGGCAAGAAGATTGAATACTTCGATCCGCAGACCAACGAGCGCTATACGCCGTTTGTCATCGAGACCTCAATCGGTGTGGACCGTATGTTCCTTTCCATCATGTGCCATGCCTACACCGAGGAGAAACTCGAGAACGGCGAGACCCGCGTGGTGCTGAAGTTGCCCGCAGCCCTGGCTCCCACGAAGCTGGCCGTGCTGCCACTCGTGAAGAAAGGCGGACTGCCCGAGAAGGCTCGCGAGATTATCGACCAGCTGAAGTTCCACTTCAATTGCACCTACGACGAGAAGGACACCATCGGCAAGCGCTATCGCCGTCAGGACGCCGTGGGTACACCTTACTGCGTAACCGTAGATTACGACACGCTGCAGGACGACTGCGTCACCCTGCGCAACCGCGACACCATGGAGCAGGAGCGCGTGAAGATCAGCGACCTGCTTGGTCTGATTGAAGACAAGGTGAGCATCGCCTCGCTTTTGAAAAAGATTCAGTAAACACGACAAATGAAAAGAAACCAGTTCTTAACCGCCATCTTCATGTTGGCAGCTGTCTTCACTTCGGCAGCCCTCTGCTCATCGTGCAGCGAGAGCAGTGGCGACGAAGTGGAGGAGTATGCTGACTGGAAGGCGCGGAATGACGCTTATTTTAATAAGGTGTATTCCGATGCGCAGCAGGCTATAAAATCGGGAAGCAAGGAGTGGAAGATATTCAACACGTGGTCAGTCAACGAGACGGTAGCCACCACTACCGATCACATCGTGGTGAAAGTGCTTCAGGAAGGCACCGGCTCCGGCTGCCCCATCTTCACCGACAATGTCTATGTTCACTACATCGGCCGCCTGATGCCCTCGGTAAGCTATCCCCAGGGCTATCCGTTTGACAAGTCAACCCAAACCCTGGAGCTGAACCTGGCCTCCGACGAACCCTCGCTGTTCACCGTTGGCCAGCTCACCGACGGATTTTCCACAGCCCTGCAGCACATGCATATCGGCGACTACTGGCGCGTCTATGTGCCCTACACCCTGGCCTATAAAGGTGCGTCACAGGCAGGAATCCCCGCCTACAGCACGCTCGTCTTCGATATCTACCTCTGCAAATACTTCCGTGATAGCGAAAGCACCATCTATTGGAAGGCCAAGGAAAACCCATGGTTTGAAGAGTAAATAAAGCGCTATAAAACACCAAAAGCAGCACTGTGTACGCACACAGTTACTTGATTTCCGTCAAGAATTAGGCTGTTTTTGGTGTTTTTTGTGTACCTATCCATTGCCGTTTCCGAGTTTCGTCGTACCTTTGCATCGTCAAAAGGATAAAACATACATAGGTTTTTAGTTAGGTAAAGATTGTTGTTAATAGGTTTTTAATAAGTTAGGTAAATTAGATTGTTTTGGTATTAGTAATTAGGTTAGAAGGTTTTTAGGACAATAGGTACAGTTAAGGTAACAGAAAGATTGCAAAAGGACGACCATAGGTTAGTTGATTTAAGGTAAAGCAAAAGAGGTTGCATTTCAGTGATAACACGATGCCCGTGAGGGTCACGGATACACAAAAGTTTTAGGGAATTATAAAAAGATTGTTTAATTTAAAGTAAAGAAAGGGTAACATTATGACGATTACATTAGCATTAGTATTGTTGGCAACAACAGTTTTCGCTATGGATTTGACAATGGAGCATCGCTTTTAAGAGCACTCCTCGTTTTTAATTAGAAAGTTTAATCAGTAGATAACTCAAGTGCGGCTGCTCATCCTGAGCAGCCGTCTTTTTTTGTTGTTATTCAAAAATTCTTCACTCTTCACTCTTCATTCTTCACTTTTATTACTACCTTTGCCCCGTGCTATCCAAGAATAAGAGCGACGAACTGCTGGAAATGATCCGCAACAGGCAGGAGATGACGCGCAATCAGAAGATGAATCTGATTGTCCAGCTCTCCATTCCCTCTATTCTGGCGCAGGTCACGAGCATCCTCATGTTCTATATCGATGCGGCCATGGTGGGCTCGCTGGGTGCTGAGGCTTCGGCAGCTATCGGTCTGGTGGAGAGCACGATGTGGCTTTTCGGAGCCCTGACGGGCGCGGTGGCCATGGGTTTCTCCGTTCAGGTGGCCCATTTTATCGGAGCCAGCGATTTCCGTCAGGCCCGCGAGGTGTTCCGTCAGAGTATTATGGCGTCGGCCATCTTTTCCGTCGTGATTGCCATCGTGGCCGTTGCCATATCCGGTCCGCTCCCCATCTGGCTTGGCGGTTCTGAGGAGATCCATCGCGATTCCTCCATCTATTTCGGCATCTTTGCGCTCTGCATGCCCTTTATGATGATGCGCAGCATCGCTTCGAGCATGCTCAAATGTGCCGGAAATATGCGCATTCCCAGCATCCTGAGCGTGCTGATGTGCGTGCTCGATGTCATTTTCAATTATATCGGAATCTATGTGCTCCATCTCGGCGTGGTGGGAGCCGCTTTGGGCACGGCCCTTTCGTTTATCATTATCGGCGTCTGGATGATGTGGTTCTCGGTGTATCGCTCTTCCGAACTGTCGTTGAACAAGGAGCCAGGCTCCTGGAAATTCCGTGGTGAATACATCCGTAATGCCATCAAGATAGGTTCTCCGATGGCAGCCCAGAATTTGCTGATGAGTGGTGCCCAGATTGTCAGCACGATGATTGTGGCACCCTTGGGCATGATGTCCATAGCCGCCAATTCCTTTGCCATCACGGCAGAAAGCCTCTGCTATATGCCCGGTTATGGTATCGGTGAAGCCGCCACGACCCTCGTCGGCCAGAGTATCGGTGCCCGCCAAGGACATTTGGCGAAGAGTTTTGCCAGCATGACCATCTTCCTCGGCATGGCCGTAATGGCCCTGATGGGTGTAGTGATGTGGATTTTTGCCCCAGAGATGATCGGTTTCCTCTCTCCTGTAGCCGAAATCCGAAGTCTTGGCACCGAGGCCTTGCGCATCGAAGCCTGGGCCGAACCCTTCTTTGCCGCTTCCATTGTGAGCTACAGCATCTGTATTGGTGCCGGAGATACCTTCAAGCCCGCCATGATGAATCTGGGTAGTATGTGGATCGTACGCCTCACGCTGGCTGCAATCCTGGCTCCCACCTATGGGCTCGCCGGAGTATGGACGGCCATGGCCATCGAACTCACCTTCCGCGGCTGCATCTTCCTGTGGCGTATCTTCTATACCGGCAAGTGGCTGAAAATACTACCGGCTGATTGATTGAACACACACGGATGCTCTTGACAAAGATACGTATCCGCATTGTCAATAGCCCTCGTTATTATTGACTCATAGAAGAGATACAGATGCAATGCAAACTCTTCACATGATGTGTAACATCCTGCTATACAATGCTTTGCGGTGAAGGGTTTCGGAACGCATCTTCCTATAGGGAAAGTACCTAAAAACATCATCAATTACTTCGCAAAACATCATAGATTGGGTTCCAATCTATCATCAATCGACCTTCAAAACATCATAGAATGGACTTCAATCTGACTTTTCCTGATTTCACTAGACACTTTTTCTCTTCATTAGCTGAAACAGTAGACAGTTGTTTTAGAGTCGTACTGAATCAATAGACATGGGGCGAAAAGCTGTGCTGCTTTTGTTGACACTCC
>JAEEGJ010010371.1_pt1 | contig 24297 bp, 25 predicted proteins | sample 8958761 | NCBI WGS metagenome assembly JAEEGJ01 (sample SAMN16246546, study PRJNA631951) | gut metagenome | biome: gut microbiome; feature: rumen; material: RS-attached | host: Bos | place: Iran: Karaj | collected 2018-10 | reverse complement strand
ACTTTACCGGCAGAATGCAGAAAGTCATCCAGAGCAACGGCTGGGCCGCATTCCTCACCCATGGTTTCCAGGGCAAGCAAAACGGCAACGCCAACTACTCGCCGACGGATATCAACGCCATCGATGGAGCCCTCAAGTGGGCCCAGCAGAACGATAAGGACATCTGGGTTGCCCCGATGGGCCATGTCGCCATGTACCTCAAGGAACGCAAGGCCTCCAAGGTCGAAGCAAGCAGCAGCGGTGGAAACATCACCGTCAAGCTCACCCATAACATCGCCGACAACATTTCCAAGTACGACTACCCGCTTTCCATCCGCGTGAAGTATGACGGTTCCAAGGCCGAAGTAAAGCAGGGCGACGCCAAGCTCGAATCCAAGATTGACGGCGGCTATGTTTACTTCGACGCCGTGCCGAACGCAGGCGACATCGTCATCTCTGGCGAAGGCGGCGGCCCTGCTCCGACGTCTTCTAGTGCTACGGAACCGACTTCAAGTGCAAACCCCACTTCTAGCGCTACAGATGCTTCTAGCTCCAGCAGAAGCCATCATCGTTCTTCTTCTAGCACTGAACCGGGCTTGTCCAGCGCAACAGACGCGCTCCCGACTCCGGCATATGATGCAAGCCATGTCGTAGCTTATGTCGATAACAACGGTTACATCACCGTCCAGAACGCTCAGGGCATGAGCATTACCGTGTTCAACAGCCTCGGTTCTGTTGTGCGTACCACCAAGGGTATCGGCATGTTGCAGAAGGTTTACTCCGGTGCGAAGGGCATGTATGTCGTGAAGGTCGGCAACAGAGCCTGGACAATGAATATTAGGTAACACTGGATTTAAAATTCAGTGGTTTAGGGAACGCCCGCTCAATCGAGCGGGCGTTTTTTGATATTCAAAGAACTTATGGGATTTATTCACCTCATTCAAACATATCAGCTCCAAATATGTCATCGAATTTTCGAGTTGACACACAACTTTCGATAACATACTTAGCGTACTTTTTCCAATAAGGATCTGTGTAAGTTTCAACACCGTCCTTCAACTCAGCCTTGACAAGACATACAAATTGCAAGTCATCCATAGCAAGTTCACCATTTTCAAGAGCACAATCCTTTCTGAATTCCGCACCGATAGTAGAATCTATCGTTATCATATATTTAATAGCTGTATTCGGAATGTAATTTGGATCCGATGGTCTATTGAAATGAATTTCATACATAGTCGAAAAGGAACCATTATATTTCACACGTTCGGCTACACTCAAAAGTTGCACGAAGTTTCCGTCATTACTCTCAGCATACTCAATTCCACAACTAACTTCTATTTCACGTTCAGACGCATGCTCACCGCCATCGAATATAATTTCTCCATGAACTAAACCGTCCTCATCCTTCATTGCCACGTAGGTTGCAGAATCCAACCAACCAGAAATATTCTTTCCTGTATTACGTATGGAAGGATCGAAATCAAGGATTGATTGAACAACCCTATCAAAAGTTTCATGGGCAGTCACAGTATCCGTTTGATAATCGGCATCCCCTGCTATATGACTATAAGTCACCGCAGTTCCTGTTCTAACACTTCTGAGAGCAGCCACAGCATCTTCTCGTTGGAAGAGCCATCCATTTAGAGAACTAGACGACCCCGGCTCTACAGACGAACTAGAGCCCTGCGCCAATGTATTAGGCTGTTCATCAGCACCGACAACCTTGTTATCGGAACAAGCGCTCAACACACCCGCAACACTCAACGCAGCAAATGAAAGCGGAATGATTTTTTTGAAGTCCATAGGAATCCTCCCTTGAAATTTTTTGATATTCATAATTTTTCCTCCTTACAATTATTGTTCTGACTCAGAGAAACAACGATCCACAACCATAGACCCGTATTTTTTCAAATAAGGATCTTCATAACTACAGCTTCCATCCGTCACCGAAACCTCAACTACACATTTGGCAACCGGATTATAACGAACAGAGCCATCATCATCAACAAACTCCATCGATCGATTCTCACCCACAGAATACGATCCATCTTCATGAGCGCAATCTTCTTTAAACTGTTCTATTAAGGTTGAATCATAGGCCCAAAACTCTTTGGTGGCACGACCATCTTCCGAAAGTTGCACATGATAATACTCGTTTTCAGGTTGGCTAACAGAACAAAGGACTCTATTCATCATGAACATATCCGTAATCATCACAGGTCCCTGCACCACACCATTTCCTCTATACAAAGCGAAACTACTATTACGCGATTTGAATTGGAGCGAATCATGATTAAGGCGACCTGCGTATAAGATACCACCATCAAATATCGAATCAAGAGTTTTATCGAATGTTTCATGCGCATTGGCGGAATCCACACGAACTCCATTTTCATCCATAACGATCGCCACAGATGTTCTTGATTTACTTTGTTTCAATCTAGCTAAGATTTCATCCATACTGGAATTTTCAGCCATTGTGTTAGGTTGTTCATCGGCGCCGACAACTTTTTTTTCATCAGCATCGTTAGAACAAGCATTCAGAAAACTCGTCACGCCTAAAACAGCGAGCGAAAGCGGAATGATTTTTTTGATATTCATAAATTTTCCTCCTTACACTTTTTCCGAAAGCGGGAATAGCTGTAAATTCAAGCGATAGACTTGATCAATTTTATCGCACTCGGAGGCAATAGCGACAACTTGTTTGCGGCAATTCATCACTGCGTCCGTAATGCGTTTTAAAGCATCATCATTGACGCCAACGGTTACGCCCGAAATATTGCGTTCAGACGGGTCGATTTTGTCGATGGCTTCGCGAGCAAGATCAATCATTTGAGCGTTCATGGAGCGGAGCGCAAGCTTAAGCGCTTCACCAGAACCCGTGATGACTTTGTCTGTCTGTTCGTAAACGTTTTCACCTTTGACCTTAAGAAAGTCGAGTTTCACCAAAAGCTTCAACGCGACGCGAATTTCTTGCGCGGTAAAGTCGTGCTTGATTTTTTGGGCAATGTCTTTCGGAAGTGCGCCAGGCATAAGCGGAGCGAGTTCGCGAACGATGGAGTTCACCGCCGATTCATAATAGTCGAATGCATCGGCATTCACGACACGGGCACGCTGCTCCTTCGCGACTTTTTCCATCTTGCGGAAAAATTCTTTTTTCTTTTCGTCGTCTTTCGCGTTGGTGAAATCGACCATAAGCTTGAAGTATTCCAGTTCGTAATCATCCAAGTCCATGGCTGCAGCAACTTGCATCACGCCAACTCGGCTCAGCGAACTTTTGCCATCACATACAAGTTTCAAGTACGATGGCGACGAGAATCCGGCGAGCTTGGAAAATTCGCGCCAAGAGAATGCGGAACTTCTTTTTCGCCAGTCGAAATAATCAAGCATGTACTTTCGGTAGTCTTGATATTCAGTTATCGGTTTCATTTATGACCTCCTTACAGCAACAAATATATCTCATTTGGGACAAGCGTGCAATAGGTAAAATGATACAAAGTTTTCGATTTTTAAGCATTTTATGCAAATTTTGAAAATTTCGAAAATTTTTAAAATTAAATGAATCAGTAGACGGTATAGATGAATCAGGGGAGACACACAATGACATAGTATTTTCTAAATTTGCACTATGAAACCGTGGAAATTGTTGAGTTCGGAATTTTTGGTGAATGCGCCGTGGTTAAAAGTCGCAAAGGAAACGTGCGAACTGCCAAACGGCAAGGTCATCGACGACTTTTATACGTTGTGGCAACCCGACTGGGTTTTGATTCTTGCGCGGACAACCGAAGGCAAGTGGGTCATGACGGAGCAATACCGCCACGGCACAGGAAAGATTGCGCTTGAGTTCCCGGCGGGGATTATAGACAAAGGCGAAACGCCAGAAGATGCCGCGATAAGGGAACTGCAAGAAGAATGCGGGTACGGGGTCTGTCTGAATGACGACGCAAACAAGGACTTAACTGGATCCTTCGCTTCGCTCAGGATGACGGAGAACGCTATAACCTATTTAGGTTCTTTCTCGGTGAATCCGGACAGGCATCGCGGAAGGTTTCACGTGGTGTTTATCGATGGCGTGAAGCGTTTGGGCAAAACGAACTTCGACGATACCGAAGACATCGAGACGTTCCTATATTCGGACGAAGAATTTCAGGCGAAAATCGCTGACGGGACATTCGACCACCCGCTTCAAATCGCAGGCTACTTCAAGTGGAAACTGACACAGAAGTAAAATACCCGCTAAAGATGCGCGCCATGCGCCTTCCGATTCTGATTCTCGGGCTGAACGGCGTTCCCGGCTATGCACTTTTCAGGCACTTCAACAAACTGTATGGCAACGATGTCATCGGGATTCGCCCCATAAAGCACCCGTGCGTTTTTGGAGACAACGTTTTCGGCGTGGACGCCGAAGAAACGGAACGTTTGGGCGAACTTTTTGAACGTTTCCACTTCGGTACCGTCATCGACGCCAGCGGAAACTGCGCGCTCAAAGCCTGCGAATGCGACCCAGCCCGCAGCCGTCTCTTGAACTACAGTCAAGGCGTTGACGCAGCCACGTTCGCAGCCCGCTACAACGCGACACTCATCCGCATTTCCGCCGACATGGTCTTTAGCGGCAACGAAAAGACAAAGCCGAACCGTCCTTACGTCGAAACGGATCCCAAAGATCCCATCCACAATTACGGCAAGCACCAGGCCGAAGCCGAAGACGCGATTACCGCCATCAACCCGGATGTAGTGATTCTCCGCGTGCCGCTCCCGATGGACTACGCGCCCGGCGGATGCGCCGGCGCCATCGACTGGATTACGTACCGGTTCCGCCCCGGTCGCCCGGCGACCTTGTTTACAGACGAATACCGCAACCCGCTTTCGGGCCCGGACCTTTGCCGTACCGTGCAATACATTCTTGAACATGAATTCCCCGCAGGCATCTACAACTGCGGCGGTCCGCGCAGCGTTTCGCTCTACAACGTCGGGCAAATCGTGAACGCGGTCGGCGGCTACCCCGCCGAGCTTCTCCACGGCGTTCCCCGTGTCGAAGGCGGCCCCATGCCGCCCCGCGTCGGCGACCTGAGCATCAATTCGGAAAAACTCTACAAGCTTTTGCCGCCGGGATTCATCAAACCGTGGCCAGTCCATGACTGGCTCGTGCCCGACAGCTTCGACTGGCACAAGACTTTTGGACGCAACATTACAGACAAAAGCAAAATGGGAAGCGACGAGGCCATCACCAACTTGCTCGTCAACGGGATTGATGTAGAGTTATAGCGCTACTCGCGCATAATGCGGAAGAAAAGATTGAATCGATGGTCTTTACCATCAGAGCCATAGTCATCCTTTCCAAAAGCATTCGTGTATGAAGCACCGATTCCCATCAGGCAATCTTCGCTTACCCACCAATCCTTACCGACTTCAAAACGCACAAAGAATCCCATAAAACCATTTGTATTATCCGACACTCCCTTTATTTTTGCCACTGTTGCATCCCAGCCCCAAGCCAGGTCCACATACAAGTCTTTCAGTTCCGTTGTCCATTTGTAAAAAGGATAAACAGAAATTCCCAATCCAAACGAACCAAAAGCGCCCACAGCATCATCTTTATAACTTTCAGCACCCGAAGCATATCTCAAATTCTTTTTAACACCATCTGGCTCATAAGAATAATCTACGCCCCTATTTTCTCTAGAAAAGGAACCTTCCCCCCAATACAATGCCCCGGCAAAACCGAGATACAATGCGACAGCTTTCCCCAAAAAATGACCAAATTTAAAATCAACCGACGGTGCGCTAAAACCGCTGAAATCGTCCTGTCTGTCACGTTCTCCAACATATTCCGCAGTCACAACAGAAGAACCATCAGGTTGTACACTGCGAGTGACGTCTCGAACTTCTCGCATTACTCCCCCTAAAGAGGATTTCATATAAGAAACGCCAAAAGCCCAACTGGAAAAAGAACCGTGATGGGTATAGGGAACCCGCAAATCATTTACATTCTGCGCCCAAACAACAGCAGCCGCAAACAAAACAAGGATTAGTTTTTTTATTGTTTTCATCATCAACTAACCTCGCGTCATACGGAACGAAAGAAATATTACGTTATCTGATTTATGCGTTTCTACAGTCTCCCAAACAAGTCCACTATGCGCAAAACCAAGCCCGAAGCCAATAGAGTAATGGTCATTTATCCACCATTCCTTGCCGACCTCTAACTGGAAACCTAAGCCACCATTTCCATTATCGGTTTTCAAATCATCACTAATCGCCAAAGTCGCCAAAAGCGTATATCCAACAGAACATCCTATAAAAAATCCGTTAAACGAAGGTTTATTCTGGAGAGGATAAAACGTTGCCCCAACCCCCAAAAAACTTCTAATAGTATAGGCCGTTAACGATGGAGGAATATATTCATTTCCATCAACAACGGTTTCTTGACACGCTTCATCACTAACACAAGTCGTTCTAACCTGTATAGAATCATATTTCATCACACCGGCAAAGAATCCGAAGTTAAAGACCGAATGAACGGCGACGAAATTTCCGAGAGCGACACCAAATTTAAAATCCGCTAAAGAGAACGAGCCGGTATAAGATTCAAAATAACGTACCCGTCTTATTGATGTATTATTTTCCTGTTCAATATTTTCTAGGCTGGAATTAACCCAGTTAAATGCAAACGAGAACGAGGTGCTATTATAAGCCCCACGGTGTTCACGCGGAGTGGTTTTGCCAACGGCAGGAACCATTTGGGCATGGACAAAAGCGGCAACACTCAAGATAAGGATTGCAATAAGTTTATTCTTCATACTTCTTGTATAAATATAACATCATTTAACAAAAAACAGATTCCTGCTCGTCAACGGGATTGATGTAGAGTTATAGCGCTACCCGCGTGTCAAGCGGAAGAAAAGGCTTATGGTATGACTGCTCATATCTTCGCCTTTATTTTCAGATTCATATACCAATTTGGTAAAAGATAACCCGGCTCCGATTGACCAAGTATCGCTTACCCACCAATCCTTGCCCAGTTCAAAGCGTGTATACATGCCCCCTACGACACAATACTCCTGAGCATAATTATCATCTCTCGCCATAGAGGCGTCAAGTCCCACCATAATTCCTGCAAAAAATCCATTCAACGGAGAAGTCAAATCACGGAACGGATAAACGGTAAAGCCAAATCCAAACGAGCCATAGATTCCATATGAATCGAACGTTTCATCCTTGACGCCCAAAAGTTCCTTTTCCTCGCTTTCTAAAACGTGATCTACAATAGTTCGAGTTACAGAATAATCTTGCTTGCGAATTTTTCCTTCCCCTTTAAATAGCCCTCCGCCAAAAGAAAAATGCGCCGCAACCAAGTTTCCAAACGACCTTCCGAACCGAATATCAAACGAAGGGAATCCCCAAGCACTAAAACTTTCTTGTGATTCGTTTTGTCCATATTGCTCCGTTCTTTCAATTCGGCCATCCGGTCTTGTAAACTCCCCTCCAGAGCGATAACCAAAATTGGAAACATTCAGCTCGGAACTCAGATAAGAAATTCCCCAATTCACGCTAAAATAGGAGCTGCGATGTTCACGCGGAGCAGGCCCGTCAACAGAAGGGGACTGAGCAAACGCAACAGTTGCGAAAGCAAAAATACAGATAAATTTCCAAAACATTTTCATAGCCAATTAACCATGCGTTAAACGAAACGAAAGCGACAAAACATTATCGGAACGATGCGATTCGGCGGTATACCATTCAAGACCGAAATGAGCAAAGCCAAGTCCAAAGCCAATAGAGAGGTGATCGTTCAACCACCATTCCTTACCTATTTCCAATTCAAAACCGATACCGAAATTTCCGCTCTCTCTATCGCCTTCCTCAACAAAAAGCGTGTATCCGACAGAACCTCCTACAAACGCACCATAGAGCGGAGATGTCTTGTCACGGAACGGGTAGAAAGTAGCGCCAAAGCCAAAATAAGTCTTGAAGTTATATGCATCACCAGACGAGGGTTCTTCACCATCTTTTCCCAAATCAGGTTGTTCAACGCATAAATTCTTTTCGGCACAAATAGAGACATAATGCTTATCATAGGAATCCACCGTTCCTATATAGAAGGCAATGTTAAATACTGTATGAAACGCCACTAAATTTCCAAGAGCATACCCAAACTTAAATTCACCTAACATAAAGGAGAAGCCGTAATAGTCAAAAAAATAGACATCGCGCTCAATCTTGTTATCGGATTTCAGGACATGTTCATCGCTATTGTTGAACCAGTCAAAAGCAAAGCCAAAAGAAGCGCTGTTGTAAAAGCCGCGATGTTCACGCGGAGCAGGCTCGGCAATATTTGGAGACTGGGCAAACACCAGGGCCGCGGCACACAAAACAAAAACTGCAAATACTTTTTTCATAAATTCATCCTTACCCAGATTTTCTAGCCATTCGTCAAACGGAACGAAAGCGACACGACATTATCGGAACTGTGCGAATCAACAGTCTGCCAAATCAATCCGGTATGAGCAAAGCCTATGCCAAAGCCAATGGACACATGATCGCTTATCCACCATTCCTTGCCAAGTTCTAATTGAAAACTGAGACTACCATTTCCAGTAGATTCTTCTCTGCACGTATTAATCATCGTCACGAAAGCCGTATATCCAACAGCCCCGCCAATAAAGAGGCCGTTCAAAGGAGAAGCCTTGTCTTGAATCGGATAGAAAGTCGTTCCCAGGCCAAAGAACGTTCTAATGCCACTCGCATCATTCGATTTCTCGTCTATATAGAGGGGTGCATTAAGGGTTTCCGGGCAATCCTTACCTATCGGGCATGGACTTTCGTACACCTCATAATTATAATCCAGCGAGCCGGCAAAGAACCCGATATTGAAAACGAAATGAATCGCCGCCAAGTTTGCTATACCGACACCAAACTTAAATTCCGACATCGGGAAGGTTTTTCCGCTAAACTTGTAATAATCTACAAGTCTCCGTTTTCCAACAACGTCTACATTTTCAAAATAATAGCTGCTTAAATCTACACGACTATTTTTGTACCAGTTATAAGCAAAAGCAAACGACATATTGCTATAAAAGCCACGATGTTCGTGAGCAGCGGACTTGCCAACAGAAGGGGACTCAGCAGAAGCAAATATTGCAACACACAAGATAAAGATTACAACAAGTTTATTCTTCATATTTTTTACAAAAAATTTAGTTTGGTTAAAACATAGAAAATTTTGGGAAGATGGGGGTTCCCGCTCGGTGGCGGGAATGACAGCGCAAGGGGGAATGACAATGCGATTAAAAATTCGCGATAAAGTCTCGGTGGAGTTGTTTGTCGCCGTATTTGTCTTCGGCGCCATCCTTTAAATCGGCGGCCGAGTAACCGCTCGAAATGCGTTGCAGTACCACCTTGCAACATGAATCGTCATAGCTAAAGTGAATGCGGAATGTGCGATATGCAAGCACTCCCGTTTTTGCATTTTCGTCAACCGTCAAGCGGCGACGCGAACTGTCAAAGACGTCCTTCGAAAAATTCCCGCGCGAAAGCTGCACTCGGGCAAAGCTTTCCAAGTCGAATGCGCTACGCTCTGCAATCCAGCGGTTCTGAGTTGCAAATGCATCGGACATTTCAACGGTCCACAAATCGCCCACCTGTTCTTCGACCCAGCCTGCATGCGCTTCGGGGAATGCGTCCGCCATCGGGATGTATGGTTTGATGTCGAGCACGGGCGTTCCATTCAGCAAATCGGCCTCATCTACGTACAACGTAAGACCATCAATTTTGAGGAGTCGCACACAACTGAGTCCAATCGGATTCGGGCGGTAAGGACTGCGGCTTGCAAAGGTGCCTACACGGTCTTTGCCCTTGGGCGGTACAGGCGGGCGCGTCGTCGGGCGCCAACCTTCATTTTCATGGAACTGAAAAATCACCCAGATGCGTTCGAAACCATCCAAGTCGCGGAGCGCCATCTCGAAATTTTGCCCTGGGTTCAGTACAATCCGGCCCGGATGCCCCGCAAAAAGGCGCCCCTGCCGAGGAGCGTCGTACTTATAGACAGCATCGCCAAAAAATGTACCGATTGAATTGATTTCCATAAAATTACCAGAAATAATTACAACTCAACAGACAAAATTTAATAATTTATAGTTCTATGGAAAACGAAATACAAGAAAATGTAAATCAAGTTCAAAGCACCTCTAACGACCCATCTATTGCAGAACAATTTTTGGATTCAATTGCCGACAACGCTCTTTACCACGCTTTTGATTCCGCGGTCGACAAGATTGTCGATGTCACGAAACCTGCTGTTGATGCGATTGCAGATATTGCTGGAACAACCGTAAAGAAAGTCGCCGAAAACGCGGGAGATGTCGTCGATAAGATTGACGCATCAGATGCGGCAGGAGACGCTGTAGGAGACGCTGCGGGTGGAATTCTCGGCGAGGTTCTTGGCGGCATCATCGATAATATTTTGTAGTCAATCGTTTGCAAAAAACGCTCCCACAAGGGGAGCGCTTCAATACAAGTCCTTACGGTTTATTACTTGCCTTTAGGATTGGAGCCGTATGCATTTGAGCCCGGCTGACTATCCAAGAACATAAACACGAGCAAAATAATTCCACCCACGACAGGAATCAAGCTAATCCAAAACCACCACCCGCTCTTGCCTATATCGTGTAAACGGCGGACGAGCACGGACAGGGACGGCAGAATCAAGCCGAGATCGACAATCGTCACGAGGGCCGCGGTCAAAGTACCAGAAAGTCCGAGGACATTGTCTAACACACCTGCCACAATACCGACTAGGATAATAATTATGACAGCGAATAAAACAAAGCTCCAATATTCCTTTCTTCTTGCTCGACCTTTAAAATCGATATAGTGTTTTAGGATGCAGTTTTTGAAGTATTCCATATTTTTCTCCTTGTAGTTATGGTTAATATTCAACGTTGAAACTGGTTCAAAGGTCCCCTTTTAAACAATACTTTTTCATTACGGGAATATCAATCTTTCAACTCATGATATATATAAAAAATTCAAAAAAGTCAATAGAAAACGGGAAATCGGGATTACGTGTTTTGACGCTACGCTCGCCTCTTGCACTTTTGCCGTGGGACTTCCAAATTACTAAATTTGGGCACGATGAAAGAAAAGGCTAAAAAACTCATTGAAAAGTACGAGGAACTGGAATCGGAACTCGGCAACCCGGATGTTCTCGCAGACCAGACCCGTTATAACAAGATCCACAAGCAGTACAAGGGCATCGAAAAAGCCGTTTTGAAGGCCAAGGAATATCTGCAGATGATGGACGACCTTGACGAATACAAGGTCGCGCTCGGCGATTCCGACCCAGAAATGGTTGCAATGGCCAAGGCCGAAATTTCGGAGATCGAAAAGAAGCTCCCCGAAGTGACCGACGAATTGCAAATTTTGATGGTGCCGAAGGATCCGTGGGATTTCCGCAATGCAACGCTCGAAATTCGCGGCGGTACTGGCGGCGACGAATCGGCACTCTTTGCGGGCGACCTGTTCCGCATGTATCGCGGCTACTGCGACAAGATGGGCTGGAAGATGACCATCCAGGACTTGAGCGAAGGCACGGTGGGCGGCTACAAGGAAATCCGCGTGTTCATCGAAGGCGACAGCGTCTATGGCACGCTCAAGTTCGAAAGCGGCGTTCACCGCGTGCAGCGCGTGCCGGAAACGGAAACGCAGGGCCGCGTGCATACATCTGCTGCGACGGTGGCAATTCTCCCGGAAGCAGAAGAAGTCGATGTGGAAATCCGTGAAGCCGACATCCACATGGACACGTACCGTTCTTCGGGCGCTGGCGGTCAGTACATCAACAAGACGGACTCCGCTGTTCGACTCACGCATATCCCGACGGGTGTGGTGGTGAGCTGCCAGACGGAACGTAGCCAGTTGCAGAACCGCTTGCACGCCATGGAAATGTTGCGTTCCAAGATTCTTGACGCGGTCATCGCCAAGAAGGAAAAGGAAGAAGCGGCAAACCGCAAGGCTTTGGTGGGTACGGGCGACCGCTCCGCCAAGATCCGCACTTACAACTATCCGCAGAACCGCGTGACAGACCACCGCATTGGTCTCACCGTCTATAACTTGGATAAGGTTGTCACGGGAGAACTTGATGAAATCATCAACGGACTCCAGATGGCGAACGCCCAGGAAAAGCTCGGAAAGTTCAACGCTTAATAGATTGCTTCGTCGCCGCGCTCCTCGCAATGACGATGATACGAAAGCAAAGGTAACACATGCCGCAGCAGCAGATGACAGTACTTGAAATTTTGAACCGCACCAAGGTCTTCTTCGAAAAGAAGGGCGTTCCCGACGCTCGTCTCGATGCCGAGTACATCATCAGCTACGGTCTCAAGATGAAGAACCGCATGGACTTGTACCTGAACTTCGAGAAGCCTCTGACGCCGGCGGAACTTGACGTTCTGCGTACGATGGTTGCACGCCGTGCAACACGCGAACCGCTCCAGCACATCATCGGCGACACGAGTTTCCGCGGATTCACCATCAAGTGCGACCGCCGTGCGCTTATCCCGCGCCCGGAAACGGAATCGCTCGTGGATATGGCGGCAGAAAGCCTCAAGGGCGTCGAAAATCCGTTCATCGTCGAAATCGGGACGGGCACTGGAGCAATCTCGATTGCCTGTGCAAAGGAAATCGCAGGCGCTAGAGTGCTTGCGACAGACGTTTCCGAAGACGCGCTCGCACTTGCTCGTACAAACGCAGAAGCGAACGGCCTCGCGGGCAATCCTGACTCGGCTGGAAACGCGGACGCTCCGACGGACTCAGCTAGTTCCGCGACGCACACGGACTCTCAAACCGCGGCAAGCACGTTGACCTTCGCGCAGGGCGACTTGCTGGACGCCATAACTCCGGATGCAATCGCAAAAGCCACCGGCGCTTCGACAGTGCTTCGGCAGGCTCAGCATACCAGCTCAGCGACCTTACCAAAAATCGACTGCCTTATTGCAAACCTCCCCTACATTCCCGATGGCGAAAAAGACAACCTCCAGCCTGAAGTCGCAAAGTACGATCCAGCACTAGCCTTGTTCGGCGGTGCGGACGGTCTTGACCTTGTTCGCAAGCTTTTAAAGCAGACCGAAGGACGCCTCAAGCAGGGAGCATCTATTTTGCTCGAAATCGGGTCGGAACAAGGCGAAATGCTCAAGGCAGAAGCAGGGAACTATCCGTGGTTGGAATTCACGGGGATTCACAAAGACTTCTGCAACAACGTTAGATTCGTTAGTTATAAAGCTAAGTAACGACAACATAGGAGATTCCCCATCAAGTGGGGAATGACATCCTTTCGCAAAACTCGCAATTTCTCTTGTTGGGGATACCCACCTAAAGGTGGCCATGCGCACTAAAGAGCAAAGCTCTAAGTGCTGTCCGCCCGCTCGGTGGCGGGAATGACATGCTATGATTTGCGCGGCTCTTGCCGCATTTTTAGCACACGGCGCAGCCGAGGGCGGAAAGGACAAATGTTTCGCTCTCGCCCATGCGGTAATACGGAATCAAATCGTCATCATCGATGGCGATACCGTCACCTCCGTTCAGCTGCATCAGTTCGTCAATGCGGCGTTTGAAAATGGAAAAGCCGGAATCCCACGGAGACGGATCCCACTGGGAATGCTCCGGAATTTCGACTACATGCTTATTCACTTTAATCATTTTGCGATTCATATTTTCACCTTCTGGTGTTTAGTGTTCTTACGAGCACCAATATAGAATCATCGAATGTCAAAAGCTGACATTTTGAGTTTTTCGCTTTTTTTTCACTAAATAATTGTAAGGTGATCCCGGCACAAAGGCCGGGATGACAATGCTATGGGTGCTGTTGCTGGATGCTTCGCGACGCTCAGCATGACGATGCATGGAAACTGGGATGACAATGCGATTATTCAATTACAGTCGCGGTGACTTGGGCGTGTCCAGCCTTGTCCAGCCCGAGAGCCTTCCCTGCCGCTTCGCTCAAATCAAGCACGCGCTTTTTCGAATACGGTCCGCGGTCATTGACGCGAACAACAACAGAAGCGCCCGTTTTCTGACGCACGACTTTCAACTTAGTCCCGAACGGGAGCGACCTATGCGCACAAGTAAATCCATCACGGTCAAAGATTTCACCGCTAGCCGTTTTCCGACCGTCATAGCCCTTGCCATAAAAACTCGCATCGCCCGAAAAAGTGTAACCGGCTCTCACCTTTTCAACACGCGATTTCGTCGATGTCACACGGGTATAGCCTTTGCGGTTCGAAGCATTTGCACATCCTGAAAAGGCGAACAAAACACAGAGCAACGTAACCGCAAGAAACCGAGAAAACATACAAATTCCTATTCAAAGTCGTACATGCTGTTATATGTATTCTCGAGAATTTCGTCTTCTTTACTGATAATCTCAGCCTTTTTTTCTTCGGGCTTCTGGTTCAGCTCTTCGTAATACCGCGCCGATTTCTTGTCGATATTTTCAATATTCTGGGCGGTACGTTTACGCAGTTTGTCAATGTCACTATCCGATGTCGTAAGACGCGTATTGAGCACATAGGCAGCCTGCTTGCCCCACGGCGTCGAACCATGGTTGTCTCGAAGTTGTCTGTAAAAAACAACGGCACTATCCATATTCGGGAGCATTTGATAGTAAATCGCCTTCATGTAAAGCGCCTGAACACCCGACTGCGTTTCCGGGTAGTCCTTATAAACGCCGTCAAACGCATCAAACGCCTTCGCATAAGCGGAATCCACCAATTCCATCTTGCTGGCAGGCATTTCAGAGGCTACCGTCCACAAACTTTCCGCCGCCATGTAACGTTCGCGGGCTTCGTCCTCACGAGTTTTCATCGTAACACGCATGCCCAAGTTCGTCTGTGCCTGTTTGGCGTAATCGGTATTCGGGTACTTTTCAATAATTTCCTTGTACAGTTCCTCTGCCGTGTCAGGGTCATGCAAGAATTCGTCATAGACAAACGCTCTTGCATACGAAGCACGCAAAATGCTCGCTGTATCGTTAGAATGTTCAATTACGTTCGTGAGCCTCGCGATAGCGCTATCCGCCTCGGAGAGTTTGAGCAAAAAGAGTTCCGCTATCATGAATTCAGTCTTGAAGAACGACTTCATGTCGGGAATGGAATCATTGTTCTCACGAATATCGTTGTTACGGTCACGCATGGAAACAAGCTGTCGTAACGCATTGCGACGTTCTCGGGCCTGTTTAGCATACTCGCTGATAGACCTCGCGATATAGCTACTGTCGTAATAAGCCATGGCAAGATCATAATTCAGTTTTTTAGTCTGTTCATAATCCCCCATATTGAAGTAACTACGGGCAGACGCTTCGGACTTCGGATGATCCGAGTTCACCTTATTGAAGATTACAAACGCATCGGCATTGCGACCAGCCCAAAGTGTCGTTTCACCGATACGGACAAGATAGAACGGACGTTGTTTTTCGTAAGCCTCGGTCTTGTAAAGTTTCTTGTATTCATCTGCAGCCATGAGGAAGTCTTTCTTGTTCACAAGACATTCAGCAGATTGCTCGCCAGCAGTTTGGCGCTCACGGTCATTCAAATTCTCGATTTCTTTTGCATTGTAATGTTCATGGGCCTTGTCCCAATTTTCCATCTTGAAGTAAAGGCCAGCCAGACGGAAATGCGCCTTGCCCTTCATGTACGGGGTTCCACTCGTATCGGCAAGCACGGCCTCCAATGCGGCAATAGCCTGCTCCGGCGCCTCGGATTTTTCATCCAAAAGCGAAAGAAGATTCAGCCCTTGGAAATAATAAGGATGGTTCTTGTCAGCAACGACAGGTTCCAACGCAAAGCGGCTGATATTGAATTCCTGGTTGCGGTAGAGGCAGTAAGCGCGCTGGTACTCTACGGCACGCATGGAATCGTTGTCGGAAAAATAGCGTTCGTACTCGTCGTACTTGGTGATGGCCTTGGGCCAGTCGCTTTTATGCCTATAGGATTCCGCAATCAAGAAAACGGCTTCGGCGGTGCGTTTCTTGTTTTTCGGGAAACGCTCCAGCACGCGAGAGCCTTTTTCAATGATTTTTTCGTATTTCTGGGATTCTTCGTTACCCGGGTAAGACTGGGTTTCATCAGGGACACTGTCCAGGCGCGCAGTACGGAGTTCCGTCGCTTCATCGTAGAGCCGTTCCGCATTGAACATATGGTTCAGGTAGGCACAGCAGGTGCAGCCTTCCAAAAAAGCGGCAATCAGGACTAAAACTAAAAAACGACCACGGAACATATGCCTATAAAATAGATATTTACGAGCTAAAATTCCAGTAAAAGCGGCAGATAATCGCAAAGTTTCATACCTGTCGGCGGCAAAGTGCTGCGGTCAAGGCGTACCATCCTCACTTCGGCAGGCTTTCCGACGATGCGGGCCAGGATTTCGAAGTTATCGCGGGTTTCCCAAACAACCGCATCCATGACGACACCGTCATCGCAAACCGTCTCACCCGTATTGTTGCCTATGCCGGATATTCTGGAATTCTGCTTTGAAAGGCGCGAAAAGATTTCGGGAGCAACGCCCAAATGGTTCGAACTCGAAGCGGAATCAAAAACAGCCACATGGACTTCCCTAAAGCGGTTCAACGTATCGAAAACGACGGTATAAGTATGCTGATACGGAGGTTCATAGAAGGATTCCTGCCAGACAAAACGCTTCACTTGTTTAAAATTCGAAAGAGAATACTTCTTGAAGAACTCCTGCGAAGAAGCTCCATAGCGAACAAGATAATGTCCCAATTTCGTCGAAAAATCGTGTTTCAAGGAAGGCGCCATGGACTCGCGGAGACTATCGACCGCACGGTTCAAGTTCGCAGTCAATCCGTTGTTGTATTCTTCGATAGCCACGCGTCTGGACTGTTCCACCTCGGAAATGCGCATCTTGATGTCCGGGTATTCCGGATCGTTTTTCAAGATGTAGTTGAATTCGCGGCGGGCCAAATCGAACATATGATTCTTCAAGTAAGCGGTTCCAAGAGCTTCGCGAAGCGGCAAATTTTCAGGATAACGTTCCACCAGCGGAACCAGTATATCGCACGCCACCTGGGCACGTTCGCGAGAAGAACCGCCAACGACGCCCCCCTTTCCTGGAGGAGTCTTTTCACCTATTGTCGCTATGGCACGGCGAGCTTTTTCGTAATCGGGACGGAAAGCGATGATTCTCTGGTACGTCTTTTCGGCGGCATCGAACTTGCCTTTGTACTCCGCCAGGTAGCCTTTCAACAGGAGCAATTCCGACGAAAGCGGGAACTGCGTCAGGGCGTAATCCACCACAAGAGCAGCGCTGTCCAAGTCGCCCGCATCATGATAGACCTTCGCCAAGAGCTCAAACGCCCTCTGCGAGTCGCCCGACGAAAGACTGATGGCCGTACGGCATTCAAGAGCCGCATCCTTCGTGTTCGAGTTCTTGAGCAAAAGCTCGGCATACCACAGCCTGATTTCGTAAATGGACGGGGAACGGTTGCTCGCCATCTTTGCCAGTTCGAGAGCCACGTTCATGTTACCGGCCAAAAGCGACTTGCGACTGTCCAAATAAAAGCTGATGCCTGTATTCGAGTACCGCGTCATCAATCGCCCAATCAGCAAATCGGCACGGTCACGCATGGCATCCGTAACGGAATCCATACTGAACAACGTATTGACTTCACCCCAGACTGCAGCATCGACATTCGGGTACAAAAGCACAAGCGCATCGTAGATTTCGTAAGCGGCTTTCGCGGCCCCGCTACGGGAAAGCTCCCCCGCCCGACGGAATTCCGCCTGGGCCTGTACCGGCAGTTTTTCCACTGCCGCCTTAAAATTCGGGGCATCGCCATTCAGTAGGGCTGTACCGGCTTCAAGGCCAAACGGGACCTCGCCCACAACCGTCTTTGACGGTCCGTACTTGTTATAAAGCTTGTAACCACCATACGCAATCAGCGCACCAAAGAAAACAATCAGAAATAGGTAGGCGGCTGTACGGGGTGCCGATGAGGAATTAGCCATTAGATTTCCAATTAAAGTTCCAAAAAGTCGGCCAATTTTTCTTTATGTTCCTTGCTCTTCTGCAAGCGACGCAAAGTCTTGTTCTTGATCTGGCGGACACGTTCACGGCTGAGCTTAAGGTCTTCGCCGATGTCCTTGAGAGTCGTATCTTCGACCGTATCGAGGCCGTAGAACATGCGAAGGATTTCTTCTTCGCGCTGCGGAAGGGACGAAAGCGTTTCCTGGATGAGTTTGCGACGTTCTTCGCGTTCCATGTCCTCGTCCTGGTTGCCGTCGCTGCCGAGCACGTCCATAAGCGTACTCACGGAATCCGCGCTCGAAACGCCAGCGTCATCGCCAATCGGGGCATCAAGCGAAATATCGACAATCTTTTCCATGACTTCGACGATATCGCGTTCGTAGGCGGAAAATTCTTCCATCGAGATGGTCTTGTCGTAATCGCCGCCGTTCTGCATCAAGGCGCGCTTGAAGCGGTTCACGAGAGCGAGCTTGTTCGGCGGAATGCGGACGGCGCCCACCTGTTCGAACAAAGCCTTCTGGATAGACTGGCGAATCCACCACACGGCATAGCTGATGAACTTCACGTCCTTGTCCATGTCAAAACGCTTAGCCGCCTTGAAAAGACCGAGGTTACCTTCGTTGATAAGGTCCAAAAGCGAGAGACCGCGACCCTGATACTTGCGGGCGACACTCACCACAAATCGCAAGTTGCCACGGATAAGGCGCTGCAAGGCAGACTTTCGAATTTCTTCGGTTTCACCGTTCTTGATAATTTTCAACAACGCCGATTCCTCCTGCGGAGTCAGCGTAGGATACCTATTCAAGTCACGAAAATAAAGAGCTTCGTTAAAATCACTCATAAATACAACACCTTTTGTCTTGGGCAAAATGCCGTTGACTCTTTCAAATATGGTTTTTTATGCTGATTTCGTCAATTCCTTGAGTTTATCATACGGGTAAATTCCCGAACGGTGACCATCACTGAAGGAAAGCCCCACTGCATAACGACCAATCGACTGGACATGCGTGAGTTTTACATCCAAGGGAACAGTCGAATCATCCAAGAGCTTTTCGCCAGTATGTTCATCGACACAGAGCGCACACGGGCATGACAAGCGGAGCGTACGGGCATCGCAAGCGCCGCGGCTGCCATCGTTCCATTCAAAACCGAGCTTGCCCTCTTTTGTCCTAAAAACTTTTTTCGGTTGAATCATACTTCCTCCACGGGCAGCTGTTCGAAATCGTAATTGAAGTTCTTGAGAATTCCGTCGCCTTCGGACGCAAACACAGCGAGCGTACGCACCATCTTTTCGGCAGCGTCCATAAAGACTTTTGCCGACTCGGAATTCGGGTAACGAAGCACCGCAGGAGTTCCTTCATCGCCGCAACCAGCAACGGCGGGTTCCAGCGGGACCTTGCCAATAAGCGGAACACCCCAAGTATCGGCGATTTTTTGACCGCCACCGGCAGGGAAAATGTTGTGGTGCTTGCCGCATTCATCACAAATGAAATAGCTCATGTTTTCCACGACACCGATGACCGGAACGCCCACGTTATCAAACATGGCGAGTCCCTTGCGGCAATCGGCGAGAGCCACCTCTTGCGGAGTTGTCACGACGACCGCACCAGCCATGGGGCAGTTCTGCGTGAGCGTGAGCTGGATGTCGCCCGTTCCTGGAGGAAAATCGACGAGAAGATAGTCGAGTTTGCCCCAGCGCACATGATGGATGAAGTGCTGGATCATCTGCGAAACCATCGGTCCGCGCCAGATGGTCGCCTTGTCGCTGTCCGCGAACATGCACATGGAGACGATGCTGATGCCGCCCTTCGCCTCGACAGGCGCAATCGTATTGTCTTCGAAAACTTCAGGTGCCTTATCGATGCCGAACATGAGACCCATGCTCGGTCCGTAAATGTCGGCATCAAGAATACCCACACGAGCACCGGAAAGGCTAAGCGCCATTGCGAGGTTCGCCGTCACGGTCGATTTACCGACACCGCCCTTGCCACTTGCAACGGCAACCACATGCGCCACTTCGCCGATATGGGAATTCTGCGGAGCCTTCGCGGCGGAGTTGTCGTCGCCCACGCGCCCCTGCGAAGAAGTCAATTCCACCTCGACTTCGGTTGCACCAAGACTCTTGACGATGGCGATGCACTGGTCCTTGAAGCGGTCGCGAATCGGGCATGCCGGAGTCGTGAGGCGCAAATCAAAGGAAACCTTCGTACCTTCAATTTTCAGATTTTGAACAAAGTTTAGTTCAACGATATTCTTGTGCAGATCCGGATCCTGGACCGCACGCAAGGCACTTAAGATATTCTGTTCATTCAGTTGCATAGGCAGTTAGAAGTAGGAAGTAGACAGTAGGAATTAAGAAACGGTTAGAACTGTCCGAATATTTTTGCTTTAATTTAATAAATCACGGGCGGGCGCACCCATTACCGATTGTACCCCATGAAGTAAATTCCAGCGGCGCAGGCAGCAACACCAAACACAAAACTCGCGAGCGCATAAATTGCGAACATCCCAACCTTACCGCTTTGCAGAAGTACGAGGTTTTCATTTGCAAACGTGCTGAACGTCGTAAAGCCACCGCAAAACCCCGTCACCAAAAGCAGTTTGAGGTTCGGCGAAAGGCTGTCGCACTTGAGGAAGAGTCCCGAGAAAATCCCGATGCAAAGGCAACCGAGAACGTTCGCCACAAACGTTGGCCACGGGAATCCGGCCGCTTTCGGAATCACTAGCGAAAGGAAGTAGCGAAGTACGCTACCGAGAGCACCGCCGATTGCCACGTACAAGTAATTCATTTCGGGACCTTTAATGTTAGTGATTACTACAGCGAGAATTTCGGCATTCTAAGCAAATGCGTCATGCATGGTGGCCACTCTTCTTCGTAATGGCTTACCAAGATGATGGTCGTCTGCGTCGAAAGCAGTTGCAACAGGTGGAACAGCTTTTCGCGGTACTCGCCTTTGAGGCCTTGCGTCGGTTCGTCGAGCAACAGCACCTCCGGTGGACGGATTGCGGCTCGCGCCATCAGCACCAGGCGTTTGTCAATCGGCGAAATTTTGCGAATCGAAATGGACGTATCTTCAAAGCCCAAGTAGTTAAGCCATTCGCGGGCTTTCGCCTTCTCTTCCCACGTGATGTTTTCGGCACGGCAGAGGTTCGGCGTGAATCCCGTACAAAGAACTTCTAACAAATTCAAATCTTCGCGATACTGGAGCGCCATCTCCGGCGAGAAGAATCCGAGTTTTGCCTTGTGGTCCCAAATGTTAAGGCCATGCCCCGGTCGTTCACCGAGGAGCGTAATGTCGTTATTGTAAATCTGCGGATGGTCAGCCGTGAGCATGCCGAGGAGCGTACTCTTGCCGGCACCGTTCTCGCCCATGACCGCCCAATGTTCGCCCTTGCGAACCGTCCAGTTCAAATCCTTGATGACATCCGTATCGCCAAAACGAACGTTGACATGTTTAAGGTCGAAAAGAATTTCGCCGCTATTGTCATTCCCGCGAAAGCGGGAATCTCCCTTCGCGTCACGAAGATCAACAATCTCGTAGTTTTTCAACTCCGCTTTCTTGAACTTCGGGGCGGCAGCGGCTTTCGGGAGTTCACCAGCGTACTGCGTGAACGTCTTGTCCGCATAAACAAACGCCGGAATTTCCGGGAGCAGTTCATCTTCGCGAGCGAGGCGCACCACCAAATTCAAGCCAGGGCGTTTCGCGAGGTCAGTAACGCAACCCGCCAAATGCGCACGGTACTCCGGATCGAGCCCGCCGAACAAGTCATTGAAATAAATCCATTCCGGCTTTTCCATCCACATGCGGGCCAAGAGCACTCGACGCAGTTCACCGTTCGAAAGGCTCAATAGCTTGCGGTCAAGAATTCCTTCGGCAAGGTCCGCAATATTCAAAGCTTCATTCAACTTTGCAGGGTCAGTCAACGGCCATGCCATATCGTCGATATAGCGGTCCGTCTGTAAAAAGAACTTCTTGTCCAGAAGCAGGTTGCGCACCAGCGGGGCTTCCGCATCATGCAAGCTGATAAAACGCTGCTGGAAAAACGGGGCCAACGCCTGCTGGATTTTACGTTGTACCGCCTCAGACATCGTGGAGACGTTTTCACGTTGATTCAAAAAATGAGTAATGACTCGGTCAAGATCTTCGCCCTCGGTGCTAAAAATCTGCACCTGCGGAAACATCTCAATCAGAGCTTCAAAGCGCTTGAATTCCATGCGCACAAAGATAGAAAAAAGCGGGGTTCAAATGATTTTAGGGATTATCCGATTCTTTACATTCTTTAAAATTTTCGAGTTTCTCGTTCGAATAGACAATCCGCAGCATTGTTGAATCCGTTACCGATTTTAAACGTCCAGCCTCATCGTAATCGAGCACAAGCTTTCCGATTTTGTCTCTTGATTCGAAATGAACCGGGAAAAAAACGAATGGGAAATCTCTCCTATAAGACTCCTTATATTGAGCATAAGATTTGAGTTTTCCATTTTCACCATATTCGTATTTTGTGATAATTGAATAGGGGGAATACCGCCATCCAGGGAGAAAAGTATCTTCATAGAAAGACGAATCTAGCACACTGTTACCAGCAGTATCAAATAGTTTTGTCCGAGAATTCACAAACTTATAAAACCATATTTCATCCGAAATTTCCTTGACTATCTTTCCATTCTCGTAATAACGGGTAATTTCCATTTCATAGCGTTTGCCTCCATATTTGACTATTTCGCGATTTTCCTTAAACTTTCTCTTGTAAAAGGCAACCTTCCGTCTTGATTCGTCAAATATGTTCACACTGTAATCCGCCGTATCGTTCGAAGAATATTCATAGCGAAAAACTTTCCCTTCAAATTCATACAGAACTGGGCGTTGCAAACTATCAAACAACATTTTGTCCGCATAGAACTCGTCACCCACTTGCAAGAAACCTTCGACATCAGTTTTTCGCGTTTTGGAAGAAAAACTGAGCATTTTTCCAGAAACGGAATCCAGTTCCATTTTACTTTCGCTAATTATCTCGTCACAGCGTCCGTCCCGCCACTTGCAAGCAACACATTCCGTCACCACCCCATTTTTGCGTTTCCCCACATACAAACTAGAGTTTCCCGAAAAGTCAGTCATCAATGCAACAACAGAATCTGCAGATTCCGCTTTAATCTCTTTAGAAACCCGGAAACAACTATCGCCTTTCGAATAATGCGTAAATACAGTTCCCTCGCCCCACATCGAACGGAGTTCTCCCTCCAAAGAATCCCTCACATATCGTTGCGACAATTCGTATTCAGTTTGCTGTCCTGGGATTTCATGTAATTTAAAGAAGAAATCCGCCGTAGCGCCAATTTCCAAGTGCTCTTTCGGATCAAAATTATCCTCTCTCATGTAACGCGGTACTTCTCCGCATGCAAGGCCCTGCGGAAAATTCTTTGAATAAATCAACATGTCCAGCGCACTTTCCGAGCTACGAACTTCTTCTTGCGACAAGAAGCCCGGATCCAAGGAAAGCGCACGACAAGAGTGATAGCCGTAAAATGCTACGAGGAGCAGAAGAGGGACCGCAACAATCAGAAGAATTTTCAGCGACTTTTTCATGAAAGGCATCTTTAAATTAAGAAAATTTTTTGCATACCCGCGATGCAATCACGCAAGAAATATAAATAAGAAAAACCCCCAGCCGGAGCTGGGAGTTTGTGAGGAGGAAATAATCTTAAATATTAGAACTTGTTGAAGAAGTCCCAAGTGGTTTCAGGCACCCAAGACTGACGCTGGCCAGGGTCCTTGTGGTCCCAAATATGACCGCCGTTCTGCGTGCACCAGCGAACCGGGAAGCGTTCTTCGACAGTCTTATAGTCATAGCAGACGTGCGGGCCGTTGCCACCGTATTCCTGAGCCTTTTCGTTCTTCGCCTTACCGCCTTCGGAGTTGAGTTCCAAGATGATATCGCGGGCAGCACGACCCATCTGCGGAGTGCAGAGGTTGTCCTGCAAGCCGAGCACGCCCATCCAACCGACGCCCATTTTCTTGCGCTGCGGGAGCCAGATGTTGCGTTCGGCAGTTTCGTACACGGCCACGGCGCGGAGCACCTCCTGATGGTTCCAGGAAAGACCGTTACTGAACATGGAACCGTAGCTGAAGCCAGTCGAGAACACGCGAGAAGAGTCGATGCAGAAGCTGCTTTCGAGCATGGCCAGAAGTTCATCGAATAATTTGTAGTCATCCTGACCCCACGGAGCCTGGTTTCCATTGCCTTCCGGAGCAACAAAGATTGCGGTCTCTTCCTTGTCAAGCG
>JAEEGJ010010370.1_pt1 | contig 24301 bp, 20 predicted proteins | sample 8958761 | NCBI WGS metagenome assembly JAEEGJ01 (sample SAMN16246546, study PRJNA631951) | gut metagenome | biome: gut microbiome; feature: rumen; material: RS-attached | host: Bos | place: Iran: Karaj | collected 2018-10 | reverse complement strand
GTCTGCACCAGGTAGAGCGTCTTGGTTTCGCCCACGCGCTCTTCGATGGTTCCTTTGATACCCTGTTTTTTGAGGTTGTTGACCAGAAGTTCCGCATTGCTCTTCACGCCGAACGCGCCGAGTTGCAGGATCCAGTATTCTTTTTCCGGGGCGGGTGCGGCTGCGGGAACGGGCTTTTCAGGTTGGACCGCCGGTGCCGGTGTCGCCTTTGCGGCAGTGTCGGCCGGTGCTGTTTTTTCGGTTGTCTCGGCGACTTTTTGTTCGGTGGCGGGTTGTTCCGCTGCCTTCGGTTCAGCTGCAGGCTGCTCGGTTACAGATTCGGTTTTTGTGCCGGTCGATGCTTCTACGGTGGGCTCGCTCAGGCGCTTGCATGTTTCGTTGAGAGTAGGGTTCTTCACCTTCGACTGCACTACGGTGCAAACCTTCTGCAGAACTATGGCCTGGTGCGGTTGCGACGTCTCGATGGCGTGGATCAGGGCCTCGGCGGCCTTTTCGTTCCTGCCCATGTACAGCTGGAACTGCGCCTTCGTCATCATGAGGTCGGCATACACGGCCTTTTGCGGGTTCGTCTTCTTGATGAGGCTGTCGAGGCGTTTGCCTGCGACGCTGAATTCCTTCGCGGCACCAATCTGCGAGAGCGCGAGGACGTTCCACAGGTAGCATTCCGTGCGCACGGAATCGGGTTCGTTCGGGCAGGCCTGCTCGAAGAGACGTGCGGCGTCTTTCCACTTGCCGGCCACGTAGGCCTTCTGCGCGTCTGCGATTGTAACGGTCGCCTGCGTATCGGCGGGGGCGGTTGCTGCAGGCTGTGCTGCCTTTGCGATTGTGTTGGACTGCGCCGTGGCAGATTGAGCAAATGCACTTGTACTGCAAATCAAGAACAAAATAGCGGCAATTCCGCAAACATTCCAAAACTTCATCTTCATTACCTCACACCACAATTATCCATCATCAATCATCAATTATCAATTACCAATTTCCCTCGGATCGTCCATCCGCGGATGTCGTCCAACTTCACCTTCACGTAGTCGCCGGGCTTCACAATCTGGCCAACTTCCGGCTTGAACACCACCTTCTTGAAGTTGTCGGTGCGGCCGCGCAGTTCCGTCTCGTCACGCACGGAGTTCTTTTCCACCAGGAGTTCCTCGGTACGGCCAAGCATCATCTGGTTACGCTTGAGGGTAATGGCGTTCTGCAGTTCCACTAGGCGCGTGTGACGCTCGTTCTTTTCGGCCTCGGTGAGAGTCTCCGCTTCCTTGTACGATTCCGTGCCCTTGCGCGGGCTGTAGATGAACATGAACGCGCTGTCGAACTGGCAGGTTTCAAAGGCCTTGAGCGTCTGCTCGAAATCTTCTTCCGTTTCGCCCACGAATCCGCAAATCACGTCCGTCGAAATTCCGTAGAACGGGTCCTTGCTTCGCAACTGCTCGATAATTGAGAGGTACTGCTCCATGTTGTGTTGGCGGCGCATCTTCTTGAGCATGGCGTCGGAGCCGCTCTGGATAGGGATGTGCGCGTAGTGGCAGACCTTCGGGTTGTTCAGCAGTACGTCGATGAGCTCGTTCGTGTAGTGCCTCGGGTGCGGGCTCGTAAAGCGAATGCGGCGGATGCCCCCGATTTCAGAAACCTTCGTAAGCAGGTCCGCAAAGTTCCCGCCTTCGGTCTTGTAGGCGTTCACCGTCTGGCCAAGCAGCGTCACCTCGGTAATGCCCTTGTCGGCCGCCTTGCGCACTTCGGCAAGAACGTCTTCCATATCGCGGTACTTTTCCGGCCCGCGCAGATACGGCACAATACAGTAACTGCAGCGCTTGTTGCACCCGCGCTGGATAGCGACGAACGTGCTGAAGTCGTTCTGGAGCTTCGCGTATTCGCCCAGGTAGTTCTCGCTCAGGTCCTCGTCGATGAACATCTTGTGGTGCGTCAGGTGCAGCGGGCTATGGGCGTCGCCGAGCAGCAGTTCCGGGATTTTCTTGTACTGGTCCGGGCCCACGATGTAACTCACGTTAGGCAGGCGCTTCAAAAGTTCCGGCCCGCGATTCTTCGCCATGCAGCCGCAAACGACCACCTTCACGTCGGGGTTCTTCTTGTTCAGGTACTTGAGCTTGCTGATGTTCGCGATGGCGGTTTCCTCGGCCTTTTCACGTACGCTGCAGGTATTCACGATGATGAAGTCGGCATCTTCCTGGTTGCTCGTCTCAACGCAACCGCACATGTCGAGCTCCTGGGCGATCATCGCCGAGTCATACTCGTTCATCTGGCAGCCGTATGTGGCCAAGTGGTATTTTTTCATGTGCACAAAGATAGCAAATATTCGCTACTCAATACACGAATACGTGCGAGATGATGATGGTTGCATTGATAATGCAACGTTATTTTCCACCATCTAATTGTAGCAGATCTGACATAATTGTTCCTTTAAACAACGGTATTTCTCCGATATAAACAAAACTAGTTAGTTCATACCCCTTATACCATCTATCACATACGGTAACAGGAATTTTTTTTGGTGCTGGATAGATATAGTCTGAAAAATAAAAGGAGTTTAGAGATGTTTTTCCAACTAGTTGCTCTTTGTACATTACTATAAACGTATCACCGAACAATTTGTCCGAACCTGAATGAACGATATGGTCGACAGTGAGTTTTCTTTTGTCCGCATAGCAGGATATAATCGCTGTTTGTTTTTCGTTTTCAAATGAAAGACCTATATATGCGGAACTGTCTGGACTTATTGCCGTAATTCTTGTATATTTGCGAAAATTGTACTTATTTTTGATTTCATAACAAGAGTATTTGTCCTTGTTTTCTTTGAAATTAGCTAAAACAAAGGCAGGTGTACTTCCAGATTCTATTTGAAAGTTGTCCAACACCCAGGTACACGAAACGTCATCACTAATAGCGAAAACTTCCGATATAGCTATTATCAAAATGGAAAAAAGTTTTTTCATAATAGACTCCTTTTCCTATTGAAAATGAAGTAAGTCCATCTTCTAATTTAAATATACATTTAAACAATGTCAAAATATGACATTTTGTGAGAAGTAGATGAAATGGTTTACTATATTGGCAGAATTATCTGAAAAAATGCTGATTTTAGCCGAAATTCGGCATACGTGTTTTGAAGTGTTTTAGAAAAGACTGCTACTAAGCCTCAAAAAATTATTTTTCTATACTTAAAATATGGCGAAACTCTTCAGCAAATACCTTGGAAAGATTGTTCTGATGGCCGCAGCGGTGCTGTATGTCGCCTGTGGCGACGACGGGAGCAGTGCTGCTCCGGAGAATACAGAAAGCAGTGCGGTCGAAGAATCGAGTTCCTCGGATGCCGCGCCGGTTTCGTCTGCAGTGACGCCGAGTTCGTCGGCAGAAGTCTCTTCTAGTAGTGAAAACGGTGATTCCGGCTCAGGGGCCGGAATGACATCTTCGAATAGCACAGGCTCTTCTGCTACAGCTAAAGAAGACTCCGTCAAAATTACCTATACCCTCAAGCCTTTCGACGGGCCGCTTGCGAACCCGCACAAGGGATTCACGGTGCCGACCGGTGGGGCGTGGACTTTTGTCCCGGAATTCGAATACGGTCCTTACGGTTCCTTGAACAACAGGGCGTGGGACCTGGTCTCGTATGGTTCCGGTTACCAGCAATGGAACAAGTTGAACCCGGCAAAGGGCGTTTACGACTGGACGGAACTGGAAAAGCTTTTGAACGCACTTGCCGAGCACAACATGACTTACGCCTTGCGCGTGCTGCCGTACACGCCTTCGTTTATCAAGAGCGATTTCCCGCCCCAAGAGGATTACGACTGGACTCCGCCCTTTGTCTACGAGATGGGCGCGAAGAAAATCCAGATTGACTTGCGCGGGACGGAATACCATGCGTACGCTCCCGTCTGGGACGATTCCATCTACATCTGGGCGGCGAAGGAGTTCGCGAAGGCCCTGGCCGAAAAATACGATGGCGACCCGCGCATCGAATACATCGATGTCCGCACTTTTGGCGAGTGGGGCGAATGGCACACTTCCCACATATTGGGGAGCGTGATGCCCGCCGATTCGGTGCTGATTGACATGCTGGACTACTATGCGTCCGTGTTCAAGAAGACCCAGCTGGTGCTGCCTTCCAACGGTTTTGGCGATGTCTATACGCATGCGCTGGACCTCGGCATTACCAAGCGTGACGACGGATTCATCGGCATTCCCGGCCGGCCGGATACCTTGCTGCGGGCATACAACGCGAACCTCCCGACCATCGCCGAGAATATCGCCGGTTACAGGACGATGCTGACCTACGACGACCTGATTCCCGGAGGCAGCCAGAAGTGGACTGCGGAACGCTGGGTGGATGCGATTACTACGGCCCACTTGACCTACTACGTTCTCGACCAGGACAACGACTGCGGCTACTATTTCTACAAGGATAACAAGGCGCTGGCCGATTCCATGAGCAAGGTCATCGGCTACAACTTTACCGTGACGCGCGCGGAACTGCAGACGGTTACGGCCGCGGGGACATCTGCCGACACCGCTGCAGGCGATGCTGCGACGAACACTCTGAACATCACCGTCAAGAACACCGGCGTGGCGCCTTGCTTCTTCGATGTGTATCTGGTGGCGGAATTCGTGGATAGCACGGGCAAGGCACTCGCGCAAATTGGCGAGACCGTCCGCATTCCCAAGGCGACTTTCAATGACGGTGCGTCGAAGGATTTCTCCTTTAAGGCCGCAGGGAAGGCTAGTCTCGCAACCCAGCCGGGCGTCTCCGTAGCCCTGTCCCTCTATGAAAGTGAAGATGCCTTCAAGAGCGGCAAGAATCCCACCGTCCGCATCGACAACGACGGCCTTCAAGGGAACAATAAGCTGGTATTGAATCCCCGATAATTTTTTAAATTTGGGCGCGCTATGCTCCCAAAGAAATCGCTTATCGTTTTTGACTTGGATGGGACTTTGTTCAATACCCTCGGCGACCTCGCCGTGGCGGTGAATTTTGCCTTGCACCATTTCGGACTCCCGGAACATGACGAACAGCGTGTGCGGACCTTTATCGGGAACGGTTCGATGAAGCTGATCGAGCGTAGTATGGGGGAGGCGGCGACCCCTGATGCCATCTCCCGTACAGGCGTTTCCGTTGAAATGGTTCACAAGGTCTATTCGGACTTTTACTGGGATCATTGTACCGAGCGTACGCTCCCGAATCCGTGCGTCGTCGAGTTCTTGAATAGCACCAAGGCCTGTGTGGCGATGCTTACGAACAAGCCGCTGCGCCCTAGCGAAAAGATCCTCAATCACTTTGGACTTCGCGACCGTTTTGAATTTATCCTTTGCGGCGATACCACGCCCGAACGCAAGCCGAGCCCTGCTGGTTTGCTCAAAATTCTTGAAATGGCGGGAGTTTCGCGCGAGGAGGCTGTGATGGTGGGCGACGACCAGCCGGACATATTGGCGGCCCGTAATGCGGGGGTGGATTGCATTACGCTCCTGTGCGGATTTGGAAAACCGGTGAATTTGCTACCGCTGAAACCGGAAAATACGGTAAAAAGCTATGCCGAAATGTGCGCCGTTCTGAACGAGTGCACATAAAAATTTATTATATATAAAATGATGTTAGGTGAGAGACTTCTGGTATTTTTTGTTGTTGCGCTTCTGCTTTCAGGATGCTTTGAGGATCTTGAAACGTATGCGTCTTGCGAGCACGATGTCTGGGTGACGGTTCCTATGGATGTGGATTCGGCCTGGATGACCCTGACGTGCGATGACTCCGTCATGCTTTCGAACGTGGATGGTGTTTTGGTTGGGTCTGAGGACGAATTGAATTCGTTTAACAAGGAAATTTCGAGTGACAACCCCGTATGGCACGGCAAAAAGGAAATAAGTTGTCGGTTGGATATGGATGTGTTTTGCGAGAATGAAAGGTATCCGTTTGTTGAGTATGAATGGACTTTCAATCAAAAAAGAAAACGCATGTATTATTTCCATCAGGGTGGCGATGCAGGCAAAAAGATTTCCAAGAAAAACGATGTTTGCGGCAAAGGGTGGAATTATCTTCTCACGGTATGGAAACCGCAGAATGATTGCCCCGATTGATTTTTTAAGGCTGGAGTCGATATGAAATACAGAAGGATTTTGCCTACGCTTTTCGCGCCCGCCCTTGCCTTGTTCCTTGTCGCCTGTGGCGATGACGCAAGCAGTTCCGCTCCGGAGAATACTGAAAGCAGCGCTGTCGAAGAATCGAGTTCGTCGTATTCCCCGCAATCTTCGTCTGTAGCCGAGTCCAGCTATTCGGATACTTCCGGGATTGTCTCGGTTACCGCATTCGTGACGGATACCTTTGAGGTATTTGCCTTTGGGTCGTTCAGAATCAATATTGTCGCTGATTCGTTCCTGACCAAGTTCGATTACGGTGATTTCGTTTCGGTGCAGGTTCCCGGATTCGACACGCTGGACGTTCCCGTGGTCGCGAACTATGGTGATGTGTTCCCGGGCGAATTCTTCTTGTATGCCTCCGAGGGCTTGGACTATATCTCGCTTGAAGCCCGCTACGGCCAGATGGCGGAAATCATAGGTCTCGGGCGCGAAGCTGAATTCCCGGTAGGAGTCGTTATCCGGATGAAGGAAAAGGGCGGCTATGTTGACCATCTGGAAAACTTGAACTCGCTCGCGTTTTCTTATTCCATAGACGCGTATCCGGGGCTTTCCATCGAGGAATTTGCGAATTTCAGGATGGTAAGCACAACGGGAATGGGCGAGGGGACGCTTTACCGCTCGTCGAGCCCGGTGGATCCTTCGATTGGCCGCAATACCTATGCGGATTCGCTCTCGGCGGTTGCGGGAGTCAAGACCTTCATCAACTTGGCGAACAATAGGGAATATGCCGAAACATACGAGGGGTTCGCGGAATCTTATTACGCGGCTCAGGATGTGGTGTACCTCGATGTGCAACCGGCGTTTGCCAATTCACCGTTCAAGGACGGGCTGGTCAAGGGGTTTCGCTTTATGGTGGAACACGAAGGCCCGTACCTGGTGCATTGCACGTATGGAATGGACCGCACCGGTTACACGATTGCCGTCCTCGAAGCTTTGATGGGAGCTACCGCTGAAGAGCTTAAGGCCGATTACGTGAAGACTCATCAGAATTTCTTCAGTGTGAACCAGGTTGCCTTGACGCCAAAGCAGGTGGAACTGATTCAGGCGATAATCGTGAGGCTGATGCGCAATGCGTATAAGGTGGAGGGTGTCGATATCTCCGATTTCGAAAACGTGGACCTGGCTGCCGCGACCGAGAAGTACTTGCTTGCGCTCGGTATGGAAAAGTCCGAAATCGATGCGCTGAAGGAGCGGCTGAGGTAAAAAATGTCGCTCTTGCTTGCCCTCTTGTTTTTGGCCTTTTTCATCAGCGCGGTCGTGCGGGGAAGTTTCTCCTACGGCAAGGCAGACTACGATTTCCGCGAGCATCCGGTGCAGTATGTAATCGTGCTGGTGTTCATTCTGGGCGTTTCGGTGTTCTGCTTTTATCGTTTCCTTGTCGAAATGGAATTCATTCGCTAGCAAAGGCCAGCGTAGATTGCGATTTGCTATATTCATACCATGATTTCGAAAATTCTTAAATCTGCTTTTTTCACGGCGCTCGCTTTTGCCGCCGTATCCTTTGCCGACGAGGCAATCCGCTTTGTTCCCGAAGTCTACCCGATGGGCGAGGTGGCCCAGGGCGAACAGAAACACTTTGTGCTCCAGGGTGCAAACACTACGGGCGCAGAAATCGTGCTCGAGAACGTGTTCGGCCAGGGCATCGGCATGTCGAACTTCAAGTTCCCCAAGAAGATTGCCGCAAATGCCTCCGTGACTATCGAGTTCGACATGGACTTTTCGGGCATGGAAGGCAAGATCGACCCGACGGTGGTGCTCGTGGCGGAAGGCGGCAAGCCCTATACGGCTAAACTCTCCGGCGTGGTGAAGGCCCCCGTGTTCTTTGGCGAAAAGCTATTCGATGCCGGGTTCTACAAGGCGGGCGAGGCGCGCGAATGGACGTTCTACGTGTGGGGGACCGACAAAAAGACGCGTCCCGAGATGGAACTTGCGCCCGAATCGGCGAAGCAGTTCTCGATGAAGGCGAAGCCCGTGATGCTCAACGTGGACAAGCTCGACAAGGTGAAGGAAGGCGGCAAGGTGCCCGGCCTCAAGGTGACGCTTTCGACGAAGGGGCTTACGCGCGAGGGCTGGGAACTCAAGCAGAAGAGTATCCGCAAGATCGTCTCCTTCAAGTGCAAGAAGTTCCCGAAGGCGACGCCCGAGGTGCTCATCGTCGGCTACTGGAACGAGTAGTCCGGCCCCGGAATGGCGATATTTTCGCTTTTTTCGCTGTTTTGCCTTGAAAAAATGCCGCGGTTTAACTAACTTTGGCATACTCTTACGAGAGACCTCGGGATGTAGCTCAGCCTGGTAGAGCGCTTGAATGGGGTTCAAGAGGTCGCTGATTCGAATTCAGTCATCCCGATAGAAAACGCCGCTTTTTGAAGCGGCGCTTTTCTTTTTGGCGGTAAATGCGGCTATCTAGCCCCTCCAGAGCACCACCTTGTTGCGGCCGCTTTCCTTACCCTCGTACAGGGCCTTGTCGGCCAGCTGGATGCTCTTGTCGGCCCCGAGAGCCGGATCGAACTGCGCGACGCCGAGCGTGATGGTCACCTTGATGGAAAGCTTGCCGAACTCGACGGTCATGTCCTCGATCTTTTTGCGGAAGCGTTCGGCGACGATGGCCGCCCCCTCGAGCTCCGTTTCGGGAAGCAGCGTGAGGAACTCCTCGCCGCCGTAGCGCGCGATGACGTCGTACTTGCGCAGCATCCCGCGGATGGTGTGCGAGACCGCCTTCAGCACCTCGTCCCCGCAGGCGTGCCCGTAGGTGTCGTTCACGTCCTTGAAGTGGTCGATGTCGATGAAGATGAAGCAGAACGGCTTGTGCGTCCTCGCCACGCGCCCAATCTCGTTGTCGATGGTGTGCAGCATGTCGCGACGGTTGGGGAGCCCGGTGAGCTCGTCGGTTCTCGAGATCAGGTCGAGCTTCTTGTTCGCCTCCTCCAGTTCCTTTGTGCGTTCCTGGACTTCCTGTTCGAGCAGCTCGCGGTGCGCGTTCAGCTCCTGGATCTGCCGGTTGATGGTCCGGTTCATGTCGTTGAAGTGCTTGGTGAGGATGCCGATTTCGTCCTGGCGGTTGCCGAGGTCGATGTCCTCGCTGGAGAGGTCGCCGTTCGCGATCTTGATGGTGTGGATGATGAGTTTCTTCATCGGGACGCCGAGGGTGCGGTACATCCAGAAGGCGATGAGGAGGATCGCGATGAAGCTTGCGGCGAGGATGAAGAGGCTGGAGAGCCTGATGGAGGTGACCTGCGCGTCGATTTCGGCCTTGGGCTGCAGCGAGAGGAGGCCGATGTCGTAGGTGGCGTCGTAGTGGTAGGTGGAGAGGTACGACTTGCCGTCGGAAAGCTTGAGGAACGTGGCCGTGGAGATTTCGTAGGTCTTGGGGTCGAACTCCTTGATGCCGAGTTCCGAAATCTTGTGGTGGCCGTTCAGCCAGGTCTCGAGGTCGGGGTGGTAGAGGATTTCGCCCTGGCCGTTGATGGCGACAAAGTAGCCGTTGCGGCCGACCTTGTTTTCGGCGAGCAGCTTCCAGAGGCGCTGGCACGAGAAACTCGCGACGAGGCTCCCGTTGCCTTTGGCGGCATCGGCGACGACGGTCGCGAAGGCGCACTTGGGCCGCATGTTGTCGGGGTCGCGGTACCAGCGCGAGACGTGGATGCGGTGCGGGGTGAGCTTCGAGAAGTCGACGGGGTATTTTGCCACGGCGGTCGCGCCCACCATGGAGTTGTCGCTGATGAGGCTGTCCTTGCGGTCGTACAGCGAGACGCGCTCGCCCGAGATGAACAGCGGCGATATGTTGTAGCTCTTGAGGTAGCCGGCCGATACGGTCGGGTCCATGCTGCGGATTTCGGAGGTCTTCGCGAGCAACGAGAGCTGGTTTCCGAACTGCAGGAGCTCGTTGTGCACGACGCCCGCCATCTGCTGCAACTGCACGTTGTTGGTCTCGAACGCACCCGCGAGCGTCGATTGCATCTGCTTGTTCGTGGAGAAATAGGTGCCTCCCGTGATGATGAGTACCATGGCAAACGTCAAGAGCAAGATGCTCTTGAGGATGATACTCCTCGAGAACTTGGTCACTTTCGTCTTTCTTGTTTCGTCCATAATCCTGATCCAATTTTTTTCGCGTTATTGCTTCCGCTTGCGCGTGTACGAGAACAAGAAACTCACGATAAGCACGATTACGAACAGGAACGGGGTGGGGTTGATTCCGCTTCCGTTCTGGTCGGTAGTCTTTTCGGGGGCCTTCTTGTTGCCGACCTGCAGGGCCTTCTTCCAGATTTCCTGGAATTCGGCGAGTGTCATCGTCTTTGTAGGCGTGTAGCCCAGGCGGCTGTTGATGTTGTCCGTGTAGTCCTTGAAGGTCTGGTAGAGCTTTTCCTCGGAATAGAGCGCGGGGATTTCGAGCAGTTCCCATACGGCGCTGAACATGGATACGAGCGCCTGCTCGATGTCGCCCCATTCGGGGATGGCCGTGTAGGTGCGGCCGGTCTCGAGGAGGTTCACGAGCTCGCCGTAGGCCTCGTCGTCGGTCCAGGATTCAAGGACCTTCTTGGAGGGCGGCAGGAACCCGATCTGCTTGGTGTAGGCGTCGAGGCTTTCGTCCTGGGTGAGGTACAGGAGGAGCTTGACCGCGTCAGGGTTCTTGTTCTTTGCCGGGATGGCGAGGTTCGAGCCCCCGATAAAGCTGATGCTGCCGGCGGCACCCTTCGGGACGGGGAACACGGCCACGCTGTCGGATCCGATGCGCGCGTTCGAGAGGCCGCCCTCGGAACCGTTGAAGCGGGTCTGCATCACGATTTCGGCGGTGTTCACGATGAAGGCGAGCTCGCCGTTGTTGAACTGCTGGGCGATCTGTGCCGTGTTGAGCTGCAATGTCTCGGTCGTGACGAGCGAATCGAGGATGAATTTCAGGTATTTCGCGATGCCCTTCAGCGTGGCTTCGGTGAGGATGTTCGCCTGCCACTTGCCGTCGTTGTCTTTCGCGATGAAGTCGCCGCCTTCGCTCCAGATCCAGGGTGCGAAATTGTGCGGGATGTTCCAGTCGCTCTTGCCGGGGAAGGCGTAGCCGCGGACCTTGGCGCCGTCTTCGAGCAGTTCCTTGCCCTGGTTGACCTTCTGGATGGCCTCGGAGAACCCTTCGTAGGTGGCGATGTCCGCCTTGCCGATGCCGTACTTCTTGAGGATGCGCTTGTTGGCGAGCACGGGGCGGATGTCGATGAACCAGGGAATAGAATAGATGATGGAGTCCGCATCGATGTGCGTGGTGCCCCAGCTGGCCGCGACGAACCTGTCGGGATTAATCTTGTCGAGGTAGGGCGTGAGCGGCTTGATTTCGCCGCGCGAGGCGAAGTAGGGAATCCATGTGGTCCCAAGCTGCAGCACGTCGGGCGCGCCGTTCCCCGATTCGAGGGTGGAGGCGATGCGGTTCCAGGCTTCGCCCCAGTCGAGCACCTGCACCTTCACGGGGATGCGGGTGTCTTCGGTGAACTTGGCGAGCTGCTGTTCCAGTTTCTCTTGCGGGGAGGCGCCGTTGGGCATGATCCATACGGACAGCGTGTCGGCGGAAAAGGCTGCGGATGCGGAAAGGGCTGCCGCGATGGCGAGCGACCTTACGGTAAAATGCATAAATGAACTCCTTTACTGACCCCGAGAGGACAAAAAACGTGATTTGGCACAGTTTCCTGTTCAAAATAAATAAAAATTTGTATTTTCTTCATAAATATCTGTAAAAAGGGGAGCATATATGCATGTCGTATGCGGAATTGCCGGGTTAGGCGAGAATATTCTTATCTGTAAGAGAGGGCGCGGAGGGCCGTATGCGGGCCGCTGGGAGTTCCCGACCGCGCTACCCGATGCCGGAGAAATGCTGGAAGATTGCCTGGAAAGGTCTCTTTTTGAGCGATTTTCGCTGAATTTGGGCCGTTTTGAACGCTTTTGCTCGTTCGATTCGGCCTCGAAGGGCGATTTCAGGGTGCATGCCTTCCGGGTGGACGGCGTGGGCATAAAGCCGCCCTTTTCGGGCTATGACGATGCTAAGTGGGTGAACGTCAACAAGTTGTCCAGGTTTGCGCTGGTTCCGGACGCTGTGACGCTTGTCAATGTGTTGCGAAAAAATATCGTATTTTTCCCGCATTAATCTGTTTTTTTAGTTATATTTTCGGGTAGATCGTATATACGATAAACTTAACCTTAAGGAGTATAAAAAATGAAAAAAGGTATCGCCACGCTCATTTGCGCAAGCCTCATCACCCTCACCGGCTGCTATGGCAGCAACACCTGCTTCGAGAAGCTTCACAAGTGGAACGGAACCCTTGGTAACAAGTGGCTCAACTCCATCGTTCACTTCTTCCTGCAGATCTTCGGTGTCTACGGCATCTGCCTTTGGCTCATCGACGGCCTCGTTCTCAACACCATCGAATTCTGGACTGGCTCCAACCCGCTCGCTGCCGGTGATTCCTACTTCGAACAGGATGCCCAGGGCAACTCCATCGCTGCTGTGAAGAACGCCGATGGCACGATGTCTGTCGAAGTGACCACCGCTGCTGGCGAAAAGGCCAACCTCATGCTCCAGCGCGACGAAAACGTTGTCCGCGCTCTCGACGCAGAAGGCAACCTCGTTGCTCAGTACGACATCGCCAAGTAATCTTACTTAGCAAATGTTTTGGAATCCCTGCCTCCGCGGCGGGGATTTCTTTTTTTCTATGGAATTGCCGAAAAACTTTGTTTACGGGCGCTTTTTTTTAAGAAAAATCGAAAAAATCCGAAATTTTAATGTATTTTGGGGGTATGACAGGGCGTTTTCTACAATTGGGACGTCTGATTGCGGTATTGGCTATCGCAGTCTGTTTTTGCGCATGCGTCGAAGACGACGTGAGGCGCGGAAACGAGGCGCTCCGCATCGGTGACTATGACCGTGCCGTCCTGAACTTTTCGAAGGCGCTCGACGAGCAACCCGCCGATCGTGATGCGCGCTACGGCCTGGCCCTTGCGTACTACGCTATCGCCGAGGACAAGGAGAGGCTCAAGGGATCGACCCGCGACCTCTGGGAACGTACCGTGAACGAGTTCCGCATCCTCTCGAAGGTGGATAGCAGCGGTCGCATCGATGCCGCCTACTCGACGGGGCTCTTCTACCTCGCGCGAGCCACGCTTGCCGAGAACGGTCGCACGAACGTGCTGTCGCTTCTGGACCGTTCTATTCAGCTCGATACGGCGAACTACTTCAGCTACAACCTCAAGGCGCTTATCCTTGCGAACCAGGGCCGCGTGGAAGAGGCCAAGAAGATTTACGTGTACATCGTGACGAAGGAGCCGAAGTTCGCGTCGGCCTACCTGAACCTCGGCAACCTCTACTGGGAAGAGCACGATGTGGAATCGGCCTGGGATATCTGGTCGATGGGGCACGAGGCGTTGCCCAAGGATGCGGCGCTTGCCCGCTGGACGCGGGTCGCCGAGGATTCCCTCAAGGCCATGGTGCAGTCCGGGGAACTATGAGCGTACTGGACGGGGCTTGCGGTTGTTCCCTCCTGCACGAGGGAGGCGAGGCTCGGATCTACAGGGTCCGCGCGGATGGCCGCACGCTTGTCCTCAAGTGGTATGCAGACGGTGTCCGCATCGATCCTCATTCTGTCGAGGTTCTGCTGCATGACCGTATCGCCGGAGCCTACCGCGTTGTAGAGACGGGCGAATGCGAAGGCCGCGCCTATATTGTCTATGAGTTTATCGACGGCGGGGAATCGGACGTCTTCTCGCCGCTTCCGCCCGCAGTCGCGCTGGATTCCCTGCGCAGGGTGGCCCGCACGCTTGCCGAACTTTCGAAGCGCGGGGTGCATCATGGCGACTTGAGCCCCTCCAACGTGATTTTCGGCCGCGACGGCCTGCCTGTCGTTATCGACTGCGGCATCGTCGGTCCCGGCGCTCCCGCTTTTGCCGCCCCGGAACGCTTCCAGGGGAAACCCGCCACGGAAAAAAGCGACCTCTACAGCCTGGGAATGCTCCTCTACTACTGGCTTGCGGGGGAACCTCTGCTTTCGGCGGCGGACTTCGACGCGTATGCCGCTGCCGCGAATTCTGCGGATGGTCTCGACCCGACGACGGTGCTCTTTGCAAAGGGCGTTTCTGCGGAAACTCTTTCGAGGCTCGAACCCCTGTGGAAGGGCCTGCTTCGCAGTTCTCCCGAAGACCGCGTGGAGGATTTCGACGAACTGGACGAGCTTCTGGAAATCGCTTTCGACGCGGAATGTGGCGGCGAGGTTGTCTGGAATTCGACCCGCAAGGCGTTCGTGGCTTCGGTCGAAACAAAAATCGGAACGAATCGTAGCGAGGGGGACGAAAATTGCGAATTGCCCGCCGCTTTTGCGGTGACAAAGCGCACAGGGCGCCGCCGTTTCGTGCTTCCCCTGGCCGTCGCAGTTCTTATATTGTTTGTAATGGCTCTGGTGCTGCTGCTTTCGCCTGCGGAAAGCTCCGTGGACGAGACCGGCAGGCAGATGCTCTCGAAGTCCCGCGCTCTCGATGCCGGGATGCCGGATGTCGATTCGTCGAAACCGGTCGAGGCGATGCCCGGGGCTGTTCTGGAATCCCTGCCTGTTCCGGTAAAGAATGATGGCGAAGAATAAGGAAAGGATGTTTATGAAATCGGAATCGATGCTTGCTACAGAAAAGATGCTGGACGTCGTGAAGACCCTCCTCGACGAGGACAAACCGCAGGAACTCTTCCCGAAGATTCTTTCGGTTGCGAAGAACGTGCTCCATGCGGATGCGGGCGTCCTCGACATTGCGGGCGAGGCTCCTCTCCACTTCTCGGATCCCGAGCAGGTGTCCATCTCCATTTCGGCGGTGAAGCAGGCGAAGAGCGAAAGGAAGGCCGTGGTCTGGAACCAGCTCGACGACGAGGATGCCGACCTTTCGAAGTCCATCGTGCAGAACCAGCTCACGAGTATCATGGTTTCTCCCTTCCGCACTCCCGACAGCGAGTCGGGCTACCTCTACCTGCAGCGTGCCGCCCGCAAGGAACCGTTTACCGAGGAAGACAGCGAACTGTTCGATGCCTTCGTGGCCGTCTGCGAAAAGTTTGCCTTTGCCGCCTACGACCGCCTGCGCGACAAGGAATCTCTCGATGTCCTGAAAAACGTTGTCCGCAAGGGCGACATCATCTATTCGAGCAAGGCCATGGCAGACCTCGTCGCTCTGGCCGAGAAGCTCTCGACGCTCCCGCTTCCCGTGATTATCCGTGGCGAGACGGGCACGGGCAAGGAAGTCTTTGCGCGCTTCATCCACAAGCAGAGTCCGCGCGCCGAACGCCCGTTCATCGCGGTGAACTGCGGCGCTATCCCGGAAAACCTGATCGAGTCGCTCCTGTTCGGCCATGCGAAGGGATCCTTCACCGGCGCCATCGATTCGCGCAAGGGGTTCTTCGAGGAGGCGGATGGCGGTACGATATTCCTCGACGAGATTGGCGACCTGCCGTTGAACATGCAGGTGAAGCTTTTGCGCGTGCTGCAGGAAAAGCATATTACGCGCGTGGGCGACAACCGCGAGATTCCGGTGAACGTGCGTGTCATCTCGGCGACGCATGTGGATCTCGAACAGGCCGTACGCGAGAAGAAGTTCCGCGAGGATCTCTACTTCCGTATCCAGGTGATGCCGCTTTCCATCCCGCCGCTGCGTGAACGCGGGCAAGACGTGGTGCTTCTGGCCGAAGAGTTTATCCGTAGGTACGGCGCCGAATACGGCCGCGGCAAGTTCAAGTTGAGCCGCAATGCCGAGAAGGCGTTGTTGGGCTACCACTGGCCGGGAAACGTGCGCGAACTCGAGAACCGCGTGCAGAAGGCCCTGGTGCAGGCGGTCCACGGGGTGATCCAGCCCAAGGATCTGGGACTCGACGACCTGCAGGAACAGGCGAAGGAAAGTCCCCGCACGCTCAAGGAGGCCCGCGAGGCCGTGGAACGCGACGTGATTTCCCGTGCGCTCCGCGACAGCAACGCGAACCTCACGCTTGCCGCCACAATTCTGGGTATCGACCGCAAGGTACTCCGCGAGGTGATGGAACGCCTGGGCATCAAGAAAGAGGATTTCAGGAACTGACGAGGATTTGCGAAAAGCGGGGCGTTTGGGCCCGACGGGACAATGGGTATCAATTTTTACTTTGTTTTTTTCGGCATTTAAACTATATTATGGGTGAAAGGGGGCCAAAAAAGCCCCGAAATAAGCCTAAAGGGATGTTGGCACGGTTTTTGCAGTAGGAAGAGTATGAAACGCTTGACTTTCATATCGATGGTTCTTGTGGCGGCGACGCTTTCGTTCGCCCGCGAGGGCCTTGCTGCGCCGGAGTCCAGCATTCCGACCCCTGCCGAAAGAACGGAAATTTCGCAAGAAACTCCGAATTTGGGCGCTAAGGAAAGTGCAGACTGGCAAAAGCTCCGTGCAGAACGGAAGCAGGCGAGGGAACAGATTCTCTCCCGTTTGAGGGAAAGTTCCAATGTCGAAAAGCAAAATATACGCCAGGACGTTTCAAAAAATCGGAACGAAGAGTCTCGCTTTGAAGGGAAAAATCGAAAAAACGAGCCTCGTGAACGTCGTCCGGAAGCAGAACGTCCGGAACGTGTTGATTCTCCTGAAATGAATCCGATGCGGGGCATGCCCGGTCCTATACCTCCGTGGTGGACCTGGGGCCCGATGCATCCATAATGAAGAGAATCGCGGTAGTACTTACACTATTGCTTTCGTCCGTCCTCCTAGCCGAGACCCAGGAAGAAGTGTATTACCAGGCCTTGAAGGCCGAGGAAGCAGGCAATGTTTCCGGTTCTCTTGCTTTGTTCGAGCGCGCCATCGATATCGGTGGCGAATATACCGAAGAAATCCGCGAAATCGTGAAGGAATACTACGAAGCCCTGGGAATGTCCCCGGATGGCAGTTCCCTCTCGTTCCGCCTGCAGGGGGATGCGGGTGGCTATGCCTTGCGCTACGATGATTTTTCGGCTGCGGATTCCAGTGGCAAGTATGGCGGGGATGCCTACCTTACCCTCTACGGCTACCTGGACTGGAACGTGGGCGACTGGATTCATTCCTTCGGGCTCTCGTTCGCGATGGACAGGGTCTTTGCGGACGACGTGCCCGTGCTGGATACCTGCGAGTGGATGCTGGTGCCGGGAATCGAGTATTCGCTGGTGGGCGAGAGCATCATGCTCGACGTGGGTGCGGAATACAATATCTATGACTTTGAACGCTTCAATCCTTCCGTCTATCTCTGGTTCGAGTTCGATGCGAAGAAGTTCGAGAAGCAGCGCCTGGGTGCGGCCCTGTGGGGCTATACGCGCTGGGGCGGTAACACTTCGGCCGCGGCGTATGCGACCTGGCACCGGACTGTGCCCGTGGGTCTGAACGGCCAGGTCTATGCGGGCGTGAGGTACGAGGCGGATTCGCTCGCCGATGTTATCGGTTTTGTCGACAAGATTTCGGAAGACTGCGAAAGGAACGAGTTCGGCATGTGTATTGATGGCGGCTACGGGCCAATGCCGCAGATGCCCAACGGTTGGGAACTGTGCGTCGCCGAGCATACCGAGGCGGAATGTGCCGACAACAGCAACGGTTTGCTGCAGTCATACTTCGAAGCCGCCTATACCGCCTGGTGGGAAGAAGTGTCGCAGACGGGAGAACAGCCGGAAGTGAAGATGGAATACCGCTGGACACGCTGGATCGGTCCGACAGTCCGCTCCAAGATTTCGTACCGTTTCAGGAACAAGATAGCGCTGGAAACAAAGCTCAACGTGCTCTACTCCTTCCTCGTGGACGGCGCTTCGAGCGAATACGAGAAGACCCGCAAGTTCTCGACCCAGTGGGGGCTTACGTTCCTGTGGAACCCGAACATCTTTACCTTCTACGTGGGGTTCGAACAGCTTTACCTGCACTACTGGCTGCCGAAGAGCCTCGATGGCGTTTTCCCCGACAACAGCCTCGTGAACGAGGTGAAGCTTGGGGTCAAGTTCGACCTCTAGCCACAGCTCTTGCAAATTTGGAAAAAGAAAAGAGGGCGGTTAATCCGTCCTCTTTTCGTGGAGATAGTGGGAGTCGAACCCATGACCTACAGATTGCGAACCTGTCGCTCTACCAACTGAGCTATATCCCCGTTAGGTGCGCCAAATATATGTTTTTAGCGGCGCTCCGTCAAGTGTGGTTGTCCAAAAAACGCATTTTGACGAGTTCGACGGCGAGCTTCTTCATTCCCGGGAAGTCCCACTTGCCGCTGCCGAGTTTCGGGATGCTTTCGACGTTGAACACGGAGCCGGGGAGCATGAGCGGCGGGATTCCCGACTTGCGGAGGCTGCGCGAGATTTCTTCCTCGTCGCCTTCGCCCTTGTACAGGAGCACGATGCGTTCGCCCTTCACCGGGTCGGGGACGGCGGTCACGGCGAATTCCATGCTTCCGAGGATGCCGGTCTCGGCGATGCGCAGTTCCACGGCGGTAAGCGATATCATTTCGCCGCCGAGTTTCGCGAACCGGCTGTAGCGCCCGAGGATCTGCACGAACCCGTCGGGAGTGAGCTTGCACTTGTCGCCCGTCTTGTACCAGCGGCGGCCGTCGATCTCGATGACGACGGATGCGGTCTTTTCGGGGTCCTTGAGGTAGCCCTTCATCACCTGCGGCCCGGTGACGACGAGCATGCCCTCTTCGCCCTGCGGCATGAACTCGTTGGTCTCGGGGTCGATGATGGCGACGATGGAGCCGGGGACGCCCAGGCCGATACTCGTCAGGTCGCTACATTTTTCGAGGGTGAGGAAGTCGTCTAGCAGCGCGTTCGGGGCGTTGAGGGTGGCGAGCGGAGTGAGTTCCGTGCAGCCGTAGCCTTCGTAGATGTCCTTGCCGAACTTGAGCTTGAACGTCTCGCGCAGTTCGGGACGGAGTTTTTCGGCACCGGCGATGACGTAGCGGAGCGTGTCGAGGCACATGGGGTGGACCCAGCGGCTGACGACGATGGCGCGGAGGAAGGTGGGCGTGCCCATCATGATGGTCGCCTTGTACTGGGCGCACACGCGGGCGAGCGTCTTGATATCGGTCGGGTCGGGGCAGAGCACCATCGGTACGCCGTCCAGGAGCGGCATGATGAAGGTAAGCGTGAAGCCGAACGAATGGAACAGCGGGAGTAGCGCCGTCATCACGTCGGTGCGGCGGAGCTTGATGATGTGGTCGCCCTGCTGCGCGTTAGAAATCACGTTCTTGTGCGTGAGCTCGACGCCCTTCGGCGTGCCTTCGGAACCGGAACTGAAGAGGATGACTGCATCGTCGGAAAGTTTCGCGGAGGTGAACCACAGCCTGCGGAGGATGGCCTTGGGCGTCGCTATGATGGCGAATGTCGAGAGAATGCGGCCGAGCGTCGAAATCTTCGCCTCTTCCTCGTCGAGGTAGATCATCTCGCACTTGCCCGCGATCTGCCCGAATGCGGCATTGCGCCCGCAGAGCTTGTCGTAGAAGGCGTGCGTGGTGACGACGGTAGAGACGTCCGCCTTCTCGATGCAGCCGAGGATGGTGTCGACGGGGGAGGAGTAGTTGAGGTTCACGCTCGTCTTTCCGGCGCCGAGGATGGACATGATGCCGAGTGCCGCGTCGCGGCTGGTCGCCAGCATGAAGCCCACGTTCTTGTCGCCCTTCGCGACGGAGCGTATCTTGTTGCCGAAGTGGCGGCAGAGGCGGATCATGCCGTAGCCGCTCACGTGGTTTCCGGCGGGGTCGATGAGGATGACGCGGCTGCGGCGCTTGCGCATGGCCTTGAACCAGAGCGGCACGATGGATTCGGAGTTGTCCATCGCCATGTTCCAGATGTCGGTGGCGAGGAACTGCAGGTCGCTGCGGATCTGCTTTTCGCTCGCGTCGGTGGGGAGCGGCTTTCCGAACCCGACGCTGATGACGCGGTTGAAGGACTGCGGACGGTTCACGCTCTCGGAGGCCTGGCTGTAGCGGCTGCCCCAGAGCCCCTGGATGTAGAACGGAACGATCTGCGCGCCCGTTCCCTCGATGGCCTTGGAGTAGTCGAGCGAGAAGGTCGAGACGAACGGCGTCTTCGAGACTTCGCCCTCGGGGAAGATGACGACGGCCTCGCCGTTCAGGAGCGCCTTGCGGATTTCTTCCATGGCGGCGCTCGGGTCGCGGCGGTTGATGTCGATGACGAACTTGCCGTGCGAAAGCCAGCGCAGGTACCAGTCGGCGAACGTGTTCCTGTTGCTTGCCACGCGCAGCGGCCTGGGCGAAGACATCTGGAGCACGGCCCAGTCGATGAAGCTGAAGTGCGGCCCTACCAGGAGAAGCGGGCCCGTTTCGGGGAGGTTGTGTACGCCCATCACCTTGACGCGGTAGCGGAATACGAAAGCGAATGCGAATCGCAGTGCCGCGCGCAGCAGGGCCATCGGGGTCTTCTTGAGGTTCCCGATAAAGCAGATGGCAAGGATCACCGCGAGAATCATGAAGCAGTGGTCGAGCGTGGCGGGCGTAAAGATCAGGAGCAGCGTCTGGCCGCCCATGATGAGCACGAGGAACGCCATCTGGATGCAGTTCGCGACGGCGTGGATGCGGCCCGCCGTATCGGGTCGCGTGAAGCTCTGGATGACCGTGCGCAGGATGACGAACGCCGAACCCGCGCAGAAACCGATGATGCCGTAGAGGAATCCCTGGAGCCAGTCGTTATGCACGAAGGGGAGCGCGAACATCGTGATGGCCGAGGCCGCCGCCGAGAACGGGATGAATCCCGTCTCCACGAATCCCTTGGATGCCCAGCTCGCCGAGAGCGCGCCGACAATGTAGCCCAGCGTGACGATGAACATCGAGACGGGGATGACGGCCGTGTTGAGCATGTCGGTCATGTTCTGGATGAGCACCAGGAATATCTGAGTGACGCCCCAGAATGTCGTGAGCCCGAGGATGGCGAGGCGGACAATGGGATGGCTCCACGTGGCGGAGAAGTTGCGCATGGGGGAGCGGAGCCTGAGCGTGTCGTTGTGCTCGCCCACGCGGATGCAGAACCCGGCGATGGTCGCGATGACGCTGAGGCCGAGGTAAATCCACAGCGTAAGGTCGATGCTGACGGGGGAATCGGGCCTCCCGGAAAGTCCCATCGCGAAGAACGCGGCACCCGCCGTGCCGAGGATGGAGTACACCATGTACCAGGAGTTAATCTTGACGAGGTCTTCGCTTTCGACCATCTCCTTCATGATTCCGAGCTTGGCCGGGGTGAGCACGGCGAGGAATACGCCGTAGAGGCCCAGCAGGCCGTAGGCGACCCATTCGGCGCCCGCCACGTAGCACACGACGATCGCGATGACGGAGGCGAGCATCCCGACGGAGCTCCATGCCATCACGCGACCCTTGCGGAAGTGCCCCGCGAAGTAGCTGGCCGCGGGCATCATGAAGATGCTGGGGGCGAAGATGGCGACCTGGAGCAACATGCTGCGCCACCAGAACGCGGAACCCTCGAACGAGAAGGAGAGCCAGCGCTGGAAATGGACGAACAGGCCCATCTGCACAAAGATGCTGCAAAAGACGAACAGCAGGAACGCGAAGACGCTGGGGTACTTGCTCAGTTTCATAAGACCTCGTAAAGATGCCCAATTATAGTATTATGCGTTTTTTATAGAAGAGCGCGTTCAAGGTCAAAAAACTTACAATTTTATTACTTATGCGCCATTGTCGGTGGTATTCCGAGTAGGAAGGGATTTTTTTGAAAAAAAGTTTTCGTTTATACGAATAAAGAGATATATTGGGGGCAAGGATGGTATTGGGAACACTAATCCTTGGAGAGACGGAGGCGTCTATGAAGAACAAAATCTTGGCAGCTTTAGCTGTATCCGCTGCGTCGTTTGCGATGGCAGACGAGGTGATAAATCCTAATATTTGGTTCGATGGCACTGATGAAAGAATGTGCATAATCGACCCTGATATACAGGAGAATTTAGACTATTACAATTGCAGCTATTGGTACGATGTTGATGACCGCAAGAATGACCATGGTGGGTCTTATATCGCGTATCCGTACGACACCACGGGTTATTACGGCTCGTTGATTGCTCCGATGATTGACTCGCTCGGCTACTTGGCTGTCAAGTACCGTCTGGAAGACCCGACTGTTACGGGACAATCAGAAGAATATCCTTACAATTTCGTCAAGATAGGTTTCGGCGTGTCTCGAGGAGGCTATGATCCTCATGACATTTCGTTGATCGGGGGGCTTTGTGCCACCTACACCTCCGATAATAGAGTGGAGCTTGAAATCAATGCTGACAAAACCGGTGATGCCCCATGTCGTGTGGAGCTTCCCAAGGCTGTAGAGCCGACGACGGTTGACAAGGCAATCGAGGATTTTGCTCAGCCGACGTGGGCTGCTGATTCTAACAAAGTTGCCAGTTGCATGGAGGCGTTCAAGGCCGCTCGGTCTGTCATGTTTAAAATCGATGGCGGTGCGTCTGTGGCGGATGGCGAACTTCGTATTTTCGAGGTCGGTCCCAAAGGGACTTGTAAGGGCGGAAAGACAGTTAAGGATTATTGGCCCGGAGACGGATGCAAGTCCGATGGCGATGGACATGCGCAATGTCCGCCGTGTGGTGGTCCTGGATGTTTCACCAAACTTAGTGGATTGAAAACCGTTTCGTCTGCATCGATTTCTGTGTTGGGCCGATTGGTGACCTTGAACGGACTTGGGCAGAACGTGCAGTACAGGCTCTTCGACATGCAGGGAAATACGGTCCATAGCGGCTTTGCCGCAGGCCATATCGATTTCAGCGGCGTAAAGTCCGGCAGCTACCTGCTCAAGGTCAAGGGCAATCTGGAACTGACCCAAAAGATTGTGCTGAAGTAGATTCCCTGTAAAAGCCCGCGTTGACCTTTGGTGCTGATTAATGTAGATTGTTCTATGTTGATGAGGAATCTGAGGTGACGCGGCTTTTTGTTATAGTGCTTCTTTCAACGGCGATGGCATTCGCCTGTTCAAAGAAAATTGAATTGACGCGTTTGCCCGAGCCGTTTATGCTTGTAAATCTCAATCCCTTTATTTTTTTCGAAGATGGCAGCTACGAAGATGTCGCTTTCGACTTTTCTTCTATTAATCAAATAAACCCATCTATAAAGCAATTTAGACCAAATGGACTTGATAATTTGTACTACTCAGAACTTGATTCGAATACGTTGGTATTCATTACCGTAGCTCCTGTTTATGGGCAAGATTTTGGCGCAACCATAGGTCTATTCTTTATTCGACCATGTTCCACTGATAAAGAATGTGACGATTATGAAAAGAAGAATCCAATAACTGATATATTTAAATATGAACTCTCGCGTCTTCAACAAAGCGGGTTTTACCCAACAACCCAGAAATATGCAGATTCCATTTCAGAGTATATTATCGACAAATTCAATACATACAGCGATTCAACAGGGAAAAGCATTTATAATGGTTTGGTGTATAATGATAGGTGTTGGCTAGGCGATAATGCAACCTATCACCATAACGACAATATCTCAGAGGCGAGCATCCCATGTCCAATGATTCCCGATATAGTCCGTGCCGAATTCGACTCCTGCAATGCGATGCTCGATGCTCAAGAAGTAAAAATTTTGTCCCTGCCGCAGGTGGGTAGTGCCCATCTCGACATTCAGGGCCGCCAGATTACCGTCAGCGGCATCGAAGGCCCGACCGAGATAACCATATTCTCCCTCATGGGCCAGACCTTGGAACAGCACCATGTTTCCGGCAAAAACGCCATAGTCGTCACGGACATTCCGACAGGCAGCTATATTGTGCAGGCCAGGTCGCGGAACAATTCGATCGTGCAAAAGATGATCGTTCGGTAACCTTTATGAATGGTTGATTAGGATATGCGTTCTTTTAAGGGAAAAAAGATTTTTCTTGTTATAGTGCTTCTTTCAACGGCGATGGCTTTCGCTTGTTCAAAGAAAATTGAATTGACGCGTTTGTCCGAGCCGTTTATGCTTGTGAATCTCAATCCCTTTATGGATTTGGATGATGGCGCATATCAGGATATCGACTTCGATTTTTCATCAATCAACCGTTGGAATCCTTCTGCAAAAAAATTTAGAAAGGATGGCCTTGATCGTTTCTATTATTCCGAATTAGATTCCAACACCCTAGTTTTTATTACTATAGCTCTAGGTATGGGCAAAGAGACATCGAATACA
>JAEEGJ010010366.1_pt1 | contig 24305 bp, 20 predicted proteins | sample 8958761 | NCBI WGS metagenome assembly JAEEGJ01 (sample SAMN16246546, study PRJNA631951) | gut metagenome | biome: gut microbiome; feature: rumen; material: RS-attached | host: Bos | place: Iran: Karaj | collected 2018-10 | reverse complement strand
ACTGCTGCCTCCCGTAGGAGTTTGGACCGTGTCTCAGTTCCAATGTGGGGGACCTTCCTCTCAGAACCCCTACTGATCGTCGGCTAGGTGGGCCGTTACCCCGCCTACTACCTAATCAGACGCATCCTCATCCATCGCCGATAAATCTTTACTGTGTTCGAGATGTCTCAATCACAGACCATCGGGCATTAATCTTTCTTTCGAAAGGCTATTCCCGAGCCATGGGTAGATTGGATACGTGTTACGCACCCGTGCGCCGGTCGCCATCAAAGGTATTGCTACCCTCATGCTGCCCCTCGACTTGCATGTGTTAAGCCTGTAGCTAGCGTTCATCCTGAGCCAGGATCAAACTCTTCATCGTCAAATATCTTTGCATTTACCTTCCATCTGCCGCACCAATAAATGGTAAATGGTAAATGGTTAAATGGTAAATGACATTGTCTGATTGTAAAGACGCTTGTCCCGGACTGCTTTCTCTATCCTTTGCAGGATATTGACGGTTCGCATTCGATTATCTGTGTTGCCACAGACAATCGGCTTGTACTTGTTTCTTGTACTACAATCTCTGTCTATGTAAATCTTTCAAAGAGCGTGCTCCCGATGGAGCGCATTGAAGATTGGCCACCTCCAGAGAGGCGGTCAGCTCTCATTTGCGGGTGCAAAGGTACGCCTTTTCCTGAAACTGGCAAAACATTCCGCGACTTTTTTCAAAAAAAGATGCATTTTTGCCGTCCATACATTATATATTATATATGCGCGAGAGAGAGGAAGGGAGGGGAGGGGAGCTATGGCATCGCTCCATACGGGACGGCGTGGCGGGGAAGAGGGTGCGCGTTAAATTTTGTTAGCGAGGCAATAATAGCAAGGATGGGGACGTTATTTAAAGGAAAATGAACTTAACTAAAACTACGAACCATGAACATGAGATTCTTCACTTTGACTTTGGGAATTGCGATGCGGCACATGACGGTGCTGGCTTTGGGGCTGACGTTGACATTGACGGCTTGCCGGAACAACGAGACGCACCGCACGCATCTGACGCAGACGGAGATGGACACCTACGGCAAGGCGATTGCCGGCCAGTACGAGGGCTCCTATGTCATTCTTTGGGCGAACAGTTCGATGCCTTGGCACGAGACGGAGGACGGACGCAAGACGAGAGAGAATGTACGGGAGACGGTGGAGGACGTGAGCATCACCGTGACGGACAACACGCTGAGAAGCATCGCGTTCCACAAGTTTCCCATCCGTTTGCTCAGCCACATCGTGGAGGGCGACGAGGCCTTGCAGAAAGCGCTTGCCGAGGTGCCGGACATGGACTTGACGGCTCGCTATGGCTGGACTCTCTACACGGACGAAGTGTCGCCCATCTGGGGCATGGAGGACATGATGACGCCGCTTACGCTGACCTACGGCGGACAGGAACATACTATCATCCTGAAGTTCAAGAGTGACGTGTGGCAGATACTCGACAAAGCGAAGCTGGAAGGCAGTATGTGCTTCAGTCAGGTGAGCACCCTGCAGCTCAGTTTCGACGAGCTCCGCGTTGACGGAGAACTGGTGCTGAAGGACGACTCGTGGGAGGCAAACAGCGGCGACCTGCTGGTTGTCTTCAGGATGAAGCAGTAAGGATGACTGACACAACACATCGCAGGAACAGACACGTCGCAAGGACAAAGACAACACGTCGCAAGGACAGACACGACACGTCGCAAAGGTGAACACGACGTGTCGTGTTTTATTGTATCGTGTTTTGCTATTGTTTTTGAGCAACTTTGTTTCATATCTCAAGAAAAAGTCTTATCTTTGCAGCATGATGAAGAAAGAATCCCTACTCCGCTACGGCACGCTGGCTTCGGCCTTGCTGCCTGTCGTTCCCACTCTTGCCAAGACGGCGAAGGGAAATGCGGCTGTCGACAATCGTGAGCAGCCGAATGTGATTGTTATCTTCGCCGATGACCTGGGCTACGGCGACCTCGAGTGCTTTGGTGCCACGAGGGTGCAGACGCCGAACGTCAACGCGTTGGCCGAGAGCGGCATACGCCTGACGAATGTCCACGCGATTGCTGCCACGAGCACGCCGTCGCGCTATGGTCTGCTGACTGGCGAATATGCTTTCCGCCATGCGGGGACGGACATCGCCCGGGGCAATGCGGGCATGATAATCCGTCCGGAGCAGTTCACGATGGCCGATGCGTTCAAGAACGCGGGCTACGCGACGGCAGCCATCGGCAAGTGGCACCTCGGTCTGGGCGACAAGGATGCGGAGCAGGACTGGAACGCGCAGCTGCCCATGCACCTCGGCGACATCGGGTTCGACTACCACTACATCATGGCAGCGACGGCCGACCGAACGCCTTGCGTCTTCATCGAGCAAGGACATGTGGCGAACTATGACGAATCGGCCCCCATAGAGGTCAGCTACGAGGAGAACTTCCCGGGCGAGCCGACGGGAAAGGAGAATCCGGAGCTGCTCTTCAACCTCAAAGCCAGTCACGGCCACAACCAGAGCATCGTGAACGGCATCGGTCGCATCGGCTATATGAGGGGCGGCGGCAAGGCGCTCTGGAAGGACGAGAACATCGCCGACAGCATCGCTGCCCACGCGCTCGGCTTCATCCGCAAGCACCAGCAGGAGCCCTTCTTCATGTACCTCGCCACGAACGATGTGCATGTGCCTCGCTTCCCCCACGAACGCTTCCGTGGAAAGAACCCGATGGGCTTCCGTGGCGACGCCATCGCGCAGTTCGACTGGACTGTGGGGCAGGTGGTCGGCGAGCTGGAGCGCCTGGGGCTCAGACAGAACACGCTCATCGTCCTGAGCAGCGACAACGGTCCGGTGGTCGACGACGGCTATCAGGACAGAGCAGTCGAACTGCTTGGCGACCACAAGCCTGCCGGTCCGTATCGCGCAGGCAAATACAGCACTTTCGAAGGCGGCACGATTGTTCCGGCCATCGTCTCGTGGCCGAAGAGGATAGAGGCAGGCGGAGAGTCGGACGCCCTGATTTCGCAGATCGACTGGCTGGCCTCGCTCTCTGCCCTCGTGGGAGCTCGCATCCCCAAAGGCGGCGCAATAGACAGCCAGAACAGGCTGGGCACACTCCTTGGCGAGAACAGGGAAGACCGCCCGTATGTCCTGGAGCAGGCCGCCAACCACGCTCTATCGGTCCGCACGAAGGAGTGGAAATACATCCCGCCAAGCCAGGGGCCAGCCGTCATCGCAGGGCCGAATATGGAGAGCGGCTATGCACGGGAACCGCAGCTCTACAATATGCGTCAGGCCTTCGAACAGGAGAACGTCGCCCTCAAGAACCCCAAAGTCGTGTTCGAGATGCAGGCCTTTTTAGAGAAGGAGCGTGCAAAAGGAAGCACCTATAAATCTCCGATTTCAAAGTGAAAAGTGAAAAGTGAAAAGTGAAAAATAAAAAGATGAAGTGGGAGATAGTGAGGGGTGAATAATAGAGAGACAATGAGGGGGTTGCTGGCATTTGTGATGCTGCTGACGGCGTTTGGTCTCTGTGCTCAGGAGGTGCAGGGCTTCAAGCAGCACAACATGAAGCGGTGGGGCATTCCGGCTGGAAACTACAGCGGCATCGCCCACATCGGAGGCGACCGGTATGCGCTCGTCAGCGACAAGCAGACGGCCGACGGATGGACGGAAGTGAGCATCGCCTTCCGCGCTTCCGGCGATATCGACCGGATGAAGTTCATAGCGCACCACTATAACCCGGCAACTGCAGGCAAGGCCCGCGACAGCGAAGGCATCGCCTATGTGCCGGGCCGAGGGCTCTATGTCTCAGCGGAGAACGACCAAAAGATTTTGGAGCTCTCTGCGAATGGTGCGGCAACAGGGAGGAGCCTCTCTGTCCCGACGTGCTTCAGCACTTCCAACATCTTCCCAAACTACGGCTTTGAGGCGCTGACATACGATGCCGGACAAGGCGTCTTCTGGACCACTACGGAGCAGGGACTGAGGTCGGATGTGGCGACAATGACCACCTATGCGTCGCCCAGCCCTACCCTGTTGCGCATCCAGTCTTTCGGCTCCGACATGCAACCTCTGCAGCAGTATGCCTATATGACTGAAGCACCCGTCGCAAGGCATTCCCCTATACACTATGCCTTTGGCGTGCCTGAGCTGTTGGCCTTCGACGACGGCACTCTGATAGTCATGGAACGCGAGCTCAGCATTCCCAGAAACTACAATCGTGCCGCATGCCACATTCGCCTGTTCAGCGTCGAGCCAGGCAAAGGGCAAGCCATTGCCGAGAATTCCCTTCCTCTTCGCGAGGCGGATTCAAACACCTTCCTCCAAAAGAAACCCCTCTACGCGTTCCATACAGGAATACGCCTTTTGGGCAAGAAGAACTTCGCCAACTACGAGGGCATGTGCCTGGGGCCGAGACTGGCGGACGGCAGGCAGACCGTCCTGCTCGTGGCCGACTCACAGAACCGCGCCGGCAACTCCATTTATCATTTGAAGGACTACATTAAGGTGGTCGTCATTAAGAACAATTAAATACCGCATGAAGATGAACAAGACTCTGGTTGTGCTGCTGCTCATGGCCGTTTGCTTCGGCTCAGCCTACAATGTGCAGGCGAAGGTTAAGAAACGTCGCGCGTGTATTGAATTCTCGAAGAAAGAGCTGAAACAAGCGCTGGAACGTGAACGAGAGGGCTGGCAGCTGGTGTGGTACGACGAGTTCGACGGCAAGTCGCTCTCCGACGCCTGGACACGCATCCCCCGTTATCCGAATCCGCCCGAATGGAACAAGTTTATGAGTTCCGACGACAGGCTCTACAAGGTGAAAGGCGGGAAACTCACGCTCTACGGTCGTGTGAACGACTTCCTGCCGGACGACACGGCCCATGTCCTGACGGGCGGCGTCTTTACGGAGCACAAGGTGTACTTCCAGCGCGGCAGGATAGACATCCGCCTGAAGATGGACGACGCCTCGGGCGCCTGGCCGGCAGCGTGGCTCTTGCCCGACGGCCAATGGCCTTACGGTGGCGAGATAGACATCATGGAAAGGCTGAACTACGACGACTTTGCGCATCAGACGATACACTCGGCACACACCGAATACGAGAAAGAAAAGCGGAAGACTCAGGAATCGCATGCCACAGCACCCATCCGGAAAGGCGACTGGAACGTCTATAGCGTGGAGCTGTACGAGGACAGCGTCTGCTTCCTCATCAACGACAAGCTGACCTTCACCTATCGGAAAGAGCCGGAGCACGGACCCAAGCAGTTCCCCTACGACCGCCCGATGTTCCTCCTGCTCGACATGCAGCTGGGAGGTCACTGGGTGGGGCAAGTGAAGCCCGAAGAGCTGCCCTACCGCTACCAGATAGACTACGTGCGGTTCTATAAAAAGAAGAACGAAGAATGAAGAATGAAGAATGGAAGAAGCTGATTGCTTCGCTGGCGATGTTGCTGGTTTGGGCGGGTTGCTTCGCCCAACCGAGCGCGACGGCGAAGCGGATGGCCGAGCAGGGACTGGTGGACATCCTGTCCGTGGATAGCACGATCCACGTGAGCCTGATGTATAGCCGGGCAGACAACTTCACCGGCAAAGTGCTCTATACCGACCTTCGCGAGGCGTATCTCCACCCGAAGGCGGCTGCCGCCCTTGCAAAGGCCCAACAAGCCCTCAGGAAACGCCGCCCGGAGCTCAGCCTGAAAGTCTATGATGCCACCCGACCCATGAGCGTACAGCAGAAGATGTGGAACACGGTGGCGGGCACAAAACAACAGAACTATGTGAGCAATCCGCGCAACGGCGGCGGCATGCACAACTACGGGCTGGCGGTGGACATCACGCTCTGCGAGGCCGCTACGGGCGACACGCTCGACATGGGCACCAAGGTGGATTTCCTGGGCTCCTACGCCCACATAGACAACGAGGCCGCACTCGTCAGCCGCCACATCATATCGAAAAAGGCAAAGCAGAACCGCGAACTGCTACGCGAGGTGATGAGCGAAGCCGGCTTCAAGCCGCTCCGGACCGAGTGGTGGCACTTCAACCTCGTCTCCCGTGCAGAGGCCAAAGCACACTATAAAGCAGTGCGGTGAAAATCGCCCCTTGAGGCCCTTTCAAACGCCGCCTGCGGCGATGGCAATCCCCGCGTGCGGCGTTGGTCATCCCCGCGTGCGGCGTTGGCAATCCCCGCGTGCGGCGTTTTCATACATCGCCAAAGGCCCTATTTTCCTATCCAAGCCTCGGGGTTGAGCTTGGCTGTTTCCTTGCGCAACTGGAAGTGGAGCGTGCAGTTGCCACTGCCGTCGTCCGCCACCGTGCCGAGTATGTCCTTCGCCTTCACCTTCTGCCCCTTTTGGACGATTGTGCTGGAGAGGTTGCAATAGACGGAGATGTAGCTGCCGTGGCGGACCAGGACGTTTCGGGTGCCAGCGAACTGGAAGACGCTGGTCACCACTCCGTCGAAGATGGCACGGGCTCGGGCACCAGGCCGCCCGATGTAGTTCGTGCCCTTGTTGTCGAGCTGCACATTCTTCATGCCGGGCACATTATAGATGCCGAACCGACTGCCCAACATGTACTGCCCCGTGATGGGGACAGGCAGCCGCCCTTTGTTCTGCTCGAAGGTACCGTTGAGCTGGCGGTCCTCCGCCGTAAGCCAGGTGCCCGTCTTCTTTGGGGCGGATGGCGTAGTCTGCTTCGGCGCTGACGGTGTGGACGTCTGCTTGCCCTTCTTCTCCGCCTCCTTCTTCCTGCGGGCAGCTTCCGCCTCAGCCTTCTTCCGAGCCTCTTCCTCCGCTTTCTTGCGGGCCTGCTCTATCTCGTAGGCTATGACCTGCTCTATCTTCTTGTCGAGCGCTGCCAGCTGCTTCTGCTGCTCTGCCACCTTGCCCTGCAGTCCGCTCTCCTGTTTCTTCAGGCCTGCCACCTTCTTCCGCTCCTGAACCTGCTGGGCGTTAAGGTCTTTGCGCTGCAGCATCACCTCGTGCAGGACACCGTTCTTTTGGCTCTTGGCGGTAAGCAAGAGGTTCTGGGCATCGAGCAGCTCAGCCTGTTTCTGGAGAATCTGCTCGCCGAGGTTCTGCTGATAGGCCACATACTCGCGAGCATACCGAGCCCGTCTGTACATCTGGCTAAAGGTCTTCGCGGAAAGGACGAACACGACGGGGTTGCGGTTCTCGCGCAAGGCTCTGGCATTGCGCACGGCGGCCTTGAGGCGCTGGCGGCGCATACGCACCTCGCTGTCGAGCTCCGTGATGTTCTTCTGCAGGCGCAGGATGTCGGACTCGAGGTCGTCGAGTTCCCGCTCGAGCTGGTGAATGCGGGAAAGGCGGTTGTTCATCTGCAGTCCGAGGAAGTCCACGTTCTGCTGTCCCGTCTTCACCTGTTTCCGAGTCTGGTCGAGCTGTGTCTTCGACTTCTGTAGCTCGGTCTTCAGCTTCGACTGCTGCTGCTTCAAGTCCTTCACCCTCTTGCTGTTCTGCGCAGCAAGAGGAAGAACCAGGATGAAAAGGAGGAAGAGAAATACGGACTGCTTCATCATATCGGCCGGAGCTTATAGAGACAAACTCATGATGCGTGAAATAAGTTCATCCACAGACACTTCTTTGTAACGCGACGAGACTTGCGTGCGCTTCTCCCATTCGGAATCGGTGGTGAGATTAGAGAGTGTGAGGTCGGCCTTTATGGTCTTCTTGCTCGTGGGAATCGTGATGGAATGCTTCGTGGGCAGGCTCTTGCCGCCGACGCTCACGAAGTCCTTGCGCACCCAGCCCGAATAGTTCGACGTCTGCTCGTCCCAGAAATAGGCTTGCAGGTAATAGAAATCGACATTGCCGTCCCTCAGGAACGACACCTCATTGTAGGGCGACTTGACATACTGCTTGCCCACCTTGTCGATGAGCATGAAGTAGTCGGGCGTCATCTCGATGCGCGCCACCTCGAGCACGCCGAAGGTGACGATGGAGAGCTGTATGACGTCGTTCCGCTTCATGCGCAAGGTGCCTCCGACCGACGCGTTGTTTCCTCCCGTGGAGAGGTCGAGACGAAGCCTCGCCGTGACGCACATCTCATCCTGGAGCTTGCTGTCCTTGGATTGTTTGCCATCGGTGGCAGTTGATGTGGTGGCAGTCGTCTGGTCAGGGACTGTGGTGGAAGTGGAAACGGCATGTTTCTTGCTGGCGCATGCGGCAAGCAGGACGCAGAGCAATAACAGGACTCCCCTACTCCCTTTAGAGGGAGAAAGGAGGATTTTGAACTTGGACATTGAACGTTTTAGCATTTTGAAACAATTCGTTAATTGTTGTCTAACTTGTTTCCCCTAAGGGGGGTTAGGGGGTCTTGATGTACTTCTTTCGTTTTATCTTCTTGCGGAGTTGTGGGGTGCAGGTGTCGTCGCCTTTCTGCCAGGCGAGCTTCCACAGTCGGAGCGCCGTTTCGGGTTCGCCGACATGGGCATAGATGTCGCCCGAGTGCTCGATGAGGTTTCCCATGAGCCGCTCGTCGGAAAGCAGTTCCTCGTCGGTCTTCTCGGGGTTCACCACCTTGTCCATATAGGTTCGTGCATGGGCGTAGTCGCCTTTCATGAAGAGGATCCAGGCATACGTGTCGAGGTAGGTGATGTTCTCCGGCTCTTGGCGTATGGTCTTGTAGCTCATCTCCTCGGCCTTGTCCAACTGCTCGCCCTTCAGACTGAGATAGTAGGCATAGTTGTTGAGGCACATGATGTTGTCCTCCATATAGACCAGCGCGGAGTCGTAGGCAGCGAAGGCTTCCTGCTCCTTCTGTTGCTGATAGTAGATGTCGCCCAGCACGCCGAAGACGTTCGACACGAGGCGTTCGGAGACGAACTCAGTCCTGACGCGCAGCCCCTGCTGGAGCACCTCCGCGGCATCCGTGAGCTTCTTCTGCTCGGCGAGCGCCATACCGAGGTAGTAGGCGTAGGCAATCTCCTCGGGATGGTAGTTGAGACCGCGTCGGCTGATGTCCTCCACGCCCTTCCCGTCGTTCTGCTCGGCATAGTACTGCAGGAGTTCTCGCAGTGCCGTCTCGTTGCCCGGGTCCACCTCGAGCACCTGCCGCATCGTCTTCATGAGCTCCTCCTGGGGTTGCTTGCTATAGACTTGATAGGCAGCCTTCATGATGAGCACCTCGGCATCCTGCTGGGGGCGTGCGAGGAGGGTGTCGAATGCGGCCTCGAGGCGTGGGGCGTAGGTGGAGTCGCGCTGCACGTCGGCGATGTAGGACCTGAGCATCAGCACTCGCAGCTGTGCCGGCGACTCGGAGTGGAAGAGGAGCGAGTCGCGCAGCGTGTTGTAGAGGACGTCCTGCCCGCTGTCGTGGTAGTAGTCCATCGTGGCGAGCTGCAGACTGGTGTTCGTCGGCTCTTGCCTGCGCACTTCGTCGTATATCTGCAGGGCCTTGACGGTGTCGCCCGCCTGCATGTAGAGGTTGCCGACCACGACGCGCAGGTTCATGTCGTGGGGTGCGTCGTCGCATAGCGTCTCAAGCTGCACGAATGCCGAGTCGAGCTGTCCTTTCTCCTTGTAGAGCCTGAACTTCTCGATGCTCACCTGCGGGTTGGGACCCTCGAGGAGTTCTATGCGATTGAGCACGCCGATGGCTTTGTCGGTTGCGCCCACGGTGTTGTAGAGCTGCACCAGTTGCAGGAGGATGTCGCTGCGGCGGGACTGGAGGGTAGCCATTTTCTCCAAGACGGGGATGGCAGCCTCAGCGTCGCGCTTGTTGAGGTAGAGTGCGGCGAGCGTCTCAAGGTAATACGGATTGTTGGCGTCGTGCTCGCAAGCCCGCCTTATGTAGGCCGTGCCGAGGCTGTCGGAGTGCAGGTAGAGATGGAGCAGCCCGATGTTGTAGAGCGCCTCGGGCGCCTCTGGATTGATGTCGAGGCAATGGCGATAGAGGTCCATGGCGGACGAATAGTCTTCCTGCAGGCGGCATTTCTCAGCCTCCAGGTAGAAGTAGTCGAAAGTGCTCTGAGCCCCGATTCCAAGGGCTCTGAGCGACAGGGCGAATATGATAAGAAATTTTCTCAAGGCGATGCTGAAAATCCCCGCGTGCGGCGATGGCAATCCCCGCGTGCGGCGTTGGTCATTTCCGCGTGCGGCGTTGGCAATCCCCGCACGCGGCGTTTATTTTGTCCCGCTGTGGCCAAATCCGCCAGCCCCGCGTTCGGTTTCTGACAGCACCTCCACGGGTTCCCATTCCGCCTGTTCGTGACGGGCGATGACCATCTGTGCGATGCGCTCTCCGTCGGCAATGAGGAAGGGTTCGTCCGAGAGGTTGACAAGGATGACGCACACCTCGCCGCGATAGTCGGCATCGATGGTGCCGGGCGTGTTGAGGACAGTGATGCCATGCTTGATGGCCAGTCCGCTGCGAGGCCTGACCTGTGCCTCGTAGCCGGGAGGCAGAGCCATAAACAGCCCTGTAGGCACAAGGCGGCGCTCCATCGGCCTCAGCTCGATGGGCGACTCGATATTTGCACGGAGGTCAACGCCGGCGGACAACGGCGTTGCGTACTTGGGCAGCTCATGATGGCTGCGATTGATAATCTGGACTTTCATTGCAACTATTATATTTAACTCTGAACTCTCAACTCTGAACTCTCAACTCCAAACTACACATCCGGCAGGCTCATGCCGTTTATCTTGCGATAGAGGTCGAGGGCAAAGACGTCGGTCATGCCCGATATGTAGTCGAGCACAGCCATGATGCGCCCGTAGAGCGTGGGGGCGAGGATGTCGTACTGCGTGCTGACGCGGTTGATGAGCAATTGCGAGAAGGCACGCTCGGGATGCGTTGCCGCGTGCACCATCAGGTCGGTCAGCGTCATGATGACTTTGTAGCCGGCAATCTCTATATCCACCACGTCCTTGCAATGATATATCTTCTTGAAGGCGACGCTTTCGCACTGCCTATACGCCTGTCGCGGCAGCTCGTCGATGTGCTTGATGAGCGAGCCCTCGAAAGTGCCGCTCAGAATGCTCTGCTCGTTCTCTGTGAAGACACGCACACACTGCTGCTCCAGACAGTTGATGACGCAGGAGCGGAGATAGACTATCTGCTCGTTGATGTCGTCCAGGAGCTGCTCCATGCGCTTCTCGATGTGCCGCTGCTGCTCCTCGCTGAAATAGGCGAGGAAGAGTTGCTTTGTCTCCTCTGTCGTCAGAAGCTTGAGCTTGTGGGCGTCCTCGATGTCCATAATCTGATAGCAGATGTCGTCGGCAGCCTCCACCAGATAGACGAGCGGATGGCGGGCATAGCGGACAGAGCCGTCGGGGGCAGGGAGCTTCAGGATGCCGAGCTCCTGGGCGATGCGCTCATAGTCGTCCACCTCGCTCCGGAAGAAGCCGAACTTGCGCTTGTTGCCTGCGAGGTCGGAAGTGAAGGGGTACTTGACGATGCTTGCCAGCGTGCTGTATGTCATGACGAAGCCGCCCTTGCGACGCCCCTTGAAGTGGTGCGTGAGGAGGCGGAAGGCGTTGGCATTGCCCTCGAAGTGCGTGATGTCCTCCCACTCCTGGGGCGAGAGGCCGTCGCCCGTCTCGGGACAGATGTAGTCCTTCAGGAAGAGTCCGTCGCCCTCGCTGAAGTAAGTGCCGATAGCCTTCTCGCCGCTATGGCCGAAGGGCGGGTTGCCGAGGTCGTGGGCAAGGCAGGCGGCGCTGACGATGTTGCCCAGCTCGGTGAAGTGCGTGCTGTATAGCTCGGGATGCTGCTTCAGGATGAGGCGGCTGATGTCGTTGCCGAGACTGCGCCCCACACTGCTCACCTCCAGACTGTGCGTGAGGCGGTTGTGCACGAAGATGCTGCCGGGCAGAGGAAAGACCTGCGTCTTGTTCTGCAGGCGGCGGAAGGGAGCCGAGAATATCAGGCGGTCATAGTCGCGCTGGAACTCAGTGCGGTCATCGTCCCGCCGCTGCATCTCCTCCTGCCCAAGGCGCTTCGTGGAGAGCAGCTGCTCCCATTTCATCATATCATTTACCATTATATCATTTACCATTTACCATTTTCCCCCTCCCCCTTGTGGGGGAGGTCGGGAGGGGGCTGGGGAGTTAGAGGGCGTCTTTTACCGTATTTGTCTCCCCTCCCTTGGAGGGGTTGGGGGAGGCTGTAGGCTTATAGAAGATGCGGTTGGCGCCGCTTGTTATCTTCACCAGTTCGGGATGTTCTGCCGCGAAGGTGTCGATGTGGCGCATGCGCTTCTCCTGCAGGATTTCATCTACGGCGATGAGGATGCCCGTCTCCTCCACGTCCCCGAACCCGTCGTTGATGGCGGTGCCGAAGAGCTTCATGGTGGGGCTCAGCCCCATGTAGGCATTGACGAGCGGCGGTATGTTGTAGCCCAAGGCACGCACCTCGTGGTTGAGGATGCGATAGTCTGCCTTGAAGTCTTCCTCGGTGAAGAGCTTCTTGAACTGCTCAGGGTCATGCCACAGCTTGAGGGGCTTCATGGGATAGATGAGGTTGTCGGGGTCGGGGAAGTGCTTGCCGAGGAAGTACAGTATCATGTCGCGGGCCATTCGGTCGTAGCTGGGATACATGGTGAACTTGCCGAAGAGGTATCTCACCGTCGGCTCTATGACCACGATTGCCCCGAGGCCGTCCCAGAGATTGTCGAGGGCGAAGATGCCTTTGCGGCCCCGCAGTGTGCTCTGATACTCGAGGGTGACGAAGCTGCGGCCCAGTTCGATGGTCCACGGCGCATAGTCCTTCATGAACTTCTCGGAGAAGCGGAACATGTGGCTGGTGGCGAGGATGGGCTGTCCGTCGGGCGCTATCTGCCAGTCCTTGCCGAGGATGTAGCGGTAGCCGCCTACGATTTCCTCGGTCTCGGGGTCCCAGACGAGGAGTTGCTTGTAGCAGTTCTCGCATGTGTCGAACTCGTCGAGGTCGAAGCTCTTGCCCGTTCCTCCTCCGGCTGCGCGGAAGGCTATCTCGCGGAGGCGTCCTATCTCGCGGACCACATGCGGCGAGTCGTGCCAAGTGACTACATAGACTTCGTTGCTGCTCTTGTTGGTCATGCGCAACTTCTTGTCCGGCGTGAGTTCTGCCTTCAGCACATCAACGGGGATAGGCTCTGCTATTGGTTCCATTTTTTTGTGTTCTTCCATAATTCTCTTTACTCTCAACTATAAACTATAAACTTTGTCCTGCACCCATCTGCCCCATTCTGCAGGCTGTTTTGTCTTGTCGAATGTCTGCCAGGGGATGGGTTTGCCGATGCGCACCGTGAAGTGTTTTCCCTTACACCGGTACATCTCATCGGGCAGGAGGGCCATTGCGAAGTTGGGCAGATGCAGCCGTTTGCACCATCGGGCCACGTTGTAGAAGCGGTTGCTGTTCTGTCCGTCGAAATGTATGGGCACGATGTCGCGCTGATGCTGCACGCTCTTCACGATGAAGGCCTTGTTCCAGGGGATGTCGCGGATGGTGCCGTCGTCTTGCTTGCGACTGCAGAGTCCTGCGGGGAACATGATGACGTGGCAGTCGCTGGCAAAGGTGCTTTCCACGATGGCGGGGAAGGAGCGTGCGTTCTTGCCGAGCTTGTTGATGGGCACGCACAGGGGGGCGAGTCCTTCGAGGTTCATGAGCAGGTCGTTCACCAGGTACTTTATCTTGCTGTCGTAGTGTTCGCCGATGATCCAGCCGAGCGTGACGCCGTCGATGGCTCCGAGCGGATGGTTGCTCACGAAGGTGCAGAGCCTGCCGTCGTCGGGCAGGTTTTCCTTGCCTTCCACGCTGACATCGGCTCCCACATACTCCACGACGCCTTTGCAGAAGTCCACTCCTACCCTGCCCTGGCGCAGGTAGATGTTGATGAAGTCCTGGTGGATGATTCGCGCAAGCAGTCTGGTGAGCCACTTCGGGATGAACCTGGCCTTCTTGCCTGCACGGTCGCGAATTATCTTGTCTATGTCTATTTCACCTCTCATTTACCATTTAATCATTTACCATTTACCATTTTATTTCTCCCCTTAGAGGGGGAGTCAGAGGGGGTCTCTCAGGGGGATTCAGAGGGGGTCTCTCCAGGGAGAGTTAGAGGGGGTCTGCCTTCTTCAGTTTATCGTTATGGGACGGTTATTGATGAAGTATTGCCCTCGTGGCAGGCCGCCCAGCCAGTTCTTGCCCTTGGTGAGGCGGGCGGTCATGTAGAGCACGCCGCCGGCGTTGTAGATGGGCAGGAGCTGGTTGTGGTCGCTCTGTATCTGTACGACGCGCCCCGTGACGCTTATCTGCACGGGATAGGTCGATGTGTTCATCTTCCTTGAGACAGGCATTTCGGGCGGTACGAAGGGTACGACCAGCGTGTCCGGAGCACGGCGAGTACGCACCTTCCGTTTGCGGATGGCGCCCTCGGCCGGCCAGCACATTGCGGCTGCCAGCAGCAAAAGACCTGTTCGCTGTATCGTTGTCCTTACTCGCATATCACTGTCGCAAGCGGAAAGTAATGAAAGCCTTCTCCCCTTACAAGCCACAAAATTACACATTTCCGAGCAAAAAGCCAAATATTCAGTTGAGTTTTTCTTTCAACTATAGTAACTATAGAAACTATAGGTACTATAAACCCCCTTTCGGGGGCATAAAAAACGCCGCGTGCGGGGATTGCCAACGCCGCACGCGGAAATGGTCATCGCCGCACGCGGGGATTGCAATCGCCGCACGCGGCGTTTTTAAGCCCCCTTTCCGGGACTTCCTAACCCTCTGTTCCGGCCTTGTCAGAGCCGCCAGCCCTGGGCCTTGAGGACGTGCTCTCCGCCGTCGCGCGTGATGAGGGAGCAGCCCTTCTCCTGCTCGGTGATATAGCCGATGACGTGGATGTCCTCGAGGGCCGAGACGGTGTCGTTCTGGGAGAGGGGCACGGTGAAGAGCAGTTCGTAGTCTTCGCCGCCGTTGAGCGCACAAGTGCTGACGTTCAGGTTCAGCTCTTCGGCCATTGCGGCGGTCTGGTAGTCGAGGGGCAACCGCTCCTCGTAGATGCGGCAACCCGTCTGGCTCTGCTTGCAGATGTGCATCACCTCGCTGCTCAGTCCGTCGCTGATGTCTATCATGCTCGTCGGGTGAATGCCGGCCTTTCGGAGAGCCTCGATGATGTCTCCCCTTGCCTCCGGCTTGAGCTGCCGCTCGAGGATGTACTCCCTGCCGCTGAAGTCGGGCTGAGCCTCGCGCAGCGCCTCCATCTGCTCCTTGCTGCCGCTGCGGCGGGCCTCCTCAACCTGCTCGTTGTAGATGACCTTCTCCCTCTTCAGGAGTTGCAGCCCCATATAGGCGGCGCCGAGGTTTCCGCTGACGCAGATGATGTCGGTGGGCTGGGCTCCCGAGCGCAGGACGAGGTCCTCGCTCCGTGCCTCGCCGATGGCCGTGATGCTGATGACGAGGCCGGTCAGGCTGGCTGTCGTGTCGCCGCCCACAATGTCGACGCCCCATTTCTCGCAGGCCAGACGCATACCGGCATAGAGGTCCTCGATGTCCTCCACCTTGAACTTGCTCGAGATGGCGAGGCTCACGGTCACTTGGCGCGGCCTGGCATTCATGGCGAAGACATCGCTGAGGTTCACCATCACCGCCTTGTAGCCCAAGTGCCGCAGGGGAACATATGTGAGGTCGAAGTGGATGCCCTCCACAAGCAAGTCGGTCGTGACAACGGTCCGCATGCCCTCCGCAGGCGCAAGGATGGCGCAGTCGTCGCCTATGCCCTTGATGGTGGACTCGTTCTTTGTGGTTATGTCTTTCGCGAGACGGTCTATCAGACCGAACTCACCCAGTTCGGATATCTCCATAAACTTCTTAAAAATGAAATAATGAAACAATGAAACAATGAAGAAAAAGCGCTCCTAAAGGAGATGTCACTTTCATTTCCTCATTATTTCATTCTTTCATTTTTATATCTTTACCATTTCTTCTATGATGGTAGCCATGTAGGGCTGGGCAGCTTCGGCAGCCTTGAGCACCTCTTCGTGCGTGATCTTCATCGGATTCTCCATGCCTCCGAGGTCGGTGATGATGCTCATGCCGAACACTTTTATACCCTGGTGATGGGCGACAATCACTTCGGGAACGGTGCTCATGCCTACGGCGTCGGCTCCCCAACGCGCAAACATGCGGTACTCCGCCGGCGTCTCATAGGTGGGGCCTTGTGTGGCGAGATATACGCCATGCTGCACCTTGATGCCATGCTCCTCGGCAATCTTGTCGGCCCGGGCTATGAGTTCCTTGCTGTAGGCCTCGCCCATGTCCGGGAAACGCGGGCCGGGAGGGATGTTGGGGCCGTGCAGGGGGTTCTCCGGCATGTAGTTGATGTGGTCGGTTATTATCATGAGGTCGCCGATGTGGAAGTCGGGATTGGTGCCTCCGGCAGCGTTGCTGACGAAGAGCGTCTCGATGCCCAGCTCGTACATGATGCGTATGGGGAACGTCACTTGCTGCATCGTCCAGCCCTCATAGTAATGGAAACGGCCCTCCATCGCCATGATATCCACGCCTCCAAGCCGTCCGAAGATGAGTTCTCCTGCGTGACCCTCGACTGTGGAGACAGGGAAGTTGGGGATTTCGCTGTAAGGGAAAGTCTTCAGTCGCTCGATGCGCTTTGCCAGTTCGCCCAGGCCGGAGCCAAGCACGATGGCAATTGTCGGTGCATTAGGCATCCGCTCGCGGAGCCATTCAGCAGTTTCTTTTATTTTCTTGTACATAGTCGTTTATCGTTTTGTCGAACTTGTCTTTTTCATCCCGCATGATGCTGATGCTGATGGGAAGCACGTAGGTGTGCTTCCTTACCTCCTCGCTGAGGCCTTGCAGGTGGAGAAGCCTGGCCGCGTCCTTCTCCGTAGTGATGATGATATGCGGCTTCGGCAGGTCTTGCAGCGCTTGATTGATGGCATCCGCATCACGCTTCGTATAGTAATGATGGTCGGGGAAAGTGAGAGGCACGATGTGTTGGACGAAACGCCTGACATCCTGCTCCATCTGACGCGGGTTGCCGATTCCTGTGAGGAGGAGTACGTGGGCATTGTCCTTGCGCAGCGTCTCCGGCTCCAGCGTGCCGTCGCCCCATAGCTGATGCATGGTCTCGTAGGTGAACGTGCTGAAGAAGAGATGCTGGTATGGCCTGATGTTGAGGGAAGAGAGGATGACGCGGAACCCCATCGCATTGATGTGCTGCGGGCACTTCGTCACGATGACCGTTGTGGCGCGGCTGCTGGCAGAGGGCCGTTCACGCAGCCGTCCTGCCGGCAACAGCTTGTCGTCGGATATGATGCGGTGATAGTCGACGAGCAGGATGTTGTAGCCCGGCTTCACATACCGGTGCTGGTAGGCATCGTCGAGGAGTATGACCTCCACATCCTTCGTAGCCTCATCCTTCATGAGCCGCTCGATGCCATGCCTCCTGTCGGCATCCACGGCAACACACACCTCGGGGAACTTCTGCTTTATCTGCCAGGGCTCATCGCCTATTTCCTCCATTGTGGAAGCCGCCGTAGCAAGGAGATATCCCTTTGTCTTCCGCTTGTAACCCCTGCTGAGGACTGCCACGCGATAGCGGCCCGCAAGGAGGCGGATAAGGTACTCCACATGAGGCGTCTTGCCTGTGCCGCCCACGGTGATGTTGCCCACATTGATGATGGGTATGTCATACGACACAGAAGGCATCACGCCCATGTCGAAGAGGGCATTCCTGATGTCCACTCCTGCCCCATAGAGCCAGCTGAGCGGCATCAGCCAACGGCGTATCTGTGTCATGTCTCCTTCCATGAAAAGGGGGAAAGGGTTAAAAGGTTAAAAGTTTAAAAGGTGAAAAGGTGAAAGGGGGGAAGGGGGAAGGGTGGAGCCTTGCCTTTTTCACCTTTTCCCCTTTTAGCCTTTAATACTTTTACTTGATGTTGGGGTCGAACGGCATGCGAGCCTGGATGGGGTCCATCTTGCCGATGCGGCGGACGAGTGAGAAGGCGGGATAGTATTCGCCGAGTGCGGCGCGCATCCGGCCCTCCATGTAATCGTTGACTTCCGAGTCGAGCAAGCCCATATACCATGGCTCGGGAGCGGGATAGCGGCCGATGGTGTACTTCTCCATCTCAGCAAGCTCTGCAGCTTCCTTGATGGCGTCGTCGAGGTTGCCGAGCTTGTCCACAAGACCTATCTTGAGGGCTTGTTCGCCGGTCCACACTCGGCCTTCGCCAATGACCTTCACGCTGTCCTGGGCCAAGGCACGCCCGCCGGCCACGCGTCCCGTGAAGAGTTCGTAGCCCTGGTTGACATAGTTTTGCAAGATGGCTGCCTCGTTGGCATTGAACGGCCTGCCCATTGCGCCGAAGTCGCTCAGGGCATTTGTCTTCACGACGTCGAAGGTGAGGCCGAGCTTTTGCGTGAGCAGTTCGCTTGCGTCGGGAATCATGCCGAAGATGCCGATGCTGCCCGTCAAGGTCATCGGGTCGGCATAGATCTTATTGGCGCCGCAGCTGATATAGTAGCCACCGCTGGCTGCCAGTCCGCCCATGCTGACCACGACTGGCTTTTCTGCACGGAGGAGCTGGACCTCGTGCCATATCTGTTCGCTTGCGAAGGCCGAACCGCCTGGGCTGTTGACGCGGATGACGACAGCTTTCACGTCCTTATCCTTTCTAAGCTTCTGCAATTCGGTTATCGTTTCCTTCGTGGTGATTTGGTGTTCTTGGCTGAAGTCGAAGCCCTTGCTGTCGTTGATTTCCCCATAGGCATAATAGACGGCCACCTCGTCGTCGACCTTATCTCCCAGGTCGTCGGCAGCTGCCACATCGGCAAGGGTAGTGAACTTCAGGTCGTCGTCTTCTTCTATTTCGAGGCGCTGCTTCAGGGCATCCTTCACGTCGCTGAGGTAAGCGAGCTTGTCGGCGAGTTTGTTGTCGATGAAGTATTGTGCCTCACAAAACTGTGTGGTGGAATCTGCGAGGGCATTGAGGGCGTCCGTTTCGAACTTCCTGCTCTTGGCCACGTCCTTGAGCATATTGTTCCAGATGCTGCTCAGGTAGCTCATTGTCTGCTCGCGGTTGGCGTCGCTCATCTCGGTGTTGATGAACGGCTCCACGGCGCTCTTGTATGTGCCGACCTTGAAGACTTGCATCTTCACGCCGAGCTTCTTCATCAGGCCGGTGTAGAAGATGGGCTGGCTCGACATTCCGCTCCAGTCGATCGCCCCGATAGGATTGAGGAAGATCTCGTCGGCCACGGAGCACAGATAGTAGGCGGCACGGGAATAGCTATCGCCGTAGGCCACAATCCACTTGCCCGACTCCTTGAACTCGACAAGTGCGCTGCGCAGTTCCTGCAGGTCGGCGGGATAGGCGCCAAACGAGCCTGCTTCGAGATAGATGCCCTTCACGCGGTCGTTCTTTGCGGCCTTCTTCAGGGCGTCGAGAGCCTGGTCGAGGCCGATGGTGAAGTCTTCTTCCTGGCTGAAGAGGTCAAAAGGACTGCCTTCGCCGGCTCGTTCCACTACTTCGCCCTGCAGCTTTAAGCGGAGCACCGCATTCTTGGGAACGGAACTGGAGGCTCCTTCGCTGGCCATCATACCAGCAAGAGACACGATTGAGATGATGGTGAAAATGATGCTGGTCAGGATGATACCTACGATTGTGGCCAGCACATACTTGAAAAACTCTTTCATTTTCTTATTATAATTGGTTAATACTTTATTTGTTTTATATAGAATGGCACGCAAAGTTAGCGATAATTCCCCATTCCTGCAAGGTTTTTGGAAAAAAATGATAGGTTTGGGACTTTATGAGGATTGCAGAGCCGAAAATCGCCCCAAAAGGCACCGGAAAACGCCGCCTGCGGCGATGCCAATCCCCGCGTGCGGCGTTGACCATTTCCGCGTGCGGCGTTGCCCATCCCCGCACGCGGCGTTTTCAACCCCCTCAACGGGCGGTTTTCCTGCGCATGGCCAAGGCCACGGACGACCACACGCCAAGCAGCGCTACAAGCAGCGTCTGGAGGGTATGGACGATGAGGACGAAGAGGGCTGCCTCGGTCTGTCCCACGCCATAAAGCACGAGGACCGTCTTCACGGCGAAGTGCCAGGAGCCGGCGCCGTTGGGAGTGGGCACAAGCACGGCGAAGGTGCCGACCACAAATGCCACGAGGGCCGCCATCGGGCCGAGCCCTGCGGTGAAGTCGAAGCAGAAGAAGGTGAGGTAGAAGTGCAGGAAGTAGCTCACCCAGATGCCTACGGAATAGAGCCAGAAGAGCAGCGGGCTCTCCACCTTCCTGACGGAGAGAATGCCCCCCAAAAAGCCTCCCCCAACCCCTCCAAAGGAGGGGAGAATCGTCCCTCCACTTTGCCCTTCTCCCCTCCTTTGGAGGGGACGGGGGAGGCGCCTGGTGAGGATTACGATACAGACAAGGGCCAGCAGTCCGCAAACCGCCGTCACCAGCCAACCCGTCATGGAGAAACGGCTCAGCAGGCCGTCCAGCGAAACACCCGTCTCACGGAAGAAATGCAGGAAGACCGGTATCTGAGTCAGGAAAGTCAACAGGGAAAGCAGAAGGATGAGCAGCGTGTCGATGATGCGCTCCGTAACGACAGTGCCCAGGCAGCAAGTGAAATTCGAGCCCTCATAGCGCTTCAGTATGCCGCATCGCAGCACCTCGCCCACTCTCGGCACAACAAGGCTGCTGGCATAGCTGAGGAAGATGGCGTGTGTGCAAGTGGACAGCCGCGGACGCTCGCCGGCCGGAGCCAGCACCTGGCGCCACCTGACGGCACGCAGCACCTGCGCCAAGATGCCGAAAGGCATGCTCAGAAGCATCCACGTCCACGACATCTTATGCGACAGCGCATCCACAAGCGCCTCCCACCCAATGCCGCGGTACATCCACCACAGTATGCCGGCTGCCAAAGCAAAAGGCAGCGCTATCTTTATCAATTTGACAAAATCACAATTTGACGATTTCACAATTATTTTTTCCCTTTCTTCTTTCGCTTATCACTTATTCTTCGTATTTTTGCACCGCAAAGGTAAGAAATAAATTCAAATTGTCAAATTGTTAAATTGTGAATTTGTGAAATATAAGCCCGTTAAGCCGAAAAAGTTCCTCGGACAGCACTTTCTGACCGATTTGAGCATCGCCAGCCGCATAGCCGACACGGTGGATGCCTGTCCGGAGCTGCCCATCCTGGAGGTCGGGCCGGGCATGGGCGTCATGACCCAGTACCTGGTTCGGAAATCCAGGCAGGTGAAGGTGGTCGAGATAGACTACGAAAGTGTGGAATACCTGCGGCGCACTTACCCTGAACTGGAGGAGAGCATCATCGAGGACGACTTCCTGAAGATGCATCTCGACCGCACATTCGAGGGCAAGCCCTTCGTCCTGACAGGCAACTATCCCTACAACATCTCCAGTCAGATCTTCTTCAAAATGCTCGACTTCAAGGAGCTGATTCCCTGTTGCACGGGCATGATCCAGAAAGAGGTGGCGGAGCGAATGGCGGCAAAGCCAGGCGGGAAGACCTACGGCATACTGAGCGTGCTCATTCAGGCCTGGTATGATGTGGAATACCTCTTCACGGTGGAGCCCGGCGTCTTCAACCCGCCTCCCAAAGTCCGCAGCGCGGTCGTGCGGCTCACCCGTAATGAAACCACCGACCTGGGCTGCGACGAGAAGCTCTTCAGGCGGCTCGTCAAGACAACATTCAACCAGAGGAGAAAAACCCTCCGCAACAACATCCGGCCGCTCCTCACTCAGCTTCAGGCAGAAGGCAACGCTCCGCTCGACTTCACGGCTCTCCTCTCCGACCAAATCATGCAGAAGCGGCCGGAACAGCTCAGTGTGGAGGACTTCATCGCCCTCACCCGCCGCATACAAGACATTATCGAACAATAGCCAACATCCCATCTTCCATGAATAATACCGACATGCGATTGCTGCAGCTCCTGGCTCAGACGTTTCCCAACAGCGAGAGCGCAAGCACGGAAATCATCAACCTCGAGGCCATTCTCAGCCTGCCGAAAGGCACCGAACACTTCGTGGCCGACATACACGGCGAACACGAGGCTTTCCTCCACATACTCCGAAATGCCAGCGGCAACATCAAGCGAAAGGTGTACGACCTCTTCGGAGACACGCTTCCCAAACAGGAGATGCGCGACCTCTGCACGCTCATCTACTATCCCGAGAAGCGGCTGGAGATGATCGAGGAAAGCTCGGAGGAGGACCTCTCCGGCTTCTATGCCCGAACGCTCCTGCAGCTCATACAGGTCTGCCAGTCGGTCAGCAGCAAATACACCCGCAGCAAAGTCCGCAAGGCGCTGCCCTCGCAGTTTGCCTACATCATCGAGGAGCTCCTCCACGAAAACCCGAACGACGAGGACAAGGACGCATACGTGCAACGCATCGTTGAGACGATTGTGCAGATCGGGCAGGCGCGTAACTTCATCACGGCCATCTGCAATGTCATCCACAAGCTGAGCATCGACCAGCTCCACATCCTGGGCGACATCTTCGACCGTGGTCCGGGCGCCCACATCATCATGGACTACCTGCTTTCCCGCGAGAACTTCGACCTGCAATGGGGTAATCACGATGCACTTTGGATGGGCGCCGCTGCCGGTCAGGACGCGTGCATCGCCATCGTGCTGCGCCTCTCGTTGCGCTTCGCCAACTTGGCCACGCTCGAAGAGGGCTACGGCATCAACCTCCTGCCGCTCGCCACGTTTGCGATGGAGACCTACGCCGACGACCCCTGCCTGCAGTTCCAACCCATCGGAACGCTGGCCGAGGTGAAAGGCGACGAGAAGCGGCTTCGCCTCATCGCACAGATGCACAAGGCCATCTCCATCATACAGTTCAAGCTCGAGGGACAGCTCGTGAGGCAGCATCCCGAGTGGAACATCGACCGGCGGGGCACGCTGGAGAACATCGACCTCGGCCGCGGCACCTATCGCTTTGAAGGGAAGGACTATCCGCTGCTCGACACCCTTTTCCCCACCGTCAGCAAGGACGACCCCTACCGCCTGACGCCCGAGGAGGAGGAGCTGATGAAACGCCTCCACCACTCGTTCCGCATCTCCGAGAAGCTGCAGAAGCACATCCGATGCCTCTTCAGGCACGGCTCGATGTTCCTGGTCAGCAACAGCAACCTCCTCTTCCACGCGTCCGTTCCCCTCAATGCCGACGGCAGCTTCCGGCAGGTGGAGATAGACGGCAAGATGTACGAGGGCCGCGAACTCATGCAGCAAGTGGAGTTCAAGATGCGTGCCGCAAGCCTCTCCCCAACCCTCTCCAAAGGAGAGGGGGACGGTCCGCGGCAGTTCACCCCTCCTTTGGAGGGGAGGGGGAGGCCGTTCTGCGTTAAGTGGCCCAACGACATCTACTATGAAGATAGCAAGGTGGCGGGCATCCTGATAGAGAACGATTTACAGGGAGCAAAGGTGCTGCGTTCCACCATCGGCATTGGCATTAACATCAACCAGCGTCGTTTCCTGAGCGATGCGCCTAACCCCCGCTCTTTGGCTGACATTGTGGGGCACGATATAGAGCGGCGCGTCGTTCTGGAACTGTTTATGGAGAGTTTTACGCACTATATGCAGCAGCTTGACGGTGGCAATGAAGAACTGTTGGATGCCCTGCATGAAAGCTACAAGAAACATCTCTATCGCTTGGGCGAGGAACACACCTACAGCGACAACGACGGCTGTTTCCGCGCCACACTCATCGATGTGGAACCCAGCGGTCACCTCGTTCTCCGCGACGCAGAAGGCTGCATCCGACGCTATGCCTTCAAGGAGGTGAAATACTGCCCCTAAGCGGTTGGGTTCACTCGGCACGTCGATTCGTCTAACTCGGCACACCGATTTGCCCAACTCGGCACACCGATTCGACAGAAACGGCACGCCAAGTAAAACGCCCTCCCACAGGGCACCCGAAAAGACAAAGTTCTATCACATAAAATCTGCCCTACAACAGGGCCATAAACAAACTAAGTCATGAGATTCAAACGCATTCTTCTCAAGCTCTCGGGCGAAAGTCTGATGGGCGAACAGGGCTACGGTATCGACGTAAAACGTCTGAATGAATATGCCCAGCAAATCAAGGAAGCCGCCTCTATGGGCGTGCAAATCGGTATTGTCATCGGTGGTGGCAACATCTTCCGAGGCTTGACGGGAGCCGGCAAGGGCTTCGACCGCGTCAAGGGCGACCAGATGGGCATGTGCGCAACGGTCATTAACTCCCTTGCCTTGAGCAGCGCCTTAGGTGCCATCGGGCAGAAGAATCGTGTAATGACGGCCATCCGTATGGAACCCATCGGCGAGTTCTACAACAAGTGGA
>JAEEGJ010010365.1_pt1 | contig 24306 bp, 32 predicted proteins | sample 8958761 | NCBI WGS metagenome assembly JAEEGJ01 (sample SAMN16246546, study PRJNA631951) | gut metagenome | biome: gut microbiome; feature: rumen; material: RS-attached | host: Bos | place: Iran: Karaj | collected 2018-10 | reverse complement strand
AGTTACTAGTGGTAAACATATATTTACTATTCTTACTACTAATGGTTATAAATTACAAAGTGATTCTTTTTTAGATAAAGTTGGTAATTCTTCTATAGATAGTTTTAATATATCTATGATGAATCATGATCCTTTAAAAAATAAACTACTTATGGGAGATACTATAGATATAGATAGTTTAAAGCGTATTTATGAAGTTATAAAAGAATATGGTAAGACTTTAAGACTTAATACTAATGTTGCTAAAAATAATCTTAATTCTCTTAAAGAGATAGAAGATTATATAAGATTTTTTAAAGGATGCCAAGATGCTATTAAGTTTACTCCATTAATGGAAACAGATATGTTTGATACGGTTAGTGGTGTTTTAAAATATACTAAAGAAAAAGCTTTAAGTAAAGAAGAAATAAAAGTATTATTTGACTCTTTAGCAAGAAAATATAAATCTTCTAAACATAATGATAAAGTATTTGGACTTATTAATTACGGAGAAGTAGATGCTTTAGGAAGTCATATTATTTTAAAATATGAACAAGTAGAAGATATGTATGACTTAGGTAGAGTTATACCAACTTTAAAATTATATCCTAATGGTAATTTATCTAATGAGTGGAATCATAAAAAGAATATATTAGATGATTTTAGTAGTAATAAAGTATATGAATTTAAAAGTAGATAGTTTATCTACTTTTTTGATATAATAATGTATAGGTGATAAGATGAGAAAAGTTATAAAAAATGGACTTGTTATTTCAATGGATGAAACAAGAGAAAAAATAGAAAAAGTAGATATAGTAATAGATGATGATACTATTACAAGTATTACTAATAATTATGAAGGCACTTGTGATTTATTAATAAATGCTGAAGGTAAAATAGTAATGCCTGGTTTAATAAACTGTCATACTCATTTAGGAATGAGTTATTTTAGAGCAACTAATGATGATTTAACACTTCAGGACTGGCTTACAAAAAAAATATGGCCTATAGAAGATAAAATGAATAATGAAGATGCGTACTTATCATCACTTGTGTCTCTTTTAGAAATGATTAAAACTGGTACTACTACATCAAATGATATGTATTTTAATACAGATGGTACTTTAAAAGCTTTAAAAGAATCTAAAACAAGATGTTTATTTACCAGATGTTTAATGGGTAATAAAGATACTGATAATGGTAGAATAGATGAATTTATTAAACTATATAATGAGAATAAAGATAATGATTTAATTAAGTTTAGTGTAGCACCTCACGCTTTATATACATGTGATTTAGAGTATTTAAAAAGATGTAATACTTTAGCAAAAGAGTTAAAGCTATCAGTACATATTCATTACTGTGAAAATAAAGAAGAACTTGATAATATAAGAAAAGCTTATAATATGGAACCTATAGAGGTATTAAAAGAGTCTGGACTTATTAATAATAAATTAATACTTGCTCATGGTACATTCTTAAGTGATGATGATTTAAATAGTTTCAAAGATAAAGATGTAACAGTAGTACATAATCCTTTAAGTAATTTAAATTTAGGATGTGGTATTGCTGATATATCAAAATATAGAAAATATGTAAATGTAGCACTTGGTACAGACGGAGTAGGTAGTGGTAATAATCTAAATATGTTTTACCATATGTCTTTAGTAGATTTACTTCAAAAAGGATTATATGAAGATCCAACTGTAATGTCATCATATGAAGTACTTAAGATGGCTACTATTAACGGAGCAAAAGCTCTAGGTATGGATAATATAATCGGAAGTATTAAAGAGGGTAAAAAAGCAGATATTATTATTCTTGATATGAATGATACTCTTACTAAACCAAGTGTAGATATTATAAATAATGTATGTCATAATGCTTTTAATAGTGTTAGTACTACTATAGTAAATGGAGAAGTATTAATGCTTAATAAAAAAATACTTCTTAATATAGATGAAAAAGAATTAATAAAAAAATGTGAAGAAAGAATAGATTTACTAAACAAAAAGAACTAGGTTTTCCTAGTCCTTTTTACTACTAAGTATTATTTCTTTAGCATTACTATTAATATCTTCTACTGGTGTATATTTGTTTCTTATTTCATATAGTTCATTTAGTGTTTGCTCTCTATTTAATTCTTGTTTCTTTTCAATTTCTTTATTGTTATTTAAAGTTCTATTTTTAGTTAAACCTTTATTCATAAATAATCTATTACGACGTGTATTATCCAAATCTACAAAGATATAATTTTTACTTTCCTCTTCAAATTTTTTATTTTTTTTCTCTATTATTTTATTTTTGATATACATAACTAGTTTGGTAATTCTAAATGCTAAATGATATAGTATGATTTCTCCGCCAAATGGATATGCAAATAAAACTACACTAAATGGTCCGTCATTAGTAGCTTCTATAATTTTTGTTGCAAAAGGATTGCATGCTGGAATTAAACTGATAAGATTTAATAATATAATAAATCCAATTACTTTTAATACAGCACCAATTACTGTCCCGAATTCAGCCATACTATCAACTTTATCATCTTCAATTGCATTACCAACAGCAGCTAAAGTGCTCGGTATAATTAATAATCCACCTAAACACACTATTAGATCAATAAAAACATTTTCTTTATTTTTTCTTCTTTTCATGGTTTTCGCCTCATTTGATAATGCGTATTATAGCATGGAGAACTAAAAAGTCAAATTATACAAATATCTTAAAATATCATCTTTTATTGACCTTAAATATACATAAGTATATAATTGATATATAAGATAGATAATAGGAGTATTATGAAAAGAGTATTTAAAGGTAAAGTATTTTTCTTTATACTTGGAGTACTTGTAAGTGTAACAAGTACTGTTTTTGCGTACTCTTATTTAGCACAAGAGATAGGATTTACTCCTACTGATAATGAGTGGGAAGTAGATAATGTTAAAGATGCTATTAATGATTTACATAGTAAAGAAAATAAAGTAGAAGATATATATCCATATCAAAAGTTTAGAGCATATAAAGATAGAAATGGATATGTTTATACTTTTATTGTATATGATGTTAATAATACTATTGTTTATCAAACAACATATGATTGCGGACTATGGGGAGACTTTCCATCTACTACTAAAAATTATTCTTATATGGGTAAAATGTATACAGTAGTAGCAAATGGTGTTAATAATAAAGAAAACTTTAGAGCTAGTATTTATCATAATGGTACATTATTAACTTCTTTTAAAGCTATAGCATATGGAGATAATGGATCATGGGAATGTGATACTACTTTTGAAATGGATGAAATACTTTTATTTAACGAAGGATTATATGATAAAAGATAGGAGATATTTATGAACTACTTAGTACTTGTTAATAAACAAAATAAAATAAAAGATAATTATTATGATGATGTAAAATTTATTACAGTTAAAGATGCTACTAATCTTGACATAGAAGTAGAAGAAATAACATATAAGGCTTATTTAAAATTAAAAGAGTTTTTAGAAACTAAAAATATTTATATAAACTTATTATCGGCATATCGCTCTTTAAAAGAGCAGCAAGATGTACTAGATGATTATTTAGCTAGATATGGAGAAGAATATACTAATATGTATGCTGCTCCAGTAGGTGCAAGTGAACATCATACAGGGCTTGCTTTAGATATTGGTTTATATATAGGTGATAAAGTAATAATTGAAAATTATGATTTGTTTGCTAATGACTCTATATTTAAAGAAATACATAAATATTTAGATGAATTTGGTTTTATTTTAAGATATCCAGAAAATATGGAAAGTATAACAGGATATAACTATGAACCATGGCATATTAGATATGTAGGAAGTATAGCTAAAAAAATAAAAGATACTGGTCTTACTTTAGAAGAGTATTTAGATAAATATGGGAGTGAATTATGAAACATAAATATTTAGTACTTGATTTTGGTAATGTAATAGTTACTCCTACAACAGGAGACTGGAATATTACTCCTAAGTTTTTAGAACTTGTAGATGTAGATAAAATAGGTAAGGATAAAGTAAAAGAAGCTATTAGTCATAATAATCATATGCTTGCAGAAAAACTTCTTACTTTAGAAGAAGAACTTGATATGTTTATAAGATTTTATAAAGGTATACTTAATGAAATAGGTATTACTGATGAAAGTATTATTTATGATATAGCATATGATAGAACTTATAATAATACTAAGTATACTTTATGTGATAATGTTAAAGAAGAGTTAGATAATTTAAAAGATAAGTATACACTTCTTATGCTTTCAGATAACTGGCCATGTGTTATACCATATTTAAAAGAGTATGATTTATATGACTACTTTGAAAAAGTATATGTATCCTCTATATATGGCTATGAAAAGCAAGATAAAATATTCTTTGACTTTTTAATAAATGATTATAATGTTAAACCAGGAGAAGCTATATTTATAGATGATTTGGAAAAGAATTTAGATGTCGCAAAAGAAAAAGGTTTTGATGTATATCTAATGGATAGACTTAAAAATAATAATGAATCTAAATATATAGTAATAAATGATTTAAATAATATATAATAATAGTAGGTGAAGAGTATGAAACTAATATTAAGTTCATCAGATTTTCTAAACGAAAGATCTAAAAAAGTAATAATAGATAATATAGATAAACCACTAAGTAGTAATAAAGTACTTTTTATACCTAATGAAAAGAGTACTAAAGAAAAACTACTATCTGGTAAATACTATGATAGACTTTATAAAGATGGTTTTACTAATAAAGATAATATCTATATATATGATGATGAAAACCCTGATAAATATAGAAATCTAGATATAGACTTAATATATGTAAGTGGTGGAAATACTTTTGCTACTTTAGATAAAATAAGAAAAAGTAATTTTGATAAAGATATTATTAATTATATTAATAAAGGAGTTATTTATATAGGAGGTTCAGCAGGAGCACACTTAGTTACAAAAAGTATTAAGCATTTACTTACTCTTGATGATAACTATATAAATATGACTAATTTTGATGCTTTAGGATTAGTAGATTTTCTTTTAATACCGCACTTTGATGATAAGTATTTTAACTCTTTTGAAAGAGAGGAAGTATATAAGAAACTATTAAAAGAAAATGAAAAAGTATATAAGCTTAATAATGATGAATCACTTGTTGTAACAGAGAATAAAATAGAGGTGAAATAATGATAGATTATTTTAAAAATGATGATTACTGGAAAGAAAATATTAATAAACCTTTAGAAGAAGATTTATGGATAGATGAATATAAAAACTATTTAGATACTAATGGTTTATGTTTAGATCTAGGATGCGGAATAGGTCAGTATACTAAAAGATTTATGGAATATGGTTATAGTGTAATATCTGCAGATATATCAAGTATAGCTTTAAATAAAGTAAGAGAATTTAATAATATGGCTATTATGCTTGATATGAGAGATGTAATGCCATTTTATGATGGAACATTTGACGTAGTATTTGCAAATCTATCAATACATTATTTTTCTGATAAAGAAACTAAAAAAATAATAAGCGAAGTAAATAGAGTATTAAAACCAGGTGGTTTATTTATTGGTAGTGTTAATGGTATGGAAGGATATGAAGCTATTAAAGATACAGCAGAGCCACTTGATTATCATTTCTATTTCAATCTTGATAAATATATAAGACTATTTAATCAAAGTGATTTAAAAAACTATTTATATGAATTTAATATATTAAGACTTGATAATAGAGAAACAGTAAGATTTGGAAGAAAGAAAAATCAGATTATATTCGTAGCAAGGAAACGTTAAAAGAGTAGATAAAATCTACTCTTTTTGTTATAATAATTATGGTTTTATAAGGAGATAGTATGGATTTAAAAAGTATTAGTAAAGAAGAAATAATTAATTTAATAAAAGAAGGAAAAGTAGATGCCAAAGAATTAACAAATAACGGAATATGTCCTACATGTTTTGATAAGGAAAATGATTTTGTTTTATACGGAAGTAATGAAAATAAAATGCTATATGAAGATGACATGTTCCAGTGTTATCTAGTAGGTAATCCTAGAGCAGAAGGACATACTGCAATATGCACTAAAAAACACTTTAAAGATATGATGGAAATAGATGATGATACTTGCACTAGAGTATTTATTCTAGCTAAAAAAGTAATGAATGCTATAAAGAAAGTATATAAATCTGAAAGTGTATATCTATGTACTATGTGTGATGGACCTATGAATCACTTTCATGTACAGCTAATACCAAGATATTCTTTTGAAAAAAGAGGATCTAATAATTTTGTTAAACCAAGAATGGAATACAAAGAGGATTTAGATAAACTAAATGAAATAAGAAACTTATTAAATAAATAGAGGTGATAAGATGGAAAAACTAGTAGTTGTTACAACCAATAAAAATAAAGTTGAAAGAATGCAAAGACTTTTAAAAGAGGAGCCATATGAAATGGTTGCATTAGGTGATGTAGTTAATGAAAAAATTGAAAATCCTGATGAGATATTTGAAAATGGTCTTGATAATGCTATTATCAAATCTACTTATTATGTAGATTATGTAGAAGAAGGAACACTTGTATTATCAGAAGATGATACTATTGAATTTGTGGGAATAAATGAAGAAGATGATCCTAAAGGACATATAAAAAGACCTGTTGTAAAAAAATATGGTTCATTTACTGATGAAAATGCAGCAAATTATTATAAGGATTTAGCAGCAAAATATGGTGGATCAATTCCAATGAATTTTAGATATGGACATAGTATTGCATTTAAAACTAGTGATAGTAAAAAATTTAAAAAAGTTCTTGCTAAATCATCAACACTTGAATCAAGACTTGTTAATGAAATTTATAAATTAGAGAAAAGACCGGGATACTTTTTAGCATCATTAATGGAAGTACTTGTTGATGGTAAATGGGTAAAATATAATGATTTAAGTGATGCAGAACTTGTTAAATTAGATTATGATTTATATGATTCAATTAAATATATGTTAGATGAAATTAAAAAGTAGTAGAGGTGATAAGATGGAAACTATTAAAATAGATGAGAATATGAAAGTAGGTGGTATTAATACCACAGAAGCACAAAATTATCCAGATAAAGTATGGAAGAAGTTTTTAGCATACTTAACTCCGAAAGAAGCAATGTTATCTTGTTCTTTATCTAATTCTTCTTCAATAGAAGAAATGAAAGAAATAGCAAGTATTAGAGAAAGACTTAGAGTTGCGTCTTTACTTGATGATTATATTAAAGGAAATCTAAATGATAAAGATTTTAACTTTGTAAAAAGTTTTTTTGATAGAAATAAATTAAGAGGTTTTGTAAGAGAAAGAATGGATGGTCAGTTAATTAGTGCAATTAGTTTTATTAGTTCTATGAAAACTGAAGAAAATATTTCTAATTATATAGATGTTAAAGAAAAAGACTATGATAAATTAGATATTAATGAAGCATATATTTTATTTGAAGCTAAAGAATATTTATATGAAAAAAGAGTAATTAAATCTAATCAAGATTTATATGATAGAAAAGCTAAAGAAGAATCTGATTTACATAGACATTTAATAAGAGACTACGGAAGGATTTAAATGAAATATATAGATGCACACGTACATTCAAGTATTAGTCATGATGGTATATCTTCTATAAAAGAACATATTAATTATGCTAAAGATAATAATGTAGGAGAAATAACTTTTACTGAGCATTATGATGACTATAAAGGAATAAAGACTAATCTTGAAACACTTGATATAGATAAATATAAAGAAGAATATTTAAAACAAAAAGATGATAATATTTTAAAAACTAATTTTGGTATAGAAATAGGTTTAAGACCAGAATCATTTGATAAAATATCAAATATGGTAAAAAGTAATAACTTTGATTTTATTATAGGTTCATCTCATATTACTTGCGGAAAAGATATGGCTTATGATAAATCTTTTTTTGAAGGATATACCCCTCATGAAGCTATTATGAATTACTTAAATGAAGTTTTAACAAATATTAAAATGTATAAAAACGAATTTGATGTATATGGACATATTGATTATGTAATAAGATATGTTCTTAAGTATTATGGTAATATTATGAATCATATTTCTTATGAAGAATTTAAGGATATTTTAGATGAAATTTTAATAAGTCTTATAAGAAGTGATAAAGGTATTGAAATAAATACATCTGGTATTAGATATGGACTATCTAGTCCTCATCCTAATATGGAGATTATTAAAAGATATAAAGAACTTGGAGGAAAAATAATTACTATAGGGTCAGATGCCCATAGAAAAGAAGATCTTGCTAGTAATTTTAAAGATGCTTTAAATATATTAGAAGCATCAGGTTTTAATGAAATTGCGGTATTCCATAATAGGACTCCAGAGTTTATAAAAATAAAAAAATTTAATTAGAGGTATATATGGAAATTGAAAGTATTAAAACTCCTAAAGATATACTAGATTATATGAATGAACATATTGAGTATGGATGGATAGATATAAATGGTGATAAACATATTCGTAATATGAAAAACTTTAGATCACTTTATAGAACATCTTCTATAGATGAAATAATTAAAAGTGGTCTAGGTACTTGTATAGAGCAGGTATATCTAATGAGTAATCTTCTTTCTAGAATTAATATTCCAAATAAAATGTTTTGTACTAGAATATTTGAAGGAAAAGACTTTAATGATATGGATGCAGAAGAACATATGCACTGTTTTGTTTTATATTATTTAGATAATAAAGTTTATCATATAGAGCATCCTAACTGGTATAAAATAGGAATATATGAATATTCTAGTGAAGAAGAAGCTATTAAAAAAATAAATGACTATTATATAGAATTATCTGGCGGGATACCAAGACCAGTAACACAGTTCTATGAAGTTGAACCTAATATATCTTTTAAAGAGTTTAATAATTATATAAATAGTTTAGATGAAAGGTAGTACTATGGAAGATATTAGAAAGATAATACTTGGTACTGGAAGTTATAGTACTGTTAAAAGTGGTAATACTGTTTCTATAACAGGTGATGGTGGTAATGCTTGGGGTTACTTTGGCCCTTCTTATAAAGCACTTGCTCCTAAATTAGTAACGTATCTTCCTTATGCAGAAAAATATGAACTTTTAAAAGAATTAGAAGAGACTATAAGAGATTATTTAATACATAATAAAAATGTAGATGAAAAATATGTAAAAGAATATCAAAAATTTAGAAAAGAAATAGAAGATGAATATATAAGAAGCTTCTATGAAATAAGATTAAAAGATTTAGATGTATATGAACTTTTATATAAGCTTGAGAAAAGATTTGGTCATGACATAATTCTTTTATGTCATGAGACTATAGAAGAATTTTGTCATAGAAGACTAGTCGCTGATTATATAGAACTTAAAACAGGAATCTATATTCCTGAAGTAGAAGTAGATGAAAAAGGATTTGTTAAGAAAAGAAATCCTATAAGATATAAAAATAGATTAATAGATACAATAAATAAGGTGTAATTATGAATAAAAAAGAAATGTATGATTTAATAGAAAATAGAAGTATTAATAGCAGTGAGAGAACTACTTTAATAAATAGTATTATTAATAAGATAATAGATTTATCTAAAGATAAAGAAGTATATGTATTAGGACATAATAATCCTGATGCAGATAGTATTATATCTAGTTATATACTTTCTAATATATTAAAATCTATGGGTATTAATGCTCATTTTAGTATTTTAGATAAAGACTATGATTATACATTTCATGATAAGAAGTTATTAGAAGAAAACTTTAAATATAAACCTTTAGTAGTATCTAAAGATAACAAATATTTTATTTTAGTAGATCATAATGACTTACAGGGACTAAGTAAAAAATATGTTCTAGGAGCATTTGATCATCATATTATAAAAGATGAAATAGATAATATTTTAGAAATAGAATATGCATCTACTAGTTTACTTATATATGATTTATTTAAAGACAAATATAACTTTAGTGATGAAGAAAAATATTTAATAGGACTAGCTACATTATCAGATACTGATTACTTAACAAGTACTCGTTTTACCAAATATGATAAAGAAGTATTTGATACACTTAACTTAGATATAAACGTAAAAGAACTACAAAGAAAATATTTTGTTACTACTGATTTTTCTTTAGGAGTAGATAAAAATTTTGAAATAAATAAAAAAGAATATATTCGTAATAATAAAAAAATAACTAGAGTACAAATATCTAGTTATGATGATAATTATTTAGAAGAATATATTAATGAAGCAAGAAAACTTAATTATTTATTATTATGGGTTAATTATGATAATAATACTACAACTATCTATTATGAAAATAGAGTTATTAAATTAGATTATCTTTTATCAAGTACTTATATGGTATTTAAAATACTTGAAGATGACCTTCATATAGATGAAATATCTATCGAAGAGTTTGAAGAAAAAATATATGATAGATATACTAAGATATTTCCTAAAGAAGAACAAAGAAACTGGAAGAAAGTTCATATTACTTATGATAAAGGTTTAACACATTTTTATAAGATTGTTGTTAATAATAGTATTATAGGTTTTGTTATGTTAGAGAGTGTAGAAGGCCTTCCTAGTTATGTAGATTACTTTGCTATATATGATGAATATCAAAGTATGGGATATGGATCAAAAGCATTTATGTATTTAAAAGATAATGTTTGTAAACTAGGTATAATAGGAGAAATAGAGAAAATAGATATAAATAATATTAATACTTCAAGAAGAGTAGAATTTTATAAAAAGTTAGGTTTTACTATTTATGACGGAGAATATATTTTATTTAAAGTTAAATATACTCCTATAGCATTAACAAATAAAAAATATACTAAAGAAGAAATAGATAAAATATTTTATACATATTATGTAGGAAATATGGGATTAGATGTATTTAATAAAAATTGTAAATTATTATAAAAGGTGATAGTATGAATAAAGAACAAAAAGTAGTTGAATACTATGTATTATGTAATAAACTTAAAAATGTTATAAGAACTGGATGGATTGACTGGAAAGTTAAAAGAGAAAGAATAGAAAGCATAGCAGAACATATCTTTGGAGTACAAATGTTAGCGCTAGCTATGAAATCAGAATATGAATATGATATTGATATTATGAAAGTAATGTATATGCTTGCTATACATGAACTAGGTGAAACTATAATAGGAGACTTAACTCAGTTCCAAATATCTAAAGAAGAAAAAGAAAAAATAGAACATGAAGCAGTACATAAAATACTTTGTTCATTACTTGATGGAGATAAGATTGAAGAACTTTTCTTAGAGTTTGATGCTCATGAAACTAAGGAAGCTATCTTTGCATATCAATGTGATAAATTAGAGTGTGATATTCAGTGTAAGCTTTATGATCAAGAAGGATGTGTTGATTTAAATCATCAAGAAGGAAATAATACTTGTAATAATGATGATGTTAAAAAACTACTCGAAACAGGACAGTCTTGGAGTTCTATGTGGCTAGAATTTGGAAGAAGAAAGTATCCTTATGATGAACACTTCCTTTCAGTATCACATTATGTAAATGATAATCTTATTAGCGAATCATTTAGCATTGAATATAAGAAAAATGATTAGGTGATAATATGAGTAATTTATATATAATTACTGGTCCTGCAGGAGTAGGTAAAAGTACCATTTCTAAAAGACTTGCTGAATCTAAAAATAAATCAGCACTTATAGAAGGTGATGAAATTTATAGAGAGGTAGTAGGAGGATACGTATCTGCTTGGAAAAAAGGGAATCATTTTGATACATTTTTAAAAGTATGTATTAGTTCTATAAAAGTATATTTAGAAGATGGCTATGATGTAGTATTTAATTATGTACTTGATAATGAAGATGTACAAAAGATAAAAGATGGTATTAAAGATACTACTATTAGATTTACTGTTTTACTTACAGATGAAAAAACTATTATGTTAAGAGATAAAGAAAGAGAAGAAGACTGCAGAATGAATGAAAGATGTCTTGTTCTATTAAATAGTTTTAAGAAAGAGTTTGAAAGTAGTAATAATACTCTAGATACAACTAATATGTCTATAGATGAAGTAGTAAGGGCTATAGATAGTGATGATAGATTTATATTATAGGTGAATATATGAATGTTATTAAGTTTGATTTAGAAAAACTAAAAACCAATAAGAATGGTTTTTCTTGTTATATTTTAGGAAGAAGTTATGACTTAGAAGAAAATGGAGTTTCTTTAAATTATAATGAAGCACTTAAATATTATAATGAGGGACTAAAATATAATGATCCTCTTTGTGAATATTCACTTGGAATATCACTTATATTAGGTTTAGGAGATGTTCTTGAAATAAACGAAGAAAAAGGTAATAAATTATTAGTAGATGCATATCCTAGAATAATAGATATTATTAATAATGAAGAATTATCATTTGAAGAAAGATTATATGCTAAATTTGTTACAGGAGCATATTACTATTTTGGACTTGGTAATATTGAAAAGGATGATAAAAGAGCTTTTGAAATTATAAAAGAATGTGCAGAAAATGGTCATATTGCTGCTATATATGATTTGGGAACTAATTTTTACTATAGTGGTGTAGGAACTAAAAAAGATATTGAAAAAGCTAAATACTATTTAGAAATAGCTAAGGAAGAAGGACTTCCTAGAGCAATAAAGAAATATAATGAATATGGATTTGAACATATTAAGCATTAGTAAGAGGTATATTTATGGAAGAAATATTTGATATATATACACGTGATGGAAAACACTTAGGAACAAAAGAAAAAACGGTATGTCATTCTTCTAATCCGGGTTTCTATCATAAACCAGTATGGATTTGGATTATAAATGATAATAATGAAATACTTGTTCAAAAAAGAGCAGCTACTAAAAAGAAGAGCCCTAATAAATGGGATATGCCTAGCGCAGGTCATGTAGTAGCGGGTGAAACAGTTTTAGAAGGCGCTATAAGAGAAACCTTTGAAGAACTAGGAGTAGAAACAATAGAATCCGATTATAAATTTATGTTTGAATATATAAAAGATTCTTCATTTGAACTAGCACAAGTATATTTGGTGAAAAAGAATATATCTAATTTTAAATTACAAGAAGATGAAGTATCTGAAGTAAAATGGTTATCATTTGATGAATTTAAAAAGTTAATTTATTCAGATGAATTTGCACCTCATGATATGGAATATAAAGATTTAGTAGTAAAAATGTTTGAAGACTATTTAAGAGGTTAATATGATAGAAGAACTAAGTAATGATAATGCTTATGAATATGCTTATGTTAATTCTAAAGCGTGGCTAGAATCATATAAAGGTATAGTAGATAAAGAGTTTTTAGAACTAATTAATACTTCTGAAAAGATAAAGATTTTTGAGAATAAACTAAAAGAACATTTATTAAATAAAGATGGCTTGTATTATCTTTTAAGAGTGGATAATAAACCAGTAGGAGTTATGAGCGTTAGAAAACCTAAGGTTGAAGGTTTTGATGACTGTATGGAACTAGGAGCACTTTACTTATTAAATGAAGTAAAAGGTAAAGGATATGGTAAATTTTTATTTAATAAAGCTAAAGAAGAAATAAAAAAACTAGGATACTCTAAAATGGTTAATGGATGTTTAGAAAAGAATCCTTCTAATGATTTTTATATTCATATGGGAGGTATCTTTATAAAAAGAGTACCTTATATTATAAAAGGTACTAATCAGGAATTATTTGAAAACATTTATTTATATGAAAATATTTAAACTATAAGGTAATTCTTATAGTTTTTTTGATATAATGATAATGGGTGAATAATATGGAACTTAAAGAAATGATTGAAAACTATAAACCTGTTAATGAACAGGAAGAAAAAGATAGAGAGTTAATGCTTAAGTATATAGATACATTTGATGATGTTTTAACTAGAAATAATGAAATGTGTCATTTTACTGCTTCTAACTGGATAGTTAATAAAGATAGAACTAAAGTTATTATGATATATCATAATATTTATAAATCATGGGCTTGGACAGGTGGACATGCTGATGGAGATAGTGACCTTTTACATGTAGCTCGTAAAGAAGCAGAAGAAGAAACAGGTCTATCAAATTTAAAACTTTTAAGTGATGGAATATATGGACTACAAATACTTACAGTAGATCCACATATTAAAAGAGGTAAGTTTGTAGCATCACACGTACATCTTGATTGTTGTTTCCTTTTCGAAGCAAATGAAAAAGATTTACTAAGAATAAAAGAAGATGAAAATAGCGGAGTTAAATGGGTTGATATTACATTAGTAAATGATTTAACTAATGAAGAAAAGATGAAACCAATATATAAAAAATTAAATGAAAAATTAAAAACTATTAAATAGGTGATTATATGAAAAAACTTGTTTGTATAGGCGGAGGAGAAATACCTAGATATAAAGATGGTGTACTTCTTCCATATGAGACAAAAGAAATAGATGAAGAAATAGTAAGACTTTCTAATAAAAGTAATCCTAATTTATTATTTATAAGTATTGCTTCATCTAATCCAGATGAATACTTTAAAGGAATTAAAAATGTTTTTTCTAAACTAGGATGTAATGTATCACACTTAGATATAAATAAATCATATGATGAAATAAAAGATAGTATTTTAAATACTGATATTATTTATGTAGGTGGGGGAAACACTAAACATTTAATGGAAGTATTAAAAGATAAAAAAATAGATGAACTTCTTATAGAAGCATATAATAAAGGTATTGTATGCTCAGGACTTAGTGCTGGAAGTTACTGCTGGTTTAAATGTAACTACGACTTAATAGAAGGAATGAATGTAATAAATGCTATTAACTGCGTTCATTATGATGTAAAAGATAATGTAGCTAAAAATAAACTATATGATGTAGTAAGAAATAAAAACTTAGTAGCATATGCACTTGATAATCAAGTAGCACTTAAAATAATAGATGATAAGATAAGTGTTATAAAAAGTAATAAAGATAAGAATGCTTACAAGATTACATTTACTGATAACAAAATTGTAGAAGAAAAAATGTAATTAATATATAAGGTGGTTTTGGTATGGTAAAAAGATTAATATTTGATGTTGATAGTACTCTTATAACAAATGTAAGTTTTAATGATGCAGTTATAAGTACATTAAAAGAGTTAAATTCTTTTTCAAGTAAAAATCTAGAAAACTTTTTTAAAGGTATATCAACATATGAAAGTATTTATAAAAGTTATAATAGAAGTGATTATAAAAAACATTTAGAAGAGAATATGGGTATTATTTTACCTAGTAGTTTTTTAGATGTATTCTTTTCATATCTAAAAGATGTAGTACCACCTAAAAATGATAAATTAATAGAAACTATAGATGATTTAGCAAGAAGATATGAGTTAGTACTTCTTACAAATTATTTTAAAGAGTCTCAGCTAAATAGACTTAATAATATGGGTATAGGTAAGTATTTTAGTGATGCATATGGAGAAAGTATTATTAAACCATATCCTGAATCATATATAGAAGCATGTGGTAATAATAATCCTAAAGACTGTGTTATGATAGGCGATAGTCTTTCTTTAGATATAGAAGGTGCTTTAAAAAATGGATTAAATGCACTATTTGTAAATACTAAAAATATATCTACTGATGGGTTAAATGTTACATCAGTAGATAAAGTAGAAAATATATCAGATGATATAATTAAAACTTTAATTAAAACGAGGTAAAACATGAAAAAGATATTATTATATGGTGATTCTAATTTATGGGGATATAGAGATGGTAAAAGAATAGAAGATAAATATCAGTGGGCTAATATGCTTAGTGATTATCTAGGTTCTAACTATAAAGTTCTTCAAGAAGGACTTCCTGGTAGAGTAGCAGGTAACATTGATAAAGAAAAACCATTTAAAAATGGTAAAGATATATTTGATGCTGTATTTAGAGCATGTTCACCACTTGACTATGTAGTAATTGCCTTAGGAACAAATGATTTATCATTTGAATATAATAGAACTAGTAAGGAAATATATGATGACTTAATGTGGTATAAAGAAAGAGCTAATGAAATATATTTGGATTTAAAATTTAAAGAAAGATTCTTTAAAGAGTTTCCTAAATTTATATATGTTTTACCTGGTAACTTTGATTATGAAAATGATGCTAAAGATTTCTTTGATAAAGAAAGAGAAAATGAAAGACAAAAACTTATAAAGTTATTTAAAGATAACTATAAGGATACTTATATAGAGCTAAATAATATAGATTTAGTAAAAGGTGATGGAATGCACTACTCAGTAGAGGGTCAAAAGCAGGTATTTGATATAGTAAAGAAATATTTTGATGTGGAGAAGTAAATTAATAAATATTTATAAAGGAGAATATATGGAAAGAGTATTTAATAAATTAGTAAGAGATAATATACCTGAAATAATTATTAGTACTGGAGATGAACCAGTAACAAGAGTACTTGATGATGAAGAATATAAAGTAGAGTTATATAAAAAGCTAGAAGAAGAAACTAAAGAAGTAGTTACTTCTAAAGAACCTAAAGAAACTTTAGAAGAACTTGCTGATGTACTTGAAGTTTTAAGAGCTATAGCTAGTCTAAACAAAAAGGATTTAAATGATGTTATAGAAATAGCAGATAATAAAAAAGAAAAACGCGGTGGATTTGAAAAACGCATTTTTCTTGAAAAAACATTTATTAAAGATAACAAATAATGGAGGAATTATGAATTTAGATAATATTAGTGTAAATACTCAAAGTAGTATTAAAATGGTATTTGATAAAATGATCTATTTTGATCCATTTAAAATAGATAGTAGTATGAATGATGCTGATATTATTTTTATTACACATAAGCATTATGACCATTTTGATATAGATTCTATTAATAAAGTAAAGAGTAGTAATACAACTATTATTGCTCCTAAATCTATGGAAAATGATATTAAAAATATAGAGTTCAAGAATTATATATTTTTAAATCCAAATGAAGAAATTAATTTGGGTGATATTAATATTAAGACTATATCTGCTTATAATATAGATAAGAAGTTTCATCCTAAAAATAGTAACTGGCTTGGATATATTATTACTTATAATAATGTTTCATATTATATTGCAGGAGATACTGATAAGACTCCTGATAATGAAAATGTTAAATGTGATGTAGCTTTTATTCCTATTGGAGGAACTTATACTATGGACGCTTTAGAAGCAGCTTCCTTAGTAAAAGAAATAAATCCTAAAGTAGTAATACCTATTCACTACGGAAGTATAGTAGGCACTAAAGAAGATGCTTCTAAATTTAAAGAATTACTAAAAAATACTAATATAGAAGTAGTAGAAAAAATATTCTTTTAAAAGATGGTGATAACGTGAAGAAAGAAGAAGCAAAAACTTTATCAAAAGAAAGAACAAAAGCAATAATAGAATATATAACTCAAATCCTATCTGATAGTAAAAAAGTAACTTCTACTATGAATTTTAGTAAAGCTAAAATAGGTAATGAAACAATGTGTACTTTAGATATATTTGTTCCCGAAAGCAATTTTGAAAGACATTTAAATTTAGGTATTACTTTTGATCATCATTTAGTTTTATATAAAGATGTACTAGATAGTTTGTTAGATAACTTTCTTGATAGTGATAGTATTGGAGTAACAAAATACTTTAGTACTAGTGGTGCAAGATATTTTTCAGGAGTTAACGCAGTTAATCTAAATGGAAGTGTAATTGGTATTAATTTTAATACAATAAGTCCTGATTTTATGAACTTAGTAATGGATTATACTAAAAGATATAATGAGTTTGAAGAATCATTAAAAAATAAAGAAAATACTAATATACGAAGATAGAAATATCTTCTTTTTTATGCTATTATTAAAGCTGGTATTGTAGATGGATTGATTGTTAAGCGTCGACAGAATGTCGACAGTTGAAATTATTTAATTAAAAAGGAGTAAATTATGAATAATAAAAATGAAGTATTAATCTATGAAGATAAAGATGTATTAACTATAGTTGATATTAAATTTATAGATGAAGATATATGGTTAACTCAAAGTCAATTTGCCGTTATATAAAACGACAAGAAAACATTTGATGTATATCTCAAATATTTATAATGATAATGAATTAAGTGAAGATTCAACTATTCGAAAAAATTGAATAGTTCAAAAAGAAGGAAATAGAAAAGTCAAAATATATATCTATCTTATGATATAATAATTTATAGATTTAAAGGTGCTGATTAATATGAAAATACTTGTTACTTATCAAAGTAAAACTGGGTTCACTAAAATGTATGCAAAGTGGATTAGTGAAAAACTAAAGAGTGATTTAATTGATATTAAAAATATTATTGATATAGATACAAATGACTATGATCTTATAATCCATGGCGGATGGATTATGGGCGGTATGATTACAGGGTTAGATAAAGTAAGATTATTTAAACCTAAAAAACTAATTGTTTTTGGAGTAGGGTATACTCCAAAAGAGGTAGTAGATATTAATAAAATAAAGGAAACTAATAAACTAGGAGATACACCACTATTTTATTTTCAAGGTGGAATGAATCCTAAAAAAATGGGTTTCTTCTTTAAAATGATTTTTAAAATGGTAACAAAAGAAAAACTAGTTTATAAAGATAATACTAATAAAGAAGATATTGATGATCTTATAAATATAGTTAAAAAATAGTAATGAGGTAAAGCATATGAATAATATAGTGTTAACATCATGTGGTTTTAGAGATGATAAAGCTAAGGATAAGCTTTATCAGTTAATATCTAAAGATAAACTTGCTAGTAGTAAAGTTTTATATATTACTACTGCTATAGATGGAGAAAAAAGTGCTAATAAAGACTGGGTTATAGAGGAATATAATTCTTTGATAAACTTGGGTATAAAAGAATCTAATATTACAGAATATAAAATAGGTAATAAAGTAAATATAGATGATTATGACATCATCTATATGATGGGTGGAAACACTATATATTTACTTTATATGATAAGAAAATATAATTTTGATAGGGAAATAATAGACTTTATTAATAAAGGTAAATTATATATAGGTTCTAGTGCTGGAAGTCAAATACTTGGTAGTACTATAAAACTTAATGCTATTTATGAAGATAACCTTGTAGGTATGACTGATTTTACTGCATTAGGTATTATAGATAAAGAAATAGTACCCCATGCTAATAAGAAAGAAGATTTATTAAAAGATATAAGTAAAGAAGAATTACTTCTTCTTTATGATGGCGATGGAATAATTATATAAAAAAGAGGTGGAAAAATGAGCGTAATTTCATTAGCAAGTGGTGCTTCTTGCTGGAGAGGATTAAATTATTATAAAAACAAGAAAATAATAAATTTGAAAAAAATAAATGATTATGAATTTACAGGTACAGCAATTGGTACTAATAATTATGATATTTATTTAGATGTATCGCATCCTAGAAGATCAACTTGTTCTTGCCCACTTGCAAATGGAAAAAGAATATTATGTAAGCATATAGTAGCAACATTTTTTACTGCATTTCCAGAAGAAGCAAAAAGCTTTGAGAAAGAACAAGAAAGATTACAAGAAGAATATGAAGATTACCAAGAGAAATTATATAATAAAACACAAAGCTATATTAAATCATTAACTAAAAAAGAATTAGTAGATGAATTATCATATATTTTAGATTATGCACCTGATTGGGTATATAATGATTTTGTAAGAAGAAATGATATTGAATAATAGAAATGGAGGTAGTTATGGATAACAAAAATGAAGTATTAATATATGAAGATAAAGATGGATTAACTAGAGTTGATGTTAAGTTTATAGATGAAGATGTATGGTTAACTCAAAATCAATTAGCTGATATATATAAGACTACACAACAAAATATAAGTCAACATATTAATTCTATTTATAGTGATAAAGAATTACCAAGTTCAACTAACAAGAAATTCTTGTTAGTTCAAAAAGAAGGTAATAGAGAAGTAAAAAGAAATATAGATCATTATAATTTAGATATGATAATTGCCTTAGGATATAGGGTTCAATCTGAAGTGGCTGTAAGATTTAGAGTTTGGGCAACACAACGACTTCATGAATATATACAAAAAGGATTTACAATGGATGATGAAAGGTTAAAACAGGGGGGTTCAAGATATTTTAGGGAATTGCTACAAAGAATTAGGGATATTCGTTCATCGGAAAGAAACTTTTATCAACAAGTTACAGATATATATGCAACATCAATAGATTATGATCCACGTTCTGATTTGACAAAAAAATTTTTTGCTACAGTTCAAAATAAGTTACATTTTGCTGTGCATGAACACACTGCCGCAGAAATAATATATGAAAGAGTAGATAATGAAAAGCCTTTTGCTGGAATGACTAATTTTAAAGGTGATTATGTAACAGTAGATGATGTTAAAATTGCAAAGAATTACCTTTCGGAAATTGAGTTACAAAGATTAAATTTATTAGTATCGCAATTCTTGGATTTTGCAGAATTTCAAGCATTAGAACAAAGGACAATGACAATGGAAGATTGGGTAAAAGAATTAGACAACCAAATAGTACAAAACAAAAGAAAATTATTAGAAGGAAAGGGGAAAATATCTCATCAAGAAGCAATAGAAAAAGCAGAAAAAGAATTTAATTTGTATAGAGAAAGAGAAATGAAACAATTAGAAAGCGATTTTGACAAAATGATTAAGTTATTAAATGATAATGCTAAAAAATAGATGAGAGTATTGAAAATCTGTGACTTATAATGTTTTTTATTAATGGGAAAAACATATAGCACTGTCGGAAAAACCGACATTGCTAAAATGACTAATAGGTAGTATAATAAAAATAAACAAATATGATATCAAGGAGTAAAAAAATGTTAAATAAAAAAGAAATAATAAATGAATTAAATAATAAAGAATTTATAGTTAGAAATGCAATATATGAATATGTATGTAATTTGCATTTATATGATGATAAAGATATAAGCAATGCATTAATATTATTTTTACAAAATAATTATAATTTAGGAATAAACTATGCAGGATTAATTTATTCAAAATTAAACCAAGATATAATAGAATGCTTAATACAAATATATTTTAATGAAAAAGATGAAAGAATTAAAGAAGATATAGAATATATATTAGTAAACCATTATGAATTAATAAAAGATATGGATTATAAATTTGAAGAGATTTTTCAAGATGAATACAGCTTGGTATTATATAAAAAAATAAAACATTTTATAAAAAAAGAACCAGAAGAGCTTTTTCAATTATATACAAAAAATATCGAGCAATATGATTTAGAAGATGAAGAAACATTTACTTCTCATATATTAAGAAAAGGAATGGAAACAGCGTTAATTCAAACAGAACAAGGAAAAATTGCATTTATACTATATGTTATATCTCTTATGGGAGTAGAAGAATTAAATAATAATGCTATTAAGGATATAATAAAAGACAATCATTTAATGGAATTTTGTAAGATGGATCTACCATATTTAATTCATCCATTATGCAGAATTGCAAATTATTCATATTCAAGCATTGTATTATTATTTTATTTTACAAATATGGATTTTCTAGAATTTGCAGATGAGTGCAATCACTATTTTTCTAATATCTGTGACAAAGAATTTGTTAAAAATTATATGGAGATATTAAAAAAGTTTGAAAAAAGAGAATTACCAGATTATTATTATGATATAGCAGAGTATTTGAATTCTAATGAAATAGATAATTTTTTATTAGAAAAAATCAATACTAGTAAAGACAAAGAAGTTATATCGAATATAATGAGAATATTATCAAGTAAATTTGATAATAGAATTATCGAAATAGCTCTAGAAAAAATAGAAAAAGATGAATTCTATAATGAGGATGGAGAATTGGGTTTGGCATTAGCACCATTACTGATTATAAAGAAAAGAGATGATGAAATATCAAAAAGAGTTATTAAAGAAGCAAAGGAATTTTTTGATTCAGAAGATATTTTAGAATTTGAAGATGATTATGAAGAAAATGATGAAGATGACTTGATAAATGGACTTTATCAGATGAAAAATAATTTTAGAGATTTTTTATTAAAAGATAATCCACATATAAAAGAATATAGAAAAGCTAGAAAAATACATGGTGAAATAATGGATAGTATGATGAATTATTTTGAAAGTTCAAAATATAAAGAAAATACAGAAAAGAATTATATGAATATAATAAAACAACAAAAAAATGAAATAAAACAGTTAGATACTTTTTTTGATACAAGAACACAATTAGGAGTACAAGCACTTGCAAATGTTGTTATCTATAAAAATATAGAAAATATGAATTGCATTACAGAAGAATTTTTAAAAACTAATAGATATAAAAAGAAAGAAAAAGCAGAGTTTTTAAAAAGTATGTTAAATTCAAAAGCAGGACTATATGAAATTATAAAAACAGACTATGAGGAAGCACAAGTATATTTGAAAAATGTTTTAAATGAAGAAATAATATGTCTTACAGATATAGGCATGAGTGGAAATAAAAACAATACAGGACATTATTTCTATACAAGAATAATTTCATATAATAATATAAACTTTGGTACAGGGTTGAGCCTTATATTTGATAAAAAAGATAAGTTTATACAAAAATGGATTAAAGATCACAAAAAGGATTATAATGAAAAACAGGAGATAATTAGATTTTTAGAATTGTATAATAAGTATAGAGATGATGAAAACAAAATAGTAGCACATATGAATAGATTTTAAGTATTAAATATTTAAATTAGAAAAAAGTTCTAAAATTTTGAGCAAGTAACTTGAAATTTTAGAACTTTTTATATATAATAGCAACAATAATAAATAATAAAAATAATATGTTATTGATACATTATGCAAAGAATGAAAAAACGGAGGTATATCATGCAAAAACAAAACAATGAAAAAAGAGTAGTAATCTACTGTAGAGAGAGTAGAGATGACTATGGAGAAAATTATGAAAGAATAGAAACCCAAAGAGATTTATTAGTAAAATATTGTAAAAGTCATGGATATACCAACATTGTAGATATTATAATGGATGATGACAAAAGTGGAACGGATTTTAGTAGGTTTGATGATATAAGAGAAAGAGCAAGAAAAAAGAAAATAGATGTAATTGTATTTAAAAATTCTGCAAGACTTGGAAGAAATCAAAGAGAGGCATTAGAGTTTGTAGAATATTTAGAAGAACAAGGTGTAGAAATAATATTTGAAGATGAGCAATATAATGAGGAAATGTTTGGACTATATGCATGGTTTAATGAAAGAAGAGCAAGAGATGACAGCAAAAATATTAGAAGAAATTTAAGGCACAAAATAGAAGAAGGAGATTTATTAGTAAAAGCAATTTATGGATATAACAAAGATGGCAAGCAGTTAGTAATTAATGAAGAAACAGCACCAGTTGTGCAAGAAATATTTGAACTATACTCTAAATGTTGGGGTTATCAAAAAATAGCAACTTATCTAAACAAAAAAGGAATACCAACACCATCTCAAAGTAGAAATTTTGCAAATGCAAAACAAACAGCAAATTGGAAAGCACAGCATATTGTTAGAATCCTAGATGATAGAAGATATACTGGAGATTATGTTGGAGGGCATACTGAAAAATTAAGTTTCAAATCAAAAAAAACAAGAGTTAAGCCAGAACAAGAATGGACTATTATAGAAAATCATCACGAACCAATTATAGATAAAGAACTATTTGAGAAAGTACAAAAAATCAGAAAGAAACGAAAAAAAGAAAGTGATAAAATTAATAATGGTTTTAAATTTGTAGATACAGATAATAACTTATATTCAGGACTTTTATATTGTGGAAGATGTGGAACTCCAATGTATAAAAGAAAAGGAAATACAGGAACAAGAAAAAGACCAGATAGTTATTTATGCAAAAAATATAGTAATGAAGGTGCAATAAAAGATATAAGACAAAATTATGGATGTAAACCACATAGAATGAGAATAGAGTATTTAGATCAAATTGTAAATGCATATATAGATAATCTAGTAAGTAATCCAGAATTTAAAAACTTTGTTATGGACAATGTAAAAGCAATTAGTACAAATAAAATTACACTTGAAAAGGATTTAAATAAATCTAAACAAACATTAGAAAAGTTGGAAAAGCAATTTAGACAAGTATATGAAGATAAGTTAAATGATTTAATACCAGA
>JAEEGJ010010362.1_pt1 | contig 24308 bp, 24 predicted proteins | sample 8958761 | NCBI WGS metagenome assembly JAEEGJ01 (sample SAMN16246546, study PRJNA631951) | gut metagenome | biome: gut microbiome; feature: rumen; material: RS-attached | host: Bos | place: Iran: Karaj | collected 2018-10 | reverse complement strand
AACCTTATTCCGCAGAGCAGAGCTTCGCGCTCGTAAAGGCAATAAAAGAGGGTCTCATCGAATTCGACGGCGACCCTGAAAGTTTGCTTGATTTCTTAAAGCCCTGGCCCTACGATCCTAATGCGCCCAAGTTCCCTGAAGTATGCGCATGGCCGGAAATGGCGGATAAGTTTATTAAGGGGTTATAATTCTATGCCATTGCTTTGATCAGATAATCATAAATTACATCAACATGTACCATAAGAACATCAAAGCAAATGGTAAGTATTAAAAGTACCTTTCCCACCTTTTCATTGCGTATAAGGATCTTGACGAGCCAAACGGCTGCCACCATTACAAAAGCACAGATCGCGCCGATTATACAGCCGTTGTCTAAAGCCTGCTTTACTCTCTGATGGAACCTTGCATACATTTGATTGAACTCAGAAGTTATCTTCTGTGAATCATTAATTTTGTTAATGTTTATTACAGGAATTTCAGAATTAATAATATTATTCCGTGCTTTTTCATTTTTGGATTGTGATATGTAAATTGCATTGTAAGCATCAACAAATATTCCTGTATCCGCTTCTCTTTCCATCTCATAATTCAGAATGACATTAATTGTTTTGCCTTCATCGATGGGAAAACTTGCTCTGATATGATTATATTGATGTTTTTCCATAAACCAGTCGATCGGATCGAAAATCTCGCCTTTCGTTCCAGCTTCAAGGGTAACCGGACCGCCATATGCATTTACAACATAATCATTATCAAGCACAACCGTTTCTTTCAATGTGATGCTTGCTTTATAACCTTCAGTTACCCCTTTTGCATTTTGAGCTGCTTTAATAAACCCATAAAAGGCAACTAAGAGAAACATCAGGATCGTTGTTATTACAAACCATATGTTTTGTGACTTAGATTTTCCTTGTATTGCGCTCATATGTCCCCCTCTTCCTTATTATCAATGCCACAAATACGCATTAAGTGTGTAAAGGTTAAAGATGATAATCATAATCACGATACCATGGATAATGATTGCGATTATTCCTTTCTCGTGTTTAATCAGCATGCTGCTCAATATGCCGCCTAAAACTAGCCAGACTATTCCTATTGCAGCGCCAATAGCAATACATTTGAATTTGCCTTTTTCGATCCGATCTTCAAGGTCGTGTTCAGCCTTGATCTTAAGAGCTTCTAACTGTTGTTTCTCTTTGAAATTGTCCCAGTCGGCGTGAACCCTTTTGTTCGTTCCTTCATATTGAAAATGTACATCGTGCGGGAATATGTATTCGGGTGTTACAACAGTTCCTTCAGACAACACAATAGAGCCGTCTGCTGTATCGATTTCAATTTCCTTACTGAGCGTAAGCTGCATGCCATCAGGCACTTGAATGTTGATAGCGCTATGCATACTAGCCTTGTTCGCATATATCACACTGGCAGCGATTATTCCTATCGTTTCCAATAGAAGGATTAAATATGCAACAACATTTTTCATGTCTATGCTCCCAAAGTTGTCGAAAACCTATTACCCTGCCCTACATAACTAACTATACTCTCTGCGATATAATGTATAAATAGTTTTTGACAGGTGGAATATAAAAATGGACATCACAGATAAGAGGATCGACGAAGGCAAGGCCTTTGACTGGGGCAAGACTTCGGAGTTCTATGCGAAATACAGGGATATCTATCCCGACGTCTTCTATCAGAAGGTTGCTGACAGGGGGCTTTGCGTTGATGGCCAGAAGGTTTTGGACCTTGGCACCGGTACGGGCGTACTGCCGCGCAACATGTATAAGTTCGGCGCGAAATGGACAGGCACAGACATCTCTCCTGAGCAGATCGAACAGGCAAAAAAGCTCTCTGAAGAAGCAGGCATGAACATTGATTATCAGACAGTTTCTGCCGAGAAGCTCGACTTCCCTGATGAGTCTTTTGACGTGATCACCGCTTGCCAGTGCTTCTGGTATTTCGATCACGAGAAGGTCGCACCGGAATTCAGCCGCATCCTCAAGAAAGACGGAAAGCTCGTGATCCTCTTTATGGCATGGCTGCCGTATGAAGACAAGATCGCCGGAATGAGCGAGGATCTGGTAAGAAAATACAGCCCCACCTGGTCAGGCGGCGGCGAGACAGTGCACCCGATCTTCATACCTGAGGTGATGTACGATTATTTCGATATGGATTATCACGAAGAGTATAAGCTGAAGGTGCCTTTCACGAAGGAATCCTGGCACGGCCGCATGATCGCGTGCAGAGGCGTCGGCGCTTCATTGTCACCTGATGAGCTCGCGAAATGGGATGCCGAACACCGCGAACTATTGAAGAACGTACCCGATGAATTTGAAGTATTACACTACGCAGCTACGGCTGTTTTGAAGAGGAAATAAAATGGTTGAGATTAGAATAGCTACAAATGACGACATTGAGCTCCTTATGAGCAGCAGACTTGAGATGCTGAAGGTTGTAAATAACCTTCCTGCGGATTACGAATACACGGAAGAGATCGTAAGAGAGAGCCGCGATTATTTTCTTAACGGCGACCACGTAACCGTGCTCGCGATCGATGGCGGCGAAGTAATCGGCTGTGCATCGATGAGCTTCATGTGGATAATGCCGACCTTTTCGCATCCTACGGGAAAGCGCGCTCATCTGATGAATGTATACACAAGATCTGAATACCGCCGTCAGGGCATCGCGAGAAAGATGGTAAACATGCTGATCGATGAGACCTGGAAAAGAGGCGCGACTGAGATCAGCCTTGATGCAACGACAATGGGCAGGCCCCTTTATGAGAGCCTCGGATTTACTAACTCAACTGAGGGCATGGTTCTGACAAAGAAATGAGCGTTACTTTACGACAGGCAAAAAGAGAAGATATTGAGACTATCTGGAAGATGCAGGTAGAGGCTTTTCGCGGGCTGCTAGAGAAGTATCAGGACTACGACTTAAGCCCCGGAGCTGAAGGTGTCGATAAGGTCAATGCAAGGTTCGAACAGCCGTGGACAAAATATTTCTTCATTGAGGCTGAAGGCACTGATGTCGGAGTCATACGTGTGGTCGATAAAAAGGATGGCTCAAGGAAGCGTATCTCACCTTTGTGGATCATGGAAGAGTACAGAGGCAAAGGCTATGCGCAGGCTGCGATCCTTGCTGTGGAAGAAATCTACGGCGCTGACTACTGGTGCCTCGACACGATCATGCAGGAGAAGGGCAACTGCCATCTCTACGAGAAGATGGGCTACCATCAGACCGGCAAGGTCGAGCATATCAACGACCGCATGGACATTGTTTTTTACGAGAAGGGCTGACATATGAACTACAAGGTTATCGATAGAGAAAAATATTATAGAAAGGGCGTTTACCGCCATTTTACTGAGGACTGCAAGTGCTCTGTCTCAATGACCGCGCGCGTTGACGTGACTGACCTCGTTAAGCATTCGAAGGAGACCGGCACGAAGTTTTACATCAACTTCCTATACCTCCTTACAAAGGTCCTGAATTCCAGAGATGACTACAGAATGCAGTATCTCTGGCAGTCGGACGAGCTCATCTGCTACGACGTGATCAATCCGACACAGTATGTTTTCCACGAGGATACTGAGACCTGCACACCCGTTTACACAACATATTATGAGGACTACAACGAGTTCTATAAGAACGCAGTTGCTGACGTTGAGGCCGCAAAGCAGACCCGTGAATATCTGCTCGATGCAGACCATCCGAACTGGTTCGATGCGTCTTATGTCTCCTGGCTCTCATACGATTCGCTCAATGTGGAACTGCCAGATGGTTATCTTTACTTCCTTCCTATAGTAAACTGGGGTAAGTACAGAGAAGAAAATGGCCGCCTCATGATGCCGCTTACCGTGCGCTTAAATCACGCGGTCGCAGACGGATTCCTGGTTGCGAATGTTTATCGCTTGCTGGAGAAAGAGATCGCTGAATTTTGCGGAGGTGCCACATGATCTTACGCGCATACAAAAGAGAAGATTCACCCATAATCGCAAAGTGGCTCAGAACTGAGACAGAACTATACCAGTGGTCAGCAGACCGCTACGGTTTCTTTCCTCTCCTGCCCTACAGCATCGACGATAATTACGCACCGCAGATGAAGACCGGTCGTTTCATTCCTCTCACAGGCGTTGACGAAGACGGCAAGGTAGTCGCGCACATCATCATCAGATATCCGAATGAGAACGACGACACTTCAGTCCGCCTGGGCTTCGTTATCGTTGATCCTGAGATCCGCGGCAAGGGTTACGGCCGGGAACTTCTTAAACTTACAATCGATTATGTCCGCAATAACCTCACTGCGACAAGAGTCGATTTGGGCGTTTTCGCGAACAATCCGAAGGCCGCAAAATGCTATGAATCCGCCGGTTTTAAAGAATACGGCGAGCACACGATCACCACGCCCTATGGTGACTGGCGGTGCGTTGACATGGAGTTATATCTTTAAATGGAGCAGACGAAGGACAAAAAGCAGATAAGAGCCGAACTGGACGCCGCAGGTTTTAAGAACAACTGGGTGTTGGTTCTTTGCATGTTCTTAATAGCCGCAATCCTCTTTGGAATCAGTCTATTCATACGGTATAAGGATCTGAGCAAAAACGAAGGATACTCATACGTTGATGCCATTCTGATCGATCACAATCAGCAAAAGACCTACCGCCATTGGCGTAAGTATGGGCCAAATACCACGACCAGGACTTACATAAAAGTCGCTTATACGCCTGAAGGTTCCAATAAGCATTACGAGATAGGCAAAAACGATGTGCAGCCGAACATAGTCAATAAGCCATACAGAGTTTTCTACAAGGCTGATGATCCGAAGGATGCTTATATCACAAGGTGCGACTGGCTCACGGGGCAGTATTTCCCCGTCGAGAAGAGTTACGATCTGCCGATATCTCTTGCAGGAATCGTGATCATAATAGCGCTGTACTTTATCATCGATGAACAAAGAGCGAAGAGAAGGATCAAAAAAAGCACTTTTAAGCCCAGGAAGAAAGCCGGAAACTAGCCCTGTTACATTTCAGATCTTAATGTGATCGGCCCTGCATATTTGCGCCTGTATTCCTTGGGCGTCAGGCCGCAGTCTTTTTTCAGTACGTTCGTAAAATAACTCTGGCTCGGGAACGCCAGTGATGCTGAGATCTCGGCTATCGGATAGTCGGATGATGAGAGCATCGACTTGGCCGTCTCGAGCTTTTTGTTCATGATGTATTCGCTTACGGAGTATCCTACTTCTTTCTTGAAAAGTCTCGAAAAATAAGGCGCCGACAGGTTCGTTACTGACGCCAGTGTCTCAAGGGTTATGCGTGTATGCAGATGATCATAGATGTAATTGATCGCCGTTCTTACAGCCTTGGATGTGGCAGTTCCTCTTTGAAGTGCAAGCATCTGCCCGGTGTAGTGAAGGCACATCTCATTATGGATCCCCGATATTTCCTCCGGAGTCGAAGCGTCGTCGGCAAGCCTTATATAGTAATCACTTAATGAATACGCTTCTGACTGCGACAGTCCTCCTGATATGCAGAAGCGAGCGACAAGAGCAGTCGTTATCGTCAGGTGATATTTAAGATTCTGCAAAGGGTTATCAGACAGTATGCCGAGACCTTTCTTCTCATGAAAAGGGTCAACAAGAAGGCTTTTTACTTTGCGGAGATTGCCGGATCGGATCGTCTCATAGAAGTCCATCTCAGGCGCCAGAGGTGCTCTGAAAAATCCATACTCCCTGTGAAGGAATTCCTGATATGAAATCTTCTTGCGCCGTGCAGGCATTTGAGGTCCCTCCGGATAAGGAAATCAAATATGCGTGAGAATAATGCTTTTCGAGCCTTATTATAGCACGAAAACATAAAAATAAGTTATGAAAAGGCAATAATGCAAACTGCAAAGTTGATATTTTGAGGACAACAAGGACATTAAAGACAGGAGGCAATTATGAAGAGCAAACGTATCATCAGTTCTATCCTCGCCCTTTCCATGCTTCTCCCCATGGCAGCCTGCGGTCAGAAGAAAGCCAGTGTGCCTGATTATGAAGGCTACAAGCTTCTCTGGAACGACGAGTTCGACGGCAAGACTCTGGATGAGACCAAGTGGAACCGTGAGGTCCATGAACCCGGCTGGACGAACAATGAACTTCAGGAATACACGACATCCGATGAGAATATTTTCGTGCGTGACGGCAACCTCGTATTGAAAGCCGTCAAGTCCGAAAGAAACGGCAAGCCCTATTACACATCCGGCAAGGTTCAGGGTTGGAACAAGACCCAGTTCCAGTACGGAAAAGTAGTTGTCTCCGCGAAGGTTCCGGAAGGCAAAGGTCTGTGGCCTGCCATCTGGATGATGCCCAACCAGGAATCCAAGTACGGACAGTGGCCCAAGTGTGGCGAGATCGACATCATGGAATCTCTTGGTAATGACACCACGATCTCTTATTCAACCATTCACTATGGTGAGCCCCACGCTGAACAGCAGGGCACAATAGAGAAGAAAGGCGATGAGAGCTTTTCTGCTAAGTTCCACGAATACTCAGTAGAGTGGGAACCCGGTGAGATGCGCTTCTATACAGACGGCGAACTCGTTCTTACATGCAACGACTGGTTTACCGCTGTTCAGGGCGGCGACGAGAAGCCCTACCCTGCACCTTTTGACCAGCCTTTCTACGTACAGCTTAACCTCGCAGTAGGCGGCGACTGGCCGGGCAATCCTGACGCTACAACTAACTTCGACAATGCAGAATTCCAGATCGATTACGTTCGCGTATATCAGAAGGATTCTTATGATACCAACGTTACCAAGCCTCCGATGACATTCAGAGAAGCACTTCCCGACGGCAACTTCATCCGTAACGGTAACTTCGCTACGGCAGAGAATCTGGAAGACGATGTTGACTGGAAGTTCCTCCTTTTCAACGGTGGCGTAGGAGCAGCCGAGATCAAGAACGGCGAGATCGTCATCACTTCGACCAACTGCGGAACGGAAGAATACTCCGTCCAGCTCGTTCATCCTGATCTTCCGATGCTGAAAGGACACAAATACAAAGTCTCGTTCGACATCAAAGCGGACGAACCGCGAAAATGCATAGTCTGCGTTTCCGCACCGAATGCCGGGTGGATCCGGTATCTCAAAGATACTTCGATCGACCTGACCACCGAATGGAAGACATTCACTTTCGAATTCGAGATGAAGGATAAAGACGACAACAACGGAAGACTCGAATTCAATATGGGTAAGCACAAGGACACAGCGACTATCCATATCACAAATGTAAGAGTAGAAGAGATCTGATAGCTTTCCGGTTTTCGATTAAAGAAAAAACAAAGGCAGCATCCATAAGGAACGCTGCCTTTTTGTTTACTTTTTTCCGGGCAATATCAGGAATTATTCGCGCTCATGGAGCACATTATGATGACCATGATGGCGACCTCTTCAGCAACAGCCATCGCGATGGCATTATTGGTAACGATCATCTGGTTCGTGATGCCTTCAGAAGGATCTAGATCAGCTGAATATACCTGACTTGCAAGGAGCGCCGCGAACATAAGACGCGTTTTCTTATCCATGCTGAGACCGCCGAATCCCTTGTTATGCTTGAGGAAATCAGCCGCCTCTATGATCTCGGCAACAAGATCATCTGTCGGCATGTCGATGTTGATGAGCGTAGCAAGTGCCGGGAATTCGAGATATGTTCCGAACTTGGATTTCTGATCCTTAAACGCATTGAAGATCTCAGCTACCTTGTCACACTTGCCCTTCATGTTGCCTTCAGTAAGCGCCAGTATCTCGCTCAAAGCCTGGATGGAGTTTGCCTCAGCCTTCAGCTTGAGTTCCTTCTTCGTGTACGTGAAGCACTCTTCCATATCGTTGATGATCGAATCATTATCACGGTCGGTCATGGCAAGAAGCGATACCAGCGCAGTATCCTCAGATGAAGTCAAGATAGGATGGATCTTGCTCATTCTCTTCAGGAGCTCATTCATCTTCTGCTTGATCATCTCAGTGTCAGCCTTGCGCTTGCGGTCAACTATGATCATGGCGGCAAGCACCATGTACGAATCTTCCATTACCTTGCCCTTGGTGAGCACATCGTAAACTTCAATGAGGTCGTTAAGGTAACCCTCAGGATCTGCTTCAAGCGCCATCCTTGAGGTGACTACGAGTTCAGCCACATCCCTGAAAGCCGAGAAGATACCCTTCTTCTTGCTTAAGATCCTTTTCGATTCCTTGATCTTATCCGTATCGACTTCTTTTCCCGCACTCGCAAAAAGCAGAGCACCGACAACCTGGCTTATCCCCATCTCGAGAAAAAACGCCTTGTCGATCGCGATCTTATTCGAAGCCAATAACTCTAATTTTCTTGTCAATTCAGGGTTCATAACAGGACTCCTAACCTATATTTCTAGTCAAATTCTAAAGTCATTTTAACATTTCATCGTTCGTTTTCTTAATGTTTACACCATTGGAAATCATCAAAAAGCACGACTAATGTAATCTGATTAATAGAGTACAGAAAATTTTAGGCACGAAGACCGACAAAAAAACAATCAATAGTACAAAAAGCCCTATATATTAAAAATTATTAATAGGAATTGGGAATTTGAGATGCTAAAATGACGGCGTGCTTAATATGTGCTAATTCTATTTTTAGCTCTACTTTTTTGGATACTTTATTTTTGGAGGCATAAATAATGAAGAAGGTTTTGATCAGACTCACAGGTCTGCTGGTAACCACGGCTATTGCTATCTCCGGAAACGGACTGGTTCTGGCAACCGAAGTCGAAGGCACAGGCAACGAGACCGGCACAGCGACTGAAGCAACCGCTGAAGAGCCCAAGGTCGAAGAGACCTCCGCTGCTGAAGAGACAGAAGCTCCCGCAGAAACTCCTGCAGAAGACTCCAAGAGCGAAGAGACCGCTGCTCCTGACGCAACACCCGCTGACACAGAAGACAAAGAAGCTCCCTCCCAGGAAGAAAAGTCTTCCGAAGAAGAGACTGCAGCTTCTGCTGAATCTGAAACAACAATAGATAGCGTTCAGACAGTTGAAGTAAAGGTTCCTGCTTCAAAGGCATCATCGAATGAGCCTAAAAGCACATACGATTATGGTGTTATTTTCTCTAGTTACAATACTGATTCCAAGCTCGTTTTCAATTATCTCCGTGAGCAAATGCCTTTAATTGCTAATGGAACAGTATCTAGTACACGGATTAGTGTCCCTACAAGTGTTTTGACAGAGAACTATAGTTATAGAATCTCCTCTATTGGATTAGGATCTAGTAATTTTGTCAATACTGACGAAGAAAAAGAAGCTAATATTCAAGAAACCCTATACGACACCGTTCAAAGAAGAGTCGAGTATTCTTATGTTGTTACGACCCTCATGAATGCTTGTCCCTACGATATGTATTGGTATAACGGTTCATATGAATCAAATAGTACATATTGCTCAGTATCTTTTGGTTATTCTTATAATAGCAGCACTAAAACAATTACAGTAAGCAGTATTATTTTCAGTTTTGAAGTATCAAAAGATTATCGTGGCGCAAATGAATATACAGTGAATGCCTCAAAGGTGGCAAAAGCTATAACCGCCTATAATAATGCTAAGGCTATAATCGAAAAATATAAAAATGCCGATGATTATAATAAGCTTTTAGGATACAAGAATGAAATATGTAAGTTGGTCTCTTTTGATAACGCTGCATTCGGTATTTTCAACAGAGATGACATGTATGGCAATTCCTGGCAAATGATCAACGTATTTGACAGTGATCCAAATACAGATGTCATTAGTGATGGATATGCAAGGGCATTTCAATTCCTTTGCGATAATACAACTTTTTCAAGCTCAAGAATCTATGCGCTTAGCGTTTTCGGTCAGTTGGATGGTGAGTCTCCTCATGTGTGGAATATAATCCACATGGAAGATAATAAGAATTATCTTGTAGATTTAACTAACTGTGATGGTATAGGTTATGCTGACTTCTTTATGAAGGGCGTTACATATTCTGCAGCAAACAGTTTTTCTATTCCCCAATTCAGTACTCCTTATTCATATTCCTGGGACTTATTGACGAGATTTCCCTCTGCTGATCTAAGTCTTTCCAACACAGACTATATAGGCGAGAGCCAGCTTACTCCGGCCAAAGTCAATGCAACAAGTATAGCTTTGAACGATCTTATCGGCATTAATTTCAAATTGAACCTTCCTGAAGAATTTCTTTCTGATTCAGGTGCAAAAATAAAGATTAATGATATTGATTATCAGTATGGATCTATTGACAGCAATGGCAGATATATTGTTACCTGCAGTGTTCCTGTTGTTGAGATCGAAAAAGAACTTGTGCTCAAACTTTACAGAGGAAACGGGACATTATATCCCCTTCTTGATAAAAAAGGTTCTGAGGTTACTACAGATGGCTTTACATACTCCGTTTCTGAGTATATTAGAGAAGCAAATGCCGCAAGTTCGGGTGTTTCTGCTGAAACAATTAAAGTTCTGAAGCGTTTATCTGACTTTTCAAAAAAGTCGCGTCTTTACTTTAATCCCAACGAAAATGTAGGTTCTTATTCGGATATCGCAGGAGATATTGATAAAGTAACAGCAGCTAATTTCTCCACCTTTGCGTTTACAGAAACCCTTGCTGCAAATGCCGGAATAAAAAGGTCCGGATCATCGTTAGCTCTTGAAACCGCTACAGAGATTAATCATAAGTTTGAATTGGATTCTGGAAAGAGCATTTACGATTACAAGTTTTATGTAAACAATCAGCTTGTAACAACATCATCAAGCGGTAACTACTTGCTTTGGTATAACAGTTCGTCCAAGAAATATGTTTTAACAATAAAAGGTATAGCGGCTTCTCACTTGCAGGATGTATACCAAGTGGTAATAAAAGATAGTAATGATAGGGAAATATACAGACTGAATAATTACAGTGCATTTAGTTATGCAAATGCAGTATTTGCAAAAGCTGCAGCAGAACCTGCATATGCAAGTTCAAAAGCTAGCTTATTAGCCCTTTTGAAAGCAATGTATCTCTATAACCAGGATGCAATTGCCCGTTTTAAGACCTAAACCGGGTTTAGCCTAAAGGCGATGATTTCAATTCAGAAATCATCGCCTTTTTTTATTGGGCACTTAAATACATCCTGTAAAGGTGATAAAATATCAAATATATTTTCTCAATTTGATGAGATAATCGAATTAATTAAGGAATTGAAGGGAGACACAAATGAAAAAACTGTTTATCAAATTTGCCGGTTTGGTTGTTACTTCGGCAATTGTGTTATCCAGTAGCGGTTTAGTTCTGGCCAACGAGGTTGAAAACACCGGCGATGATGTTGTAACCGCTACTGAAGAGCCTGCAGAAGCAGTTCAGGACGAAAAAACAGAAACACCTGAGAAAAAATCTTCTGAAGAAGAAACCGACACAAACACTGATTCCGGTTCTCAGGACAAAGATAATAACGACGATCCTTCAGATAACAAAGTAACCGTTACTGAAACTCTCGATGTTACTTTCGATTTCGACAATGATGAATTGGCTGAATCTTATATCAACCATGTGTTCGGAATAGATTCTCCAAAGGCATCGACCAAGAAAGCAGCAAAAAGGTCTTATGATCCTACTTCCAACTTAACTGAAGGCCAGAAGGCGCTGTTTAATGGTGTTAAAGATCACATTGTTCAGATTGCAGCAGGAAATGAAACCAGCACTATTATTACTCTTGCTTCCGATAGTGTAGTTTTTACTTATCCCGTCAATAATGTGGATGACGCAAAGCCCTTGTTGCAAAAAGATATTCACGCAGTAATCAGCGCACTGTTGGCTTATTATCCGTATGATCTGTATTGGTTTGACAAAACAAATGGATCTAGTTTTGGTTTTTCATATTCCACTTCGGCAAATTCAATAACTGTTTATCTTACACGCATTTTGTTTTCAGTTGCTGAAGAGTATCGTAAGACTGAAACTGACTTATACACTGTAGGAACAACTTTCAGCAACACTGTCGAAACTGCTCACAACAACGCTATATCCATTGTTAGCACCAATAAGAACCTGGACGATTACAAAAAGCTTGAAGCTTACAAAAAAGCGATTTGTGATTTGGTAGATTATAACCATGCTGCTGCCGATAATAATGATACGCCTTATGGAAATCCCTGGCAGCTAATCTGGGTCTTTGACGGAAATGACTCGACCAAAGTAGTCTGTGAGGGTTACTCAAAAGCATTCCAGTATCTTTGCGATAATACTGATTTCAGCAGTAATGAGATTTATACAGTTTGCGTAAGCGGAGATGTAGTTCTCAGATCCAATACAGGAAGCGTTACAGGTCCACACATGTGGAATGTAGTTCACATGGAAGATGGCAAGAATTATCTTGTTGATGTTACTAACTGTGATACAGGATTCTATTTGTTCATGAAAGGCTATGTAAGCACTCTCAGTAATGGATACGTAGTAAGCAATGGACGCGGACAGAATAATGATTATCCGTATAGAGATGATAGTATATCTCTTCCTTTGGCATCCTCTGACTATGTTTATACAGAACCCGCTCGGGTTGAAAGAACAAGTATAGCGTTAAACGATCTTATCGGCATTAATTTCAAACTGGTTTTGCCTGATGATTTTCTTGATGACAGCGATGCTTATGTAGAAGTAAATGGCACCGTATGTCAAATTGGGAATAAAGACAATAATGGCAGATACGTTGTAACTTACAGTGTTCCTGTTGTAGAAATCGAAAAAGAACTTGTGCTTAAGCTTTATAAAGGAGACGGAACACTATATCCACTTCTTAATAAATCAGGTTCGAATGTAACAAACGATGGCTTCGCATATTCTGTAGCTGAATATATTACGGAGGCAAATGCTGCAGGTTCAGGAGTTTCTGATGCTACTATTACAGTATTGAAGCGTTTGGCTGATTTTTCAAAGAAATCTCAACTCTATTTCAATCCTTCTGCTAATGTAGGTTCATATTCCGATATAGCAGGCGACATGAATAATGTTACTGTGTCAGATTTTATGAGTTATAGATTTGAAGAATCCTACGCTGCAAATCCAGGAATAAAGAGAAGCGGATCATCATTAGCACTTGAAACTGCTACAGAGATCAATCATAAGTTTTTGCTTGATTCCGGAAAGGAAATCACAGATTACAAGTTCTATGTAAACAATACTCTTGTTACTACATCTTCAACCGGAAACTATCGACTCTGGTATGACACTTCAGCAAAAAAATATGTATTAACTATAAAAGGCATAGCAGCTTCTCACTTACAGGATGTTTATAAAATTGTGGTTACGGATAACTCCAATAATGAGGTATACCGATTGGAGAACTATAGTGCACTTAGTTATGCATATGCCGTATTTGATAAAGCATCAAATGATTCTGTGTTTGCACAATCAAAAGCAAGTCTTATTTCACTTTTGAAAGCGATGTATCTCTATAATCAGGATGCTATTGTGCGTTTTAACACATAAAAAACTAAGTACTTCTTGACATAAGATTGTCTAAACATAGCAGCTTACCTGTTCATTGCAGGTAGGCTGCTTTTTTATGCCCGTTTTACCACGTTTTCGCGTAGCTGCATCAAGTCCCACCGTAATTCATATAAAACTCCGGCCAGACTTCAGTCTTACCCTGAAATCCGGCCGGAACGAATAAATACTTTTGACAGCCTCAGCCTTTTACTTCTGTCTCGGAAAGCTGCTCGAAATTCAGACCTTCACCGGTATTCTCCTTGTCATCCTTCCAGATGAGCTTCTTGCCGGTATTGTCAAAGAAGAAAGAGCCCTTGCCGCCTGTATAGATCTCCTTAGAAGACTCGATCTCGTTCTCAGACTTGTAAGTGACCTCTTTCTTTACGCAGTCGCTGTAGCTGATGCTCTTTGATACAGGGTCGAACTTGCCTGACATGGTCCATTCGGCTTTGTCCTTAAAGCCGCCTGCCCACTCGACATGGATCTTCGCATTATCGTCTTCACCTGCTTCTACGGTTATCTCGATCCTGCCTGAATAGAAGGTCCCTGTGAAATCCTTGAGGGAAGCAGTAGCAGTCTCTCCGGTCTCATCTGACGCCTTTGTATCGGAAGCGCCCGTTTCTGCAGTTGTCTCTCCGATAGTGTCGAGAGCGGTGTTCTCTGTGGTCTCCTCCGCTGTGGTTGTCGCGGAAGCAGATTCCTCAGAAGTCTGACCTGCTGTGCCGTCTGAGGCGCATGCCGTAGCCGACAGAACTGTTCCTGCAAGAATAAGTGCGATCAATTGCTTTTTCATATCAAATACCATTCCTTCTGCCCTGCAATTAAGGCTTCATTTGCAGTTTTTATCCCCACTGCGAGAACCGATTTTACCACCGTAATTTGGGCTGTTATGAGCAAAACCGTGGCAAAACCCGTTCTGTAACGCAAAAGAAATACCGAACTCAAGATGCTATAATCAAGGCATTCCGCGCTGTGGATAAAGGGGGATTTTGAGATGATCTTATTGGTTAATGCGTGCGTAACTGAAGATTCCAGGACATTAAGGCTCGCTTCCCGCCTTCTCGAAAAGCTGGACGGCGAAGTCACTGAGATCAACCTCTCAAAAGAGTCTTTCCCCGTTGTCGACGCGGCCTTTCTTAAGAAAAGGGATAAGCTTATCGAGGAGAAGAAGTGGGATGATCCTCTTTTCGCGATGGCAAGATTATTCGCAGAAGCTGACAGGATCGTTATCGCGGCGCCTTATTATGACCTCTCATTTCCTGCTTCACTCAAGCAGTTTTTCGAGCAGATCAACGTGTTGGGGATCACATTTGAATACAGCCCGGAGGGCTTCCCCGTGCCACTCTGCAAGGCCGGACGCCTCTACTATGTGACGACGGCAGGCGGCGCATTCGTGCCTGAAGAATACGGGTTCGGCTATGTTAAGGCACTGGCGGAGAACTTCTACGGAATAAAGGATGTAAGGCAGCTCAAGGCAGTCGGACTGGATATATACGGAGCAGATATTGAGGGTATAATGGAGAAAGCTTTCGAAGAATGCGATAGAATAGTATGAGTGATGGCTCGCATTTAGGAATAAGAGCGGATTAAAGGGATAATTATGAAACTTACTAAAGAAGAAAAATCAGTAATGATCAACGGTCTTTCGACCGGCATTGCCACATTGGCATTTATCGGCCTTCCTATAGGCGTTTATATGTGGCTCATCTCGATGCTCGAAAGGAGCGTCAGCTACATCACGCAGTCAATCGCCATTATGGTCATCTGCGGCATAGCGATCGTCGGAAGCCTGGCAGCTTCGATAGTCGCAAAGGTCAAGGATAAGACAAACAAATGGGCGACAGCCAACATCGTCTACATCAGCATCATGCTGGTCATCTCGGGCCTGCTTACCTATTTCTTCATCTGGCTCATGACGACTTACGCATTCAATTGATCAGGGATCATCTTGCAGCAGGAATGACTTCAGGCGACCTCGTCTGATTCGTGCGCTTCAATGGCTCTCTCGTTCTGGGCCTCTTCTTCACTTGTGTCCTGTGCACCGCCGACAGGCGTCCAGCTGTCATAGATCTCGACACCCTTGAATTCCTTGGTGGCAAAGTCATAGTCGTAAACTGCCACCTGGTAATCTGTGATCTGCTTTCCGGCAGGCGCGAGGATGAAATACACCTTCAGCTCGCCGTTGATCATGATAGGTACCGGAGAGCCGTAATAGCCGATCGTGGTCTTGGCATCGCCGCCCATCTTGCTCGTGGCATAGCTCCAGAAATCCGTTAATTCATTCTTGTCGAAGCCCTTGAGCTTGCTGATCTCTTTCCGGTAGGTCGAAGGGATCTTATTAAGATTCTTATCGTCCATGGATGCGAGGATCTTGCAGAAAGCCGGATCTTCCTTATAGTCAGTACCCTTCACGCTGTTGTAAAGCCTTATAAGAACTTCTCTCGGGTCCATACAGTCCTTGGCTTTGAGGTTCTTATCGGCACCGAACTTGGTCGTGTTGAAGAACTTCAATATCTCCTCGTTGCTGAACTCATATTCCTGCATTACCCTTACGAGGTTCATGTCGGTCTCGCCGCTGAAGTACATCTTCTTGATCTTGTCGCTTCCGAAAATATATTCCAGGCCGTTAACAAATCCGACTCTGGGAGGATAGCTCAATGCCGCATGGCAGAAGTATTCGGCATTGTACTTTTCGCAGCAGCCCTCAAGCATAAAAGACTGAACGACCTTTTTGAGATTCTGGCTTTTCTCGTTGTTCATGACTGTGTTGTAGAGCACGAAAGTACCGGTCTTCGTATAAGCGACCTGCTTGTAGGTTGAATTCCCTTCGATGTGGGTATCAATAAAATGGATCGTCTCGTGGAATGCGACGGAGTCAAACGCGTCCTGGCCTCTGACTGACAGAAGTCCCGGATCGATCTCGATGACGTTTTTCGCCTGATCGTAAATGCCGTCTGCGCCCTTGTTATGATTGTATTTGAAGTTAAGTTCCTTGAGGGTCTTAAGGAAATGCTCCTCGTCCTTTTCCATTATGAATTCCGATAATATAGGGAATTCGGCATAGAAATAAGGCTTCAATAAAGTGATCTTTTCGTTGCCCTCCAAAGTCTCGGCAAACTTCTTGTAGAAGTCGTATTTGCCGTGAAGGTCGGCCTCTTCAAGTCCGTGCTCTTTGGCATCCATGACAATGAGCGTCTTGGGATCCGGCGTCGGTGAAGCTGTCGGAGTGGGCGTCTCAGACGGGTAGGTCGTCTCCTCGGGTTCATATACCGTAGGCTTCGTCTGATCCGGAGATTTAACATTTTTCGGCTTCTTGAGCTCAAAACATCCGGTGCTGACAAATGCTGACATAAGCACAGACGCGACCAGGGCGACGCACTTGACTCTTAAAGAAAGATAACGGATCCTGCTGTCTCTTTTCACGGTTATTCCCCATCCCATATAAAGTGTCGTATTGACAGTAGAATAACAGATTCCGTCTTTGATAATCAAGAAAACCTTATTATGAGATATAATTAAAAAGATATAGGAATGTGCGAAAAGGGCCTGTCAGGACACCCGGTTTAAGAGGAAATCAGATGAAGCTTTATACCGAATGCCATTGGGATGGCTGGGACAGAATAGTCGATATCTATACGGAGAACTGTGACCGTTTTCCGGAATACATTAACGACAGATCAACATACAAGATAATCGTCCTGGAACAGGGTGTTCTCGAGCTTATCTCAGGAAGCGAAAAGTATGAGACCAAAGCTCCCGCGCTCATACTTCTTAATCAGAACGATGTTTTCGACTGCCGTATTATCCAGGACTTCAAGGCGAGGATCATATACTTCAAGCCCTCTGTAATCCGCGAGGAATTCTCGACCGGGCGCATTGATTCCGGTGAGTTTGATAACGCATTTGGACAGTCGATCTTCCAGGACTACATGCTCGTCAGGTATTTCACATACTATCAGGATATTGCATCGAAGATCTTTCCGCTTGCTCTGAACGATCTTGCCCGTATCAAAGAGCTGTACAACTGCATGGAAAACGAGCTTCTCAGCCAGCGTGACGGCTTCTGGCCATGCCGCAGCAGATCCTACATCATAGAGATCCTGCACTTCATCACTTACTCATTCATAGTGACCGCGCCCGAAGATACAAGCTCTGCTGACCAGGAAGATTTTTCCAAGATATGCAGCTACTTAAACGAGCATATCAGCGACCAGATAACGCTCGAGATCCTCACCAAACAATTCGCGGTCAACCGTAATAAGTTAAACGACCTGTTCATGAAGCAGTCCTCCATGACATGCCTTAACTACCTTTTAAATCTCAGGATGGACCTTGCCAAGATCCTTCTTACCAAGACGGAACTTCCCATAAGCGAGATCGGCGCACGCGTAGGTTATCCTGATTCCAATTACTTCGCCAAGATCTTCAGACGCGAGACCGGCGTAACCCCTTCCAGATTCAGAGCTTCCTGATATCTGTTGCTCTTTTCGCTGCCTGATACCTTTCTCCTGACACCGTGCAGATATTACTATAATCCGTGTGGATTTTTCTATTGGTGCCTCCTTCTGCTCTTGTAGAATCAAGCCAGTTTTACAGGAGGTATTTCATATGCGTAAAAAGCATTTTTCCACATGTGCAGTTTCCGCAGGTCTTATTCTCGGAATGCTCCTGACGGGATGCAGCCAAGCTCTTCCTCAAGGCTCAGAGAGCGCTGCATCCGGTATTTCCGGCACTTCCACTCCCGAGATAGACCCTGGCATTACTGTTAATCCGCATAATATTGAAGACGTCACCGGAACGGAATACGGCGACCAGTACTCAAAGCGCGACATCGTAAATGTCACTTATAACGCTTCAGACATGAACGGCCTTCTTCCCCAGAAAGTCGGCAAAGAGCTCGAATACTATTTCGACGCTTCAGCAAACAAGTGGGATCTTAAATCTGAGAAAACAGTCTTATGCGAGGTCGATACATCTGGCCTTCCCGGCAGCAGTTGGAAATGCGGCTCGCTTTCTTCTGACGACATCTCTTCTCTTTACGGAGACAAGGTCAGCGACGGAAGCACAGGCACCATGTATATCAGGATCCTTAAGACGATGGGGCTTTTCGCATTCAACCTGGACAACGGTAAGAACACTTCCACGGAGCGTTTTTTCGAGACTACAGGGACCAAGGCCAGAACTGTATTTTCAAGCGCTTCCGGCAATGTCGAAAAGAGCTTCACCATAACCGGCGGCTCCGTAACCGATGCAGGCGACCTCTTCCTCGATTTTGAAGCCGACGGCAAGAGCTGCAGGCTCCACTTCGGCAAGGATGTCCTCCCCATCTCCGAGCAGGAATACGACGAAGCGACCGGCAAGGAAGTCGACAAGACGAAGGTCTATATGGACAGCCTACCTGTTTTCGAGGTGTCCACGACCAGTATCGAAAAGAACGAGTGGAAGCAGATCTGCGGCTTCAAAGAAGGCAATAAATCTCCCGCTCTTTCCTGGAAACCCGTCGAAGGCGCTTCCAAATACGCGGTCATAATGATCGACACGACAACCAATAACTGGCTCAGCTGGTACGTTCTCACCGACAAGACCACACTTGCCGAAGGCGAATTCACCGAAAAGTCTGTCTACATCGGCCCCTACCCGCCCGAGACGCACACCTACGAACTCTACGTTGTCGCACTCAAGAGTGAACCGCAGAAGCTCTCATTCAAGCTCGACACCAATGGCGGCGACATCCAATCCTACCTCGACAAGCTGAACAAGGCATCTGACGGCAACGTCGGAAATGTACTTGCCTATGGCACTATTAAGGCACCCTATACATCACCTGAATTGTACTACGGTTACAGGTAAACATAATTGGAGGAACACCATGCTTACCAGAAAGCTTACATCACTTATACTTTGCAGCGCCATCGCTCTGGCCTTCGCCGGATGCGGCACAGCGCCAGCGACTTCCGCGACATCCGGGCCCTCTGAAAACATTGCTGAGAGTGCTGCTGATAACACTGCTGATAGCACCACTGAAGCACCCGCGCCTGACAACAGCAAAGACGAATTCGTCAGTGAATATGCCGCTTTTAAAGTCACCTCGCCTAACCTCAACGGCGGCAAGTGGGACGACAAGATTGGCGAGCGTGCAGAGGCCAAAGGCGTCTCCCCAGCGCTTTCCTGGGATCCCGTTGAAGGCGCATCTTGCTACGCGATCTACATGGTCGACCTCGACACCCACTATTTCCTTCACTGGGTCCAGGGCGACATAACAGAGACATCCCTTGCAGAAGGCGGTGCCGCTCCAGGCAAGTACATCGGACCATACCCGGAACCCGGCTCCACACACCGCTATAACATTTACGTTATCGCGCTCAAGAACCCCGTAGAGAGAGTCAAGGGCGGATCCAACTCGATCAATCCAAAATTCCCTGAATTCATCAAGGCTCTTGACACCGACGCCAATGGCAACACCGGCAACATCATCTCCGTTGGCCGTGTTTGCGGCACCTACACCGCGTGATATCCTGATATCCGCTACAGTTTTCTCCAGCCCGGCCACTATGTGAAGTGACCGGGTTTTTCGTGTGGGCCGCCTCCATACCGCTGCGAAAAGTGGGTTTTTCCACCTTCACCGCGAGAGTGGCATGCTTTCCGCCTCCCCTGCTAAAACGGCAAGCTTTCCACCTCCAGAATGCCGCAGAGGCATAGTTCCCGCCTTCCCTGCCGCCACGCGAGCCGCGCAGTGCAAAAATGGTGCATGTCAGGTGCTTTTTTAGCACCATTTTGAGCAATCTGGCCCTCGATTGCTGATTTTGGTGTCAATTTGAGTCCATTTCTGCACAATTTTTGCACAAGCGCGAAAAACGGAGCATTTTCCGTCCCCACCGCGAAAAAGTTGACAGCCGCCCGCCCACGAATTAAAATGAAACTGCTTTCATTTTTGCAGCAAGCAGGAGCACACCATGCCAAAAGTCACACAGGAATACATAGACAACAAGCGCAAGATGATCGTCGACTGTGCTTACAGGGTATGCCTCAGGAAGCCCGTCGAGATGGTCACGATATCTGACGTCATCGCTGAGACCGGGCTGTCGCAGGGCGGCATTTACAGGTTCTACAAGGACTTAGACGAGATCTTATCCGACATGATCACCCGCATGAGACGCGACTATAACTTCACGGACAAGCTCGATGCTGCGGTCGCCGATAAGAGCGCGACTTTTGAGGAGATTACGCGAAGGATCTGCAGTATCCTGGCCGACTCGATGGAAGAGCACCTGATGGATATCCAGAAGATCAATTTCGATCTGACGGTACTAGCGATCAATGAGCCGGCGCGCGCGGAAAAGATCATCAGGAACATTAAGGGTAAAGGCAATATGGATCATCTGGCGACGGTCATCTTCCCTTATCTTTTCGAGGCGGCAGATCAGAATAAGCTCCATCCGAAGCACGATCCGATGCAGCTGTACCAGTTCATTTCTTCTGCCTATGTCGGCATCGAGGCAAACTGCATACTGACTGCATGCTATGGAAAGGCGACGCTCAAGGCTGACTGCAGGCCCAGGGAGATGTTTGAAGTTCTGTCGACTACGATAATCCTGCTTTTTGGAGGTAACGATCAATGATAACCAAGCCCTATCCGACCGGTGAATTTGCCGTCGGCACGAAGACTTTCACGATATACAACACAAGAAAAGAAGTGCTCGACACCAAGGGCGAATCGATGCGCCATGTCTGCGCGAGGATCTACTACCCTACGTTAAAGGAGAACACAAACGGTCTTAAGAAGGCCATTTCCATGTCGCGCAATGAGGCCAAGGGAATCGCCAAAGCTTTCAAGATCCCTCTTAATTACGACAAGATGGAGAAGAACGGCGGGAATCTCTCGGAAGCTTACGTGGATGCGCCTTTTATCGAGGGCATGAAGTTCCCGCTCATCGTTTTTAACCACGGGTATTTCAGCTATCCTGAGGGCAATTCTTTCCTGCTGTTAGACCTCACTTCACACGGGTATGTCGTGCTTACAGTAGGCCACCCCAGGGAGAGCACCAGCGCGGACTTTGACGACGGCACTTTTGAGATGCTCGATACTTCCCTCTCGAAAAAGATGTATTCGCCTTTCCTTCGCGGAATTATCGCTGCCTATAAGCTCACCCGTTTCAAGGGCACGCTTGAAGAGCAGGCCGAACTTTTCGAGAAGTTCAGAAATACATACTGCACATTCATTGCAGACCGCGTTGACGAATGGATCACGGATACCGACATCGCAATGGACCATGTTCGAAAAGAATTCTCCTCTATCATCGACTTCACTTGCGGCATCGGCGTATCCGGCCACTCGCACGGCGGCGCTGTTGCTTATAAGTACTGCCAGACAAGGGATGAATATGTCTGCGGCATCAATATTGATGGCGGTCTTTTCGGAAACACTGACGGCATGATCATGCACAAGCCTTTCATGCAGCTGTCCTCCAAGGACAACGAGAATGTCGTAACAAAAGGTTATCTTAATCACACCGCGCCGGCATATAAGGTGGTCTTCAACGGCATGAAGCACATCAGTTTTTCGGACATGAAATATGCGATCAGCTCGCCCGCCATGGCAGGCAAACTCGATCCGGATACCGCGCACAAGTATACGTGTAAGTGCTTTCTGGAGTTTTTCGATGCTTATCTTAAAAAGGCGAAGTTCAAGCCGGAACTTGCAAGTGATGACGTGATCACCGTGACGGAATTCGCGCCGGATAAGTAAAGATCAGTCGGGCTTCTCGTTAGCGTCCCAATAGTGGAGGATCTCGACGGAACGGTCAACGACCTTATCTCCTGATACGCCATCGAAATGATGGTCGGCGCCGTCCAGGATAACCATGTAGCTGTTGGGATATGTGACCATCGCATCGTCAAAGTTGTGCGGATCTTCGCCGAAGCTTCCCTTGGTGCCGGTGATGATGAGCACGTTCATCTTGCTCTTGGCCATGATCGGGAAAATATCCGTGGTCAGGGTCTTTTCCTTCTCGAATTTCATTCGCTTAAGCGCATAGAAGCTGGGATCGACTAGGATCAGGCCTTTGATATCGTTCTCTCTCATGAGACCGGCATAAGCCGTATCCAGTCCGCCCATGCTGTGGCCGTAGAGGTAGATGTTCGACTGGTCGACCTGCGGGATGTATTTCGTCGCGTCAATGATCGCATTAAGGTCTTTTACCTGCTCGTAGATAAAGTCGCCCAGATACTTCGGATCCTTGTAGGGCTTCGGCGCAGTGCCATTGCGGAACTTGAACTCAATTACGCAGTAGCCCGCCTTGCTGTATCTTTTCGCTTTCTTGGTATATCTTCCGAGAGATCCGTAAAGACCGCTCGATATGATTATCGTCTTAAAAGGGCCTTCGCCTTCCGGGAAAGTGATCTTGCCCTTTATCGGCGTGCCGTCAATATAGAAAGTCACGGGCTTCGTAATGTCCGTTGACTCCTGGATAACGGGCGCGCTGACCAGATATTTATACTTCGGGAAAACCGACTCAGGCTCCGGAACCGGTGTGGACTCAAGATCAGTCTCCGTAACAACTGCAGACGTCTGGACAGGCACCGTCGTCTCCTCAGTCTTTTGAGGTTCGGCGTTGCAGGCAGCCAGAAGGCTGGTCACTAACAAGATCGATACAGCGCTTTTATATCGTGAATTCATATCAGTAATTATACCAATATGTCCCCGCGCCTCAACTTTTCTTTATTATTACAAGACGGCATTCTCGAAAACAGCGACGTCGCAGGCCATCCTGCCCTCGCATACGTGGAACGTCACATTATCTATCCCCATCTCCTTGAAGAATTCCTTATATGTTTCCGCATCGAAGTGCCTCTTGAAGCCCGCGCCCGCCTTGTTGAAAAGCCCTGCAGCGGCGCTCGCTCCGAAGTGTATATATGTTGGGATGATGATCGTTCCGCCCGGCTTTACGACGCGTTTCAGTTCAGCGATCGCCTTCGAAGGATCGTCGAGCAAGTGGATGACATTCGCAGCGACGGCCTTGTCAAAAGATGCGTCTTCATACTTCAGCGAAGTTATATCGCCCGGTTCGACAGTGACGTTATCAAGCTTTCTGCACTTCGCGGCTGCTTTCTTGAGCATGCCTTCTGCAAAGTCCGTGGCGACCAGTTCCTTGACACGGGGAGCGATCTTTACTGAGAACATGCCAGTGCCGCAGGCGCACTCCAGCACCCTGTCGTCTTCAGACATGAGCGATGCGACATAATCTGTCGTGCGTGCATTCGCTTTTCCGTTGTAGGTATTTTCGATCAGGTCGTAGACGCCTGCTATTCTGCTCCAAAACATGCTGCCATCCTCCAAAACTTACATATGAACAGTTATTCATATGAATATCTGCTCATATGTTATCAGGAAATCACGCTTTGTCAACAGTGAGAAATCAGTGTTTCAGCCAAGAGCCACATCGAGTGCCATCATGAGCGAAAAACCGATCGCAAATGAGATAACTCCGACATTTGAGTGCTTGCCCTGGCTCATTTCAGGAATCAACTCCTCGACTACGACATAGAGCATCGCGCCTGCCGCAAACGACAGCAGATATGGCATTGCAGGAACCACGAGTCCTGCGATCAATACTGTCAGTGCACCGAATACAGGTTCAACAGCTCCCGACAGGACTCCAAGAACGAACGACTTCGGCTTGCTCTTTCCTTCAGAATACAAAGGCATCGATATGATCGCGCCTTCCGGGAAGTTCTGGATGGCGATACCTAATGCAAGTGCGAGCGCGCCTCCTGCAGTGATATTGGCAGAGCCGCTCATGAGGCCTGCA
>JAEEGJ010010359.1_pt1 | contig 24325 bp, 23 predicted proteins | sample 8958761 | NCBI WGS metagenome assembly JAEEGJ01 (sample SAMN16246546, study PRJNA631951) | gut metagenome | biome: gut microbiome; feature: rumen; material: RS-attached | host: Bos | place: Iran: Karaj | collected 2018-10 | reverse complement strand
ATCCTTGGTTCCTTGTGGGCGATTATCCGCAACTCGTCAAGGTGATTGATGAGTCCATGAAGACAAACGACAGCCAGCCGGTGTTTGTACTGGAGCGCATCTACGAGATAATGAAGGAAAATGGTATCACGGATAATCGAAAAGTGGGTCTTTACGGCATCACTTACAAAGAGAATGTCGATGACGTTCGTGAAAGTCCGACACTTCAGATGCTTGACATTCAGGAGCGACACTTGGCAAGACCGCTGAAGAGTTACGATCCGTTCTTCACCGATAAGGAAATTGTGCCGAACCAGATTCTGGATTTTGACCAGTTCCTCAGCGAAGTGGATATGGTGGTGATTATGGTCAAGCATGACCATATCAAGCAGAATTGGGATAAGTTGAAGGGGAAGGTTATTCTGGATTGCCACAATGTTTGTCCTATCAAGGGGGTTTATCATATTTAATATTGAAAAGTTGTTCAGATGAAAGGAATCGTACTTGCCGGAGGCTCTGGTACCAGACTATACCCAATTACCAAGGGTGTTAGTAAGCAATTGTTGCCAATTTTTGATAAGCCGATGGTTTATTATCCTATCAGCGCGTTGATGTTGGCTGGAATAAGGGATATTTTGATTATTTCAACTCCGTATGATTTACCCTGCTTTAGACGCCTTTTAGGTGATGGCTCCGATTATGGTGTAAATTTCGAATATGCTGAACAACCAAGTCCTGATGGACTTGCTCAAGCTTTCATTATTGGCGAAAAGTTTATCGGTGATGACGCTGCGTGTCTTGTTCTAGGTGATAATATTTTCTATGGCAGCGGTTTTACGGGTTTACTTCGGAAAGCGGTTATTGATGCGGAAGAGAATAAGAAAGCCACCGTATTCGGATATTGGGTCTCGGATCCAGAACGGTATGGTGTCGCAGAGTTTGATAAACAAGGAAACTGTCTGAGCATAGAAGAAAAGCCGAAAGAACCCAAGAGTAATTATGCTGTAGTTGGTCTGTATTTTTATCCGAACAAAGTAGTTGATGTGGCTAAGCATATAAAGCCATCTGCACGTGGTGAACTTGAAATAACGACTGTTAACCAAGTGTTCCTGAAGGATGAGGAACTTAAAGTTCAAGTATTTGGCCGCGGCTTTGCATGGTTGGATACTGGCACTCACGATAGTCTTGCGGAGGCATCTAACTTTGTAGAGGTGATTGAGAAACGTCAGGGCTTGAAGGTTGCTTGCTTGGAAGGCATAGCATACCGCAACGGTTGGATTACAGAGGAAAAGATGAGAGAGCTAGCTAAACCGATGCTGAAGAATCAGTATGGTCAGTATTTACTGAAGGTGATTGATGAGATGAAAGAAGATATTAATTCACGCACGTTAGCAAAAGAATAATGGAACAAGCAAAAATTATACAGTTACCAAAGATTTCTGATCCTCGAGGTAATCTCTCGGTGATAGAAGAGTTAAAGGACATTCCATTCAAGATTGAGAGGACGTACTGGATTTATGACGTACCAGGTGGAGAGAAGCGTGGAGGTCATGCATACAAAGAGAATCAGGAGTTCATTGTCGCTTTGTCTGGCAGCTTTGATGTAGTGCTTGATGATGGCAAGGAGATATTAGTTTTTTCTTTGAATCGCTCTTATAATGGACTTTATGTTCCCAAAGGGATGTGGCGGGAGATGGAAAACTTCTCAACCAATTCCTTGGCGTTGGTACTATCTTCCACCAAGTACGATAAAGACGATTATATCCGTGATTATCAGGAGTTCCTTATATTTGCAAATCAGTGATTAAGAGCCTGACTTCCCTCAGAGGAATCTTTATCTTCTTTATCTTCTTCCATCATTGCCTGCATCTTTATCCAGGTGGAGGAACTATGGCGGTTACATTCTTCTTTGTGCTAGGGGGGTTTGTTATGTCACTTGGATATAAAGATAAGGTGATAATGACAGATTTTAGTTATGGGCAGTATCTCTCGCGAAGATGTATTAAATTCTATCCGCTTCATTGGCTTTGTATCTTTGCGATTATGCCTTTTGCGTTTTTGTCATTTGGTTGGATGGATATACCGAAGTTGTTCTTAAATGCGGTATTACTTCAAACCTGGATTCCGATAAAGGAGATTTATTTTTCGTTCAACGCTGTGAGTTGGTATCTGGCAGATACGATGTTCTTTGCCATTGTCTTCCCAATAGTCTTCAAATGGATTTCCAACACCTCATCTAAAGGGAGAGTGGCATTGGCAACCGCGTTGGCTGTTATATATGTGATTGTTGCCTTATTGATACCGGAAGAAAAATATCACGCAGTGCTGTATATCAGCCCGTATATGCGCTTGATGGATTTCGTGCTTGGAATCTATTTAGCTCTGGGTTATATGAAATTGAGGGAAAGGCCCGTGAGAAGCAAGAACCGTGTTATAAGTCAAATAGTTGTCGCTTTATTGATAGTATTTCTTGTTTTAGAATCCTGTCTCTTATCTGAAACTTTAACTTTATTTGCACCGGTTTACTGGATTCCAGTAGCATTACTGATATTGATAGCATCATTATCTGAGCAAATTGGGGGGGGGAGGGAATGGCTGTTGAATCGTTGGCTTCAATGTGTGGGTGAAATGAGTTTCATTATTTTCATGGTGCACCAGATAATACTCCGCTATACGACAGTCGTTTTTGATAAGATTCTTCATCTTGAAAACGAGATAGTTTACGTGGTCTTCACGCTTGCAATGACAGTAATCGTCAGCATAGTTGTGGACAAATACATACTTAAACCCATTACACAATGGCTGACAAAAAGAATCCAACCGTCTATGATTGTTCGTTCATAGAGTTACCGAAGAACTCTTTTCCTCAGGGCAATCTAACATACGTTTACAACGAAGTTCATTTACCTTTTGAGGTAAAAAGAGTCTTCTATAGTTATGATATTCCTGGTGGCGAATGCCGCGGGGCGCATGCTCATAAACACTGCCATCAGTTCTTGGTTGCGGCAAGTGGTGCATTCGAGGTGTTGCTTGACGATGGGCGCAATAAAAGAACGGTATTATTAAACAGACCTTTCTATGGCCTTCATGTCCCTCCCGGAATCTGGGCGGCAGAGCAGGGCTTTTCATCTGGAAGCATTTGCTTAGTGTTGGCTTCTCATTGTTATGAACCAGAGGACTATATTAGGGATTATAAATACTATCTAAAATTCATTATGTTATGATTGAAATAGGTGATTATTATGAAGAAAAGATATCTTTTCCAAAAGAAAGTATTATCAAGTTTGCAGAAGTATCAGGTGACTTTAACCCGATTCATGTCAGTGATCATTATGCTCAATTATCATTGTTTGGTAGGCCGATTGTTCATGGCATGTTAGCTGCGTCTGTCTTTTCAAAAATCTTGGGCACAAAGTTTCCTGGCGAGGGAACTGTATATTTGGCTCAAAACTTAAAGTTTATAGCTCCTGTTTATCCGGATACGGATTATTATGCTCGAGTTGAAGTCATAGAAATTAATCGAGATAAGCATAATGCCGTGTTTACAACAACACTCGAGGATGCAGAAAAGCATCAATGTATATTAGGCACAGCAAAGATTAAAAATATTAATTGTATATGAACAAGATTAGTAGATCTGCGAAAATCGCAAAAACAGCGATTATTCATGAGAATGTTGAAATAGGAGACGATGTCATTATTCACGATTATGTAGTTATCTATCCTAACACAATCATTCGTAATAGTGTTGAAATATATGATCATTGTGTATTAGGTAAGCTACCTACTTCACCTGGCTCGGTTGCGCGTAAATTGAAAATGGATTATGCCCCTTTGGAGGTGGGCGAATACACTATTCTTTGCCCTTCTGTTGTTCTTTATACCGGAACCACGATCGGCGAACATACGCTCCTAGGGGACTATTGTTCAATCCGCGAGGAGTGTAAGGTCGGAGATTACTGTATTATAAGTCGCAATGTTAGTGTGAATTACAATACAAAGATTGGTAATCGAGTGAAAATAATGGATAATTCACACATTACGGGTGATATGGTAGTGGAGGATGATGTATTCATTAGTGTTTTGGTTTCATCTACCAATGATAATACGATGGGAAGAGAGGCATATGACGAAGATCATGTTAGAGGCCCGTATATTAAGAAGGGAGTTACAATTGGAGCGGGCGCAATTTTGCTTCCCAAAGTAATAATTGGTGTTAACAGCCTTGTTGGGGCGGGCAGTATTGTTACTAAAAATATTCCTGATAATCAGGTTTGGATGGGTAGTCCCGCAAAATATGTAAAAAATATTTAATTCAATGAATATACCTTTTCTATCGTTACGGGATGTCACCAGGATGCACGGTGACGAAATAAACGCAGCCGTGGCCCGAGTTGTGAACAGCGGCTGGTATTTGCAAGGGCAAGAAAATGAACGCTTTGAAAAGAACTATGCGAAATTTGTTGGAACCGATTTTTGTGTAGGTTGTGCCAATGGACTGGATGCACTAATCTTGATATTTCGTGCGTTCATTGAACTGGGTGCGATGAATCCAGGAGATGAGGTAATTGTCCCGGCCAATACATATATCGCCACCATTCTTGCCATTACAGAAAACGGGCTGACTCCTGTTTTGGTGGAGCCCAGATTGAATACTCTTGAAATTGACGATGACAAGATAGAGGAGCACATTACAGAAAAGACAAAAGCTATTTGTATCGTACATCTCTATGGTCGTTGCGCATATACGGATAAGATAGGTGCAATTTGTAAGAACTACAATTTGAAATTGATAGAAGATAACGCCCAAGCTCATGGTTGTATCGCACCCGGCGGGAATCTGACCGGAAGCGTTGGCGATGCTGCAGGACATAGCTTTTATCCTGGAAAGAATCTTGGGGCCTTCGGAGATGGTGGGGCTGTGACCACCAATGACGCGGAGTTGGCAGCTACCATTCGCGCTCTGGCTAACTATGGCTCTCAAAAGAAGTATGTATTCAAGTATACCGGGCGCAATAGCCGTTTGGACGAAATACAGGCAGCTGTACTGGATGTGAAATTAAAGTATTTGACTGAGGATAATGCTCATCGTAAAAAAATGGCGCAGTTGTATTATGATGGTATTAAGAACCCTCTTGTCTCGTTGCCTGATCGCTTGGACGATGATCAAAATGTGTATCATCTTTTCCCGGTTTTATGCGAAAAACGTAATCAGTTGCAGCGTTATCTGCAGGAAAGAGGCGTAGGGACGGTAATTCATTATCCGATTCCTCCTCATCATCAACAATGTTATTCCACTGCGTTTTGGAATATACCCCGATTATCGCTTCCTATTACTGAGAGGATTCATGAGAGGGAATTGAGTTTACCCATTGGGCCAGCAATCAACGAGGAAGAAGTCTCATTTATTCTCGAAGCAATTGCCAACTTCTCTTAGTCAGTCGTTGTGAAAGATCAGAAAGCGACGCATATTCGATCTTCGTATCGTGGTATTTTTAAGGCCACCTCCTTGTTTGGAGGTGTCCAGTTTTATCAGATTCTTATTAATGTTGTTAAGAGCAAGTTTATAGCTATGCTCTTAGGGCCACTTGGGGTTGGCATCCAGGGATTATATCAATCTGCGCTTCATTTTATTCAAAGCATTACGGCAATGGGTCTGTCATCAAGTGCCGTTCGTAATGTGTCTGAGGCAAATGCGAGCGGTGACATGAACAGGGTGTCGGAGGTTGTAGGGGCCCTGAGAAAACTTGTATGGTGGACGGGTTTGTTGGGATTAATCGCTGTCTCAACTTTCTCTCCTATGCTCAGTAAAACATCATTTGGTGATGATAAACATATTATCCCCTTTATATGTCTTTCTGTAACCTTGTTGCTTGATCAGATCTGTGCGGGACAGAGAGTTGTATTGCAAGGTATGAGACAATTAAAAGATTTGGCAAAGGCTTCTTTGATAGGTGCTGCGGCAAGTCTGTTTATTTCCGTACCGCTTTATTACTTTTATGGGATAAAAGGTATTGTGCCCACATTGATCCTTAATTCGGTAACACTCCTGATAGTGTCATGGTATTATGCAAAAAAGATTCCTCTGCTGCCTGTTGAAATAGGTATATTCGAAGTTTTTCGAGAAGGAAAAGGGATGCTTAAAATGGGACTAGCGATGAGCTGGAGCGGGATTCTGGTCAATGGTAGTGCTTATTTATTGCGCTGGTTTATCAGAAAAGAAACTGGTACTGAAGCTGTCGGACTGTACACTGCGGGGTTTACGATAATCAATACATATGTCGGAATGATATTTACCGCGATTGGAACAGATTATTACCCTCGGCTTTCTGAGGTGAACTCCAATAATGAAAAGATGTCGACAATTGTCAACCAACAAGGTGAGATTTCTGTCTTAATTCTGGCGCCATTGCTTTTGCTCTGCATTATCTTTATGCCGTTGGTTATACGTTTATTATACACCGAGCAATTTTTAGGCTCAAATGGGTTCATCAGAATAGCTGCAGTAGGGATGATGTTCAAGTTATGCTCCTGGCTGATTGCTTTTCAATTTATTGCAAAAGGGGAATCACGCTTGTTCGTCATTAATGAGACTGTGGCCAATGTGTATTTCTTGGTATTGAATCTTGTGGGGTATAAACTTCTTGGGCTGGACGGTTTGGGATATGCCTTTACTATTAGTTATTTACTTTACTTCATTCAGGTTTTTGTAATTGCTAAGAAAAGATATGGCTTTGGGCTTACCAAGGCTTTTGCGAGGCTTTTACTAGTTCAGCTTGTACTGGTTTCCCTTTGTTTTGGGGCGACTGTTTTCCACTGGCAGGTATTAACATACTTAATTGGGGCGTTCCTTATTCTGTGCTCTTCCTTCTTCTCACTGAAGGAACTTAATAAGCTATTGGATTTGAAGTCGTCAATTATTTCCAAATTGAACAGGAATAGATAATCGAATCACTTCTTTAATAGAGGGGATGATTGGTGTGTAAAGAAAACCGTTTTTCTTGTATTTTATGGAAGATAGAATAGCATATGTTATAATGACGCGTAGAGTTAGTGCCATGGGAGGGGCTCAATTGTTCACTCTTCGCCGAGCATTGCATCTCAGAGAAAAAGGATACGAGGTATTTATCGTCGTGACGCGCCATGAGGATTTTTTTCCGCTGGAAAATAAGTTTCAAGGGATTCCTCTGATCCATATGCCCCAAATGGAACATGGGACGGCATTCGTAACACCGTTGAGACAATCGAAGATGCTTGCTGAATTATACCATAATCTTGGTGATATGAAAGAAATACGTATAGAAACGCATACTCTTTCTACTATAGAATGGGGTGAAATTTTTTCTGCTCAATATGGGGCAAAGCATCTTGCATATCCACTCGCTGAAGCAACAGTTTCGCATTATGCCCTTCAGCCCGGCAAGAGAATATTCCATGAGAAACTGGAGAGGGGAGAATTCTATGGATGTAATTCCAGGTCTTTGGCGCAGATTTTTAGAAATGAGGAAGTACCGTCAAATTATGTCAATATCGGCTATGATGAAAATGAACTATCGGATAGAAGTTCGCCAGAAATCACTTATAATAAAAAGAAAGGAGATTATGTGATAACTACGGTTTCTCGTTTAGATAAGACATATATTGAACCTTTGGCGGATGCTGTTTCTAAATTGGCCTCAACCTATCCATCACATTATTTCGTTCTTCTTATAGCCGGCGGATGCAGTGATAAAGGGCGAGAGACATTTTTGCGGAATAATTATAATAATGAGCGATATGGGCTGCCGAATCTCGATATACGGTATGCCGGTTATATCGTTAGATTGGGGAGAGATCTTTTCCGACTTACTGATGTTTTTGTAGGAATGGGAACAGCTTCCATCAATGCCATTTCTCAAGGATGTATTACGATTAATATTGATCCTAGGAATGATATGCAATGTGCGTCGGGTATTTTCGGTATAGATACGAATAATTTTGCTTACGCTGAGAATGGAAGAACCTATAGTATCTATGACAAGTTGAGAGAGGTTTATTTATTTGATGAGGATGAAAAGAATCGGGTTAGTTCTCTCAGTAGGGATCTTTATGAAGATGAGTTTGAGATCGAAAAATGCTTTGAGAGAATGGACACTATAATCGAGTCGTTCCCGCATGTACATAATAGAAAGTCATTGAGGACTCCTCTATTTTATAGGCTAATGGCGAGAACATACTTGTTATACATCAGAGTAGTACGCAAGAATAAACAATGGTTTTAAGTCTAGAGTCCTGTGTCTTGTGGTGGAGAATGACTGGCTTTAATAGTAATAATATAACTTCCGGGTTACCGATTATTTTAGAGTAGCCCTTCCTGACAGAGTAGCAAGATGGAGCATAAATGCAGTTATACACATGAAACAACTAAGCGCTGGTCAACCGCAGTTGACTACTTAATTTGTATTGCTATTCTGATTCAGTCAGCCCTTGTTATCTTCCAGTATGTATTGATGGGCTTGTATGGTATTGACCCGGAAGGAACTACAATATATCGAGTTGTTCTGACAGCCGTGCCTATGATAATCGCCATCATTCTTGCTTTTATAAGAAAACCGTCGTTATTTATAATTGTCTACTTAATAGCATTGCTTATTCTTTTATTGCATGCTGTCGTTTTTCCTTCGAACTTGCCCTATATTACGAAGGAGGGGCTCCGTTTTCTTTTACCTGTCGTTATACCTAGTGCACTATGTTTGATTGCTGTACGCGACATACGGATTGTTGAGCATTCTGCAGTAATTATTTCCTGGACGACAGCATTTCTTGTTTTCATTTATGCATTGGCTTTTTTTCGCGGAAAATTTGAGATTGATAGTTATAGCATGGGGTTCTCCTACGGTTGCTTGTTGCCAATGATGATTTTGTACACGCGGCGAAAAGTCTTTCCCGTTATTGTTAGTCTTATTATTTTTATAATAATTGTTTCTATAGGATCTCGGGGGGCAGCTATTGTATTTGTTGTTTTTGTCGCTATAGACCTTTTCCTCTCTCGCAGTCGCTTTCGTTGGTTTGCTATCATAGCTAGCGTGCTGATGATCATGCTTTTACCCCAGTTAGATTCTTTTCTTGATACTATTGGTATTAACTCCCGAACATTAAGGCTTTTAACTGAAGGGGATATTAATTATACGAGTGGACGAGATGAGATTTACGATAAAGTCGTTGCAGCAATTAATGAGCATCCTGTTCTTGGTCTTGGCCTTTTTGGAGATCGACGCTATTTAAACGGTGCATATTGTCATAATCTTTTTATAGAAATTTATGCTGATTTTGGTATTATATTTGGCACTTTGATTATGTTGATAGGAATTATTGAACTTTTTGTAAGTTACCGTGCCAGCCGTTTTGGGTATCGTACGATGTGGTTGGTATTTGCACTATCAGGCATCCTACCCTTTATGGCTTCAAGTTCATATTTGATTTATAACCCATTAGCAATATTAATCGGTTATTCAGTGCTGGTCAATAATAACTATAAAAAAGAGAGGGGAAATGCTATAGTGGATTTGTCGCACGAAGTACATGATATAAGTCGGCTTCCTTCTCATCAAAATGAAGATAGGGCATAAATCAATGAAATTATTATGTTTATATCAGGTCATGTTCCCATACCGCGTAGGAACATATGAGGCTATCTCAAAGTTGAATAATGTTGACTTTGAATTATGGCATGGGACGGACGCCCCGAACTCCAAATTGAAAAACTATACAGGTCGGGTCGGTTTCTCTCATAAACAGATCTTGACTTTTCGTGTGAAGGGGAAAACAAACAATGGAGGTATCAGTATCGTATATCATCCTTTTCTCTTTTTTCGATTGATTAAGCATAAACCTGATGCTATTCTGACTGAGGGAGCATCTAGTTTCATCACAGCAACCATAGCTTTTCTGTATAGTAAACTGTTTCGGAAAAAGATTATCTGGTGGTCACTGGGATCATTGGCGGGAAGGAATTCTACTGGTCTAAGTGGTCTTGTTCATAAATGGATTCGCTTCATGGAATGTCATTGTGATGCTGTTTTCGCATATTCAACACAGGCTGAATCCTACTTTGAATCAATCGGCGTCAGACCGGAAAGGATATTTAAGGCGGTCAATGTCATCAATACGGAGCCTAAACTCAAAGAGATTAAGAGATCCGGACAGGTTGTCAAAGATCCTGGGTTTAATATCGTTTTTGTCGGGGCGATAACGCCGCAGAAACAGCTCGAGATCCTGATAGATGCGATAAAAGAATTATCCGAAAAGTATAGCGATGTTTTTTTGCACATCATAGGGGACGGGACTTACCTCGATGAAATAAAGAAATATGCCTCAATGAATGGGAAAGAGGAACGTGTTGTTTTTCACGGAAGGGTAACAGAGGGGTTGAACGTGATGCTGAAGAAGTATAGTGTTTTGGCTCTTCCCGGGCTGGGTGGGCTGGCTATTGTTGATGGTATGTTGAGCTCTTTGCCCGTAATCTCAGGCCGGGCTGATGGCACTGAATTAGACTTGATCGCCGATGGGGTAAATGGTTTCGTGACAGATATAATAACCAAGGTATTTCTCCTGGACAAATTAATTTATTTATATGATAATCCAGATGAAGTTTTGAGAATGGGGCAGAATTCTTTTGAACGAATTACTGGTCAATTCTCTTTTGGCAATTATATGGGTGTATTTGTTTCGTGTTTAAAATCTGTAGGATATGAAGAATAATGCCCCGCTTTCCGTATACCGTTTCAGTCATTGGTTATATAGACATAAATTGCGGAGGATCTCTAAATGCGTCGATTGGACCAATCGCTTTTTGTTCGGATGCTGGTGCCCAGGCACAGCTGTTATAGGACATGATTGCAGAATCGGCTATTGGGGTGGGGCGACCGTGATCCATTCGCATGCCGTCATTGGGGATAGATGTTTGATCGCTCAAGGGGTTACAATAGGCCGTAATTTCGGTGATGAGAAAGTACCCGTAATAGGAAATGATGTTTATATCGGAGCGGGGAGCGTGATTTTTGGGGAAATCAGCATTGGGAATAACGTGATAATCGGTGCGAACTCTGTCGTTAACAAATCGATACCAGATAATTGCACGGTCGCAGGGAATCCATTTCGCATTTTGAAAGATAATCGAAAGGAAACATATTACGAATTAGATAATAAGAAAAAACCTTGAATGGCCTGATTCAGTTATTGAAGAGCAAGAGTCTTCGTTATATTGCTTTCCGCTCTTTCTACGAATTCGCCCGCAGGATAGGTATGCTGGAAAGAAAATACCCAACATCGTTAAAACCAGTACCTATCCCTACGCTTGCAGAATGGCGTGGAAGGGGAGGCGTTTGGTTTTTTGATGACAGGGATACTGTTATCGTTGACAGAATCCAGTCAATTGTTTTGAAGGAAAAGATAGGACATATCCTGAAAGGTGATGTTCTTTTTTTCAGCAAGACATGGACGCCGTTGGGTCTGGACTATGATTGGGTGACGAATCCTGAGACCGGCTATAAGTATGATGCACATCAGCATTGGACGAAAGTGAATGATTTCTCAGAAGAGGCAGGAGATATTAAGTTTGTGTGGGAAAAATCACGATTCTCATGGCTGCTGACGGTTTGCCGGTATGATTACCACTTTAATGAAGACCATGCTGAGTTTGCAATAGGGCAGATTCTGGACTGGATAGAAAAGAATCCGCTGAACTGTGGACCTAACTATAAGTGCAGTCAGGAGACAAGCATCAGAATCCTGAACTGGCTGTTCGCGCTCAATTTCTATAGAAATTGCGAGGCTTTGACCGAAGATCGATGGAAGACCATCATGACCTCTATCTATTGGCAGACTGATCATGTGATGAAGAATATCAACTTTTCGCTAATAGCCGTACGAAACAATCATGCACTGACAGAGACATTGACACTGTTTCTGATGGGCTTGATGTTCCCGATGTTGAAAGGGGCCTCGAAATGGAAGAAGAGGGGCAAGCGTTTGTTTGAACAGGAAATTAACTACCAGATAGAAGATGACGGTACGTTTATTCAGGACTCGATGAATTATCACAGGGTGGTGATTCAACTGCTGACATACGCTATCGCTTTGGCTGACAGGCATGGAGTGATGTTTAGTGACATCGTGTATGAGAAGGCGTATAAGTCAGTTAACTTTCTTTATCAGTGCCAGGAACCAACGGATGGTCGGCTGCCAAACTATGGTGCCAATGATGGTGCCTTATTCTTTCCATTATCGGATGCAGACTATAGGGATTATAGACCTCAACTGGACGCTTTGCATCGGTTGTTGACAGGGAAGCCTCTATATGGGGATTGTTTTGAAGATGCACTGTGGGTAACATCAGATGTGCCGTCATCAAGGAAAGCCTATCCCTTAATAGAAATGAAACATGGATTAGTCGCGTTTACGAAAAGTGGCTATTATTTGATTCGAGAAAAAGAAACTCTGACTTTTTTTAGGTGTGGCTTATTCAAGAATAACGGCAGTAGAGACCAGCTTCACGTGGACGTGTGGTATAAGGGTGAGAACGTTTTGTTTGATGGCGGCTCGTATATGTATAATACCGATAACGATATCGTGAGATATTTCGCAGGTACGGAGTCTCATAACACCGTCATGCTTGGTGATAACGACCAGATGCAGAAGGGAACACGGTTTATGTGGTTCTATCCTCCGACAGTCAGGATTGTCGAATTAAAGGAAGAGGACTCTTATTATCTCCTTGAGGGAGTAGTTGAGGCTTTTAAGCATTTAGGGAAAGGCATTATGATTCGCCGTTCGGTTAAAAAAAAGAAGGAGAGTGCGGAATGGGTAATAACTGATTCGATTGAAGGGGCTCCAGAAAGCCTTCTGAGGAGACAGTTGTGGCATACGAATACCGAAAAAATATCTTTTGAATCGGTCGGTGATAGAAAAGAAAAAGAAGGATGGTATTCTGGGTATTATGGTGTGAAAGACGCTACATGCCAGATTGAGTTTACTACAAATAGGAATATAATAACTACTACGATAAGGTTATTTCAATGAAAGTAATATATTTTGCAGAGCATTTTGATACACCTGTCACAGGTGGTGCCTTGCGCCCGTATCAGATGGCAAAGAGGCTGATACAGAAAGGTCATCAGGTTACAATGGTGTGCGGTGGAGACCATAAGAGACTCGGGTTGTCAGCTACGAGCAAAAATATATATCGTGGTGACATTGACGGTATAGATGTCGTTCAGATCTCGCTTCCTTACTCGAACAAAGACAGCGTTGGCAAACGAGCTGTTATTTTCCTGAAGTTTGCCAGAAAAGCCGTCGGGTTGGCATTGAAAGAGGACTATGACCTGCTGTTTGCCACTAGCACGCCGCTAACAGATGGTCTGCCCGGCATTGCGGCTAAATGGTTCCGCAGGAAGAAGTTCGTCTTCGAGGTGCGAGATCTTTGGCCGGAACTACCCAAGGCTTTGGGGATGAAGAATCCGTTCTTCCTATGGGGCATGAGTGTGCTGGAGAAGCGCAGTTACCATGCCGCTGATGCCTGTATCGGGCTTTCGCCCGGAATATGCGAAGGTATCCGCCGTCGTAGCCAGAAAGGCAAACCCATCGCAATGGTGCCCAATGGATGTGACTTGGATTTGTTCGCACCATCGGATGAGAAGCCTGATGCTATCGCCGGAGTAAAAGCAACTGACATAGTTGCGGTCTTTACCGGAGCCCATGGTATCGCCAATGGTTTGGATGCGGTACTGGATATGGCTGCGGTGTTGAAACGCCGTGGCCGAAATGATGTGAAGATGGTGTTCGTTGGAGAAGGGAAAATGAGACAGCACCTGATGGATCGTGCGGAGAAAGAGGAGTTGGGCAACTGCATTTTCTTAGGGCAGATGCCCAAGAAGGAACTGAATGAGGTGATGAAGCGTGCCGACATTGGACTGATGGTCCTGGCCAATGTGCCTGCTTTCTATTATGGCACCTCGCCCAATAAGTTCTTCGATTATATTGCTTCCGGTCTTCCTGTGGTGAACAACTATCCAGGCTGGTTGGCTGATATGATTAATGAAAATCGATGCGGCATCGCCGTAGAGCCAGAAAACGCTGATGCATTTGCTGATGCTGTTATTAAATTGGCGGAGAACCCAGTGTTACGAAAAGAATGTGGCAAGAACGGAAGGGCCTTGGCAGAACGAGAGTTCGCGAGAGATTTGTTGGGGGGCAAGTTTGTGGAGTTCCTGGAGCAAACGGCAAAATGAGTAGAGATGCTTTACAAATTAGCACATATAATTAAAGACAGATTTCCTTTTGTTTGGGATGTCGTGGAGAAAGTGAATGAATGGTTGTTTGTGATGCGGTATGGACGGAAAACGAAACGTATCACGGTTAAGGCAGTACCCGATGGGTATGAACTGAAGCACTTACGGGATGTCCCTGCTGAGAGAATTGAGGCATTCTTCGCGCATCAGCCCAAGGAGGCTTTTTCCTATTTCCGTCCGCATCCATTTGACAAGAAGAGCATTGTGCGGTTGCAGAAGAACGGCTCGTATCTGGCCTACTTGCTGATTGATAAGTTAAACGGACAGATTGCGGGATATTGCTTTAATAGGTGTTTTTTCCAGGGGAGGGGATTCCGAGGAAGAATGGTGGATATAGACTATCGAGGGAAAAGGCTTGGAACGGCGATGAACAGGATACTGAATGAGGTTGGTTTTGGCATTGGGCTGAGACTTTTCGAATCGGTGTCTAAGGATAATGTGGCATCATACCGTTCGGCCTTGTCGGCCAGTAATGTCAGGGTAGTTGAGGAGATGGACAATCATGAACTTTTTCTAGAAATTTTGCCAGATTAATCATTGCTATTGGTATGGATAAGAATTTGAGTGTGTTTTTTGAATTGGTGAGGGCATGGCTCTGGGAGAAATGTAGCAGTTAATGGGAAAGGGTTAAAGGTCAATGGTTTTCCCATAAGCTTTAGCGATAGTGTAGTTTTTTTGCCAATGTCTAAGAGTTGACTGCTACGCAATCGGTGGTAGGTCTTGTGGCTGTGGGGATAGAGATTCTCCAGGGTAACTTTGTGCCTAAGGTGATAATGCTGTATTTTACGGGAAGTACGTTGAAACAGGAAAAACGGAACCAGGCGATGAACTGGTTCACGGCTGAGGTGGTAGATCGGATGTACAAGAAGGGCTTGCATCCGCTGCAGGAGAAAGGTCAGAGATTGGCAGAGTGAAACGAAAGACCATCGTGGAGGTCGGTTGGCGAGGTGGATCTATTCTTTGCAAAAGAGAATTAAGGAAAGCAGCCGACTTTTCACGGATCTTTCGGGCAACGTGGTAATGAATGCACGATACACAAAAAGATTCGGGTGGTCATCGCCCCTTGGTTCATTGAAATTCACGGAACGCCACGCAGCAGACTTTCAACATGTTAAGACAAGGTGATTGATGCAGTGCAGGCTGATATATTTATAAATGGGAAATACGTGTGTGGAGAGTAGGGGAGACGAACGTGCAACTGCCCTGTGTAGGTGATGATGTTTCTTTGTATTAACCCATTTTGTTAAGCTTTGTTATAAAGGTGGTGGTGTCGCTGCGGCAGGTGAGCGACTGGTGCCGCCTGTTGTGGCCTTACCGCGAGACACTAGATGTGAAGAAGGTGGAATCGATCCTCCGACGGATGGGGCTGGTAAGTGAGTGGAAAGCGTTTGCGAACTTGGCGGTGAACGACCTCGGGATGCCGGCAGAGGTGATGCCGATGTATGATGATGCGGCGAAATGGGGCCGGATGGCGGAACGTATCAAGGCTTTCGTGATGTCGGTTGGTAACTTCGGACATAACAGGGATATGAGCAATTATGGGAGGTATCCGTTACTGGTGCGGAAGTGCATCTCGATGGGGCATTGTGTGGGTGTCCTTTTGAACCATGCGAGGATATTCCCGCTGGACTCATTGCGGTTATTCCCGGCTATGCTGGTGAATGGGGTGAGGAGTGCGGTCAATGGAGAAGGATAAAAGATAATTCGTATGATACTGAAATGGATATTTGACAGAGTGGTCTCGCTGCTGGGACTGCTAATTCTGTGGCCGGTGCTGGTGGTGGTGGCCATCCTGATAAGGGTGAAGATGCCGGGAGGGCCGGTGCTATTCGTGCAGAAGCGTGTGGGGAAGGACGGGAAGTTGTTCGACTGTCATAAGTTCCGTACGATGAGGGTCGACCACAACGGTTCGACGGTGTCCGTGGCAGGCGACAGTCGCATCACCCCGCTGGGGGCGAAGTTACGTCACTATAAGCTGGATGAACTGCCGGGCCTGTGGGACGTGTTCATCGGCAAGATGAGTTTTGTGGGGCCTCGACCTGACGTACCGGGGTATGCGGACAAGTTGATGGGCGACGACCGTGACGTGTTGAAGTTGCGGCCGGGGATTACGGGTCCGGCGACGCTGAAGTATCGGCTGGAAGATGAGTATCTCGCAAATGCAAGGGAGTTGGTCGTTAACCTTAACCATAACGATAACGTTAGCTTTGACGCAATGAGTGACCAGGAGGTAGCGGTTTGGTACAACGACAACGTGATTTACCCGGACAAGGTGCGGCTGAACTGCTATTACTATCGGCACTATTCGTTCGTGAAGGATATCCAGATGATCCTATGCACGGTGCTGGGCCGAAAGATGAAGTATGCGGGGGAGGAGATATAAAAAGAAATAACATATTTATTTTTATCATATTATGGTAGAAAGAAAAAGAATTTACCTGTGCCTGGCGCATATGAGCGAGGAGGGCTGGGAGCTGAAGTACATCAAGGAAGCATTCGATACCAACTGGGTCGTACCCCTTGGCCCCAATGTGAACGGATTTGAAAAAGACCTCGAAGACTTTGTTGGGGAGGGTAAACGAGTCGTAGCCCTGTGTTCTGGCACGGCCGCTGTTCACCTTGGTCTGCTAGCATGTGGCGTTGGCCCAGGCGATGAAGTGCTTGTGCAGAGTTTCACTTTCTGCGCATCAACGCATCCTATTACTTATCTTGGCGCTACGCCGGTCATGATTGACTCGGAACCGGACACGTGGAATATGGATCCTGACCTGTTGGAAAAGGCAATCCTGGACCGTATCAAGAAAACAGGAAAGAAGCCTAAAGCGATTGTGCCGGTAGCGCTGTATGGAATGCCTTATAAGGCAGACCGAATTATGGAGATTGCGAACCGCTATGAGATTCCTGTCGTTGAAGATGCGGCTGAAGGATTTGGTTCAAAGTACAAGGGCCAGGTTCTTGGTACATTTGGCAAGTTCGGTGTGCTGAGTTTCAATGGCAACAAGATGATCACGACCTCGGGCGGTGGCGCGCTGATTTGTCCGGATGCGGATCTTTGGCAGAAGATTATGTGGTATGCTACGCAGGCTCGCGAGAGTTACCCGTACTATCAGCACGAAGCAATTGGCTACAACTACCGTCTCTCAAACATCTGTGCGGGTATTGGCCGCGGCCAGATGACGATTGTGAACGATCACTTGGCACATCATAAGCACGTTCAGGCTTTGTACGAAAAGCTCTTTGCGGATGTTCCTGGCATTAAGATGCATTCCCAGCCTGCTGGTGGCGATTACGATTCAAATTACTGGCTCTGCACTTTCACACTCGATCCTTCAGTCCGGATCAAGGGACAGGAGAATGCTTATAAGACAATTGTGAAAGGTGCCGTTGGCGGCGCTGCAGGTGTAATTCACATGGCCGATTCTGCTACAACAGACTGCCAGCCTAACGACAATGTTGAGGCATTGCGCGTAGTTCTGGATCAAGCTGGTGTTGAGGCTCGCCCTGTGTGGAAGCCGATGCACAAGCAGCCTGTGTATAAGAATGTTCCTGCCTATGTCAATGGCGTCTCTGAATCCATTTTCAAAGTCGGCATGTGTTTACCCGCCGGCCCGTATGTAACGGATGAAGACGTCAAATACATCGTCGAGACAATCAAGTCTGCCATCGTGGCTTGACGCCATCTGGCAGTTCTGCCGTTTTTTATTCTGGCAGAGATGGGAACCGGAAAGATAACTGACCCGACGAGGCGAGCCTGATGACTCGCCTCTCGTGTTCGAAAACGAATAATGAAGAAGATAGGATTTGGATTTTAAGGAAATCATAAATAATCGATATTCCTGCCGCGCATTCGCGGAGCGAGGTGTCGAACAAGAGAAGTTGGACCGGATTCTGGAAGCAGGACGGATTGCCCCGACTGCGGTGAACAAGCAGCCGGTCCACATTTGGGCCGTCTCTCGGCCGGATACGCTGGAGGCCATAAAGGGTGTCACGCGGTCAAACTATGGAGCCCCGCTGATTCTGGTAGTGGGCTGCCGTCCTGCTGATGCATGGGTACGGCTCTACGACGGAAAGAACGGTGCCGAAGTAGATGCCGCCATCGTTGCTACCCATCTGATGCTGGTTGCAGAGAACGAAGGCCTGGCCACCCTCTGGGTCGGCTCTTTTGACCCGGCTCTTTTGCGCGACATCCTTCCCGGAGCTGAAACTTACGACCTCGTAGCTATGATCAATGTGGGCTATCCCGCTTCGGACAGCAAGCCTTCGGCGATGCACGATGTAAGGAAGTCGATGGCGGAGTTGGTGACAAGAGATGTTTAAAAATGCAATACACCATCTCCCCCAACAACCTCCACGTCAAATCCTCTTTCGAAATCCGAAAGAAGGATTTTGAACGGGAGCTAATGGCCGTCCGAGCGGAGCATCCGGATTGCCTGGTGTGGAACCGGTCGATTCGGTCGCTGGTGCGGGAGTGGGCTACGCACAATGCTTTCTATGCGTTGGGGATTTTTCGTTCGCGGACTGCGCATATGGACCTGAACTGGCCTCAGGGTTGGTTGTTCCGTCTGGGTTACGCAATCATCGGGTGGCTGGTCTGGCCGTTTATCAAGTAGAGAAACTGACTTAAACGAAACGATATTAATTGTAATTTTGCGAAGCATAACTGAATTAATCTTTATTATGAAGCACTTCTATCTTTTCCTTCTTTTTCCGCTGCTGGCGGTGGCTTGTTCCGGTGCGCCGGATATCGATGATCTGAAAGAGAATTCTTATCCGCTTGTTGAGCAGTTGCTTACGGAGGATGACAACGACGTGGTTTCGCATCGTCTGGACCGTTACATCCTGGATGCACATCCGGACAAATTGACGTATACCGGAACGATCAAGACGACGGAGTTCACCAAGAAGACGGCCGAGGACGGCTCGGTCCAGGTTGACAGCGTGAAACTGTATCGTGACGTGGTCATCACCTTCCACGGAACGGATTACGACAAATATACGGTGACTTTTTACGCCGATAAGGAGTAGGCGATTATATGGGGAAGACCATTCTTGTGACCGGCAGTGCCGGGTTTATCGGGGCGAATCTGGTGATGCGCCTGCTGAAGGATATGAAGGAGGGGGCCATCGTAGGGTTGGACAATCTCAACAACTACTACGATGTCTCTCTTAAGGAATATCGCCTGCAGCAGATCGAGGCACTGAGATGCCAGAATCCGGGCGTTCAGTATTCCTTCGTCCGGGGAAGTATTGCTGACAAGGCGCTGGTGGACAGGCTCTTTGAAGAGTACAAGTTCGACATCGTTGTCAATCTGGCGGCGCAGGCGGGTGTGCGGTACAGCATCGAGAATCCGGATGTGTATATCGAGAGCAATATCATCGGCTTCTACAATATCCTGGAGGCGTGCCGGCATCATCCGGTGGAACATCTGGTGTACGCCAGCTCCAGTAGCGTGTATGGCGGTAACAAGATGGTACCTTTCAGCGTGGATGACCGGGTGGACAATCCGGTGTCGCTCTATGCGGCTACGAAGAAGAGCAATGAGCTGATGGCGTATTGCTACAGCAAGCTCTATGACATTCCGTCGACGGGCTTGCGCTTCTTTACGGTGTATGGTCCTGCCGGGCGGCCGGATATGGCCTATTTTGGCTTCACGAACAAGTTGCTGGCCGGCAAGACAATCCAGATCTATAACTACGGCAATTGCCGCCGCGATTTCACGTATGTCGATGACATCGTGGAAGGGATTGTGCGGGTGATGGGCGGCGCGCCAGCTCGTCGAGTAGGCGAGGACGGCCTGCCCATTCCGCCGTATGCCGTTTACAATATCGGCGGCGGCCAGCCGGAGAACCTGCTTGATTTCGTGCAGATCCTGCAGGAAGAACTGCTGGCGGCGGGCGTTCTGTCGTCCGACTACGACTTCGAAGCGCACAAGGAACTCGTACCCATGCAGCCGGGCGACGTTCCTACGACCTATGCCGACGCTTCGGCACTGGAACGGGATTTCGGCTTCACGCCGAAGATCACGCTCCGGGAGGGTCTGCGGAAATTCGCACAGTGGTATAAAGACTATTACGGGTAAAAACCCGTGATGCCGATGGCTACTTCATCCATGAACCAGCAGGACAGTAACCAACAATCATTTTTCGCCCTTCTCCGTGCCGGACTCTGGGAGAAGCGCGTACAGCTGGTTCCCTTGGGCAAGGTGGGTTGGCGTGCGGTGCTCCATCTGGCGGAGGAGCAGTCCGTGACAGGCTTGTTGGCCGCGGGCTTGGAGCAAGTCGATTCGCGCGATAAGGACCAGTCGGTGCCGAAGGCGGATGTACGGCCCCTTCTGGTGCGTGTACTGTCTGTGGAGGATACCAATGCGCGGATGAACCTTTTCATTGCAGAGCTGTTCGGAAAGCTGCGCGAAGCGGGGACTTCAGCGGTACTCGTGAAGGGGCAGGGGATTGCGCAGTGCTACGCGCGACCGCTCTGGCGTGCGTGCGGCGATGTGGATTTGCTGCTCGATGCGGAGAATTACGAGAAGACGAAGGCGCTGCTCTCGCCCATTGCATCCAAGGTCGAGAAGGAGAACCCCTCTATGAAGCACCTGGCCATGACGCTCAAACCGTGGGAAGTCGAGCTGCACGGCACGCTGCGGGGCGACGTATCGAAACGGATGGATGCAATGATCGATGCCGTGCAGGACGAGACCTGTGCCGGCGGCAAAGTTCGAATCTGGGATAATCAGGGGACGCCGGTTCCGCTGCCTAGTGCGGACAATGATATCATTTTCATTTTCACGCATTTCCTGAAGCACTTCTTCAGGCGCGGCATCGGCCTCCGCCAGATCTGCGACTGGTGCCGGCTCCTGTGGACCTGCCGCGATTCAATTGACCTTGCGCTGCTGGAGAAGCGCCTGCGCCGGATGCGTCTGATGTCGGAATGGAAAGCCTTCGCCGCGATGGCCGTGCAGGACCTCGGCATGCCGGCCGAAGCCATGCCGTTCTATGATCCGGCCGTACGCTGGAAGCGGAAGGCCCGCCGCATCCGTTCCTTCATTCTCCGCGTCGGAAACTTCGGCCACAACCGCGACGCCTCTTACTTCCACACCAAGCCCTTCCTGGTGCGCAAGACCATCTCCCTGGGACGCCGCCTGGCTGACTTTGCGACACATCTCTTCATTTTCCCTCTCGACGCCCTCCGCTACCTGCCCGTCGTGCTTTTCAACGGCTTCCGGGCGGCGGTCAAGGGCATTTAGCTGTTTACAGGAAGCGTCCGGTGGCGCTTTCGGGACAGGCTGCGATTTGGGCGGGGGCGCCGGCGGCGACGATGCGTCCGCCGTCCGATCCGCCGCCCGGTCCCATGTCGATCACGTAATCGGCCTGGCGGATGATGTCCAGGTCGTGTTCGATGACCACGACCGTGGCGCCGGCGGCAATCAGCGTACGGAACACCTCCATCAGCGTCTGCACATCGAGGGGATGCAGGCCGATGGACGGCTCGTCGAACACGAATACCGAGTCGGTCTGGACGCGGCCCATCTCGCTGGCGAGCTTCAGGCGCTGTGCCTCGCCGCCGGAAAGACTGGGGGTCTGCTCTCCAAGGGTGAGGTAGCCCAGTCCGAGCGATTCGAGCGTCTGCAGCCGCTCGCGCACCAGCGGCAGGTCCTTGCAGAAGGCCAGTGCCTGTGACACTTCTTTTTCCATGAGTCGGGGAAGCGACAGCGTTTCCCCGGCTTTGTTTTTATACCCGATGCTTGCGGCCGCTTTTCCGTAGCGGGAACCGCGGCAGTCGGGACAGGGGATGTCCACGTCGGGCAGGAACTGCACGTCGAGGCTGATGCTGCCCGTACCGTCACAGACGGGGCAGCGGAGCGCACCGGTATTGTAGGAGAAGTCGCCGGCCTTGTAGCCTTGGTGGCGCGCATCGGCGCTGCGGGCATAGACTTTCCGCAGTTCGTCGTGGATGTTGGCGTAGGTGGCTACCGTGGAGCGGACGTTGATGCCGATGGGCGTGGCGTCGATGAGTTTGACGTGCGCGATGCCGGGTGCGTCGATGGCCCGCACATGTGCGGGTAGGCTGTTACCTCTGGTGAACGCTTCCAGGGCAGGCACCAGGCTCTCCAGGATGAGCGTGGTCTTGCCGGAACCCGACACGCCCGTGACGACGGTCAGCCGGCCTTTGGGGATATCGACTTCCAGGGGCTTGACCGTGTGGATTTCCCCGGTGGACAGGTGGATGCGCCCTTCTTTGAAAAGCGCGTCCTGCAGTTCCTTCGGATGGGCCGGATCTCCTTTGAGGAAAGGCCCGATCCGCGAGGCGGGGTTGGCGCAGATGTCCTGTACCGTGCCCTGGGCCAGCACCCTGCCGCCGGCCGAACCGGCTGCGGGGCCCATCTCCACGATCCAGTCGGCTTCCCCGAGGATCTGCGTGTCGTGGTCCACCAGGATCACGGAATTACCGTCGGCCACCAGGTCGTGCATCACTCCGTTGAGACCCACGATATTGGAGGGATGCAGGCCGATCGACGGCTCGTCGAGCACATAGAGCACGCCGGTGGTGCGGTTGCGCACGGCACGTGCCAGCTGCATGCGCTGCCGCTCGCCCGTGGAGAGGGTGGAGGCGGCGCGGTCGAGCGAAAGGTAGCCGAGCCCCAGGTCTTTCAGGCGGCGTGCCACCAGGAAGAAGGAGTCGCAGATGCTTTGGGCCATGGGGCGCATGTCTTCCGGCAACGATGCCGGTACGCCCTGGACCCAGGTGCACAGTTCGTCGAGGGTCATCTTGCAGGCGTCTGCCAGGGAGATTCCGCGCAGCCGCGGCGCCCTTGCGGCATCGGAAAGCCGCGTTCCGCCGCACGCCGGGCAGACATCTTCTTTGAGGAATCGCTCCACGCGTTTCATCCCTTTCTCATCCTTGACCTTCGAGAGGGCGTTCTCCACGGAATAGACGGCACTGTAATAGGTAAAGTCCATCTCCGCGAAGCCGTTGGTCTTCTCGTTCTTATAGATGATGTGCCTTTTCTCGGCCGGGCCATGGTAGACGATCTCTTTCTCTTCCGGTGTCAGGTCCTTGAAAGGCACGTCGGTGCGTACGCCCATTTCGCGGGCGATGTCTTTCATCAGCGACCACATCAGGAACCCCCATGGCGCCACGGCGCCCTCGTCGATGGTCAGGTTCGGGTCCGGGACCAGGGTGGATTCGTCCACGGTGCGGATGGTACCGGTACCGCCGCAGCATTTGCAGGCGCCCTGGCTGTTGAAGGCAAGTTCTTCCGCGCCCGGAGCGTAGAATCGGGCTCCGCAGACCGGGCAGACCGTCTCCTGCCCGGCTGCCACGGCGAGGCTGGGCGGGCAGTAGTGCCCGTTGGGGCAGCGGTGGCTGGACAGGCGCGAGAACATCAGGCGGAGGCTGTTCAGGAGCTCCGTCCCCGTGCCGAAGGTGGAACGGATGCCGGGCACGCCGGGGCGCTGGTGCAGTGCGATGGCGGCAGGCACGTAGCGCACGTCATCCACATCGGCCTTGGCGGCGAAGGTCATGCGCCTGCGCGTGTAGGTGGACAGGGAATCCAGATACCTGCGTGAGCCTTCGGCGTAGAGCACGCCCAGGGCCAGGGACGATTTTCCGCTGCCGGAGACCCCGGCGATGCCGGTGATCCCGCCCAGCGGGATGTCGATGTCAATGTTCTTCAGATTGTGTACGCGGGCGCCGCGCACCTCGATGGAATCCGGCTTTTTGTCCTGTTTCTGCATGGTATTTCTTCTGTCGGAGTGCAAAGATACGCTTTTTTCTGCCACAATGTCAGTCCTCTGTGGCTGGCACAATCTTCGTTAAAGGATAGGGCGTCGGTGCGACAGTGCACCGGCGCCACTTTTTTAGTTGACAAAAAGAAAAACAAAAAATAGGAGAATCTATTATGGGAAAAATCATTGGTATTGACCTCGGTACTACGAACTCTTGCGTAGCGGTCATGGAAGGCAACGAGCCGACCGTCATCATCAACAGCGAAGGCAAGCGCACCACGCCGTCTGTCGTG